>JABAOH010074511.1_pt1 | contig 14175 bp, 11 predicted proteins | sample 7062181 | NCBI WGS metagenome assembly JABAOH01 (sample SAMN14538630, study PRJNA623070) | marine sediment metagenome | biome: marine biome [ENVO:00000428]; feature: marine pelagic biome [ENVO:01000023]; material: deep marine sediment [ENVO:00002113]; isolation source: pool of 5 deep marine... | reverse complement strand
TCCTTCCGGGTTCAGGCCGTCACAGAAATTATTTGGGAAACCTATTCGGAAAAATGAAATTTCCTTCTCCGGAAAATGAATCCAGTGCTTGTCAGTGATATTCGGGCGGTCAACACCTATGTTAACAATCGCAATTGAATTGAAAGATAACCGATCTGCGGCCTCCCGGATTTCAGTCGGTACATGGAACAGTAGTTCAATAAAATCCGGCAGGGGTAGTGTTGTGATGAGATTATCATATTCCACGACCTTCCCACCACTATTGAAAAAAACCTTCTTCTCTTCAGTATCTATGGCGGAGACCTTCATACCGTAATGAATGTTCTCAATTTTCGCGGCTATGGCTTGTGGAAGACCGGCGAATCCTGTTCCACATTCTGATGGATATTGAAAGCGTGCATTGGGCCCAAGGTAACTTGGCGCATCGAAAAATGCTCCCTTCAAAACCTCCGCAGCACTTGGCTGAGGAACACGTGCGTCCGTCCACTCATAGGTCATCTGTTTTGGAGATACCCCCCAGAACTTTTCCGCGTACGGTATCAGGAACGTCTTCGCAAATCCCTTGCCGAAGCTTTGAATCGCCCATTCTTTATAGTTTCTGGCGATGGAGTTCCTTTTGCGTTTGAGGAAACCCAATACGCAGCGAATTCTGAGCAACAGTGGAAGATGAGATGTGTTGATTTGAAATGGATAGTTAGTATATGTACCGTAGCTGTAAATCCATGCCCGCCGTTGATTGCTAACTAATTTGACGGTCAACTCCCTCATCAATTTATGAAACAGCGGATCTTTGCTGTGCANNGGCCTGTTTCTTTGCTCATAGATGGGAAATCCGGAATAATAGGCCGCCGCTAATCCTGCCAAACCACCTCCCAAAATAATTGTTTTGTTATCGTTCTCTGCCATCTGTCAAAAACCAGCCTTCCTTAACAAGTAGAATATAAAGATCGACAAAATTGCACCCCACGCGGCGATAATCAGATACCGGATTAAGGCTGGCAAGTGTTTGCGTTTCCTCGTTTTTTTTGATGCTTTATTCGTCATGATTACGGCTCTTTTACAGTTTCTGGAGAGTGTGTTCGACGTCCCTTCACACCCATTGATTTAAAGAAAATTCTGATATTAAAAAATGCAAAAACATATACCAAGCCGACAGACAAGAACAGGCTTAAGAAGGCTGTCAAACCAACATGATAGGCCTTGATGGGCTGGACCGGTTTGCTGGGAACCACTGCGTTGTGAAGCACTCTAATTTCGCTCTGGGTTGTAGTTGCTTGTCCGAGCGCTTCGACATAAAAATCGTTCAAATGGTTGTATTCACGAGTACATGCTTCGATTCTCATATTAAGATTCTTAATCTTTCTATCGAGGGACGGCAATTTATCGAGCCTTGCCTTCAAATCCTTAATCGAAGTCGTTATGAATTCACTTCTTTTCAGTAGAGATTCTAAGTCAATTTCCTTGAAAAGTATCTCTGATTCCATCTTTTTTATGTCTTCAGGATGGATATAACTCTTGGATTTCTTTTCCGCCGCCAATCGCAGTTCTGTAACTTCTTTTCGCTTTTCTTCAATCTGTGCCTTAAGTCTAATTATCTCCAGTTCCAATTCGTAAAGGCTGTTTACCCCTTTGGTTGTTTCTTCCGGGACAGAAACAACTTTGTTTTGCACGAGCAAGGCTTCCAATTCGGTACGAAGCTTTTCTATTTCTATTTCTTTTTCATTCAGTTGTTCCCTTAACTGGCGGTATTTGTCCTCGGCAGGATTTTTTTCCTGATCTTTTAACCAGTTAACCAGGATTTGGCCGGCTGTATCCACAATCGTGGCTGCTCTCTCGGGGTATTTGTCCTTAATCACCAGATAGTAAATATAAGAATCTTTAGTGGCCTTGAGCTTTAAGCCCTTCCTAAGTCCTTTGATAGCCCTAACCAGGGGTTCCTCTTCTATGACGCGACCGTGTTTCAGTATTGATCTAAGATTTGAAAGTTGTTCCTTAGCAAAATCTTTTGTCTGCTGGAACCAACGTTTGTACCATAGCGAATCATAGACGGTTACCTCTTCCTTGTCCAGGCCGAGTTCATTCACGACGGGCTTAAGGATTACTTCACTTCTTAGTATATCCTGTAGAGTTTGGATGATAACCTTAAACGGAGGAGTGGGAGCTGGGGCACCGAATGTTTCTGTATCTTTTTGTCTGAGCAGGCTTGTTTCCAGGGGACGATAGAATATAGGCACACCGGTCTCGTATTTCTCGGAGAAGACATAGGTAAGAGCCAGCGAGCACAGACAAGCGGACAGGCAGAAGACTAAAACGAACGACTTTTGCTGCATCAGAATAGTCACGTACTTGCGGAAGTCTATATTGAACAGGTACTTGAATGGGTCTCTTTGTTCAGACATGTCAAAACACCCTAAGTTTTTTGATAAAATCCTTTTTGAGCCTGGTCAGGCTGCCGGCACATCCTTTACTTTAATATGCTTTCTCTTCTTCAACACGATGCTCAGAAGCTTTCGAGTATCGGAAAGCTTGGCATGGCCGATACGTTCGACCTTTGTGCTCTCTACACCCCTTAAGATGTTAAATATCGTTGAAAACAACCGCCATGGCCTACACAGGTAGCTGATAAAGAAAAACTGCAGATAGCCCCACCTGCGCCATCTGGCTATTCTCTTCGGTGAAACTCCCTCAATCCAGGACGCTGCTCGGGAAAGATCTGACATATATAAAAGATCGGAAAAGAACTTATCCGTCAGCTCAACTTTCCCCTGCTCCATTAACATATAAAACAGCTTCGAGCCCGGCAGAGCTGTAAATGTACAGATACTTATCTCATGAACACCTATCCAGGCAAGTTTCCTCATGAACTTGAAGGATTTTCTGATATCAGCAATCGTGTCATGGGGGAAGCCTATGGCAAAAAAGGCACAGACAACAAAACCCTTCTTTATAAGCCGTCTGGAACCTTCCACAATATCATTCAGGTCCAAATCCTTTTCAATCAGACTTAAAGTCTTTGGGCAGCCACTCTCAGGCGCAAACGCGACATTGGAACAACCGCTGGCCTTGAGCTTGTCGATTACTTCGTCATCGAAGATCTCGGACCTTGTTCCGTTGGGCATTTGCCATGTTATTTTCAGACCTCGTTTTAAAACCTCGTCAGCAAACTCGATAGCCCATGACCTATCAAATATCATGGTGAGGTCTTCGAAGTGGAAATCATCGATACCGTACAATTTGTACCAGTGCTCCATCTCATCGACTACATTCTTAGGTGATCTGCTACGCCACTTTGGCAACCACATTTTGGGAGCTGTACAAAACGTGCAAGTATAAGGACATCCCCTGGTGGCGATCATCTGCAGGCATCTTCCTCGCGAAGCGCCGTGAGGGCTTCTTGCCTGGATATAATTTTCGATTGGCAGCAGGTCGTAGGCCGGAAACGGTAAAATGTCCAGATCCTCGATCAAATCCGTCAGTTGTTTCTCTTTGACAACAGGTTTGCCGTCATGCATATAGGCAATACCACTGAGGTCATCTGTACTCTGCTTCTTTTCAAGTCGTTCGACAAGTTTTAGAAATGTTATTTCCCCCTCCCCGAGAACCACATAATCTATGGTCCCATGCGAAAGGATAAAATCAGGAATTGCGGTCTGGTTGATACCACCAGTGACAATTGGGATCTTGGGGAATTTTTCCTTTATCATACGAGTGAGTTTGCGAACCACAGGCCAGGCGTGGGAAAACAGATTTGTGACTCCGATGACATCCAAACCGTCGGGTATCCGGTCCAATATTTCCGGCAGAGTAAGACCGCGAAGCGTGGCTTCTCCATCTTTGGTGAAGATATCAACTCCTGATCCGAGGGCATCGATGAATTGAACGTTATGCCCATGTTTACGAAGATATGCTGCTATGTAAGCAGCTCCGATCGGCGGGACTACACCACTGGCAATCTGAGTCACCCTGTACACTTGTGGTGGATTGATTAAAAGTACGTTTGCCATATTAACCTCATCTCCTCCGAGTTATGTTGTACTAATTTCAGACGTTTTTAACTCTTTATAATACTTGATGATCTCATTAATTTTGTCACTCAATTTTGCCTTAGGGTGGTAGCCCAGGTTATTCTGAGCCCGATTTATATTAGCAACAGAGTATCGTAGCTCTCCGGGCTGAGCATCACCATGCACAGGTTGAATTTTGGGATCGATCCTGTCACAAAGCAACTTGGCGATATAATTAACAGATATCTTCACACCGGTCCCAATATTAAAAATACCCCGAGGTATCGTCGATTTCATAGATAAAATATTCGCAGTGACAATGTCGCTTACGTGTGTGAAGTCGCGCTGTTGTTGACCATTGCCAAAAATTACAGGAGCTTTTCTATCAAGAAGGTTATTTATAAAGATGGTTATGACTCCTACATATGGGGTAAAGGCCTGACCCGTTCCATAAGTATTAAAGTAACGAAGCACATGGCAATCTATATTAGTGTACTCTGAAAACTGCAGACAATACTTTTCACTCGCTAATTTCGAGACTCCATATGGAGAAATGGGTTCTGTTCTATAATCCTCCGCAATTGGTTCGGGCGCGGGACAGTCGGCATAAACAGCCATTGAAGACGCAAAGATAATTTTTTTCACTGTGCTATTGAGACAACATCTGAGGAGATTAACCGTTCCCATAAGGTTATTTTCTGCATCATCATAAAATCCATCTACCGAGGAGCGAATACTTACTCTGGCGGCCTCATGAAAGATAATGTCCACTCCCTTGAGCGCCTTTAGAATGTCGTCCCTGCATCGCACATCTCCGTGAATGAATTTCGCACCTTCGGGAACATTTTCAATCTTTCCGACTGAAAGGTTGTCTATAATGACGACTTCCATCGCCTCTTTTAAAAGTGTCCGCGCAAGATGGGAGCCAATAAATCCGGCACCCCCTGTCACTAACGCTCTTTCATACATAACTTGTTACTTTCTACATTGATCTTAAGACTTTGTTTTGCTTCGTTCTTTGTGTTTCTCATGGAGCAATCAGCCCTATTNNGCTCGGGTGCCACAATAAAGCGATCGATGTCCTCAGTTGATGTGACTACCGTATAAGGGAAAATCACCGTATTGATTATCTTGATAGGGTGCTGGATAACTGCGCCGACACCCACAACCGAATTTTCGATCTTTGCCCCAGAATGAATGTCAGTCGAATCACCGATTAAGGTCTTTTTGCCAAGCCTTTTTAGCTGGTGAAGATTACAGGTCAGAACGTCAGCAGGGAAGGTGACGTTCATATCCCACTTGACGACATCAGCAATTAGAACGGGGAATTCGTCTTCAATGACAATCTGAATGGTATCGGTGATTTCGTACTCATCTCTCATAGCTGTCCTTGGCGTGCGCCTTATGGCATCGAACACATGCTGATCAAAGAGGTATAAACCACATCCTTTTATTTTGGTGGTGGTATGGCGAGGTTTTTCTATAACTCTTTTTGCCTTGTTATCATCACCGAGCAATACCGTGAAATTTCGCTTGATAACTTCCGGGTTCTCTTCGTATTTGACGGCAAGAACCACACTTGCATTGTTGGCAATCATTTTTTCTTTCATACTTCTCAAATCTTCGGTGACGAAGAAGACATCCCCCAGAGATAGGAGGAAAGGAGAAGATATGTACGATTCCAGCTTTCCCAATGCGTGCGCTATGCCTAGTGTTTCTTTTTGCTCGACATATCTGATCTTTACCCCTAGATAGCGTCCGTCCCCCAAAGCCTGTGCGATTTCGTGTCCAAGGTGACCTATGACAATTATGATCTCCTCTATATCCAGTTCCTTCATCATCTCGATTTGGTAGTGAAGCAATGGCTTGTTGCAAATGGGCAATATCGGCTTGGGATAACGCGTACTGAAAGGCTCCATTCTTGTGCCTTTGCCCGCCGCTAGGATTACTCCAATCATTTGATACTTCAACCTTGTCTGTTATTAAAGTTTATTTATGACCTTTTTTCGATAAAGTCTGAGTTTAAATTTCAGGTAGAAAAGGAAACAAAGCATCTCAAAGCCTGTTCTAAAAACTCTGAGCTTTGTTTCGCCGCCTTCTCTGGCATGATGTTTTATTCCCATTTCTCCCACTTTATACCCCTGGGCTTTCAGGCGTATCATGATCTCCGTTGGCGTGGGCCATGCCCGTGCTTCGATGCGCATACTCCTAATAGCATCTCCCTTGAAGACCTTCAAAGCGCAATTAGTGTCCTTCTGGTTAAGCCAGAACATTATCCTGACTATGAGATTCAAAACCCGGTCCGCAAAGACCCGAATAAACTTGTCTTCTTTCCGGATCCTGTAGCCGGTTACTACATCGAGGTTTTCTTTTTGCAGTTTCTCGAGCATGGGGGCATAATCAGCCAGATCGAATTGACCGTCCGAGTCCAACATAACCACATACTCACCTCTGGTGGCATATATGGCACTAAACAGAGCGTTGCCGTAACCACTGGGCTGCGGTGCATGGACCACTGTAAGGTTTGTGTGCTCTGTGCCTAAACGCTCCAGAATCTCGAGAGTTTTGTCGTTACTGCCGCCGTCTCCCAGCACAACCTCATGGGAGATGCCATTTTTCTTCAGGACTTCAAACCAGTATCTGATGATTTCCTCTATGACCTGTTCTTCGTTATAGACAGGAGCCACCACAGATAGAGAAACGGAATTCTTTTCCATAATTGATACGTGACCATCAAAAGATGATGATGAAATCAAAAATCATTAATGACCCTGGTTCTTTTCAGAAAAAGTTTCAATCGCAGGTAAAGAAGAAACAGGAGCATATCCCATCCGGTCCGAATCAGTCTCAGATGAGACTGTCCACCGGTCCTTTCTTTGTGGTTAATGCCGACCTCACCTATTCGAGCACCCTGTCCCTGCAGTCGCAGGAGAATTTCGGTTGGCGTTGGGTAGAACCTTGCCTCGATCGTTATATTTCTGATTAAATCCCCTTTGAAAAGCTTCAGGGCACAGTTTGTGTCTTTGTACTTCAGACCAAAGAGTACCCTGACAATGATATTTAAAAACCGGTCTGCTAAAATTCTCAGGAATGTGTCTTTTTTTCCCATTCGATAGCCCGTCACCGTGTCATAGTTGTTCTTAAGACATTCCTGTAGAAGCGGCAGATAATCTGAAAGTTCGAATTGGCCGTCAGAATCTATCGTAACAACGTATTGACCACGGCTGGCGTAAATAGCCTTGAAAAGGGCATCCCCATACCCGCCGTTTTGCTTCGAGTGGACTGCCCGAAGATTCGGAAACTCTTCCGCAAGTTGTTCCAGGATCTGTTTTGTTCCGTCGGTGCTGCCGTCATTGCCAATCACTATTTCGGTGGCATGTTCACACTTCTCCAGGACCTTTTCCCAATTTCGGATGACCGCATCAATGTTTTCTTCCTCATTATAGGCCGGCGCTACCACGGATAGGAATATGTCACTGTTTGTCTTGTCCGGTCCCTTCATGGAACAACATTAACCTTTATGATGTTTTTACCTTTTGTTTTTTCATATAGGAGAACGAATGCAATCCTAACATAATAAGTGGGATAATTTTCATCTTCTGGGTCCTGATCTTACTGTAAACAAAACTCAGCTTGAAAATAAGATGAAATATAGCATTTTTAGGTAGCCTGATGATGCATCGCACCACGAACAGGGGCATTCTCAATTGGGCGAACACCTGCATCAGTTTCTGCAGATTTAATATCTCCTTTTCATTTTCTAATTTGATCTTACTCGATACAAAATAGGATTCATTTAGAGAAAGTTCACTATTCCCATTATCTAGCAGACCCTTTTCTCTTACGTATTNNCTTACATAAGTACTGATTGCCGTTCGAGGATAAGGCTGCAGCAGGGAACATTGGATAAAGTCAGTACCAATTTCTCGGCTCAGTTTGTAGATCTCGATTGCATTTTTGATTGTCTCACCGGGAAGGCCGAAGCATGTTATATGTAGTGAGTTTTATTCCATATTTCTTTATATAGGCTGCCGCTTTTTTGATCTGATCGGTCGTGACCTTCTTATTGAGCACAACCTGTCTGAGATAATCGTTACCGGTTTCCACACCCATTCTAATACAAATGCACCCNNCATTATCTAGCAGACCCTTTTCTCTTACGTATTCATTAATGGCAGTGCCGGGATAAGGTTGCAGCAGCGAACACCAGATAAAGTCGGTACCAATCTCCTTATTCAGCTTGTATGTTTCGATAGCGTTATCGAGTGTTTCACCGGGTAGTCCCAGGATATTATATGTGGCAAGTTTGATTCTATGACTCTTTATGTGCCCGGCTGCTGTTTTGATCTGTTCGGTAGCGACCTTCTTGTTGAGCACCTTCTGTCTGAGATAATCGTTGCCACTTTCTATGCCCATTCTAACACAAATGCATCCCATCTCCTTGATGGTTCGGACCAGATCTTCTCGAACTTCCGTTGGTTCAACGTTGATAATAAATGGCAGATTGATTTTTTCCCTATAGAGAATCGAAAATTGTCTGAGCCATTGAGGAAAAAGAAAGAATGAGTCATCCACAAAGTTAATCTTCCTTATATCGTACGTTCGCTTGGCCCAAAGTAGCTCGGCAATTATACGCTCAGGATCCTTTTTTCTCAGGTACCTGCCCTTATTTTTGTAAAGATCTTTGTATGATTTGTTAAAACAATAACTGCAATTATATGGACAACCTCTACCTGTCATTACCGGGTACATATCTTTGCTGTAGGCGAGGATATGTTTATATTTGGCATAGATAGCAAAATCCGGGAAAGGCAGCACATCTAAATCTTCTATAAAAGGTCTGGGTTCTGTTTTGTATGTCTTTCCATCCGAATTCTTAGACCAGATGTTTTGCGTTCGTTTTATGGCATCGGGATTGTGTTCCAATGCCTTCAACAACTCCACAAGTGCCTGTTCACCCTCACCACGGCAAATGTAATCAATGTTATCCTGTTCAATAGTTCGAGGGAAAAAAGTTGTATGGGGGCCACCGACAATGATAGGCGTCGAACATTCTTTTTTCAATGCAGAGGCTGTTTCAAGTACCTAGTCCTCTCCACCAGTCGTACAGGAAAATGCATAAAGATCGGCACGACTTTCAAGTGCAGATTTAAGGAAATGCCTCTCACCTGACTCAATGAATAAATCGCAATGGTGCCCATCTGCTTTTAATACTGCAGAAAGATATTCTACGGCAATTTTTACGAAGGAATCCTTTTGTAAAAAAACGACCTTCATTTAGTCAACACTCTTTTGTGGTTTGAAGAAATTCAGGAGTAGCTGCAGAGCGGCTCGCGTGCTTAATCCCAAAAAAGCAATAAGATTTAAAGGATGAAACGGCGATTTTGTACAATGTTTTCTAAAGTATCGGTAAACCCCTTGATTAAACGCCTTGATAGCAAAATAACTTTTCTTTTTATCCAGTGTGTTTCTCATATCGTGGATAATTGGTGCCTGGGGTAGGCAGTAAATTTTCCAGCCACTATTGTTTATCCGGCGACAAAAATCGGCATCGGCCCAATACATTAAAAATCCTTCGTCCATAAGGCCGACATCGCCCAGAATTTCTCTTCTAATCATCATACACGCCGACGAAGCCCAATCCACTTCAAAGGGCTCTGTGCTGCTCAACTCATCAACCATTAAGTAACGTCTCGAGATTTTATTCCCGGGAAAGAGTCTGGTTAAAATGGTTTCCCTGCCAAAAAATGAATTCAGTAAGGTAGGATATCTTCTGGCCATTAATTGGACGGAGCCATCCGGATAAAACATCTTGCTGACTACGGCTCCGGTTCCAGGATGAGCATCGAGAAAACGTGCCATTTCAGGAATTGTTTCCTTTCGGATAATGGCATCTGAATCCAGTAGCAGAAGGTATCTTCCTGTAGCGGCCTTAATGCCCCGGTTAATGGCCGAGGGGTAGCTGTTATCGTGTTCTGACCTGCACAACTTGACTTGTGGAAAGCACTCTGCAAGCATTTCAATCGTGCCATCTTTTGAATTATTATCGGCAACGAGCACCTCGACATTTTCTTTCGTGCAATTTTCAAAAATAGAGGTCAGAGATTCTTTTAAATCTTCTCTGGCATTCCTGCTTGCGATAATAATCGAGACCTTATGGCTGCTCGTTTGTATCATGTTCCTCACAATAATGATTTCTTAATCCTTATAGTGTAAAAATTAACAGGACCAATATCGTATTGAATGATTTTCGGCCTCTGCCTTTACATTCATAAAGCTCGCTCAAAAGAGCATCAAAGGCCGTAAATTGCATGGCGCAGAAATTTCGGAGCTAATATAGTGAGTGGTTCGTAGTCATCAGGTAACAGTGATAATAAACAAGTAACTACAATCTCTTGTTTTCAAAGAACCCAACAAATAGATAGTCAAAAGAATGCTTCTAAACCTATGCCGATTGCGAACATTCGCAATATCGTCAGCTCTGAAATCCCTGTATGCTTTTGTATCGATCTGGGCCTATTCAGAGCTTTGATTTTGTGATTTTGAAGAAGTTCCTAAATTCGTTTTTCTTGATAACTATGGTAAACTAAATGTAGAGGTGTGGCTACACGAGATTTGCTTTTAACGAGCCGACACTAACCCTCTCGGACAATTTTTTCTCTGCCTATATCCTGAGTCGTTCTTGTCCGCAGTTTTACCTCCTCAATTCGAATCGCGGGTTTCCTGACCGCGGTAATAGGCCGTTTCTTCCTTCGACTTATGTAATCAGGAAAGTGCTTTTCGATATAATGCCGCAGGCACTTTTTCCACGGACGCATACAGTTTAATCCGAGTTTTCTCAAGTTACCGTTGTACATCATCTCTGAAACCGGCCGAGGTGCGAAATATTCTTTCTTGAAGAATTTAGAATCTACAGCATTTAACTTGATATCAGGCCTTTTACATATGCGCAAAATCTCTTTAGCTACATCGTAACGAGTCCCCTTACCCTCACACGCCATATGATAGATTCCATATTGTCTGGTCTCCAGGAGCATAAAAAGATTCATGGCAAAATCATAGGTATAAGTGGGAGTGCCCCATCTGTCAGTCACGGCGTGGAGCTCTTTTTTCCCCTCTGCAATTTGCTGCAGAATCTTATAGATAAATTTCTTTTCTTTCTCTCGGCCCCCTCCCATCATCCATCCTGCCCGAACGACAAAGCTCTTGGAACAATGTTTTAAGGCATGAAGCTCGCCCTGATATTTGGTTTGACCGTATACCATGATCGGATTTGGTTGATCTTGCTCCGTATAGAAACCATTCTTAAGGCCATCAAAGACACCAGCGGTACTGATATAAACCAGGGTCGAGCCGTACTCCTCAGAAAGCTTTGCAATAGTTTTAGTTGCAAGAGAGTTCGTGTCTTTGGCGATGTCAGAGTGTACCTCACAATATTCCAAATCAGTTTCGGCTGCAAGATGGACAACGACATCTGGCTTGAAATCTCGAAAAACATCGCTCAGATGTACATCATCTCGCACATCCAGCCGCATTAACCATTCTCCATTTACTTTTTTATCGCTGGCCAGTACGTTTTCATACTTTGAGGTGAAATATGGATAAACTGCATCACCCAACATACCGCCGCATCCTGTAATCAACACTCTATCAGGTATCATCGCAAAACTCCTCCAGCTTCCTAAACTTCTTATTCGGTTTTTACTGTTACTTCTGGGTTTACATTGTAAACAAAGTTAAATTGTACCGGTATTAAATTGTGTACATGTTGTCTCACAAACAGGCTCACTTCAGCTATCCCAGTCCTGGGAAGGTATATAACATCATAAGGTNNAGAACCACATTTCCCAATTCCGCAGTGTCTGCGGGCCCACCAGCTTGAATCACTGCATCAAGTGCTCTTAACATTCCACTGATCGGAATCATTCCTGGTCTGGTTACCTCACCCCCTACATAGACCTTCTGCGATGCAAAACTCTTGACCAGAACTGTTAATTCTGGTAACTTAATGTTCTCTACCTCAATTACTATCTCCGGTGAGTTCAAAAACTTGGAATACTCGTCGGTAAGCAAGGAGGTCAGTTGAGCTGGTGTTAAACCCGCTGCTTTAACATCGCCTACCTGTTGTAGGGAAACCGTGCCATCAGGTCTTATAATAACTTCTTCATTAAACTCATCATTATTCGGAAGCTTAATGGAAATTTTGTCTCCTTCTTCAAGCACATGTAGAACATTGGAAAACTCTCGCGTGAGCACTGAATCCAGTTGAGCAGGTTTCAGACCGGCCGCTTTGACATCACCAATAGGCTGAAGAGAAATCATGCCATCCGGCCTTATAACAACCTCGTCGTTGAGCTCATTGTTATAGAGAAGTTTAACAGCAACAGTGTCACCTGGCCAAAGAATATAAGCCTCATTTTCATTTCGATTATTCATGGCTAATATATCGTTAGGTTGCAAAGCTGGTACCCTACGGGGTGCGCATCCTAATATCGTAATTAGCATGAATAGGTACGAAACTAATATAGCCGGTTTATCCATATTGTTCCTTTCCTTAGGCGGAGAAGGTAGTTTTACCCCTCTCATTATATGGATTTAGCGTCTGTCTAATCAATACTCTATCCATTTGATCAATAATAAAAAACCGTACTTTTGTAGCATGAACAACCTCTCCTTTTTTATTATCGTACCACATTCCCATTCAAAATCAAAGACTGAAATTGCGAAGCAATATTTGCCTCTTCTTTTTCGCAATACCTTCAATTATTTTGCGTATATCGCAAATATGGAGTCTTTCGGGTAAAACATTCTTACCACAATTACCTTTGCCCACGGCTACCGCACCAACTTATGCACGTTGGGTCGCAGCGCAGCGCTGATCCGAAAGCACTTCGATAGTATTACAAAGCTTGATAATATACCTCTTTTACCTTTTATTCATAATGTGACAAACAATTATTAATAATCCATAACCAACTTCTTAGACTCCGTCCCCCTCGGTTGCGCTAGAACCTCACAATGTCCTGCGCAAACCTGATTTTGATGCCTCCCCGCTCTTCTTACCATCGAGAACCATTATTTAGTCCACCAACTGGTCGATGGTTCCCTTTTGACAGACCTTGCTTAGCTTTGAAGCTTTCGGTGTCTTGGTAACCACATCACTTATCCCATACCAATAAAGCCCAGCAGGATAGTAGGGGGCACGGGAATAATAATCAAGGCACCAGTCATGCTAACCGACGATTGTGCAAACTCAAAATAGCTAAGCGGCTCCGTTTGCGCTGCGGCCGAACTTGAATCGACTATGAGCTAAGTTGTATATACCCGGTACGAGGGTAACACTGTCACAATAACCGTCGATAGACCTGCCACAATTGTAAATTTCTGCATTCGAAACCAAAACATCCGGCAAGGCTGCTACAGAAGCTATCCCCGGAAAACACTTCTCTTTTTTCGGAAAAGTCCTTACCCAAAGCTCCTCATTATTTGAATATTACACTATACAGAACCGTACGTCAAGAAAAAAGTACAAGAACAACGCGCTTTTCTCAATTAACCACAGTCTCATATCTTTAGCGGCCAACTCCAGGATTTCCTCGTGTCTCTTTATATTTGAGGAAATTTATGTGATTTTGTCGAGATTCGGAATGAGGGATAAGTGCTTGTCACACAAACAGTTAAAAATCCGGAGGTAAGACAATGCAAGCTCCTCTTAAATTTTGTTGTCAGAATAACAAATGTCTTATATTATGGGACACGTGGTACAAAAGCCGACCGTATCTGGCTGGCTCGGCAAAGGTCTTTCCCGCCACAGCCGGGAATAATCCTGGCCTTAGAGAATCCACCAGATATACTCGGTGCTGGTTCTTGCTCTTATGGTGCCGGCCAATACAGCCGAATATCGTCAAACCAAACCTTACCTGAACCGCCAGGCTGTGGATTTTTCTTATCGCCGAAACCAATAGAGATCGAGCCGACATTGGTTAAGTCCACACCCTGGTCGGCGAACTCCTGAAGGTCGATATTCCATTGCGTCCATTCGTTTATCAGCGCTGCATCGGGATTATCGTGGTAGACCACCGCAGTCGGGCCATTAGCATTGGCAATACCCACATACATCGGCTCAGGAGCATTGGCCGGACCGCCATAAAACCACAGAGACAATACTCCA
>JABAOH010023138.1_pt1 | contig 14182 bp, 15 predicted proteins | sample 7062181 | NCBI WGS metagenome assembly JABAOH01 (sample SAMN14538630, study PRJNA623070) | marine sediment metagenome | biome: marine biome [ENVO:00000428]; feature: marine pelagic biome [ENVO:01000023]; material: deep marine sediment [ENVO:00002113]; isolation source: pool of 5 deep marine... | reverse complement strand
AAGTCCGCTCCTCAAGAGGTAATCCATATTTCGCCCACGGCCGGACTACACCTACCTGCAGTCCATAGCGTATAGGGTATCGCCCTGTCATCAGGCTCGAACGCGTCGGCGAGCACACCGGCTGTACATAGAACTGCTCAAGCCTTGTTCCTTCAGAAGCCAGCTTGTCTATGTTGGGCGTCTTGATATCACCACCATGATAGCCGACATCCTTCCAGCCCAGGTCATCTGCGAGAATAAAAACGATGTTAGGCTTATCTCCAAGTACACCGCCTCCAGACCATTGAGAGGCCCCCGTACATCCCGGCACGGCCAGTACTGAGACGCTCAAGCCCATGGCTTTTAGAAAATCGCGACGTGTGTAATCAAGTTTATCCATTTGCTTCCTCTTTATCGTAAGTGTTTCGTTAGTTTTCCAGTTTCTCTTGGTTCATCTATGCAATCCGGCATTTCAACCGGATTCTCGCACTGCGAAAGTATAGCATACCTGTATATCCGAATGTCATTTCGCTGACGATTGTAACCAGGGGTCGTTGTTCTTGAGCAGCCACCGCTCAAGCTCATCTCTGAGCTCCTCGACGACTTCAGGCCTGTCGGCCGCGATGTTCTCTAACTGGTACGGGTCCTCGACATTATCATGCAGTGTACACCCAGGGGTCTTGCCTTCGGCCTTGCTAATCACCAAGGTGTACCGAGCGGTCCGTACACCACGCCGGCCCCAAGCCGCCCCGGCGCCGCCAGTTTTGACCAGACCCACCGGTACCCACATATATAGTTGTGATTCAGGACGCACCCCCCTGCCCGTCATAAAAAATGACGCATGGCTTACGCCCTGCACATCCTTTGGAATATCGCAGCCAAAACCCATCAGGTCAATCAGTGTGGGATATACATCCGGCACAGAGAGCAGCAGGTCATCATGACGAGGTTTTATTCGCCCGGGCCAGCGAATCAGAAAAGGAATTCGCATAGACTCTTCATAGTGAACATTTTTGGAAACTTGCTCGTGGGCCCCTAAGCAGTTGCCGTGGTCGGATGTAAAAACAACAATCGTATTGTTCTCCAGACCTTCGGCCTTGAGCGTCTTAAGAATCCGGCCGAACTGCTCATCCACACCGGTCACCATGGCAAAATAGTTCTTGATTTGCTTTCGAGCCAGGCGTCCGCCCGCCGTGTCCCCTTCCACATTAACATTTGGCCGATTGATCAAATCCTTGTATGTCTTGCCTTCATACATATCCAGGTATTTTTTGGGCACAAGGTGATAGGGCATATGCGGTGGATTCATCGATATGACAAGGGCAAAGGGCTTGTTCGGATCGCGGTACTCTCCATTCTCATTGCGAATATATTTGATCGCAAGATCCGCCTCATGTTCCGGCCCCCACTGGTCAACATAATGTGCCTCATCACGGCCGGCGTCCGTTGACCAGTACATGGGCCTTGTATGATAATCGTAGGTCCCGTAAGCATACCAGAAGTCAAACCCATGTCTGCGATTTGGTGGGCACCACTCATTCCAGGCAAATTTCTCACTATTGTTCTTGCATTTGACATAAGGCTTGTAAGGAGAATCAAGGTGCCATTTGCCGATGTAGCCCAGACTGTAGCCCCGATCCTTCAGANNCATCCGTATGGAGCGCTTCTACTGTTGCAGTTGCTCAGCACCTTGTTTGAGTGCGGATACTTGCCGGTCATCAGCATTGCACGATAAGGACTGCACACAGGATAATTGCTCACCGCCTGCGTTAAAACCAGGCTCTCCGCGGCAAACCGGTCAAGGTGGGGTGTAATCACAGGGTCGGCGTTCATAAATCCCATCGCCTGTCCACGCATCTGGTCTGGAAAAACAAACAGCAGGTTAGGCCACATTCTTGCTTTCGTCTCAATGCGCGACCGGGCTACTTCACGGCAGCTAAACGGGCCCGTCACTGCCGCCCCCAACCCCATAACCTTGATAAATTCTCGCCGATTCATTTGTAATTCCACAGCAGGACTACTTCTCTTGTGTTCCTCGGCCCACTCGCCTACTCAATAAATCCAACTGAGAGCATCTTACGAGCCCCACACCGCTATGGTGCAGGGCGAGCATATCTTACATCCTAAAGCCCAAAACACAAGTAGTTTAGCTGCCCTTTTAAGCCATGACCCCGCCGCCTGCACGCCTGATTTTTTTGTTTGATAAAGAACAGAAACTCGTTTATCGTGCTCAGATGGACGAACCCCCGGCCCGGTAACAACGTAAGCATAACCGGCGCCGACTTGACATATATGTAAGAGTGGATTTTAGATTCCAATTTTTGGGAAAGGAGAGTTAATTATGGAATTAAAGGCAAGTCAGACTGAAAAGAATCTATTGACAGCGTTTGCAGGCGAATCGCAGGCGAGAAACCGTTACTCGTATTTTGCCAGCCAGGCTCGAAAAGAAGGCTACGAACAAATAGCTGCAATCTTCGAAGAAACCGCGAATCAGGAAAAAGAGCATGCCAAGCGCGAATTTAAATTTCTCCAAGGCGGTGAGGTGGAAATTGCCGCAGCATTTCCGGCCGGCGTCATTGGCAAAACGCTTGAGAACTTAAGAGCAGCAGCGGGAGGTGAACATTACGAGCACACTGAAATGTATCCGGGCTTCGCCGAGACTGCGGATAAGGAAGGATTCGCTGAGATTGCTGGAGTTTTCAGAAGTATCGCCGTTGCTGAAAAACGTCATGAACAACGATACCTCGCTCTGGCAAAGAATATAACCGAAGGCCTTGTATTCAAACGCGCCAAACCGGTAAGATGGGTCTGCAGAAACTGCGGCTATGTGCACGAAGGACCCGAAGCCCCCGAGATATGCCCTGCCTGCGCACATCCACAGGCTCACTATGAGCTGGAAGCTGCCAACTACTAAGCAAACGCAAGGAGATTAGACGATGAGGTGAAATTATGCAGGAAAAAGATACAGTAGTAACGATGAAGGGCAAGCCTTTGACCTTAGCAGGTAAACGGGTGAATGTCGGTGACTTAGCTGAAGATTTTGAAGTAGTCGCAAATGACTTGTCGGCAGTTAAATTTTCCTCATTTCGTGGAAAGGTCTGTCTGATTTCGTCGGTTCCCTCTCTCGATACCGGCGTGTGTGATATACAGACTCGGAAGTTCAACGAAAAGGCCAAGGCTCTGGCCGATGACGTGGTTGTGTTGACCATTAGCATGGACCTTCCATTTGCCCAGAAGCGCTGGTGTGGCGCGGCAAAGGTTGAAAATGTACAGACGCTTTCAGACCATCGTAAGGCCCAGTTCGGCAATGCGTTCGGCGTTCTGATAGAGGAATTGCGGCTCCTTGCCCGTGCTGTATTTGTCGTGAACAAAGACGGGATTGTCAAATATATACAGATAGTAGACGAACTGACCAATGAGCCGAACTATGAGGCGGCATTGAAGGTGGCCGAAGAGTTCGTATGACAGAAGAGCACGTAAGAAAAACTGAACTGACGATTTTGGGAATGGCCTGCGCAAGATGCGCTACTACAATTGAAAAGTCCCTGTTACATCTGAGCGGTGTTACTAATGTGCAAGTAAACCTTGGAAATGAAACTGCTATGGTTGAGTATGAGTCCGCGAAATTGAACCTCGCCGACTTGCAAAAAGCGGTTACAGATGCAGGTTATAGGGTGGTGAATGAAAAGATCACCCTGAAAATTGGGGATATGACCTGTGCTGCTTGCGCAAAAACAGTTGAAAACGCACTCAAAAAACTGGATGGGATCAGTAGCGTTAATGTTAATGTAGGTGCTGAAAAAGTATATATCACCTACAACCCGAGAATGACAACAGCGGCCGAGATGAAAAAAGCTGTTGAAGGCGCCGGCTATCAATATCTCGGAGTAGAGGGAGAAGAAACAGAAGATTTAGAAGAAGCAGCAAGAGAGAAAGATTTAAGAGAAAAACGCAACAGAGTCATTATTGGGTTGGCCGTGGGCATTCCTCTAATGATTCTTATGTATGTTCCAGTCCATTTTCCTTTTTCAATGGCATATCTAATGCTGGTTGTTTCAACTCCAGCCTTTATTTACGTAAGTCATCCTATATTCAGGGCAGCCTACCGTTCTCTTAAAAACAGGAATCTGAACATGGATGTAATGTATTCTATGGGGATTGGTGTTGCATTTACATCAAGCATTTTAGGTACTTTCGAGTTTATACTTTCAGGGGATTTTTTGTTTTATGAGACAGCGGTTCTTCTTGCCACATTTCTCACAATGGGACGCTACTTGGAGGCAAGAGCAAAAGGAAGAACCTCGGAAGCGATAAAAAAACTAATGGGTTTACAACCCAAAAGTGCTATTGTTATTCAGGATAATAATGAAATTGAAATATCAATAGAGGATGTTCAAATAAATGATGTAGTAGTTGTAAAACCTGGAGAAAAAATCCCTGTAGATGGTGACATTGTTGATGGTGGCAGCTACGTAGATGAGTCAATGATTACGGGGGAATCTATTCCAGTTTTGAAAAAGAAAGGTGATAGTGTTGTTGGTGGAACGCTTAACGAAAACAGCGTAATCAAATTCAGAGCGACGAAAATAGGAAAAGATACCGTACTTTCTCAGATCATACAGCTTGTCAGAGCGGCTCAGGGCTCCCGGCCTCCTATTCAAAGGATTGCTGATAAAGCGGTGAGTTATTTCATTCCAATAGTGCTGACAATTGCGATTCTTTCTTTTGTTGTGTGGTATTTCATTCTCGGTAATACACTGCTTTTTGCCCTGACTTGTATGATTTCTGTGCTTGTTATCGCATGCCCTTGTGCTCTTGGACTTGCTACTCCGACTGCCGTGATTGTGGGCATTGGTCGTGGAGCTGAGCTTGGTGTTCTCGTTAAGAATGGCGAAGCCCTTGAAATCTCTGAGAAACTGACAACGATAGTATTTGATAAAACCGGAACTTTAACCGTCGGAAAACCGGAAGTTACAGATATTATCGCCATTGGAACAGACGATAGATCACTGCTAAAGCTGGTAGCAAGTGTTGAGAGGAATTCACAGCATCCTCTCGCAGAGGCCATAGTGAGACTGGCGCAGGAAAAAGACATTGAACTGGCCGAGAGCGAGCGTTTTGACACTTTTGGTGGCAAAGGTGTAATAGCAAGAGTTGAAGGATTTGAGGTGCTTATAGGAAACAGAACACTTTTTAAAGAAAGAAACATCTCGTACCCTGAAGAGATTTGGAGCAATATGCTACAACTCGAAAGTGAAGGAAAGACGATAATACTCATAGCTCGGGATTCCGAGATATGTGGCATAATTGCCATTGCCGACACATTAAAGAAAACAACAAAAAATGCAATTATAGAGTTTAAAGACATGAATCTCGATGTTGTTATGATTACCGGTGATAATGCAAGAACTGCAAATACAATTGCAAATCAAGTTGGAATAGAAGAAGTGTTAGCAGAGGTTCTGCCGCAGGATAAAGCTAATGAGGTAAAGAAACTTCAAGAAAAACGACAGGTAGTAGCCTTTGTGGGTGACGGGATTAACGATGCACCAGCGCTTGCGCAGGCAGATGTTGGTATTGCTATAGGCAGCGGTACGGATGTAGCGATGGAGAGCGGTGAGATAGTGCTTATAAAAGACGATCTTATAGACGCTGTTGCAGCGGTGCAATTGAGTAACAAAGTAATGTCGAGGATAAAGCAGAACCTGTTTTGGGCTTTTGCGTATAATACAGCATTGATTCCTGTCGCAGCGGGAATACTATATCCATTTTTTGGAATCACTTTTAAACCCGAACTCGCAGGGCTTGCAATGGCTTTAAGTTCAGTTACGATAGTGACTTTTTCCTTAATGTTGAAAAGATATGTACCACCTGCAAAAAAAGGGTAGAGATATGAGGCAAATCAGACCAAATATATATGCTGTGGGAGCAATCGACTTCGATGCCAGGCTGTTTGACAGGCTTATACCGCTGCCGGATGGCACCAGCTACAATTCCTACCTGATAAAAGGCAGCGAAAAAACGGCATTACTTGATACGGTTGATCCAGCCAAGACAGAGGTTTTACTAAGTAACCTTGCCAAACTCGGCCCTGACAAGATTGACTATGTTATTGCGCATCATGCAGAGCAGGACCATTCCGGCTCTCTGCCCGATGTTCTGCTGAAGTATCCGGATGCAAAGCTGGTGACCAATCCGAAGTGCAAGGGCATGCTGATTGATTTGCTCGGCATCGAAGACGATAAGTTCATCACGGTTGCCGATGGTGAAATCCTTTCGCTCGGCGACAAGACCCTGCAATTTATTTATCTGCCATGGGTACACTGGCCGGAGACTATGGGGACATATTTGAAAGAAGACAAAATACTGTTCCCATGTGATTTCTTCGGTTCTCACCTTGCCACAAGCAGCCTTTTTGTTGATGATGAAGCTGTGGTTTATGAATCGGCCAAACGATATTATGCAGAGATTATGATGCCGTTCAGGCGGCAGATAAACGCCAATCTAACGAAGCTTGATGCGATGGAAATCGACATAATTGCTCCCAGCCACGGCCCGGTGTATAATCGGCCTGAATTTATCGTTGGCGCTTATAGGAATTGGGCTTCCGAGGCTGTCAAAAATGAGGTTGTTGTGGCTTATGTTTCGATGCACGGCAGCACAGCCAAGATGGTGTCATATTTTGTCGATGCCCTGATTAATAGGGGTATTACAGTAAAGCAGTTTGAGCTTTCGACAGTTGATATCGGCAAGCTTGCGATGGCATTGGTGGATGCTGCAACGATAGTAATAGGTTCGCCGACGGTCTTAATCGGACCACATCCGTGTGCGGCTTATGCAACGTTTTTGGCTAATGCTCTGAGACCTAAAACCAGATTTGCATCCATCATCGGCTCTTACGGCTGGGGCGGTAAAATGGTAGAGCAGTTGGCGGCCATGATACCAAATCTCAAAGTCGAGGTTCTCGAACCGGTGGTGGCAAGAGGCGCCCCTACAAAGGACGATTTGGTCGCGCTTGACAGACTGGCAAATGATATATTGATAAAACATAAGGGTATTGGAATTGTAAGTTAGAACTCTAATTCTGAAAGGGGAAAATTATGGCTGAGAAACTTCAAGTATACAAATGTACGGTATGCGGCAATATCGTGGAAGTTCTTCACGGCGGTGCCGGCGAGCTGGTCTGCTGCGGCAAGCCGATGGAGCTTCTGGATGAAAAAACCGCTGATGCCACAACAGAAAAGCATGTGCCCGTAATCGAAAAAATCGATGGCGGCTACAAGGTAAAGGTTGGCAGTGTCCCTCATCCTATGGAAGAGAAACACTATATCGAATGGATTGAGCTGCTGGCCGATGGTAAGGCATATCGACAGTTCCTCGAGCCCGGTGATGAGCCTGAAGCGATATTTAACGTAGAGGCTGATTCTGTCGGTGCAAGAGAGTATTGCAATGTCCATGGACTGTGGAAAGGATGAGAGATGATTTCTAAAAAGATGGAAAAGGCTCTGAACGGGCAGTTAAACGCCGAGCTGTATTCGGCTTATTTATATCTTTCAATGGCCGCCTATTTCGAATCGGCAGACTTAGCCGGTTTTGCAAACTGGATGCGCGTCCAGGACGCCGAAGAGCGGTTACACGCAATGAAATTTTATGATTACATCATTGAGCGCGGCGGCAGAGTGACTTTGGGCCCGATACAAGCACCGCCATCCGATTGGGACTCGCCGCTCGCAGTCTTCGAGGCGACATTGACACATGAACAGAAGGTTACCGGCCTGATTAACGACCTGATGGACCTGGCCCGCGAGGAAAAAGATAATGCGTCGGAAATCTTCCTGCAGTGGTTTGTAAACGAACAGGTTGAGGAAGAGGATAACGCCGGCAAGGTGCTGGGGCAGCTGAAGCTTATCAAGGACAGCCCGCAGGCTTTGTTTATGATGGACAGGGAGATGGGACAGCGTGTCTTTACGCCGCCGGCAGCGGCAGAAGGAGGTACATAATGGCTATTACATTTAATGCAAATGAAATCTTCGAGATGGCAGAGCAAATCGAAAGAAATGGTGCCAAGTTCTATCATCAGGCGGCAGCAAACGCCACAGATAAAGAAACAAAACAAATGCTGCTTGATATGGCTGGTATGGAAGACGGCCACCTTAAAACCTTCGAGGAAATGAGAAAACAGCTCAGTGGGCAGGAAAAGGGATGGACAGTCTTCGACCCTGATAATCAGTCAGCGTTGTATCTGCAAGCGATGGCTGACGCTCGGGGTTACGAAGGTAAAATAACCCCGACAAAAGAACTAACCGGCAAGGAAACACCCAGGGAAATCCTTGAGACTGCTCTGAACTCCGAAAATGAGTCCGTTGTCTTTTACTTAAGCTTGAAGGAGCTGGTGCCTGTCAAAGCCGGTAGAGACAAAGTCGAAGCGATTATTATGGAAGAACTAAGCCATATCACTACGCTGGTCAAACAATTGAGGTCTTTGAAGTAACTTAACGAATTTTGGCGTGGGTCAGTCACCCGCAGCGACACTGTCTCAGGAGAAGCGGATGTTGGATTTAGAATCACTGTTTAACCTGAGTTACGGGATGTGCATAGTCAGCTCAAAAAACGACGGCCGATTCAATGGCTGCATTGTCAACACTGTCTTCCAGGTAACACCTGAGCCGCCAATGATAGCGGTTAGTGTTAACAAACAGAATTTAACTCATGAGTATATTGACCGGAGCAAGGTTTTCGCTGTATCTATTCTTGCCGAAAGTGCGCCTTTGGAATTCATGGGTAGATTTGGATTCAGGACCGGCAGAGATATGGATAAATTCCAGGAGATTAACTACAGGACAGGCACAGCCGGTGTTCCGATTGTTCTGGATAATACGGTGGGCTTTATCGAAGCAGAAGTTACCGACGCGATTGATGTCGAAACACACACGCTCTTTATCGGCAAAATTACAGCCTGCGAGACAATCGATAGCAGCAAAATACCAATGACATATAACTACTACCGCGATGTTAAGGGCGGCAAAACGCCGCGAACGGCGGCAACTTACATAAAACAAAAACCTAAAGTAAAAACAGAGCAAGGAGCCAAAGAAGAGATGAAAAAGTACAAGTGTCTTATGTGCGGATATATTTACGACCCGGCTGTGGGTGACCCTGATAACGACGTCGAAGCCGGTACTGCTTTTGAGGATTTGCCGGATGACTGGGTTTGCCCTGACTGCGGAGCTGGCAAGGACGAATTTGAGCCCGTTGAAGATTAGATATCGCGGCAGAACAATAAATATTGAAAATAGAGCCGGTGGTTCTTATGCAGAACATTAGGCCATCCATAGCCGATCAGGATATCATCTGCGACGAAACAGCCGCCCCGCCAACTGCAATGATTGTTTTCGGGGCCTCCGGAGACCTGGCTAAAAGAAAATTGTTCCCAAGTCTATTCCAGCTTTCCAATCGCGGCCTGCTTAGTGAGCATTTCTATCTGTTGGGAGCGGGGAGAAAAAAGTTTTCGGTCCAAACGTTTCGCCAGAGCGCGCAACAGGCAATACAGGAAGGGTCAGACAACTTGCCGTCAAAAGAAATAGAGACTTTTGTCAGCAAGTTCTATTACATAAGTGGCGATTACGGCGATATTTCATTTTATGAAAATATCAAAGCCGAACTCACCAAGTTAGACAAAAAGTATAAAATTGCCGGCAGTTATGTTTTTTATCTGGCTGTTCCGCCGTTTTTATACACTACGATAGTAGAAAAGCTCGGCTCGGCGGGGTTGTCCTGCCCGCGTGAGCCCGACTCGAGGCAGCAGCCCAGATTGGTGGTTGAAAAACCCTTTGGCAGAGACCTCCAAAGTGCTGCGGATTTGAATAATAAAATACACAAGTGTTTCGACGAGTCACAGATTTATCGCATCGACCATTACCTGGGCAAAGAGACCGTTCAAAATATCTTAATGTTCCGCTTCGCCAANNTGGAACCGCAATTATATCGACCATGTGCAGATTACGATAGCTGAATCGATTGGCGTTGAACATCGCGGCAGTTATTATGACAAAGTCGGCGCCCTTCGGGATATGTTTCAAAATCACATGCTTCAAATGCTCGCCTTGGCTGCGATGGAGCCGCCGGGGTCATTTGAAGCAGACAGCATTCGCGATGAAAAGGTCAAGCTTCTGCGGTCAATTCGCCCGCTGCGACTCGAACCCTGGTCAACAATCATTGTCCGGGGCCAGTATGGTCCCGGCGTGATTGACGGCAAAGAGGTCGCCGCCTATCGGTCCGAACCCAATGTAGAACCCGGCTCCAAAACCGAAACATTCGTTGCTGCGAAGCTGTTTATAGACAACTGGCGGTGGAAAGATGTGCCTTTTTATCTGCGGACCGGTAAAAGGCTTGTCCGCAAGGATACCGAGGTTGCCATCATTTTCAAAAAAGTCCCGCATTCTATGTTTGTTTCATCAGGTCTGTTCGAGGCCGGCGCTGCCGGCCCGCCAAATGTTCTTGTACTGCAAATCCAGCCCGAGGAAGGAATCTCGCTGAGCTTCCAGGCCAAAAGGCCCGGCTCAAAGATTTGTATGAGTACACTGAATATGGATTTTAACTACCGCAGTGTTTTCGCAGTCGCTATGCCCGAGGCGTATCAGAGATTACTTCTGGACTGTATGGTTGGCGACCAGACTCTTTTTACAAGAGCCGATGATGTGAACGTGACATGGCGATTGTTGACGCCGATACTGCAGGCCTGGGAAGGCGATGATTCTGCGCCATACGAATATCCGGCTGGTTCCGAGAGTTTTCCAGCGGCTGACCGTCTCATAGAATCTGACAGTCGAAGGTGGAGAAAATTTTCGATAATATAATTGCTCTGTTAAAACCTTTGCACAAGTCATTGCGAGGCCCGAAGGGCCGTGGCAATCTCTTGTGTGACGGGCATAAAAAGCAATCGTACCTTTGAGATTGCTTCGCTTCGCTCGCAATGACGGGTTCTGGCCCGATGTTTTCAACAAAGCATAATATGATCTTACATAGGTTGAAATACTTAAGTCTTGAAAGGGAAATTAAAATGAAGCCGAAAGCATTTGTTTTTTGCGCGATTATATTCCTTATTGTTGCAATCAGCGGCACTGTCTATTCTCAACAAAACGATGCCGACATCGGGCCTCTGGTTACATTGCCGGACTATTTACGATACGCCGCCCTCAACAATGCAGGTCTCAAAGCAGCTTTCGAGCAGTGGAAAGCCACCACAGAACTACCGACGGGCGCCGCCGAACCCTCGGAAAAATGAATCAACTTTTTTGCGGAATTTCTCGTAAGCCGGAGCAGAGATGAAGTCATATCTGCTACTTATTTTGACCGGAATAATCTTTTCTGAGTTTGCTTTGAGCGAAAGTGCCTTGGCTTCTAAGAACAACAAAACCACGGCCCCAACAATCACTGTGACCAAGCTGGATATAAGCGATAAGACTCTGAAATTGAGTTACGAGATAATAAATGTGTGTAATCAGGACGTTTGGATTTTGACTGGAGGTGGTAGAACCTCTGTGATTGCTGAGATATTCATGGAAAAGGACAACAAGACACTTCTGATACGCAAACGGCTTGATTTACCGATGATGTACACGTCTCTTCACAATCTGAATGGTCGGTATGTTGTTTTGCGCGGGGGTGAGACTCGTACCGAGTCGGTTACCCTTGCAGTACCTGTCTATCCCGAGTGTGTGTTTTGGGGTGGACGACAACCACGGGGTCTTGAATATGCAACGCGTCTCGCTATCGAAATCGGTTATTATCCTGGGGACCTGGCTGGGATGATTCATGGCATCGTTGAACAAGCAGACAGGGTCGACAGCAAATCTAAAAGCCGTGTCGATAAGTTGATTAAGAACTACTTCAAAGGGCCATTGCACTTCAACAAGGAAAATGAAATCTTAAGACAAAGGGATGAAGAGATCTTGATCCCCTATACGGACAAGAATCTCAAGGGCGAGCAGGTCTTACGGACAATTATCGAAGACTTGCACATTCCCTACGAAGAGAAAACCATCTTTGATATGATACCAGAGTCCATTGATCTGGCTCCCTGTACACGGATTGAGGTACAGTATAAACCTTCGATGCTTGAGTATTTTTTCCCATACACAGGCCAGCAGAGTCTCTTGGACGCCATAGAGAGAAAGTCTCTCGACTCCATCAAGACCATCACTGTAAACGATGAAGAAGTCCTGAAAGCCTTTGTTAATGATATAAATAAGGGGAGGCCGACTTGGGGGATTGTTCGTGAGATAAGTACTGCTCAAGTGGTCTGCTATCACGAAGATGGGCGCAAAACGTCCTTTTGCATATATAATGACGATGCCGCCGTAACCAGTGAGAGAGGTCGGTTCGTATACCCCAACAGTCACCCTGGCCTTAGAAAGCTCATGCCAAAGATACGGCCGTTTGAGTTGCGAGTAAAGTGCGCAGCTAATCTGAGAAACCTCTGGCACCGGTTACGTTTGTATCACAAAGCCGTGAAGACACGGCCAGCAGATTCATCCGTCAAAACTGGCGTGTTATATCCGGTACCAAGTTATTGGTGTGGTGCGATAGTACAAGCCTTTCAGAGTATATACAGGCGCGATGAGGATATTATTGCACCATATATTTGTCCTGGCACGGGCGAAGGCAAGACACATCTCGCCAAGAGCCACTATGCTATGAATCCAAATTGCAAACCCAATTCTCCGCCGGATACCGTCCTTTTGTTCGAGACTAAGGCCGGCTGGAATCAGCACGGCGGGCCTGGGCTGTTCACTTTCGATAACCACAACCCGAAGGGTGGCTGCGTTCTCTTAAACGATGGCACCGTGAAATTCATACGCACCAAAGAAGAACTCCAGCAGCTCCGATGGAATTAGCTCTGGGTAGTGTGTGCTCTACTCTGCGAAGCAGCCTTAGCTACGCAGCACGAGTACTCACCATAGAAAAAATTGTTGATGGCGAGCTAAGAAAGCAATATTTGCGTTGAACAGAACTCTTACAAGACAGTATTATCGGTAAAGTACTATAACGAGCACAGAAAATCACTGGAGGCATATTAAGAATGTCCGGCCAAGAGATACAAGAACGACAAAATTACGACATCTCGATAATACGGCCCCAGGTGCAGAATGAGGATATTCAGCTCAGAGCCCAGGGCCTGTCTGCAGCAAGACTGAAAAAAATCAAAAAGGGACTGCTCACTTTGCATACGCTGGAACTAATGGCAACTAACATATACAAATTTCAGATTATGAAAAAGGCCTCTAATCTCAATCGCCAGCTAATCGCCGCCATGTGCAACGAGATGACACACTACCAGGATTTTCAGGTTAAGCTTTATGAATACGGCTTTAAGCCGAGTATATTCAGGTGGTCATACTGGATTGTCGGCTTTATCTTGGGCTTTTGCTCAAAGCTTATGGGCAGAACGGCAATTCTTAAAGTGGGTATCTGGGTTGAGACAAAGGCAGTGCGGCACTACGGCGAGCTTCTCCGCACTGTCGATTGGGACGATGATACCCGCAGGATAGTCGAAAAGGACCAGGCTGACGAAGATGGACATATCAGCAGGTGGAAGAAGCTTCTTGAATCGGGCGAGAACAAGGATGCGTAATATTATACAAAGTATGGTGGGGTTTGAAGAATTCAAGGCAACGGTGGTCGGTGAGTAAACAAACAGCTCAAATAAAAGATGTATTGGAAAGACTGTACGGAAGGTATAACAATCGCAGACTCATAAAGCCCGACCCTTTGCAGTTTGTATATCATTATTCCGAACGGGCCGATATGGAAATTGCTGCGTTTTTGGCTTCTGCCCTTGCTTACGGCAGAGTACAGCAAATCGAAAAGAGCCTGGCTGACCTGTTTGAGCGCATGGGACGCAGCCCTTTTGAATTTGTTGGAAACTTCGACGGCAAACAAAGAGAAAAGCTAAAAAATTTTAAGCATCGCTTTACCAGCGGTGATTGTTTATCTGATTTGCTGTCGCTGCTAAAAAAAATTATACTCGAAAACGGCAGCATAGAAGATTTCTTTTTACTGGGTTACAGAAAAAACGACCGCAGTATTATTCCTGCGTTATCTCGTTTTTGTGATTCGCTCCTTAATATCTATGCCGATAGTCACAACGGAAAAACCAACCGCGGGCTGAAATACTTGCTGGCCAGTCCCATGGGAGGCAGTG
>JABAOH010033342.1_pt1 | contig 14185 bp, 19 predicted proteins | sample 7062181 | NCBI WGS metagenome assembly JABAOH01 (sample SAMN14538630, study PRJNA623070) | marine sediment metagenome | biome: marine biome [ENVO:00000428]; feature: marine pelagic biome [ENVO:01000023]; material: deep marine sediment [ENVO:00002113]; isolation source: pool of 5 deep marine... | reverse complement strand
GTTGTGTTGCAGTGGTTGAAGCGACTCTTACCTTGTAACCTTAATTTTAATCTCTTTCCAGTCCTCCTTTATGCCGCGCAAAGAAGACGTAGCACCTGCGATTGTTCCTGCAAAAATTTTCACAACAAACTTGTTTAAACCAATTTTTTCGCCGTCAACAGTTAGTTCAACATCCATTTGAATCACCTAAAGAATATTATGTTGGGTGGAAACGTAAAAACTTATAGCATTATTGGAGAATCATTTATTCAGTTTGTCTTGTTCCTCTAAGGAAGACTGGAGCTGTCTTTCCTGAATAGAAAAGGGTGAAAAATGAAACTTGAAGAATATTGGGAGAAAAGAGATTTTGAGAAAACAGAGGAACCTAAAGGTGAAGAGAAAATGACTGGTGGAAACATTTACGTTATTCAGAAACACCAAGCTACGCATCTGCATTATGATTTGAGGTTGGAAATGAACGGCGTCCTGAAGAGTTGGGCAGTACCAAAAATACCCCCCACAAAAAGCGGTGTTAAAAGGCTGGCGGTGCAGGTGGAAGACCATCCAGTTGAATATGCAAGTTTTGAAGGAACTATTCCTGAAGGAGAGTATGGCGCGGGAACTGTGGAAATTTGGGATAAGGGGAAGTATGTTTTGAAAGCAAGGAATGAAGACAAGTTGATTTTTGAAATTAAAGGTCGTAGGCTTAGAGGCAATTATGTCTTAGTGAGGTTTAAAGGAAACAAAAACTGGCTGTTTTTTAAGAAAAAAAGTTTATAGTTTCTGTTTCTTATTTGAAGACACACGCAAAAGTTATTTCTTCCTTAATATTACATGGGTTGATGTTTAATAAATGGAAGTTGCTGAAACTGTTTATGATTTATTACAGCCAAACAGAAATATAAGGATTCCATCATGAGCCAGCCAGCAAGGTGAACGTTAAGTGATTTCCGCAAATCCCTTCAAAGAGTTTCGCGACGCATGTGAAACTGCTCTTCATGATGCCTTAACCCAGTTGTATCCTCAAATCTCCATTCCCACCATCTCACTGGAGCATCCTCCAAACCCTGAATTCGGTGAACTAGCATCTTCAATGTGTTTTGAACTCGCCAAGCAAACCTCAGAGAAGCCGCGTGAAATGGCTGAAAACATTGCAAAAACTATTGACCAGTCACAGTTTCCGCTGATTCAATCCGTCGATGCGGCAGGAGGAGGATACATAAACTTTCACGTAAACCTTTCAGCGTTCTCTCGTCTGACCCTCGAGTCAGCCATGAACTTAGACGCCGAATATGGGTATGTCAAAATAGAAAAACCCATAAAAATAATTGTAGAACACACCAGCGTCAACCCCATCCACCCTATTCACATCGGACAAGCAAGGAATCCTATGCTAGGTGACACACTCGCTCGCATCCTGAAAGCCCGTGGACACAAAGTTTCTCGACATTACTACATCGACGATGTAGGTCGCCAATCAGCAGTCATCGTCTATGGATACGAAAAGTTGGGTAAACCCAAACCTGAAGGAAAACCTGACCACCTCATCGGCGTGATTTACACGATAACGAGTTGCATAATGGAAATTAGTCGACTAAAGAAAGAAATAAAACAGGAAACTGAAGAAACCTCAGAGTTGCAACGACAACTGGACGACTGGGCGTCAGTGGCGGATGAACTTAAAAACAAATTCCCCAAACTCTTCACTCAACTTCTCGAAAAGATAAGCAAAGACGAAGACCCAGAATCCGAAGTGAACAAACTAATTCGTGGATACGAATCCGCTGAGGAAAAAGCTAAAAAACTCATCAGAGAAGTTTGCCAACTCTGTTTAAAAGGCTTCAAAGAAACTCTGACCAGAGCAGAAATTTTCTATGACTCGTGGGATTGGGAAAGCGACATCGTTTGGCGCAGTGACGTTGTAAAAGTTCTGGACAAACTGAAGACAACTCCCTACATATTTCAATTGGGCGGCGTCTTAGAGTTTGACGCTGACAAAGTAGCTAAAGACTTCAACCTAAAGCAAAAACTGGGCTTGGCTGAAGACTATGAACTTCCATCCCTAACTCTTATGAGAGCAGACGGCACCACCCTATACACCACCAGGGACATTCCCTACAGCATATGGAAGTTTCAAAGAGCTGAAAAAGTTATCAACGTCATTGGGATGGAACAAACGCTTCCTCAGCAACAGTTAAAGCTAGCTCTATACGCTTTGGGACACGCGGAACAAGCAGAAAACTTCATCCACTTTGCCTACAACTTAGTTAGGCTCTCAGGCTACAGAATGTCCAGCCGCAGAGGCCGCTACATCACCCTAGACGATGTTATGGACGAGGCAATTAAAAGAGCCTACGACGAAGTTTGCAAGCGTTCACCACACCTCCCAGACAAAGATAAACAGGAAATATCCAACTTCGTAGGCATAGGAGCCGTAAAATACGCTCTCGTTGAAGTGGACCCAACTAAACCCGTCATCTTCACGTGGGACCGAGTGCTGAACTTCGAGAAAAACAGCGCCCCCTACATCCAATATTCCCACGCTCGAGCCCACAGCATTCTTAGAAAAGCAAACAGAAAACCTGAAGAATCCAACTACTCCTTGCTGACAAAACCATTAGAACGCGACATAATTTTAACGCTAGCTCGGTTCCCCGAGGTTTTTGTGGAAGCGGCTGAAAACCTTAAACCTAACACTATCGCTGACTTCGCCAACGCATTGGCAGACAAGTTCAACACTTTTTACAACGCGTTGCCTGTGATAAAAGCTAAGCCGCCAGAGTTGAGTGACGCCAGGCTTGCCCTTGTTGACGCCACAAGAATTGTGTTCAAAAACTCCCTCAGCCTACTTGGAATAGAAGCACCTGAAAGAATGTAACTTAAGCCTTCAGCAACCACGCTGACTCACTCCGGCAACTCTTTGATTATGGCAACCGCGGTGCTTGTTCCAATTCTATCTGCTCCTGCCTCAATCATTGCCAACGCTTGTTGGAGAGTCCGTATGCCTCCTGCCGCCTTAACTCCCATTTCTCTGCCAACCGTTTCACGCATCAACCTAACGTCCTCCACAGTGGCTCCTCCAAAAAGTCCAGTTGAGGTTTTCACGAAGTCGGCTCCTGCTTCCTTGGCGATTTTGCAAGCCAACACCTTTTCTTTGTCAGTTAAGAGTCCAGTTTCAATGATCACCTTCACAGTAACGTCTCGGTACAACGTTTAACATCCACAACCATTTCGATGTCCTTTCTCACTGTTTCATAATCCCCTGACTTCAACGCGCTTAGGTTGATGACCATGTCTATCTCTCGAGCCCCATTTTCCAATGCCCTCCATGCTTCAAAAGCCTTAACTTCGGGCAGAGTTACTCCAAATGGAAATCCAACCGTGGAAGAAACCTTTACATTTGTTTCTTTCAAAAATTGTGTAGCCAAAGACACATATGTTGGATTAACGCAAACACAACCAAAACCATACGTTTCAGCCTCCATACACATCTTTTTCACGTCGTCTTTGGTAGCATCTGACTTCACCAGCGTGTGATCCAACATCTTTGCCAGTTGCCTTCTCGAAATCTTCATAGCTGACACCATTAGAAATCATAACTATACACTTAAAAAGTAACCAAATGTTTTGAAAAAAAATTGGCGGGCCCGCAGGGATTTGAACCCCGGGTCTCCGGCTCCGAAGGCTTGCGCACTGTCCAAGCTTAGAACAGTTCGGCGCCTTATCCGTGCTAGGCTACGGGCCCTTGAAAATAGAGTTTTGAGCGGGATGGTTTAAAGGGTTTTCTTCGAAATCGCTGTTTTTCGGTGCAGTTACTTTATGGTTTAATCTTTCTGTCTAAGGAACTTCCGTTAGAAGACGTTGACATATCTTGCAAGCCTCTATAACGTGAAGCCCTTTCTCAGTTGTCTTCCAGATACCGGATTTCTCAGTTATGAAACCTGCGTTTTCCAAAGCTGTTAGGTAATTTTCAAGTTGAGGGAAACTTAGGCTAGCTTTATACATTATTTTTGTCTTCTTCACGCCATTCTCAGCTGCTTTTAAAACTTCCATAATTATGTCGTGTCGCGCTCTTCTTTTACGAGAAGATGATTCAGTCATTTAACCACCCATTTTATAGTTGTATTGCTTAATAAATAAATTAAAGCTTAAAGTCTCTTCAAGAAACTCTTTAATAAACGAACCATAAATCTACATTGGATATTGGGCCGGTAGCTCAGCATGGTTAGAGCGTTCGGCTGATAACCGAAAGGTCGAGAGTTCAAANNAAGAGTTTGACATCGTTCAACTCGCATACATAGTCAAATCCTGCCTCTATCAGCGTTTTTGCTTCGTCAACATTGCTTGCCGCTTTGCAGATGAACCCTTCGTTCTCCTCTTGAAATAGTGCTCCTTCAATCTGGACGTATTTTAATGTGTTCTTGATGCTTTTGTGGCCTAGAAATTGCATGACGTATAGGATGTCTTTTGTTTGGTGGTAGAGCTGAGTTGCCTTCCAGTGCCTGAAGGTGTGAAAGTGAATTTGAATCAGTCGTGGATTTTGGAGTTTTCCGGCAAGATTAGTTCTCTGTTTCTGGAAGAGTCTTCTCTGGGTTCTTAAGCAAAACAAGGTAACAGATGACACAATCAATCTTTCCAGAACTATATTGAATTTGCTGAATACTAATAAGAACTGGGTTTTGAATAGAAAAAAGGAGAGAGATGTTAGAAGAGGTCTTTACAAAATCCTGCTGAAGAAAGTTTTGCAGTCCGATTTGCCAAGAACCGTCAATTCGATTTTAGACATTCATAAGAGGATGATCGAAAGATGAAGGTAAGGATTAAGAAAGAAAATAGAAAATCCGTGGCTTTTGGTCTGAGCCCTTTGGAGATTATGATTGCTGTTACAGATTTTCAAAAGATAAGTAGACGCATCGGTTATGGAGTACATCCACACATGTTACGCCATGCTTATGCTAGTGAGCTATACAGAAAAACCAAAGACATACTGTTGATCAAGAAGCTATTAGGACATTCTAATGTTGCTACCACTTCCAAATATCTAGAATCACTCTCTGCATTAAATGAACAAGATATGGAATCATATCAAAAAGTGTTTGGATAAAAAGGGTACTCTCCTAAACTCCCTTCTTTTTTATGTCCTAGTTCTTAACTCTCTAGTATAACAGTTGGAGTGGCAGTGTTTACTCTCCAATCGATTTGTATATCTCGTAACCAATGTACACTACTGGTAAACCTATTCCAATTACTGTAATGCATGTTATCCATGTTTTGAAAGTCCATGCTGGCTTGAACTCTACTACTGCGACTTGCCAACTTCCTGTTTCTCTGAAAGGCACGTAAACTTGAATTTTCAAGTAGAAACTACCTTTTCCCTTCAGAAAGACGAACATGCTGTATGCATAATCAGGAAGTGATGTGCGGTTATATGCATCTTCAGGAATTGTGAACTCCTGCAGTTTTTCGTCTGTGGAGGCGTTGTAGACCTCTATGCCGCATATTGCGGGGTGGGGAGGTGCCCCCCACCGTACCGCCCATGTTTCGCGTGTTATATTGAAAGCACTTGTGGTTAGATTCTTTGACATTTGTCCTCCTATAGTTGGAATGGCATTTATCCAATCAGGAGGAGGTTGATAAACCATGATTTGTCCCAAAGCCACCCAAAATAACACACCACCGATAACAAGAATCAGCATGTACCTAATTTTTTTCATGTTTGCTCACATACATGCATGCATTAGGACCTAAGACAAAAACCAGAATCAACCCCGCTAGTATTTTTCCTATACCTCTTCTAAATAACCATTTATGATCCATTCTCTCCCACCCTACAATTATAACTTCAAAATATCAATAATTTAAATCTTAAAGAAAAATATTCCAAGTCTTGTATTTCATTTCAAGTTGCATTAATAATTTAAGGAGAAACTTGCATGCTTGATGTATTTATAAAGGGGGCGAAGGCGAAGGAAGAGAGAGGTGAGGGAGAGAGTAAGGAAGAATAAGAAAAAGGCTAAATTTTAATCCAACCAAGCGCGCACAAATAGAATTTTCATTTCTTTACTTCGCACGTTCAAAAAGAAAAAAAGGGTGTTTGATGCTTCGTTGTTAAGTTGGTGATGGAGCTCAGGGGGTTGCCTGAGTTGGCTGCGCCTTGATTTGGAAGAATGCCACTGTAACAAGTATGAAACCAATCCATATTAATAGTGCGCCTATCACGACTATCGTCAGCACTGCGCCTATGAGCATGAGTAGTCCTGCAGTACCGAACAAGCCAACTCCAGTCTTTGAAGATAGCTGGTTCAGTGATCTTCTAAGGAAAATCGCTGAAACGATTGCGAAAACGAAGAGTATGATTAGAGCAGCAACGACGGCGCCAACTAAAGTCCAAATTACGCTGAAGTCTTGAAGGTTTGTGAAACGATTTGCCAGTTCGCTTCCGAACGTAGCCCAATCGCTTACGTTGTTTAAATCGATGCCGAGGGAGGATAATGCACTAAGAGCAGTGATAACAACTGTTGCTACGGCAACCACGACTCCTACTATTGTCAAGATTATTGAGTAAAGTGCATTGTTGAATATGCCGCCTTCTTTGTAGAAGTTCGCTAGACCTTTCAGCCCAATTAGCATAAGAATCAGTCCAATCAGAGTCAGAATGCCCGCATATGGAACTGCGAAGCCTAAGCAACCGATGACGATAAGTAAGGCTCCTATGCCGCCCAGATTCTTGCTTGTTTCCAAAGTCATTTCTTCAATACCTCACAGAGCAGTTTTCTTACGATTTACTATAAAAGTCTTTTCAAGAGCTAACATGAAGACAATGAAATAGAATTTCTATCCAACTGACGAGAAAAGACGGCGGTGTGCGGTGTAGAGAGAGTATATTAAGAAAGAAGTGAGGAGAAAGTTGAGAAGTGAAATATGGCGGAGAGAAAATTAGATAATAGTAGAATTAGAAGATGAGAGAGAAATTTGAGTTTTGGAATTAAATTTTAATCCCCCCACACTTAGAAGACTGGGTTTTCATTACAGCAAAACGCTCATGACAGTGATTGTGTACCAAAGGATGATGCCTAGGGTCCCCATAACCTGTACCTGTCTCTGAATAGAGAGGAACTCTTGTGTTGGGGGTTGACCCGGCTTCGGAGCCAGTTTAGTGAGTTTGGGCGATAGTGAAAACATAACAAATAAGCCGTTCACCCAAAGCACAGCAATAAGTACGTGTTTAACTAATAGGAGCTGTTTCTCTGGATAGCCGAGTGCTGCAAAGCCAATCCCTGAGAGAGTTAACAATATTAAACCTAGAAAGACAAGCTTTGCGATAGGTTTTGAGGCCCTCATAAATACTGGCGCAAACTCTTTGTTTGAACGAGACTTCATCATTAATATAAGATTTACCGTTACAGCACCGACACCGAACGCCAAACCGAATAGGTGTATAAGCCTAAAAATCTCCCACATCGAAACCACCCTTATTCCTTTATCTTCAAACATTATAACATTTTACTGGGGATTAAAGTTTTGTGTGTGAGGGTTTGGGAATTAAATTTTAACACACCAGCAATGGATAAGAAGTCTTAAACGTTCAATCACGGACTTACATTTAAGTAAGAGTGGAGGAGGTGACAAGATGGCTGAGAAAAAACGTATCATCAGAGTGATGTTCGCCAAAATCAAGCCAGCATATTATAAGCTATCTGAAGAGGAACAGCAAGAGTTCATGCGTAAGGATCGCGAGAAAATGGAAGAACTCGGTTACAAACTACATTTCATGCTTGACTGCAGTTGGTCAAACAAAGAGTGGCAATTTATTGGAGTTGAGGAATGGCCCAGCATGGAAGCTATTAAGAAGATTGAAAAATTCCACGAAGAAGAACTAGAAGCATCCAAGTATGCTGAATATAAGACTTATTTGTGTACTCCTGTGTACGATGAATACACTCAATCTGGGATCACGAACAAATGATGCTATCTTGTACGGAGGAAGCAAACTACATAGTTGACGTGAATATTTACGATTCGCTCGATCCTTCATTATTCTCCTTTCTTCAAAGGGCAACAATAGTAAAGAATTTTTGTGTGAAAAAAATTGCGTAGGGGTTTGGTTTTGTTGGGAAACTTTAACTTCCTTTTTTCTGCTTGTTTTGAGGAAGCTCAGTCTGTATAATGGGTAGTTTTTTAGTTTTTTCCCATATCTCCCGAATTATTGGAACAACATAATTTATAGTTGCATCTATTCTTTCTTCATCAACATTGCAATCTTTGAAGATTTTGTTCATTTCAGCTGGGTCAATAGGAACCAGAAGGAAATAACCGTATTTTGACATCTGAAATACCTTGCTAATTCTTGACTTCCAACTAGTTATATGATTTATGAACTCTGAATCCATGTTAAGTCCACATTCAAATGAAATGCAGAACCTGACCATAGATACAACATAGATAGATTTAAGAAACTGTTCTCGCTCTCAACTAGTAAAATGTACCAACCGAAATTCTTGATTAACAACGTTTTCGGATGCAAACTTTACAATGGAACCTTCAAGGAGAGCATGACTCCAGAGTTATATGAAAGCCTTCGCAACTTTCTTCGCACCAACGAAATCCAGAAACAATTGAAACACGTTTTAGAATGTGACGAAGTTCTTGTAAAGGTTAACCTTGTTGATCCGCGTCCACCCGAAACTGGTTGTGTTACTCATCCTCTAGTTGTGAGGGCAGTCATTGATCAAATACTATCTTCGGGTTTCAAGGGAACCATAAGCATATGCGAGAGTGGTTCTTACTATAAAGGTCCATACATCTTCACCAAAACTGAAGAGTTTCTCTCAGAATTTCCCATTTCTGAGCGTCCTTCAATCAAAGCAAAAATAAAATCTCGGAATCAAACCCAAGACTCCTATGACTTTGGTTTTCAATTGACCTTGGAATTAAGTGGAATCAAAAAACTCGTTGAAGAATATGTAGATGCTGGCGCCAAAGTAAGGGTTCTTAACGTAAGCGATGAACCCATGCTAACCCGTGAAGAAAGCATGAGGCTCGTTAAAGAAGTTGACGAATTGCTGGGTGAAGATTTGCTTCCGATGTCTGAGGTGCGAAACAAAATAATAAGCAAAATTCCAGCGGCGGTAAATAATAGAACAGGACTGATTTCCCTCGCTGTGCCAAAAACACACGTAGCCAGTCAAGTTTTGGTAACAGCAACGATCAAAAATATTGGAGTAGGTTTACTTCCTCACTACAAAAAAGCTTTCACTCACAACGATGTTGCGAAGGCAATTTTGTATTACTACACTTTATGGCACATAGGTCACAGAGGAAAACTCTTTGGGATAATCTCAGGCCCATACGGAATGGAAGGAAACGGTCCCGACTGGGGAAACGCTGCCAACTTCCCATACGCAATAGCTGGATCTGATCTACTTGCGGTTGACTGTGTGACAGGCACGCTGATGTTCGGAAAGCCAGAATTCACACGTCAAATTGAACAGTTTTCAATAGCAAATGGAAAAATCGGTTCAATTCCATCCATAGAAGAACTAAAAAAACTTGAACCGTTAGCCTTAGGGTATAAGTTGCCTGCAACAAAAAAGTATCCCCTAGTCTAGCCAAAACTATTCGGAAAACACAAGTGAAAAAACGCGCACACATATTGACTCCTAATAACAGCAGAATGCTGAAAACCAATTTTCCCCAGAAACTGCTATACACATCACCGTCAAGGAGTTCCAATCCCTTCACACCTCATATTTGAATCATATAGCGAAAAGATATGTTGAAAACAGAGTTTTTCCTGAAAACAGCAGTGAGACCACGGAGATTGTCTCCACAAGGACTCGCACATGCTTTTATATGCGTCATGTTCTGAACGAATGTGGTGGAGCCCCCTTTGATTTTTGTTACAAACACCGTTTTGTTGAGAAATAAGATAGACGTGAGACAAATAAGTGATTCATCTAGTTCTATTGTAGCAAAGGAGTAGAACCACAATGAAACTTGACATGGTATGTTTGGGACACGTGCTCTACGACATTCGATGTTACGTCGATAGCTTTCCGTTGCCAGATAAACTCAGCATCATGGCTGGTCGATTAAAACACAGTGGCGGAGGCTCAGCAGCCAACGTCGCAGTGAACTCACAAAGACTAGGTTTAAAAACAGGAATTATTGGAAAAGTTGGGTTTGACGAATACGGTTGGTTTGTCGTTCAGAACTTTCGCAACCATGGCGTCAACACTGATCATATACTTGTGGACTTTAAGAATGCAACCGGAGTCTCTCTTATCATAGTTAACAAACAAGGCATCCCAGAATTCATCCAAATGATCGGAGCAAGTGAACCCATCCTTCCAGAGGAAATTCGCGCAGAATACATACAGAATGCCCGCCACCTCCACATGAGTGGCACAAACTTAGAAGCTTTACTACACGCATCTAAAACAGCTAAAGATTTGGGAATAACAGTGTCTTTTGACTCAGGACGAAAAAAATCTGAGCTAGGACTCAGAAAGCTGAAGCCAATTTTGAAAAACGTCGACACCTTGATGATTAACCGTCACGAAGTAAAGGCTCTGTTAGGTCTCGCAAACAATACTAAAATCTTAGACGTTGCTAAACGGTTAAGAAAAAAGGTCGGAGAAGACAAAACGTACCTGATTAAAGGTGGTAAAGAAAACGTTATAGCGCTCTCAACGAACGGCGACTTTTTGGTTTCATCATTCAAAGTGGCGGTGAAAGACACTATTGGCGCAGGCGACGCCTTTGATGCTGGCTTCCTCGCCGCCATCCTTCAAGGAAAAACTTTAGAGGACGCAGTTGTGTATGGCGCCGCATGTGGTTCATTAAAATGCACGCAAGAAGGAGCTCAATCCGCTCCTGACAAACCTACTCTTGATGCGTTTTTGAAAGAAAATAAAGATAGCATTGAAGTATGGAATCTGCAGAGAAGCTAGTAAGCTTCATAATGTTTCCACATGGTTGTTCAACAATTTCATGTACGGTGCATTGGCCTTCCTTTTCCTCATCTATCTTCGTATTTGTTAGATAAAGGCACACATTTGGAGATTGAAAGGACGCACATAAGGTTCTAAATGCACAAGCTTAATACTTGCTGACCCTTAAGTCACTTCAAGGATGTGAATTACATGAAAATCTTTCATTACCGAGACGTTGAAGAAAAAGATGTAGAAGAAGCCTCAAGATTACGGGTTAGATGGCTTATCACGAAAGAGATGGGCGCTGAAAATTTTGCAATGAGATTGTTCGAGATGGAGCCAAGGGGATATAGTCCGTTTCACAGTCATCCCTGGGAACATGAAGTCTTCATCCTGGAAGGAAAGGGTTTTGTGGTTGATGAGGTCAAAGAAAGAAAGTTTAGAGCTGGCGATGTTATCTTTGTTCCTGCAAATGAAAAGCATCAGTTTAAAAACAATGGCGAAAAAACTGTAAAGTTCCTATGCCTCATACCCATTCACAAGTGAGTTTCGCGAGAATACAATCAAAGAAGTCATGTGCGCGTGCGCATTAAACTCCTGCCAAGAGGGTAATTTTTCCTTCTTTCGTCCATGCTACAGGCGCATCTGCTATGATATTCCAATGCTTTATGCATACAGGAACCCTTTTAGAACTCAGGAAAAAAGCAGGGTTGGTCTTACAATCTGGACAGTGGCTTATGTCGTTGACAAACTTCTTGAGACTGATAGGCGCCAATTCTTCTTCCTCAACATCTTGGAGTGGAAGGCTTTACACCAGCAACCATTTCAGACAGTTCATACGCTTTAACTCCTCCCGGTAAGTACTCTATTTTTGAGTTGTTGGCATAGAAGAATTTTTCGTTCGCTGGTCGTGCATTTTTATGACCAGCAAATGGAAGTTTTACTTTATCTTTGTTAGGAAATCTTTTAATAAGAATGCCAGAACACTACATCAGAAATTAATAATAAAAAGGTGAGCGGAATGCCAGAAAAAACGACTATATCAGTAATCAAAGCCGACGTAGGTTCCTTAGCTGGGCATCACACAGTGCCTAAACCCCTACTAGACATAGGCGAAAAACGCTTGAAAGAAGCTCAGAAAAACGGGCTCATCAACAGCTATTACGTGTTTCACGCTGGAGACGATTTTGAACTCCTCATGGTTCACACAAAAGGGGAGAGTAACCCTGACATTCACAAGTTGGCATGGAACATCTTTAAAGAAGCAGCGAAAAAAGCTTCAAACCTTAAGCTGTATGGTGCAGGACAAGACCTTTTGAAGCAAGCCTTTAGTGGAAACGTTCGCGGGATGGGCCCAGGCGTGGCTGAAATGGAAATAGAGGAACGACGTTCTGATCCCATCGTTGTCTTTGCCGCTGACAAGACTGAGCCAGGAGCTTTCAACTATCCTATGTTCCGCATATTTGCAGACCCCGCCAACACCGCAGGACTAATTATCGACGCGAACATGTCTGGAGGCTTCAAATTTGAAGTTCTTGACACCGTTGAAAATAAGAAAATTGTTCTAAAATGCCCTGAAGAAATGTATGAACTTATTGCATTGATAGGAACGCCAGGACGTAACGTGGTTTCGCGGGTATGGCGAGCACGGGACGACCTTATATGTGCAACAACAAGCACAACAAGACTTGCATTAATAGCCGGTAGATACGTAGGGAAGGATGATCCCGTTTCGATTGTAAGGGCTCAACACGGCTTACCTGCACTTGGAGAAATCCTTGTACCCTTCATGCACAGCTACTTTGTGGAAGGATGGATGCGCGGTAGCCACTGGGGACCACTGATGCCCGTGGGGTTAAAAGATAGCAGGTGCACCCTTTTTGATGGTCCACCAAGAATCGTGGCGCTCGGTTTCCAAGTTGCAAATGGCAAGATCGCTAGCGACGATGACGGCGTTCCCTTGATAAGCGACCTGTTTGATGACCCAGCCTTTGATATGGCTCGTCGTGAGGCTGTTGAATACGCAGCTGTTCTTCGGCGAATGGGTGAGTTTGAGCCTGCCCGGCTAAGCGCAGAGGTTATGGAATACACTACTTTGCCTCAACTCTTGAAAAAGTTGAAGGACCGATTTAAACCAGCTTAATCTACCCACTGCCATACCGAAGCATTTGCCGCTGAGACACATATGCTGCTAGAATAGTCTCTTCAATTCTTCTAAGCGAGATTTAACTGTCTCATAAACCGTTCTTCGAAGGTCTTCTCCAGACAGACCCATGCTTCTAATGTGGCTCAGTTTTTTGCCTAGTTCTGAGTCTCCTAAACTGTCAACCCAACGTTCAAAGTCTCCGCGTGGCATGTGAAACTCAACAGATTTTACGTCGACTGTTTGGATTTTTCCGCAAAAATCGTTTAGACTGTTTGCGAAGACTTGTAGGTATTGGTCAATGTTCTTGTAAAAGTGGAAGGCTTCTTCTGAAGGCACTGAACGTAGAATTTGTGAGGCTTGTTTCCTGTCAATCTTTGGTCTGCCTAATTTTTCTTTGCCATGAACCGTAATTGTGTAGTAACCTCTCTGAGGGGTAGAAACGTATCCAGCTTTGATGAGTCTAAGCAGGTGCATTGTTGATGATGGAACGCTTATCCCCATCTTTTCAGCTATTTCCCATGATCTCAACGGCTTCTCGGCTTCTAACAACATGTCTAGAATTTTCTTTCTAATACGATCTCCACTCATGATATTCCCTTCATAACAATTATAACGCTAAAGGTTAAAAAGTCTTCTCAGATATATAAGTATCCCAAAAATGGAAGAAAAAATTTTGAATACAAGAACATAATAGTTAATGTACTACTATTCGCCATATGTAAAAAATATGATGACTTTCAGGAGCAAGTTAGGATGAGGATGGCAGTTCTGGTTTACGAGTATCCTCCTAAGATTGTTGGGGGCTTAGGAACATACGCTGCTGAAATTACAAGAAAGTTCGTTCTGCTCGATCACGATGTTTCCGTTTTCACCATGAATGACGATAAGGGAAGCCTTCCAACAAGGGAGCTCTGGCGGGGAATTGAAATTCATCGACCTCTCCATCTTGATGTATCTGACTCTCTACCCGACGTTATCGCGGAGGACGTTAAAAAGTGGGGAAGAGGCATCCAACTTTTCTCTCAAATCTTAGTTTACAATTATCTGAGCGCCTCAAAAATAGTCAACGAGCTTGTTCGAAGAGACGAATTCATATACGATGTGATTGTCGCTCATGATTGGCTCT
>JABAOH010092700.1_pt1 | contig 14189 bp, 17 predicted proteins | sample 7062181 | NCBI WGS metagenome assembly JABAOH01 (sample SAMN14538630, study PRJNA623070) | marine sediment metagenome | biome: marine biome [ENVO:00000428]; feature: marine pelagic biome [ENVO:01000023]; material: deep marine sediment [ENVO:00002113]; isolation source: pool of 5 deep marine... | reverse complement strand
CCTGGCCGCCGGAGGCAAAAAAAAGTTCTGATAGAGTTTTATAGGAGTTTCAGGATGGGCAGTCAGGAAGCTTTATATTTTTTTTCGATTTTCTGCCCATCCTGTAGATAAAAATAGGGTTTAGTAGATCCGCACGGAGGGCATCAGTTTTTTCAGAGTGCCCGTGCGGTAGGAGAGATTAGCTTTAATAAGAAAGAGAAGAGAATTAAAAAACAAATCACCCGGCTTTCTGACGGACCAATTGCTGGATTTCCATCAAAACTTCAACCAATTCCGGCTCAGGACTCTCCAAAACCCCATCTTCAACATGCTTATGATGAGGAAATGTAGTAATCTCTCTGTGGTGATTTGCGTTATCATACCGAAATATCAATTGGTTATCTTTGTCCATATATTGATAACGGTATTTCGTTTTAGGCTTTATTTCTGCATCTTTAACTTCCACAAAGCAAAATTGGCTGTCATCGATAAAAAATATATCTCCTCTTATGAATCCCTGGGTTTGATTGTAAATTTTCTTTTCAATGGAATAGGACTTTATGATGCGTTTGAAATATAGTATTGTTTTTTCTATGCTTTCAAAATATGTTTCTATCATTCAAGCTCAGCCAACCTTCTCTTGTTTTCCAATTGCATTTCATAAATGCCCGCCCAGGTTACAAAATCTTCGCTGTCATCCAATTTTCCATTGGTAAACCCTTGATAAAAATCTTTTGTGGATTGCCGGTATTTTTGCTCAAACTTTTTTAAATCGATTTCAATATTGATGATTCCATTTTTTAGTTCATTGATCTGGTTCTCGATTATATGCTGAAAAAACGTTTCTTTATCCGAATGTTGATCTAATATTCGTCTTATTTTTTGCTCTGTTTGCGGTTGGAGTTCAATGTCTAAATTCATCGTCTTGACCTCCTGATTCCTGTTTTTCTTTTCAACATCATTTTTTCCTTCTTACTGAAACAAATATAATTAAAATCCTTTAAAATGTCAACCAAATACCACCAAAAGCTGGTGGAATTTTTCGCCTGTGCCATATTGAACTTGAATTGAGTGCCTTTTTTTTATACAATATCACTGATGAAACAATTGAACAAACCGTATTTGCTCGAATTTATAGCCTGCCTGGGACAAAATAATTTACCTGGCACTTAATACAGCACTTAATACAATAATCTATTCCACCTTTAGCCAAAATTTATCAACAGCCTTTTTTATATCAATCCACAGAGAATCAATATCATTGATCAATGTAGTCATCAACTCCAATCGCAGTTTAAATCCATATCCACTAATAAATACATGCCTGAACCCTCTATAAGGATTTAGTCTATCCACCAGACCTTTATCAAAAATGGGAATTTTCTCTTGAGGCGGTTTGTAAGATAACTCAAGAAGTTCTTTATGCCAACTATGGCCCATGGGCATTTTTTGATAATATACCTTACTTATTCTTTTAATAATATTCTCTACCCCCACATAAAAATTCATGAGAAATGTTCCTATTGCTGCTTTTTTTGTGTTATCAACTTTATCCGGCACTAAATCCCTTTTGACAGAGGTCAAGTCTTTCAAAACTTGTTCAATTTCCTTTATTTCATCCAGTACATCCAATTTCAATTGCTCATATTTACTTTCCATATATCAGTCTCCCGCTTTCTAAAATACGTTTGGCGAAATGCACCCTTACCTCTTCCAGGGGAATTAAGTCTATCTCGTTGGCTGCCACTCCTAAAATCTTACCATACATCTCGAAAAATTTTTCCGGTTTAACTCCCTTTACTGCTATATCGATATCTTGTGCCAATTCAACTTTCTCAAGGCAGGAACCGAATAAGTATACCTTCTCCGCACCATATTCTTTACTAATGCTAATTATTTCAGCTAAATCTTTTTTAAAAACTTCTTCTTTCATTTTATTTAAATTACCATAATCCCGGGAAAATTTCAACTGTTCGATTAACCTTTGCACCATTCCCGCAAAGGGAGAAGGAAAAAAACTCTCGTACCGCACGGGCACTTTGAAAAAACTGATGCCCTCCGTGCGGATCTACTAACCCATATTTTTTATCTTCAGGATGGGCAGAAAATTGAAAAAAATTTGTATAGCTTTCAGACTGCCCATCCTGAGCTCCTATAAGAACTCTATTAGAACTATTCTTTGCCTTCGGCGACCAGGGGGTTCTTTTGAAAAACCACCCCCTGGACCCCCACAAAACTTTTCATACACGGTCAGTCTGGATTACGTGGCTTCTATCATCCTGCCTCATCGTTTTCGTTTCGCTTCATTCTTATCGTCTCAACATCTTCTCTTCTTCGCGTCACTTCGCACTTTTTACCGCATTGTAAATGCCTTCGCGGCTAACCTTATTTTGAAATAAACCGTTTGAAATTTAATAATGAAATCGTAATAATCGTTACGGCAATAGCAATCAGTGCCAGCAGGTCCTTATAAAAATACTCGATCCCGTTTCCTTTCAAAAATATTTCGCGGATGATCTTGATAAGATATGCCACCGGGTTAATCTTCACCAGGAACTGAAACACAGACGGTACATTTTCGGTGGGCGTGAACAGGCCGGACAGCAGGATAAACGTAACCATAGAAAACCAGGAAAAGAAAAGCGCCTGCTGCTGCGTGCTGGCTATAGTGGAAATCATTAACGCATACGACAGGATGGCGGAAAGAAAAATACCAGCAGAAAGCAGCAAATATAACAGGTTTCCCCGGACCGGGATTTGAAACCACAACACCACCACCACAAGACCGATAAACATTTGTACAAGACCGATAATCGCCATAGGCAGCGCTTTGCCAATGTAAATCTCAATCGGAGTCAACCGCGATATCAACAACGTGTCCATGGTCTGCTGCTCCTTCTCCCGCACAATAGAAACAGACGTTAAAAAAAGCGTCAATATGGTCAACAGCAGTGCCACGATGCCGGGGCCCATGTAATTGATACTCTTCAACCGGGGATTAAAACGAATCAGGGTTTTGTTTTCCACCGGCACCTGCACACCCAGCCGGTTGATGTCGGAAAGGATATATGTCTTGATAATACCGTTAAAATACCCGGCGGCAATGGACGAGGTATTGGCATCGATACCGTCCATCAGAACCTGGATTTCCGGGTAATTTAAAGGGGCTTCCTGTTTCGCTTTTCTATCCACCTTGCTCAAGGAGTCCCGGAACAGGATGACCGCTTTGACGTCTCCTTTTTTAAGGGTCTCCACGGTATCCCGGTTCCGGTAATGAATTTGCCGGACATTAAAAAGGGGACTCTGCTGGATACGGTTGATAATCCTCACCGCATGTTTGTTCTGCGACAGGTTGACGATTTCCACCGGTACCCTCTCGATATCGGTTTTTACAACGTACCCAAGGACGATAATTTGAAGAATAGGGGCAATAAAAAGCAGTGGCAGCAGCTCTTTTTGACGAAAAATTTCAATCAGTTCTTTTTTTACCATATGTAAAAGTCTCATTTTGACCGCTTCCTGTTTTGATTGAATTTGATGGCAGCAATAGTAAGCAAAACCGTACTAAAAATTACCAGGGCAGCACCTTCCACAATAAAGTGCCTCAACTCCGCACCCTTGACCACTACACCACGAATAATTTTTAAACAATACGTGGCCGGCACCACATGGGCAATCGCCCGGAGAATAGGAGCCAAGGAATCCAATGGAAATATAAAACCCGAGAGCATTACAGAAGGCAGCAGCGTGCTCAGCAGCGCCGCAAACATAGCAGCTTTTTGATTGGGTGCCGCCGCTGAAATCAATATCCCCATTGAAAGACCGGCGATAATATATAATAGGGAAAAAATCAACAACACCAGGAGATTACCCCGAAAAGGAACACCAAACCAAAACCGGGCAAACAATAGAATCAGGCCTGCCACAGCCAGGGCAACAAAAATATAAGGAACCGTCTTGCCGATAATGATCTCCACCGACTTCAACGGCGAAATAAAAATCAAATCAATAGAACCGGACTCTTTTTCACGGGCAATACTGATGGACGTTAATATCGCCGATATCATCATCAACAATATGGCAATCAAACCGGGTACAAAGAAATACGTGCTCTTAACTTCCGGGTTAAACAGTATTTTGGTCTTTACGTTTAATAGTTTTTCCAGGTCCTGGAATTCCGAGATAAAATCCAGGATAATCAAATCATTATACTGGTACACCAGGTTGGCCACATTGGAATCACTGCCGTCAATCACAATCCCCACATCGGTTTTCATCCGGTTCCTAAGCTTTCGTGAGAAATCCGCCGGGATAATAATGATCTCTTTCAATCGCCCGGACTTCAACAACTTTTCTCCTTCCATCACTGGATCGGAAAACGGGTATTTCTTTTTCAAGTCCTCAATCACAAAATAACGATTGTTAGAAAATTTCTTAACCAGTTCCCCTGAGATTTCCCCCCCGGAAAAATCAATGACACCAGCTTCGATTTCGTCCAGGTCAAAGTTGATTGAATAACCGAAGATAAACATCATCAACAACGGCATCAAGAAGATGATGGTCAGACTGGTAGGGTCCCGCAAGATATGAGCAAACTCTTTAACAATAACAGCTTTCAAACGCTTCATTATTGCCTCCGGCGGCCATGGGGGCTTTTTTGAAAAACCGCCCCCCTGGACCCCCCGAAAAACTTTTGTTTGGACGGCAAAGGCATTGCCCTTCGTTCCCGGCATATAGTCTCATTGGTGTCATCTTACTTCTTACTTCTTACTTCCTACTTCCTACTTCCTACTCATTCATTTGTGATAGCGTCTTTAAATAACTCATCGATAGAATCCTTGCCATATTCCTTTAACAACTGCTCCGGCTCGCCTTGCATCAGCAAATTGCCTTGATGAATAATCAACATCCGGTCCGCATACTCCACCTCATCCAGGTTGTGCGTACTCACCAGGATGGTTTTTCCCTGCTTTTTCAAGCGGTAAATTTCAAACCAGAAATCCCGCCGCACCTCCGGGTCCACACCGGATGTAGGCTCATCCAAAAAAATAATTTCCGGGTCTGTCATCAAACACACAAACAACGCAACCTTCTGCCGAATCCCCGGGGGAATATCAGCCGTGGTTTGCCTCAACAACACCTCATCGATCCCGGATTTGATCTCCTCCTGTTTTTCCCGTATCTTTGCCCCGGACAACCCGGAAATCCCACCGAAAAACTCGATGTTCTCCAATGAATTGAGCAAAGGATAAAGCGAGAACTTCTGCGACATGTAACCCATAATCTGTTTAAGCTTTTTCCGGTGCCTCACCGAATCCATGCCCTTAATCAACACCTCACCATCAGTGATCTTTAATAAACCGTTGATCATTTTAATAGTAGTGGTCTTCCCGGCACCGTTAGGCCCCAGGAACCCCAGGATTTCACCCCGGCAAATGTTGAAATTGATACGATTCACCGCAGTGAAAGCACCAAACCGCTTTGTAAGTTCCTTTACCTCGATAATGTTTTCCGCCATTTTATCTCACATGCGCTGATTCTTGACGTTCATAATAAATATAAATATCTTCCAATTTGGGTTCTTCCTCTTCCACGTGAACGTGGGGGATTAAGTCAATATGATTCTGCCGGCCGGTTTGAAGATACTTGATATACTTACCCCGGATGTAGAGATTATCCCTTAACTCCCTTTGATGTTCCAGGCTTTTCATAATATCGAAAATATTACCCCTGGGCAGTATTTTGAAGAGCTTTGCCGGGAAGTTCTTTTTTAATTGCTCAATGGTGTCCTTTTTTATGATTTTCCCGTCCTTTAAAAACACGATGTAATCCCCCTGTTCCGCTTCATCCAGGTAAGGCGTGGACATGGCAATGGTCTTACCCTCGGCTTTCAATTCCTTGATAATATTAAAGAATTCAATCCGCGACAACGGGTCCACACCCGTAGTGGGCTCGTCCAGAATAATAAACTCCGGGGCAGACAATAAAATACAGGAAAGAGAAAGTTTTTGCTTCATGCCCCCCGAAAGTGCACCGGCCCGCCGACCTTTAAACGGCAGCATACCTGTCTTCTCCAACATCCGCTGCTTACGCTCCTCCCTTTTTTTAAAAGGCACTTGATGAATGTCGGCAAAAAAATTCAGGTTCTCCTCCACACTGAGGTCCGGGTACAAAGAAAACCGCTCCGGCATGTACCCGGTAACAGCCGTCATCTTCCTGTAATCATCATCGATATTCTCCCCCTTTAAAAAAATATCACCGCTGTCTTTTCTCACCAACCCCACCATCATCTTAAACAACGTGGATTTACCCGCTCCATCAGCCCCGGTTATGATCGTGATCCGGGACGCCGGTATCTCAATGGAGACATCCTCCACAGCCGCTATCTCACCAAACGATTTGTTTACATGTTCCAGTTTAACCATAATTAGCTCCCCCTTACTCCATTACTCCAAAAGTGACTGTTACCGGCATACCGATCTTCAATATACCCTCAGGGTCCTGGACCGTGATTTTCACCTGGTAGAGCAGAGATTTCCGTTCTTTTTCCGAAATAATATATTTGGGTGAAAACTCCGCTTTTTTCCCAAAAAGAGAAATAACACCGGTTAATTCTTTATCTGCTCCATCCACACGGATTTTAGTCTGTTGGTTTAATTTCAGACGGCCCATCTCTTTTTCTTCTATAAAAATTTCAACATAGAGGCTGGAAGTATCCAGGATATCCACAATGGCAGTACCCGGGAACACTGTCTCCCCTGCGGATACGAATTTTTCCATCACAACACCATCCACCGGGGATAAGAGCACATGGTCCTCCAACAGCAAATGGAGGTATTCCCGCTTATTCTCAATCTTTTCCTTTTGAATCTCCAGGCCCTCCAATGCCTTCTTCAAATCAAATTGGGAGGTTTCCGCTTCCATTAATTTCAATTCCATGGCTTCCAGCTTCTCACCGGGAACGGCATTTTTCTTTTTTAACCGCCGAAACCGCTCCACTTGCTTGCGCAAGTACCGGATGTTGGACTCCAGGAACCCCAGCTTTTTAGAAATTTTCTGGGAATTCACTTCAATCTCTTTACCGGTAATCTCCAGTTCCTTCAGTTGATTTTCGATTTTATCAACATCGACCTGTACCAACTGTTTACCCTTGACCACTTTTTCACCTTCGCTTATGTCCATCTGCTGAATCGTTCCTGCCACTGTCGATTTCAGGGTTATAATATCACCGTCCACAATCCCCGGCGCCTTGATTACTCCCTTATCCCCTTCGGAACAACTTACCATAACCAAAAACATAACCAAAACCGAAAAAAATATAAAAAACCGAACTTCCTTCGTGTTCTTCGTGTCCTTCGTGGCTAATCCCTTCATTTTTCTTCTCCATAGCGGCCGATTAATGTATTTATACTTAATTTAACCAATTGGTACTCCACGGCCCGCTCATTTTTCATGGATTGATATCTCTCTTTGGTCAGCAGCGAAGCAAGATAATCGATGTTGGCGACCTGGTGTTCTTTGTATAATTCCTCCTTTAGTGCGGCATCCTGGGCTGCAGCCGTTACCAGTTTCTCCAGTAATTCCAACTGCTTTTCAATGGTTCTCTTTTTGGCATACATTTGGGCCAGGGTCTTTTTGGTCTCCGTAATCAGCTCTTCTTTGCGGTTATTTAATTGCTGAATTGAGAAATCCACTATTTTCTTATCTTTTCTTAATTGATTCCAATCGAAAATTTTAAAATTGACAGCAATTCCTCCCTGGAAGTACAAGGACCATTCATTTTTAAAAAAATCGATCCCGGGTTTACCGTAATGGAGTTCAGCAAAGCCGTTTACCTGGGGAAGATACCGACCTGAAGTGATCTTTTTCCCTAGAAAAAGCGATTGGATATTATTATCAATTGTTTTTAATACGGGGTGATGAGCCTTAAAAAATTCCAACGACTCCCGGAAGGTTCCGTTGGTTTCATCGTAGATTTTCTCAATGTCTTCGATGTTAAAGGTGCAAAGCCTGGCAAAATTGATCTTTTCTTCCTCCAGCAGCTGGTTTAAATCTTCCAGCTTCATCTCGGTTTCGGATAGGTTCATCTCCGTTTCCAACAGGTCTGATTTTTTCACCAGGTCTTCCCGGTAAAAATCAGTAATCTTTTTTAGATGCAGTTTCAGGTTCTTTATCAGCAGGGAAAGTGATTTCTTCTTGTTTTCCAGTAACCGGTAGGTAAAGTAAGAATATTTTATCTTTGCTGCGACTTCAATCTCCCGGAGGGTGGTTTGGTGTTTGGTCAGTATTTCCTTTTGTGTTTCCAGCTTAACGGCATTGGCAAGAACACCGCCGGTGAAAATTGGTTGGACCAGGGATAATTTGAGATCATAGTTATGTTTTGCACCGGCGGTTATTTTGCTTCCGGGTATCACCACGCCGGGTGCAGGATGGGCATCCGGGAACAGGATTTCCATCTGTTGGGATTTAAACAGGTACGACCCGCCAAAATCCAGTTGAAACAACTTTTTCATCCGAGCTTTTGCCTGGTTTAGCCGGCTGATATCGTGTTCCAGCAAATGGTTTTTGTATTGGGAGTCTGTCCGGATACCGGTTTCAATCGCCTGTTTTAATGGGATTTCCCCAACCACTAAACCATTAGCCCAGAACGTCATTAAAATCAACACAATTCGCTTCATGTACTTTTTCATCTTAGAATACCTCTTTGCTTTCCTTACGAATGGTTAGGATACCTTATTTTTTGTGCTCTTGTCAACCCGGAAGCCATTTGCAAACTTTTTTATGGCTCCCGAGAACCCTTTTATATTGATGGATTAAAAAAAAGTATCCAGGTTTTTTTTAAAATGGGCTTGACAACTTCTCACATATTTGATAAAAATATGCATTAGGAGGTCTAATGAGTGTTGATGTAAGCGGAAGTGCAACCACGAAATCAGAGCCGAATGTCGTGCCATTGTGTGACATCTTGTTGGTGCTTTTGATCATCTTCATGGTCATTACACCGGTTGCTCAAAAGGGAATCGACATTCAATTGCCGGAACAATCTGAGCCAGGCCAAGCAGGCTCATCAAAATCAGGTGTTGTATTAACTCTGGAACGCGATCGCTCGGTTAAGTTAAACCAGGACCCGGTCCCCATGGATCTGCTGGAAACCAGGTTAAGGGAACTTTACCAGAGGAAAACGGATAAAACCATCTTTATCAGGGCAGACAAAAGCGTTTTGTACAGAGATGTATTGCGGTTAATCGACATTGCCAAGGGTTCGGGAATCGAAGTTCTCGGAGTTATGACACAAACCTACGAAACAGGTTCTCAATAGTGTAGCATGCATGTAGCGTTCCATTCTATCTAAAAACAAGCTGAATACGAAAACGATTTCGAAGACAGAAAGCAAAAGGGTGTATTTTTGTGCTTCTAAAGTGAGATGCAACAAAAAAGATTGCAAAAGAATGAAAAAAGTTGTAAAATGTAGCTCTTTGCTGTAGGCAAATGTGAAATTGCGAAATTGGAATGCGGAGGTAGTTGCAAATGGAATTAAGAGAAGAGCGAGAGCTTAAACAAATACATGAGAAGTTCGCCCGGGGTATTGATTTGTTTAGGCAGCGTCGGTATAAGGAGGCATTAGCCGTATTTGCTGAAATCGTCCAGGAGTATGAAGGCTCAGAATACTACAGTATCTTAGAGATAGAAGGCCGTTCAAAAGTTTACAGGAAGATATGCGAAGCACAGTTGAATCCTGTAAAAATTGAACTCCGTGATGATGAAGACTATCTATTCAACGGTATCTATCAGTTGAATAAAGGGAATCCGGATAAAGCCCTTGAACGGTTTAATTACCTCAAAGAAAAAAATTATCAGGACCCCTATTTAAACTACCTGATATCCCTTGTATATCTTAAAAAAGAGGACACAGAAACATGTTTTAACTACCTGAAACAGGCGATCGATCAGGATGAATATTATAAAGTCATTGCTTACAATGAGCCTGATTTTGACCCCTTATTTGAAAACCAGAGATATGCTGCGCTGGTAGAAACAGGGGAAGATGAATAAAAAGAAAGAAAATGAGAGTAATATAACGTATTGTATATTACGTACTAAGAATTGAATGTAGAGATGGTAATTACATCATTTGAACCAATAAGAGGAGTTAATAAACGGCCAGTGACCGTATTTAGAGGCCGAGATACCTACTATTGGAAGAGGCACATATTTAATCGACTAAAACCATATGATTTCAACGAAAACAATGATAAAAAGGAGAAGAGTTTTGATGTTTTGATTATTTTCGACCCCAACCTGTTTTTAGAAGCAGAGGCTGAGGGCATCAAAGTAATATTTAATGAGTTGCTCCATTTAGACCCGGAGAAAGAAAGTATTTTTTCTGTTGAAGGGAAGCCTTTTTTTGCCATATCTCGAGGTGCCTTTAAGAAATTAAAACTCAATCTAAAAGAGGATGAAAAGCTCATTACAAAGCTGAGAATCAATAGAAACATCAGGAACATCGTACTGAACCAGGGGTTTAGAGTCCTTGATTTGAGCAAAGACCGGATAGCGGTTGAAAATGCAGTTATTACTTACCAGGCTGCAGTGCTGATTAATAAAGGAGTAATCATTGAAGATTTAGGACATTTTTTTATTGAAGGCATGATTTCCATTGGGGAGGAAACGCGAATTTCTTCCGGTGTGGTAATAAAAGGTGACAGCAAGATTGGGAGAAATGTTCACATTTACCCTCATGTGTATATTGAGAACTCGATGGTGGGAGATAATTGTACCTTGCTTCCTGGATGTATTGTCAGGGATTCTATCCTGGAAGAAAGTGTTCAAATCGGTCCATACACGCATTTGAGAAAAGGTGCGTTAGTAAAGAAGGGTGCCCAAATGGGTAATTTTGTGGAGATGAAAAAAAGTGTATTGGGTGAAGGTTCCATGTCCATGCATTTGACTTATATTGGAGATGCAGATATAGGGAAGAATGTTAATATCGGAGCTGGCACCATTACCTGTAATTACGATGGCGTTCGTAAAAACAAAACCATTATAGAAGAGGGTGTGTTTATTGGGTCCGGAACCGAATTGGTAGCACCGGTGGTGGTAAAAAAGAACAGCTATGTAGCAGCAGGTTCTACTATCACCGAAGAGGTGCCGGAGGAATCACTGGCCGTAGCAAGACAAAAACAACGGAATCTTCCCGGTTGGGTCACCAGGAAAAAAGGAAAAAAAGTTTGTAAACCCTAAACAATAAAAACTGGAATGTGGTGAGATGAAAAGGCATTTTTATTTGTTCTGTTTTAATGTGTTGACATTTTACTCTATTTGGTTTATTATATATGCAATTTTATCAGGATATGATATGAAGGAGAAAAAATGACGCGGAAACTGATAAAGCCAGATCTCAATGAGATAAAAAAGTTTCAAAAAAAAGAAGCCAAGAGAAAGCCACCCCCGGCATACAAAACCCATGCGGAGAATTATTATTACATTAAGCAGATGAACAATCGGACATCAATGGTGATCGAACTGGTGAACGGAGAGGTAATAAAAGGACGGATTGAGTGGTATGATGAAAAGTGCATCAAAGTCAGGAAGGATGATAACGAGAACTTTATCGTGTTCAAACATTTTATAAAATACATGTATAAAATTCCCGATGAAGCTGGGGATGATGAAGAATAGGGATAGCAAATAGATAAAAAAGAGAAAAAAATTGCTATAACAATGGGCGATCCTCAAGGGATTGGGCCCGAGATCATTCACAAGAGTCTCGGAGAATATTCACCCCAATGTGTTGTTGTTATTCTTGGCGAGCTTGATTATTATGCCGATAAGTCCATAAAAGTTATCTCCAATATTGAAGAGGCGGAGGATAAAGGTATCTTCTTTTACAATGTCAATTCCTCTGCTTCCCGGGACTCATCGTATAAATATGTACGCACAGGCATAGAATGGGCACTGGGAAAAAACATTCATGCGCTAGTCACTGCACCTGTTTCTAAAGAAAAATGGCACCGCGCCGGGATCACCTACAAAGGTCATACGCAACTGCTGGCTGAAACAGCCGGTGTCAAAGATCACTGCATGTTTTTTTGGTCTGAGAATTTGAAGGTTGCGCTTTATACTGTTCATATCCCTTTAAAAGATGTATTTCAGCATATCCAACAGGATAAGATCATTCGTTTCACTCGCTTCGTGGATTCGGAATTGACCCGGTTATTTAAAAAAAAGTTTACCTTCCTGGTGAGCGGTTTAAACCCTCATGCCGGGGAAGATGGTATCATGGGAACCGAGGAAAGGGATACCATTATTCCGGCCATCGATGTGTTAACGTTGACCCATGAGATCGATATTCATGGGCCTTATCCGCCGGATACCATTTCTTTGAAAGCCAGGGATAGCAAAGACAGTGTGGTGATTTCCTGGTATCACGATCAGGGATTGATTGCCTTTAAACTTTTAAACATCCATTCTGGTGTGAACATGACCCTTGGCCTACCGTATATCAGGACGGCACCAGATCATGGTACAGCGGTTGATATTGCTGGTAAGGGCATTGCTAACCCCTCCAGCATGAAACAAGCCATTCAACTTGCCGAATACCTGTTAACTTGCAGGACTTAATTATGAATGATGAGTGATGAGTGATGAAGGAAAATTCATTCGCCTATAGGTTTTCTTTTTCATCATTCATTGTTCATCATTCATCATTTCGCTCTCTTTTGATCTCGATGGCTTTGAGGTATTTCATGGCGGTTGCCCAGGATGAGACCAGGGCAATAATAAATCCCGGGAACCCGTCAAGGATTCCCATTTTCCATAGGTAAAAGCGTATAAAGGTAACCGGAGGCAGCAGGATTGCCCGCAAAAAAAGGAGTTTTTTCTTTTTTTCCACGATATCTTCTGCCTGCATTTTGGCATATCGGTTCAATCGGTTGATATGGTCTGTGATATCCCGGTACGTAAAATGCAGGATATCTCCTTCCATTTTAGCGGTTTTGCCTTCCAGGATTAGCCCCTCGTGGATTCTGCCTCGCCATTGGCTTTTGTCTTTTCGAAATAATCGCAGCTTTCTGTCCGGGTACCACCCGGAATGTTTGATCCATCTGCCCAGGTACGACGTTTTGCGTTTAACCAGGAAACCGTCTGCATCGATTTCCTCATGGTTTTGTTGTTTCACTTTTAGAATTTCTTGTTTCAGGGTTTCTGAGACTCGTTCATCAGCATCCAGGTTGAGTATCCAGGGATAGGTGGCCTTGTCTTTGGCGAAATTTTTCTGGGAGCTGTAATCGACGAATTTTTTTTTAAAAATTTGTGCCCCGTACTTTTTGGCGATTTCGATGGTTTTATCCGTGGAATAGGAATCCACCACCACGATTTCGTCAGCAATATCCCTGCAGCTTTTTAAGGCGTCTTCCAGCCGGTCTTCTTCATTAAGAGTAATAATCATAACCGAGAGTTTCATGACTAGAAAATACCTTAATTGGTTGTGATTGTCAATCGGTTTTCAGAACTTCAATAATTATGGTTTCAGGTCTTTTAGGGGGGGCATAGCTCTCATTCCTTTGGCAACCCTGATTCCCACGTACTCATGTATAATATCCAAATACTCCCGGTTGCCTTTTGATCTTCTTTTGGCAACAAAGTATATTGTACCCAATATTTTTTCAATTATCTCATCCGGTACATCTGCCAGGTCACTGTTAATTGTACTTTCTACCAGGGGAAACCCTTTAGCCAGGAGATTATCTTCAGGCATCAAAACATTTTTTTTGAAGTGGTATTTATCCAGCAGCAATTCAAGTATTCCCAATATGGTTTTATCGGTAAGCATATTCCCCATTGATTGATCAAAGGCACACAATGTGGACTCGATTGTATTGGCGTAATCTTGTAATTCAATATCATCTGCCATTCGCTGCAAGGGGAACATGGGTAAATCCGCATACTTATTTTGTGGTTTCGGGTCTCGATAATGGGGGCATCCGGTGCAGGTTTCTTTTTTCCGGGTTTCCGCGCAGCATAAACTGCAAATAGCGGTCTCTGAGATTTTGCACAGCCGTTTCCCTTTCCGGGAGTCACATATTGAACATTTTGCCATTCTTTACTCCTGTGAATCAGGATATCAAAAAAGGCAACAATTGTCAATCACCAAAATCCACCGCCTTTTTTTTTAATCCCCACCTTCCATCATTTTTGATGGATTTTACAAA
>JABAOH010010863.1_pt1 | contig 14190 bp, 17 predicted proteins | sample 7062181 | NCBI WGS metagenome assembly JABAOH01 (sample SAMN14538630, study PRJNA623070) | marine sediment metagenome | biome: marine biome [ENVO:00000428]; feature: marine pelagic biome [ENVO:01000023]; material: deep marine sediment [ENVO:00002113]; isolation source: pool of 5 deep marine... | reverse complement strand
GCATCAGACTATTTATCTTGAAAGCTCATGTCTGGAGTCAAGGCTAAGGGTTCAAAGCCTTTGTGTTCTCGGCCGCTCTCTGTCTAATCAGCATCGGATGCCTCATATGCTACTCATTGCGGAAGGAAACATAGCCGCTGTGTAGTGACTAGTCGTTGAGTCTTCCCCTCAGCATCTTCCTCTTTGGCGTTGCCTTTTTCGGTTTTATGGCAGTAGTCAACGCTTTGCAAGCCTACCAAAAGAGGGAAAGGGCATATTACTTGGCGGCTATGGTAGGTTTTCTAGTGCTTCTTGCGTTTGTTTTCGCTTTTCTTAACCAACCTATCGTCGCGCTTGTTCTTGTGGTTTCCACAGGCATAGTGAGCATCGCTGGATTACCAAAGTTGCTAAAAACACAGGAGCGCGAATTGACTAACCAACTGCGAGAGGTGGATCTATCAGCTCCGTTGAAAAGAAGAGAGTTCCTAACCAACAAAGGGTGGCTAAAGCTCACATCTAAATGGGGCTTATGGAAGACAATGTGTCTCTTCTACCTCTTATCGGCGGGGATCATCGGGGGAATATTCCTCAGCTTAAGCACGTTTTATAGCTTCATAACCATAGGATACGTTGTGAGCTACACGGTCATATTTCCAATTCTTACCACTCTTATGTTCTATCGGCAGTTCAAGAAAGCCTTGGAGAACCGCTCTTTGGACAATTTGACGGAACCTTGAAAAAATCCAGAGTTGAGATGTTTAGTCTGACAGTTTCTGCTTCGGAAAAGAAAAAAATGTGGTCGATTCACCACTTTACTCATTTTAGTCCATGTGCTTGTGAGACGTTAAATCCTGCCCGAAATCTTTTTTCTTCATAGTTACGTCTTCGGCTCGGCTATGGTGCGTACATGCTAGAAATATTAAGTCTTATCCCAATGTTTTTATTATAAATCAGGTGCTCAGAGGATAAGGGGGCGCGAGTTTTGCCTCAAAAACATGTGGCCTATATCGACGTCAGATTTTCCGTGCACGCAACCGAAGATCTGGATAAGGTAATCAATGCTGTGCACAAAGTTCTTCCAGCCGATCACATCGATGACATAGCTTTTAGGAAGAAGGCGCTTCGGGGTCACTATGGGAACCCTATCACGCTGTTTGATACGAGAATGAAGAAGAAAAGGATAGTTGAAGCCCTTGTAGACCATCTCTTCTCCAGTCTAAACGAGCAGGATAAAGAAAGCTTGCTTAGGGAGATCGATCAACATGTGGAAGAAGGCAACCTCTACATCAGATTGGATAAGCAAGCCGCCTTTCAAGGAGAAATGAGACTCTGCACATCTGATCCCATTCGTGTGCGTATTCGTTTCAGGAAAAAGAGAATAGAAGACATCGTGAAGATTTGTCAGGAACTGGGTACGTGACTATGAGAAGATTCGCTGATCTTCACCTTCGTCCGTCCATCGAGGATCGTGATCAGATAGAGAGGATGATCAGCAAGTCGTCTGAGCTTGGATACCAGATGATTGCCATATCCCTTCCACCAAACATCACCCAGAGCAAGATTAGTCGACTAAAAGAGATCTGTAGTGATGTGAACTTAGATCTTGTTACGAGAGTAGATTTCAGCCCAAAGACTTCCAAAGAGCTGCTTCATTATCTGCGTCGCCTTAGGAGAAGATTCGAGATCATATCAGTGTTTTGTGACTCGAAGTCGGTTGCGAGGCAGGCAGCCAAGGACCGGCGAGTTGATCTCCTGACTTTTCCGGCTACTAAAATCTATAAACGTTTTTTTGATCATGCGGAAGCAGAACTTGCTTCCAGTGCTTTGTCGGCTCTTGAGATAGAGATGGCGCCTCTCATTTTTCTAAAGGGTTCTTCTAGAATTCGTCTTATCTCAAGGCTTCGAAAGGAGTCAGCCGTAGCCGAGAAAGTTGGGGTTCCTGTTGTGCTATCAAGCAGTGCAACAGATGAGTATCTCATGAGAAGTCCTCGGGAATATGCTGCCTTGGCTGGCCTTTTTGACATGGGTAGTCCAGTTGCCTTGCGTGCTCTCTCGGAGATTCCCTTCTCTTTGGTTGAGCGGAATAGGGGAAAGCTGAGCCCAAGCTATGTAGCTCCGGGCATTTGCGTCGTGAAGGAGGGGGATTGTTGCCGAAGGGTGTGAGGAGACGTTATCTAGCTCTTAAGCTTGTTAGTGATAGCTCCGTGAGCCGGGAAGGTTTGATGAATACGATCTGGGATGCCGTAATCCAGCTTTTTGGGGAATACGGTGCCAGCCAAACCGATCTCACTTTAATCAGATACAGCTCTGAAAGAGATTATGCAATTCTTCGTTGTTCACATGGAGCCCTAGAGATAGTGAAAGCGTCAATAGCTTGTATAACGGAGATTGAAGGAAAACCAGTTGCTGTTCATGTCAAGAGGGTTTCTGGAACGTTAAAAGCTCTTCTCAAGAAGAGTCAACCTTAGCCCCTAGGGCACACACAACCACACAGCAATGAGCTAAACTCGGAGCAGCCTCAAATTACCTCTCTTTCAGGTTTCTAATACTCTCTGTTTCGACATTTTCATGCAAAGTAGAAAAAAGAAGGGGGAAGTCTAGGATTCCGAAAAGTCAGTTTTTGGCGCACTCGCCCTTTTCAAACAGCAAGTAATGGTTGATTATCTCGCCCATGCCTGCCTGGGCGCACGTGTATGTGTGGAGACGCCAACCATTCCTTTGCCATTCATCGATTGTTTCGGCAACGTTTTTATGGTGACCAACCTTGACGCATTTCCATTCTTTCAACTTGACTTCACCTCTTGCACTGCTTCAGAGTAGAACAGCTCGCAGCTATTTGGTTTTCTGAAGATTTTGTTCCGTATATGTCGGTGATGCATGTATGAAACTTATTTAGGAGAGTGTGTCTCTTAATAGTAGGTTGGGGAAGGTTCTGCTGAAGTTTCTACGGGTTGAAATTGGAATTGCACTAATAATTGCACGCTATTTTCTAGGTTTTGTCGGACTACCCCTAATTCCTCGCTACTCTTTCTATGGTCTCTATTGGAAGGGCTATTTTCTCCCAGGATGGGTAGCTTTCTTACTCCTTACTGTCGGTTTTTTTGTTCTGTACATCTTTGACAGAAAAGCCTTCTCAGATCGCATAAAAGGTAGAATACTCGCACGTACCTTCATAGTAATCCTTAGTGTGTGGTTAGTAATAGAAGGGATCGGTTTTGGTATCCTTGCTAGTTCCTTCGATTGGTTCAGTGACTATGGAACTGAATTCTATATTCCCAAGACTTGGGAAGAAAGGGTGCACCAACAACTGGCATTTGCCATTTCTATATTAGGACTTTTTTCCGGAGGGCTATTGTTTTTTGATGGGCTGGGTGCTCCATTCATATTTGATATTTGGGCTCGTCCTCTACCTTCAAAGCAAGGGATTAGCTTAGAAGAAGCTCGGAAGAAATATCCCAAAGACTTGTTCGATAGATATGTGAGGGAGTATCCTCATAATCCTGAGGGAGTTTTGGAATGGCACATAAACAAGAAGGTGAAGGAAGGCAAGACAAGAGAACAGGCAATAAAAGAACTTATGCATGTGTTGTTGCATTGAATCAATTAAAGAAAAAAGGGGATTTGTGGTTTATTTTCGTTTGCGGAATAGTTTCATTCCTTCTAGTTCTGTGACGTACTCGAAGCCTGCTTCTATTAATTGTGTGGCTTCTTTGATGTTAGTGGCTGTTTTGCAGTGGTATTCATCGTTCTGAATGGTTTCTACTAATTGAGTGTACATTAGGGTCTGTCTCAGGTCTTTGTGTCCTAGTTTCGCTTTGACAAGTAAGAGGTCTTTGGTTTTGTGGTAAAGTATGCTTGCGTAGTAGTGTCTGAAGTCGTATAGTCTGATTTGCTTGATTGTTGGGTCTTGCAGTTTCTCTGCTAATGCGTTTCTTAGCCTTCGATAGCTGTCTCCTATGTAATCGGGGTTTGCTGGAAACAATCTGCTATTCTGGTTCAAGCCTTTCTTCAAGATGTATTGCTTCAGCATGTTAAGGGTTTTGGATTTCAGTTTCAATGCTCTGGGATTACAGTGTTTTGCGCTTGTTATGTTCACTATTCCAGTTTTTAGGTCTATGTCTTTGATTTGTAGCCATGTTAATTCTATGGGTCTTGTTCCTAAGTCTTTGGACATGGATAAGAATAGTGCCATTGAGGGTCTCGCTCTTGCTATCAGCATGTCTAGTTTCTCGGTGGTTGGTATCTTAGGCAACTTATAGTAGCGTTTGTAGAATGGCTTGTTCCATTGCTGATTTACGGAGCGCATTAGGATGTCGTAAGCTTCTATGAGTGTCTCTTTGTATCCGTTTGTGCATGTTTTGTTTGCTATGTAGGTCTTTACGTTTTCGGGGTCGTGCAGGTTGCAGTGTTTCTGTAGGTGTCTTAGTCTTTTTCCTACTGCTTTGATGGTGGTGTCTGCGTAGGCGTTCTTTTTCATGAATAGGAGAGCGTTAGGTATGTTGATGTCATAATGTTTATTTGTCTGGGATGCTGTTGTAATGTTGGGGGATGATGTCGCCGTCCCAGACCGACAGTGAATTGGATGAGGATCTCATGACGAACAGACCCCAAAGCCGTATCATAGACTATTTGTCTCGTTCCAAATAGCTGCCAGCTTCATTTTGCATTGCAGATTCACATTTTGTCATTGTTAGAGGCAAAAGATTAAATGGTCTCATACGTTTGTGGGATAATCCGTTTTGTTAGATAGTGGTGGCAATCGTGCAGAAGAGAAGGCTTGGGAGAACGGGCTTACAGGTCTCGGTAATCGGCTTTGGGGGCATTCCCATCATAGCGCTCTCGCGGAAAGAGGCGGAGAAGGTAGTGAGGTATGCCTATGAGAAGGGGATTAATTATTTTGACACGGCGAGAGCCTACGGAGATAGTGAAGATAAGATGGGAGCCGCATTGAAGGATGTCAGAGATGACGTAGTAATCGCAACAAAGACTCATCAGAGAACTAAGGAGGATGCTGCTCGGGCGGGGCTGAAGCAGAGTCTTAGGAATCTCCAGACGGATCGAATAGACATTGTTCAGCTGCATGGCATCGACAGCGAGGAAATGTTGGAGAAAGCCTTGGGCTCCGAAGGGTCTTTGGCTGCTCTCGAAGAGGCTAAGAAAGAGGGGAAAATCGACTTTATTGGACTCAGTGGTCACAATCCGTATGTTTTGCAGAAGGCAATAGAGACGGGCAAGTTCGACACGGTTCTCGTTCCCCTGAACGTTCTAGATAGAAGATTCAGTGAGAAATTGATTCCTCTCGCCAAAGAATCGGATGTCGGAGTTGTTATTATGAAGCCGCTAGGGGGATGTGGGGCTCCATTGCAGTATCCTCAGTGGGGCGCTCGCTTCCTGGGGAAGCCTGAGCAGGACTGGCCCGACCCATCGGAATTCGTTGCCCATTTTGGGAAAGACGGCTTTGAGAGAGCTGAGAGATCGTTGCGGTTTGTACTGGCCCATGACATCGTCACCATCATACCTGGGCTACGTTCTACAGAACAGGTGGACTATGCTGTTGAGGTTGGAGAAGATTTCGACCGCCTTACGGCTGAGGAGAAGAAATTCTATAGATTCGGGGAACTCCCGCCTGAGCCTTTCTGCCGGGAATGCCGATTGTGCATGCCGTGTCCCGACGGCGTGGAGATTCCAATGATTCTGAGGTGGGACACTTACTATACGTTTTACAATATTCGAGAATGGACTCGAGAACAGTATCCAAAGCTACGGACACGAGTGAACAGCTGCACAGAATGTGGTCAGTGCGAGGAGAAGTGTCCTTACAATCTTCCAGTAGTGAACATGCTCAAAGAGGCAGAGAAAAGACTGAAGTAAAACATCAAACGCATGCGCGCGTAGTAGACTGCAGGTCAATCGTCTTTTCGTGTGTGGGGCTGCAGTTGTGGTGTCTTTTCCGAAAATTTGGTGCACCACCACAACTGCTTCCTAGGATGATGCGGAGCTCGGACAGGTTTTTCAGAGAATGTGTAGTTGTCGTTGTCCCCGCATCCGCAGACGGCGACAAGCGAGCAGAGCATTGCGAAGGACACTGATGTTCTGGTGGACCACTAGGCACTTGGTGTCTTCAACAATAGGGGGTTTTATCTTAGGTCTTCCTCGTTTGCGCAAAATGCGCGCAAAGTGATTTTCGACAACATAAAAACAAGCGTCGTGGATGCAGAGATAAGATATAAAAGAGCGTCCGACAACACTTCCTTGCGTTATTTGTTGTGTCCTGTATGTATGACGTAAACGATTCCCTCGAAGCCTTGGTTTTGGCTGCAGGCGAGGGAAGTAGGCTCAAGAAATATTCAAAGCAGAAGGTTCTCGAACCCTTAGCAAAAATCCCACTACTGGGTCGAATCCTTCGACGCTTGAAGAAAGCGGGGATAGCAAAAGTTCACATAGTTGTAGGATACGAAGGGGACAGTATAGAGGAAGAGATTGGCGACAGCTATCTTGGAATCGACATTGACTATATAACGGCACGAAACTGGGAGGAAGGGAACCTATACTCTTTGATGGCGGCGAAGGAAGCTTTCTCCAGTGAATTTCTCCTATGCATGGGGGATCATATCTTTGACCCCCAAATTGTAGAATCTCTCATAAATGTTGAACTTGAGGACGTTCTGATTCTAGCCATAGACAAAACTGGCTATGCACTGGACGACACAAGGGTTCTAGAAGAAGACGGAAAAGTCCTCAATATTGGGAAAGAGATAGATTGTTGGAATTGTGTCGATACAGGATTCTTTCTGTGTTCACCTGAAGTATTTGATTATGGTGAAAAAGCTATAGAGCTAGGCGCATCAGAGCTTGCTGACTGTGTTCGCCTTGTTGCCAAGGATGGCAGTGCCCGAGTGTTGAATGTGACTGGAGAATCCTGGGTTGACATAGACACAAAAGAGGATATTGACCGTGCGAAGGAGCTGCTTGCTACAAATTCCCAGAAGAAGCGTGGTGCATCCGACTTTGTTGCCCATTACCTTAACCGACCGATAGAAAACAAGATTGTCAAACTTATTTCAGACTCTCAAATAACTCCGAATCAACTTACCATCCTCACGAATGTATTGGCATACATCGTGACTGCTCTCTTTTTCTCAGGCCATCTCTTAACTGGGGCGATTCTCGCCTTCGTCGTAGGCGTAATAGATGGTTTAGATGGCAAGCTGGCGAGGATACGCTGCTGTTCAACAAAACTGGGGCTTATGGAACACGTTTTCGATCTGCTGTATGAGTTTTCGTGGCTAGTAGCATTAGCTTACTTTGTTAGCCAAAGCCAAGGTTCGTTTCCACTGCTGATTACTGCATGTTCTATAGCATTCATAGCTTTCTACAGATTTTGTTATGATCAGTTTAGAAGGGCTATGGGCGTCAGTTTAGATGTTTACGGATGGTTTGAACGTGCTTTTCGCCGAGTGGCGGGTAGAAGGAACATCTACAACATTTACATCTTAGTTGGTGTCCTCTTGAGAGTTCCACTCTACTCGCTCATCGGAATTTCATTTCACTCTGCCCTGACAGCAATAGTTTATGCTTACAGAGCAGCAGTGTACTTGCACGCAGCCGACAAGTCTAAATGCTAAGTTGAGAAAGCTTTGCTAAGATCACTTTTGAGGGTGATTCAAAGGAGAAACTGGCAATGACTGATATTACGGAGGAACTTCCATTAATTCCCGGCGGTGAGTTCCTTATGGGCTCGGATTCAGAGGGCGATCATAATCCCGTTCATAAAGTATACATTGACGCCTTTTATATGGATAAGTACGAAGTTACCAACGCAAAATACCTGCGGTTCTGCCAAGCGACGGGCCACCCGCTACCTGAGTTTTGGAATAGGGAAGGTTTCCGGTGTGGTCTGGACTACCCGAATCATCCGGTGGTTGGAGTGAGTTGGCGTGACGCCGCCGAGTATGCCGTGTGGTGTGGTAAGAGACTCCCGACTGAAGCCGAGTGGGAATATGCCGCCAGGGGAGGACTAGTGGGAATGAGCTACCCTAATGGTGAGACGCTTCGTCCGTCTGACGGGAACTACACCAAGTCCGGCAAGAGGAGTTCGGTCACGGTTGGCAGCTATCCGCCGAACGGTTTCGGTCTTTACGATATGCAAGGAAACGTTGTCGAGTGGGTCTTGGACTTTTACGATGCGAACTATTACTCATCAAGTCCATCGGTGAATCCGCAGGGACCCGGTTCTGGAAAATTCCGGGTGATCCGTGGGGGTGGCTGGCACTCGGGTCCGTACTGTAACAGGGTATACTACAGGAATGCGCTTCCGCCCAACTGGATGGATTTCAACGTGGGTTTCCGATGTGTTAAGGATGTCAATCTCAAATAAAGAAGATGACATGTGTTGGGTTCTGGAGTGGCAGCAATTTGTGGTCTCTTATATGTTGCCAAAGATTTCATGCTGGAAGCTGTGAGACGCCTTACTAAAGGTCTTTGAAGCAGAGCGCGCACCAGAGTCTATGAAGCATTTAATTAATGCTTTCTTTGTAATAATACCCTATCTTGAAAAAATATGTGCGCGTATTATTGTATGTTTTCTGGCTTGAACTAATAAGAATTATATTTAGAGTGAAGTCTTTTGCAGAAGTTGATGTGACGGACAACTGCAATCTCAGATGCAGACATTGTTATCATTTTCACGGTAAAGATGATTTCAAAACAGAAGAGCTATCCATACATGCTTGGGAAAAAAGGTTCAATGAACTCCACAAGTCAGGAATAAGGAATATTCTCTTGGTTGGCGGTGAGCCTGCGCTCAGGATTGATGTTCTTATGCTCGCTCACAAGATATTTCCTTTTATCTACGTTATTACAAACGGAACAATAAAGATACCCGAAGAATTCAATCATAGACTATATGTCTCAATAGATGGATCTCGAAAAACAAACGATTCACTCAGAGGGAGCGGTGTCTTTTCAAGAGTAATAAAAAACTATTCAGGAGACAAACGTGTTGTCATCAACATGACAATCACGAGTGACAACTACAAAGAGCTTGAGGCTGTAATAAAAATTGCAAAAAAGAATGGGTTCAAGGGGGTTGTGTGTAATATATGCGCAGGTGGAACCGATATTGCTATTCCCTTGGTCGTCAGAAAAGAAGAGAGAAAAACCATAGCAAAAGAACTGAAACGAGTAAAGACATTATACCCAAAAGATTTTCTCTTGAGCAAAGCGATGATAAAATGGTATGAATACCCAGATCATAGGGGATCATGCCACTGGGGCGATGAAGTATTACATTTTGATGTTTCATGGAACAGAAGAAGGTGTTTTGCAAACAACGCGGACTGTTCCAATTGCGGGTGTCTGGCAGGGGCCTTCCAAAGTCCTCTAAAAATGCTAAGACACCCCAGAGAGATGATGAAAATAGTCGTATGTTCCTAAGCGAAACTTAACAACGCACGTCGCATCTCAGAATCCACGTCTTGATTCATGTTCAGATTCAGAGCCTCAGACTTTCTAAGCCCACTTGATGCATAGAAAAGGTGTGAAGCCCTCTCAAGATTTTTATAGTTGTATATCGTACTATTCGATATCGAACGATAACTAACTTGGTGGGTTTAGAATGGAAGAGAGTGAAGCGAAACGATTAAGCCTCGAATTGATGGACGTATCAAAGGCTGCGTATCTCACGACAATTGACCCGGAGGGGTTCCCCCACACACGGGCCATGACCAACTTGAGAAACAAAAGCCAAAAACCGCAACTAATATCTCTGTTTTGTGACCATCAAGAGGATTTCCTCATTATCTTTTCAACCAATACTTCGTCAACAAAAGTCAAACATGTCAGAGAGAACCCCAAGGGCGCTGTGTATTACAGTAATCCTGAAAAGTGGCAGGGCGTGATGTTCGGAGGAAAGATCGAAATTGCCCCTGAGGTCGAACTGAAACGAGCCATCTGGGAGAATGGGATGGAGAGGTATTACCCCAGCGGCTACGATGATCCTGACCACACAATTCTTCGGCTTCGTCCGCAAATGGCTAAAGGATGGAATGGTCAGAAATTCACAACATTCGCATTCAAGATCAGCTGATTACCATGATGCAACGACGAGAAGGCGGATTTCTGATTTCAAAAATCCATTACCTTGGACGAAGGATTTTCAACCAAATGCTCAAGCGCGATCAACTAGATGTCAATCCAGGTCAGGGACGGATCTTGTACGTCCTCTGGCAGAACGATGAGATTCCCATAAACGAACTAGCAAAACAAACAGCATTAGTAAAGTCTACCCTAACAACGATGCTGGATCGGTTAGAGGCTGAAGAACACATTATACGAGTTCCCTCCCAAGACGACCGCCGAACAATACTGATCAAGTTAACAGAAAAAAACAAAGCATTGCGCAAGAAGTATAAGCGAGTTTCACAAGAGATGACTGAGCTGTTCTACCAAGACTTTACGACTGAGGAAATCGACGCCTTTGAAGCGTTTCTGATTCGTATTCTGAAGAACCTCTCCGATCATCTGCCATGATCCACTTGATTCGTGCATGCCTTTGACTTGAAGGGCAAGTCATGGGAGCAGAAGATTCTCTCAAGAGTGATGTTCAACAAGGAACTAGTCCCTGCTGAAGAAATAACTGAGGAGTTTGAAAAGAGGTATGGAAAGTGGAGGGGACTGGCCTTTCACTACATCTTCACTGACGTATTCTGGAGGCACAAGAAAAAGAAAATTCCATGGCTCGAAAAGGAGATCAGATTATGACTCAATTTCCTTAGTGGAAAGAAGCGAAGCGTACGCACCAAAGCATTTTTAATCTCGATTCATTCATAAGACTGATCGGTGGAGGTTGTTGTGGAAATGAAATATGTGACAAGATGCTTGTTCAAGGGCCTCCACAATGCAAAGTGGTAGGCGTTCTTTCTCGTTTTGTTACTTGAAATAAGCCATTTTAACGCATATTTTAGCGAGAAATCTTTAAATATCGCTTATCAGCTGTTCTTAATCTAAAAATCGGTAGTAAAGTGAGAAAGATGCTGAATATTCGGCGTTTCGTCAAAGATAGAGATGAGCCAGCTTGGGTGGAAATATTGAACGCCGCCTACAAAGAATACGAAATTTGGTGGCGAGCCATTACTGTAGAGGAGGTGCGCGAAAGAGAGAAACGTCCGAATTTCGACTCTGAAGGACGATTTATCGCCGAGCTTGACGCAAAACCTGTCGGCATAATACATGCTCACGTTGACAAGCTCAGAACAGAGAAGAAGGGTTTTGTTCACGTTTTTTGTGTCGTCCCAGAATTCCGCGGTCTCGGCGTCGAAGAAAGACTTCTAGAATTGGCCATGAATGAACTTAAGAGACGCGGAATGAACTTGGCACAAGCATGGACAGATCATAGCAGAAATGAGCGTATACAGATCCTGGAAACAGCAGGCTTCAAGCTCGTCGATGTCATAAGCGACATGGAATTCGACTTGACTCATATTCCAACTGATATCGGAGAAAATAAACAGGTTTCGATTAGATCTCTTCGAAAAAACGAGGAGGAAGACATAAAAATGCTCAATTGGCTCAGCAACGAAAGCTTCAAAGAACACTTCGATTATCGCCCACGAACAATTGAAGAAACCCGTGATTCTTTGGCGAACGATCCATACCTAAAAAAACAAGAGTGCTTCTTTGCAATCCTCGATGGGAAATATGTCGGCTTCGTCCGTTTCGGTATAGATGAAAAATACAACGTTGAGAAGAATGTCAAATGTGGTCGAATCCGATCACTCGGAGTCTTGAAACCCTATAGAAGAAAAGGTATCGGAGTCAAACTCACGCTTTGGGGTTTGGAGAGACTGGGAGCCAAGCGTATGACCAAGGCTATACTAGACGTAGACGACTTTAACCCGACAAAGGCCATAAAACTCTACGAGAAAGTTGGATTCAATGTTGCCAAGAAATACCTGAAATATGAAAAAAGGCTCTGACCTGACACTCATGCTGTACACAAAAGCGAATGATGCATGTTTTGTGGTCAAACCTTCTCTGGTGAAAGAGCAAGAATTACACAAAACTTCGCATGTCAAAAGGATTGCAGGCGAGCGATCAATCATGCGAACGTTAATTTATGTCGCAGTGATCTTCTACTTGAAGTTGATATGAGCGACGTCGTCTTTAGTGAGTGGGTTCCAGCGGGATCTCTGCGAAGGCCATAGTTGTATTCGTTTCTTTGGTTGTTTTCTGTGTACTATCGATAGCCACCATGACAGGCGTTGCGTTTCAGAATCCCTTCTGGATCAGCGTTTTGGCGTCGGTCTTGGCATTCTTACTGCTCCTGTTCTGGAACTATCGAGGCATGCAAATACAAGTGAGCAAAGAAAGACTCTCCGTTGGCTACGGCTTTTTCAATCGTAAGACAATTCAACTATCAGACGTAGTCTCCTGTGAACCAACCAAAGCCTCGTTCAGAAAATATGGCGGTGTAGGAATCAGGCCTGGACTTGACGGTTCATGGGCCTACACAACATCTTTTGGCGATGCAGTCAAAATCAAGCGGATGAAGGGGAGACCATTCGTCTTCTCTACCAGCACCCCTGAAGAAGTCTGCAACATCGTCAACCAAATGAGAGCGCGGAAGTCTACGTGATATCCTAACTTGTGATTTCTGAACTGGCTAAGATTTTAGAAATTCCATTTTTTTCTCTGGTTAGAAATTCAGGAAGCTCCCTGAAACTTTGTGGTCGAAGCATACGTGCATCGGAACTCGGTTAGATGAGCAGTGCACATTTCATCGCTTAAGAGAGAAAGGAGAGGATGATAAAAATGGGCTCATGTGCACTGATCCGAGAGATATTATATGACATACGTCATATTTAAACATTACTTGCGCCATTGAAATTAAAATTAAAGAGAAATCATCGCATAAACAGTGATAGCGTGAACGATAGTTACAGCTGAAGGTGATTCTTCAAAAGGAGGGAGGGTGAGAAGAATTTACGAGTTGAAGAGAGACAGACTTGCGTACGCTGCACGCGCGAGACAAACCGTTTTATGAAAGCATACCCAACGTCTTATGAGATACGATGGACTTGAACTTGAGAGTAGACAACCCATGCATTGAAAGAAAAGATTTCTGTATCAATTGTAACAGTCACTTCATGAAGGTCCGACCTTCAATAAGAACGGTTGCTGTTTCTAGACGTTTTATCAAAGATCTAAAAGATCAAGAAATGGCGGATTCTATAATAAAGGATGTTCTTGACTGCTCTCATTTGGAATTTCATGAGCTGCACAAGTTTGAGAAGAACATTGATGGAAATCTGATATTCAGAGCAAAGAAAGAAAAAGCGCACATAGTTTATGGTGTAGACAGAAACATGAGAATTATCTTTCTGAGGGCAATGAAGAATTTTACTCAGTATAAGAGATTCCTAGAAGATACGAAGGAAATATTGAGAATGATTGCACGCACGCATGTAGTTGACTAGAACAAAAAAGTTCTCCTGACTCGCCTTTTTCAAACAGCAAATAGTGATTGATTCCTGAATGGAGAGGCCGAAGAGAACTAGGAGGTTAGAAAGAGATTGACTGGCGCACGGAGTGTGCGAAATCGTTAATAATTTGACTTCACACTGAGGGAAGTCAAACTCAGATTATAGGAGAATGGAAGCAGAATGCCAACATGGGTATGTACGGAATGCAAAACTGAATATACAGGTAGATGTCGCCAAGCAACGTGCTCGAATTGTGGCGCTCCGAAAGATAAGCACGCAAAGAAGGTATAGATATGGCGACGATAGACCCCGCAGATTTCGTCGGTTATTGTGGTCTCTATTGCAACGCCTGTGGAATTCGTCAAGAAAGAATCAAGACTGCTGTCAGCAATCTACGTGACATTATTGCTCATTATGGCTTCGACAAAATGATGCCCGAGCTTGCGAAGTGGGAACCAAGCCTCAAACATTACAACGAATTCAGCGAAGTCATGAACGGTTTGATCAAAATGTTCGGTGACTGCCCAGGATGCCTCCAAGGCGGTGGAGACCCAAACTGCAAAGTGCGATCATGTGCAAAGCAAAAGGGCTATCGCACCTGCGCCGAATGCAGCGACGCTGAAACATGTGAACCCCTCGCTCCTCTTCGCAAGGGTTACAAGGGACTTACACCGGCTCTTCAAAACATCAGAGAGAACGGAATTCGAAGCTATGTTGAAGACGTGCAGAA
>JABAOH010007260.1_pt2 | contig 14190 bp, 12 predicted proteins | sample 7062181 | NCBI WGS metagenome assembly JABAOH01 (sample SAMN14538630, study PRJNA623070) | marine sediment metagenome | biome: marine biome [ENVO:00000428]; feature: marine pelagic biome [ENVO:01000023]; material: deep marine sediment [ENVO:00002113]; isolation source: pool of 5 deep marine... | reverse complement strand
TTAATAACTTAAGAAATACATTAAAACAAACATTTTCTAGTTTTGATGTTGTTTTTCTTGATTCTGCACCAGGATTGGGAAAAGAGGCTTTAATGGCTTTACAAGCAAGTGATGAAGTATTATATGTCGCGAACCCTAGCATACCTTCTTTAGTTGACATAGCAAAGTGCAATCAAGTGATTAATAGATTAGAAAACAAACCAGTTCCAATAGGTGTAATTGTTAACAGAATTAGAAACAGAGGATATGAAATTAAAAACGAGGAAATAAGACAGTTCACAGAATTGCCAATTATTGGAGTTATACCTGAAGATGAAAATATATTAGCAGGATTTGATAGAAGAGGTTTGATAACACTTTCTAAAAAAGGATCTTCATCTAAAAAAGAGTTTTTCAAAATTGCTGCAAAGCTTGTTGGAATGAAATATGAGTATAGTTTTTGGGACAGAGTTAAGAAAATTTTTGGAAAAGAAAAAGAATTCAACTGATACGAAGTACTATGAACGGTAAAGCAAAAATTAAAATAAGTATTAAGATATTTCTAGTTTTGACTATATTCTCTTACATTGTTTATTTTGTTTGGACTGTTTTAGGAGATATTACAGATCTTAGACCAAATGTAAATGGTTATTCAAATCAATGGGATTTAATTGGAGCAGCAACTCGTTGGCAAGCAACTTCTGATAATTCTGACTTATCATATATTTCTGAAAATGGAGCTATTAATACTTATCAAGCTTTTCAATTAACAGACGTTCCTGTTGGTTCAACAATTGATTCTGTTCAAATGATATGGAAATGTGGAGTTTGGGGAGGTACTGGTCCACCAGAAAGAATAGATACTTTTGTTAGAATGGACGGAACAAATCAACAAGATTTAAATGGTGCAACTCTTACCGATAATTCTTTTGTTAATATTTCTGGAATGAACTGGACAACAATGCCAAATACAAGTGCATGGACAGTTGATGCTGTAAACAACATGGAAGCAGTTGTTATGTCAGATACATTAGGAACTGGAGAAGAAATAAGATGCTCTGAAGTTTATGCAAAAGTTTGGTATACACCAGCAGCAGCTGATAGTACACCACCCAATTGGTTTGACAATACTACTTCAGTTGTTAATGGATCACAGTATTCGCCTGGAAAGAATTATCAGTTTAATGTGACTTGGAATGATAGTGAAAGTGATGTTCACATAGTATTGATAGAGCACAATTTCACTGGTGGTGGTCCTCCTAGTGGTAATGATACTGTATCTAATGAGAGTGATGTTTATTATTATGAATTTGAAGATATGGCATCTGGAACTTATGTGTGGAAAATGTATGCTAATAACACAGATGGTTATTGGAATGTTACTAATAGTGGAACTTATTGGGAATATATTGTAGAACAGAATCAAACTAATCCTGTTGATATATATATTGATAATGGGACTGTCTACAAAAATGAGAATATTACAATAGATTATGGAATACAAATAGATACTAATGGAACTGCTATTTACAGCAATAGTGGAACTGTGAATTTGTACAGAAATGAAAGTTCTGTTAGTAATCCTGAGATCATCACTCTAGGCGCCAGTACATATGTGTATAAAGCAAATATAACTGGAAACAGTAATTACACTGATAATTCAACTGGTGCAACTTATTATTTGTTTGTTAATAAGGGTGATCCAACTTCTAACTTGAATGTATATATTGATGGACTTGCTGATAATAAGACAATAAGCTATCCAACAGTTACTAATGTTTCTGCAAATGAAAGCGTTAGTGAAGATGATGATTGTACTTACATTCTATGGAGGAATGAAACACAATTAATAGGTGGTAGTGATGTTTGGAACTATACCAAACTAGGTAATGATACTTATACATTCAAATATAACATGTCCGGAACATGTAGCAACTGGACTTTGGAATCCAGCCAGACACTTTATCTTTATGTAAATAAGGGAACACCTTCTTTAAGATTGGATAATAATGAAAGTTGGTCCGCCGTATATCCTACTCCAACTAATACTACTGGTTATGATTGTCCAACAGATGGTGCTTCTGATGTGAGTTGTAATCTTTATAGAAATGATAGTGGGCAATTAGCTTCTAATGAAGATAATGTTTTATTAGGAGTTATGGCATATAATTATAGTTACAATACATCTGGTGGGACTAATTGGACATCTTATCAGAATTCTAGTACCTTAGTAATATCTATAAACACATCTACTCAAAATTATATGAATTTAACTTTAGGAACTGGTGGAACTGGAACAGAAGATAATAAAACATATGGTTATATTACAACTACTAATGCAACTGGGTGGTTTGATGCTAATGCATTCGTAGGTTCTGCTCCTGTATTTAATTTATATAGAAATGATACACTAATTGCAGGTGGTAACCCTGTTAGTAATGTTATAGAACTTGGAGCTAATTATTATCAGTATATTTATAACACATCTGGCAATACTAATTATTCATCAGCATCAAAAATATTTTTCTTGAACATAACTAAAGCTAATCCAACAGCAAATTTGAAATTAGCTTTGAATGGAAGTGAGAGTGATGAAACTTACATTTATCCTGAGACTGTTAATGCAACTGGTTGGTGTGATTTAACTGATAATCAAGATCTGAGTTTCACTTTGTATAGGAATTATGTTTCTACTGGACAGACAGGAGATCCATCAACAGAAGAGATATTACTTGGTAATGCGACTTATGTTTATGAATATAATACAACAGGTGGAAGTAACTATAGTTCAGGAACTATTACTAGAACAGCTTATGTTAACAAAGGAACAGTTTCACCTAGTTTGTCAATAAATACAACCTGGACAGAAACTTATCCAACTGATACTAGTGTTAGCTGTTCTGTTACGTCTGTGGATAATGAAGTATCATGTTTGTTGTGGAGAGATGGTGTATCTAAGACTAGTCCTGATGAGGAATTGTTAGGTGTTGGCTCATATACTTACAAAACAAACACATCACAAACCGCTAATTATTCTGCCAATAATACAGGTGAAAGTCAAACATTAACTATACAAGTAAATACATCATCTAGCATTGATTTGTTCTTGAATAATTCACAAGCTAATTTTGATATGGATGCTTATACTGCATTGAATACAACAGCGGTTCTTGTTATTCCCTCTTCCAGTAACATAGAGATATGGACAAACTATTCTGATGGTGGATGGAATCTTTGGGATTCATGTTCAGATTGTTCTTCGCTAGAAAATGTAACTGTTTTAACAGAATCTGGCATTTGGAATTTCACTGCTAATCTTTCAAATGTTAATTATAGTTCTGCTTATGAGAGTTGGTATGCTAATATGACTGGTGACACAGCTTCACCACAATGGAGTCAACAAGGATCCAACACAACATTAATTGGAGTTGGAGAACCAATCAAACTTTATGCAAATTGGTCTGATAATATTAATTTAAATTATGCATGGCTCTCTACAAATGAAACTGGTGAATGGAAAAACAAATCTGGAGTCTATGGTTCGCCTATAGATATAAACTTAAGTGCAAGTGAAACATGGTCAAATTTCACTTGGCAAAATACTTCTACACCAGCGGGAACTATTGTTGGTTGGAGAATCTATGCTAATGATTCTAATAGCAATGAAAATGTTACAAACATTCAAAGTTTCACTTTAAATGTTACTGAGCTTTGGAATTTTTCAACTAATGGCTCAATATTTTCATCACCAGCAATAGCAGATATAAATGGTGACACGTTTATAGATGTGGTGATAGGCTCGGATGATTTCAATATTTATGCTTTGAATGGAACTAATGGGAGTAAATTATGGAATTATTCAACTGAAGGCGCAGTTGGTTCATCACCTTCTCTAGCTAATGTTACTGGCAGTGGAGATGATTTAGAAGTTATAGTCGGATCCTTTGATAACAGTGTTTATGTTTTAAATGGTACTAATGGAAGTAAGATTTGGAATGTCTCACTTGGAGGTTATGTTTGGTCGTCTCCAGCAATTGATGATGTAGATAATGATAATTTGTTGGATATAGTTATAGGCTCTGATAATTGGACTATCTATGCATTTAATGGAACAGGAGGTTTAATCTGGAATTTCACAGCTGAAGATTCTATATGGTCTTCTCCAGTAATTGCAAACATAACTCAAGATGAATTTATAGAAGTAATATTCACATCTTATGATAATAATACTTATGTTCTTAATGGAAGTAATGGGAGTAAAATATGGAATTTTTCAGCTCTAAATATGATTGAATCGTCTCCAGCAGTTGATGATATTAATAATGACAATTTATTGGAAGTGGTTTTTGGATCATACGATAATAAAATATATGCTTTGAATGGTACTAATGGAAACGAGCTTTGGAATTTTTCAACTAACGACTGGGTAATATCTTCTCCTGTAATAGCTAACATAACTGGTGATAATACATTAAAAATTGTTGTTGGGTCTGATGATGGCACTGTTTATGCTCTGAGTGGCGATGGTTCATCATTTTGGAATTTCACAGTACCTACCGGAGGAAGAATAGAATCTTCACCAGCAATTGCTGATATGAATGATGATGGAATTAATGATGTTATTGTAGCTTCTTCTGACAATAGAGTATATGCTTTGAACGGTTCCACTGGAACACAAATATGGAGCTATAATACACGTAATTATCTCTTTTCATCTCCAGCTGTTGAAGACATAAATGGTGATGGAAAATTGGATATTGTAATTGGTTCATTTAATGAAAAGATATATTCTCTTGATCCTCCAAGTGGATGGAACATGTTTGGTGGTAATCAAAGACGTACAAGAGTTTTGGATAGGTCTTCACCAATTAACTTAAAATATGGAGTAGATTTAATCAATGGTTCTGCAATAATCTATTCCTATTGGAGAGATTTGTATAGTAATTTGGGTCTTGGAATAATAGAAGAAAATTCAAATGGAATGTTTATTAATCACAGTATTAATGTTTTTGGAACAACTAGTTGGATTAATTATACTATTGATAATTGTCCGAGTTCCTCTGAAAAGAACATGCGCAACTGTATAAAACAATGTACAGAGATGTGGAAAACATGCGAAGGAACAAAAAATGAATGTCATGAAGAGATGAAACAGTGTAAAAACAATTGTAAAAATTCAGAAATAATAATTGAATATAAAATTCATGTTTTTGACACGTTCAACAATGAAGGTGTCGTAGAAGACGTACTTATATGTGGTGGACGAAATGAATAAAAAATTAATATTATTGTTTGTATTGTCAATATGCTTTATTGTTTTAATAATTTTTGTAATACCCACGTCACCTCATGTAATACGTTTAAAACCTGCTGAAGCAAAAGATTCTGATGGAAATCCATCATCTGATATAATCCAAAGAATAGTTTTAGAAAAAGATTTTGAAGATGTTACTTTAAAAGTAAGACCATTCGGCTACATCATAGTAAAGGAATGGAATAATGGAATGACTGATTTATCTAACATAGAAAAAGCCATTATAAATGTTAAATGGAAAACTGATGTGAAAAATGGAGCAGGAAACATATACGTAGGATATTCAACAGATGAAGGTAAATCTTTTGTTGAAAAGGGGCCTTTCAATGAAAGTGAGAACATACAAAATAGTGTAATTAAACTTCCAAAACCTTTCACATACGATTTAAAGAAGGTTCAGGTTAGATGGAGAGGAGAAGATCTTGATTACAGATTGACTGCTAGGGGATACGTTAATTTCACAATGGATGTTTATATTTGAGGATGAAAATATGGCGACTGTTAATAAAATAAAAAATAATTTCGCGTATTCATTTCTATTAATCTCATTAGTCTGGTTTTCATTTTTTGTTATTTTTGTAATTGCAGCACAACCTAGCATAAACAGAATACCGACTGGGTGTGTAGACTCGGATGGTGATTGTGATGTTGGGAACATTAATCTAAGTGATGATACGTATGAGATTGTTAACTTGAAGACATCTCCATTTGGTTGGATTAATGCGACTGAGTGGAATCAAGATGTGCCTGCTGGAAATACTATAGATAATGCAACATTGTATGTTGAATGGTATAGTGATACAGAAAAAGGTGCTGGAAATATTTATATAGGATATTATAATGGAACTGATTGGGTTAATTGTACTGCTCCTTTGGGCGAGAGTGGAACTGAAACTAATACAAGTTGTGATGTGACTACTCTATCTCTTTCACAGTTGAATAACATAAAAGTTAGATTTAGAGGTGAGGATTTAGATCAACGTGGTGCTGCCTTTGCTTATGTTGATTATATCTACATTGAGGTTAATTATTCTGCCCCACCTTTATGGAGAGATCAAACAACAAATGATACAGATAATGTTATACTTTCCAAAAAATCCATAAATTTATCAGCACAAGGATATGATGATGTAGGTTTAGATTATGCTTGGCTTTCAACAAATGAAAGTGGTGAATGGAAAAACTATACTGATGGAACTCATGGATCACCAATAGATATGAATGATGCATCAGAAACTTGGGTTTGGAGTAACTTCACTTGGAAAAATAATTCGTTTTCTTATGGACCAGTTGGATGGAGAATTTATTATAATGACACATGGGGAAAAGAAAATGTTACAGGTAATTCTACATTTTTTGTTCAATTAGGAAGAATACCGACTGGGTGTGTAGACTCGGATGGTGATTGTGATGTTGGGAACATTAATCTAAGTGATGATACGTATGAGATTGTTAACTTGAAGACATCTCCATTTGGTTGGATTAATGCGACTGAGTGGAATCAAGATGTGCCTGCTGGAAACGTTATTGACGATGCAATATTACATGTTCTTTGGTACACTGATATTGGTAAGGGTGCTGGTAACATTTATGTGGGATATTATAACAGCACCGACTGGGTTAATTGTACAAGTCCTCTAAGTGAGAGTGGGAGTGAAGTAGATACAACATGTGATGTTTCTAGTCTATCTCTTTCACAGTTGAATAACATAAAAGTTAGATTTAGAGGTGAGGATTTAGATCAACGTGGTGCTGCCTTTGCTTATGTTGGTTATATCTACATTGAGGTTAATTATTCTGTAGCTGGACTTGGTTATTTAGAGGTTAATCTTTCATTGCCACCTGATCCATACAATGTTATTCAGAATAATACCTTTATTATTAATGCAACTGTTTATTGTAGAGGTGGAAATTGTCAGAATGTTGATGGAACTGCCAGATACAATCTTTCGTCTGCAACTCCAGACACTTCAATGAATGTTACACCAGGAGAAAAACCATTTTATGTGAATGAAACTCCTGCTCTAGCAATGAAGTCTTGTCCAACAAATCCGTTAAATATTGGTGATTTTTGCAATTTAACTTGGATTATTAATGCAACAGGTAATATTAACAGCTATTGGGAAATCGATGTTTTATTTAATTCATCTGATGGTGGAATCACAGACAATCATACAGACGATACAACCATATCAATACTTGATTGTACTGTAGACATTACTGCACAATGGTCTTCTATAAATTTTGGTTTATTAAACCCCAGTACAGGGCCTTGGGCAGCTCCCGACAATTCAAATGATAAATACAACATAACTGTTAATCCTGGAAGTTGTAATCTAGATCTTTATATAAATGGAACAGATTTAACAAATACAACTTACAATTCTCAAATCGGTGTTGATAACATAACATGGAGTAATACAAGTGATGCAGCTGGTGAATTTAATCTTTCATCAACAGTTGATGTTATCAAGCTGGATGTTTCTAAAAATACAAATGTCACAACTTGGTACTGGATAAATGTTCCAGCTGTTTATGCTGGCTACTATGATGGAACATTTTATGTATATGGTGTTAAAAATGGTGAAAGCCCTCCTTAAGACAATAATTATTAGCATTTTGTTTTTGGTTTTGCTATCTTCAGGAGTATGTGCAATAAACATGGGAAGCGTTGCAAAAAATAAATTTGCTGAAATATCAAATGACGAATCGGTAAAATTCAAAATGCTCTTCTGGAATGCTGAAGATGAATCTTATATTATGAAACTGTCAATAAAAGAATCTCCAGAAAATTGGACAGTAATACTTGATCCAGCTGAATTTGCTTTGAAAAAAACAATTGGTGAAGAATATATCAACCTTCCTCATACTAATGAAATTATAAAAGCAAAAGTTGTTAATCTTTTTGTTAAACCAGGCAGCAATAGTGAACCTGGTAAGTATTTTGTTACAATTAAAGCAGAACCAGAATTATCTCAAAGAGAAACAGGCAATATAAACGTAATTCCTGCAAGAATATTAAAATTTGAAATTGATTTTAAAGGGTTTGATATTTTAGGATCAAAAAACATAAATGAGGAGCAAAAAAATACCATAGAATTCTTTGAAAACGGTCTTGAATATAATGGTGAAAGCGTAAAAATAAGCAACTCGGGAAATGAGGAAAAGAAGACGGATAAAAAATATTTTTACTTTATCATTATATTTCTAGTTGTCATAATTTCAATAATAATATATAAAAAACAATAAGTGGCACTTATGTTCAAAATTGATGTCACGAATAAAATATTTTTGATTAGTATTTCTTCGATAATAATTGCATTTTTAATGTTTTACTATAATTTGGGTGGAATCACTGGTTTTGTTGGAGCTGATGTATCTATAAAATCAAAAACAGATGGAAATATACTTTTAAGCTATGATTATAGTGTTAATTTAACCACATCTCAAAACATAACAGCAGAATTTGTTAATACAGGAAGCACGAATTACACTGCAACAATAGAAATAACAGTGTATTATTATAACAACACAACTGGTAACTTAAATGAATTAGTAAGTTATACTGACGCTTCTGTTTTTCTATATCCTGGAGAAAGACAAAGATTTACAACATCTTTTCTACCAATAAGAACAGGGTTTTATTATATTAGAGTGAGAGTACCGTATGATGCAAAAGTAGCTGAGCAATGGGGAAGCTTCTATGTTTTTTGGTATTGGTCACAAACACCAGAAATTATTCATGTAATAACATATCCTGGTGGAGGAACCATACCTGCACAAACAGAATTGGGTATCACTGGTTTAGGATTGGATTATAAAGATGAAGTTGATTTGTATCCTGGACAAGAAATTCTGTTAAGTGTAGGCGTAAATAACACAGGAACAATTAATTTACACAATATGAAGCTGTTTTCCTCAACAACAGAATATATAGACTTTGAAGTTAATCCGAAAGAGATATTTGAATTGAGATTTGGTGAGCACAGTATATTCTTAATATCTTTAAAAGTATCAGAAGATATTCCAGAAGGTGAATATGATTTCTTTTTTGAAGTATTATGTCTTGAAACAAAAAGAACAGGAAACATAGTATTAAATGTAACACCGTTTGCTAAACCTTCACCAAAAGATGAAATTTATGAAACAATTTTAAATTATGAATATCTTATCACAGAACTAGAGTACGAAATATATCTAACGTCTTCAAAAGAATTTAATACTTCAAGGGCTGAAATGTATTTAGATAATGCTAAAAGAAACTTAGGAATAGCAAAAGAATGTTTCGATGAAGAAGATTATGAATGTTCAAGAGACTATTTAGATAAAGTTAAAAGAGATCTAGAAAAAGTTGTTTTTGAATTGGCTGCTATTTCATTTAGAGTTTTTGCCTATCCGGCATACAGTCCATTTTTAATATTAGTATTATTATTAATGATTGTAATTGGTGTGATAATTGTTTTTTACTTGTATAAGAAGAGGAAAAAAGAGAAAAAACCGAGAATAATAAGAGAGTTTACTGAAGAGGAAACATAGGCTTAAAAATGTTAAAAGAGTGGATATAAATATGGGGTTATTTGGTCCTTACATATATACAAACAGAAAGGGTAAGAAATTTTGGCTTCATATGAGAAAAAAAGGAAAATCTACTATATACTTTTTTTCAAAAGATCCTAGAGGAGCTATTAATGCATTGCCAAGAGGTTTTACAGTTGTGGAAAACCCAAAAACAGGTTTACCTTTCGTAAAAAGAAAAACAGGTGGCCTATTGGGTGGTCTATTTAAAAAGGTTCCCGAGAAAAAAATATTAGAAGGTAAGAGTACAGAAACAGCACAGAAAGAAGGTGAATAAATGGTAAGAATAATAGGAATTGTTTCAGGTAAAGGCGGTGTTGGAAAGACCACTGTGGGTCTGAACCTTGGAGCAGCTTTGGCTCATCATCTTAAAAAGAATGTTACTATTGTTGATTGTAATGTTACAACATCACATTTAGGTCTTTATTTGGGAATGTACTACTGTCCTATTACATTAAATAAAGTTTTAAGAGGAGAATATACTGTTGAAGAGGCTATTCAACAGCATCACACTGGATTAAAGGTAATACCTGCTTCTCTATCTTTAACAGATCTAGAAGGAATAGATGTAACAGAAATAAGAAATAGTTTAAGATCGATCTTTGATAAAAATGATGTTATTTTATTAGATGCAAGCCCTGGTTTAGGAAGAGAGGCTGTAGCAACATTAAGAGCAAGCGATGAAATACTGTATATTACTAATCCTTATATTCCTTTTGCAATGGATATTGTGAGGAATCAAGAAATTGTTAATGAAATTGGAGTAAAACCTTTAGGAATTATTCTTAACATGATTCACGGTAAAAAATATGAGATGAATAAAAAGGAAATAGAGGAATTAACAAGATTGCCTGTCATAGCTAGAATTCCTTTTGATAGGAATGTTCATAAAAGTCTTGCTTTAAAAGTTCCAGTTGTAACTTATAAACCTAATACTCTTGCAAGTAGAGAAATTATAAGACTTGCTTCTGATCTAATTGGGGAAACCTATGAATTTGAAGGTGCACTACGGAGATTTTTAAGAAAATTGAGATTAAGATAGGATATGAAAATAACAAAAATACAAATTAGTAAAATTAAAAGATTTTCTCAAAAATATTATAAGAAATTAGACCAAACACATGGAATAGAACATCTAAATAGAACAGTAAAATTAGCAACTTACTTAGGTAAAAAAGAGAATGCTAATATTCAAATTGTTAAAATATGTTCAATGCTCCATCAGTTTCATGACGACTCCAAAACTGTAAAGAGATTTCTTGAAAAAATTAAAGTTGGTAAAAATATTATTAAACAAATTGTTCATTGTATTGAATGTTCAGACATGAAAAATATTCATAAAGCAAAAACCATTGAAGCCAAAGTAGTATACGATGCAGATAAATTACAAGTCCTTGGTCCTTTTGGAATTATGAGAGAAATAAGTTGTGATATTTATCCTAGAAAACTGAAATTTAGAGAAGCATTAAAACATGCTAGAATGATTGAAAAAAGATGTTTTAAAACACTTCAAACCAAAACAGCAAGAAGAATAGCCAAATATCCACATAATTATGTTATTAAATTCTGGGAGATTTTAGACAAATGGGATAAAATCAAATTTTAAATAGTTTTCTTCATTTAGATAAGCTTAAATTTTTTCATTTAAACAATATTCTCATGCACAAAAAACTATTTTGGTTCTTACTTGTATGGACAGTATTCTCTTTAGTACTACAAATGTTAGGNNATAATTGTAGAAATAGGAAGAAAAAAACCATTAAAAGAAATTAATGAAAAAATTACATCAAAAATTGAAAACATAGAAAACGTTTGTCAAAGCATACTTAAAAGTTCTAATGAAAACCCAATAATGGAAAAAATAGAAATGAAATTAAATAAACAAAAAGAAGATGTAAACTATCTATTAGACAAGATGTCCAGAAAAGCTTTGGAATTAGAAGAAAAAATTAATAAGTTCGGTGTAAATCTAGCTGAGCATGTAGAAAATTTTAGTGGCAGATTAGAAGAACTTGAAAAACCTAAAGAATCCTTTTCTTTGGGAGAAGCTATATACGTAGAAGAAGAGCGAGAAGCTTAACAAATAAATTTTTTTGTCTTTTTATTATATTTATGGCTCATTATGATACGCACCAAGTAGTTGGAGCACTAGAATTAATCTCAGAAAATTCTCCCACAAGAAAAGAATTAATCCATCTTGTCAATAGGGGAACTGAATATGATGATTTAAGAAAAGTGAGATTAAAATTGTATGATTCTCTAGAGCATTGGGGTATTATAAAACAGAATCCTTCAAACTCTAAATATGAGTTAACCGAAGGGGGTTCTGCTATTCTAAAAAAGCAAAAAGTAAAACATGGGAGAAGAAAGCATTTTTTTAACTTTATTTCAGAATTAAGAGAAAATTTTGATGGTTCTTTATCAGCTGATGAATGTAAACAAGATACTTGGCATGTATGGACTCAAATATCTTATTTTCGTACAATGGAAGAAAGAATGAAATTAGATGAAATAGCAGAACAATTAAAAATGTCGATTGAAGTTAAACAAGATAAGAGTGGTTTTAAAAGAGAATATATTTTCAAAGGTGAAGAAACACAAACAACTGTAATATCTTTACAAGATGGACAGAGTTATAAGACATGCCAACCGTTACGTCTAGAAGTAAATGTTGGTCAACCAATAGAACCTGCTGAAAGATTGATAAGTCTTTTATACGAAAAACTTAAAAGATAATTTTAAATATATATCACAACAATTAATCTTCACTGCGTAAGCAGTAGCATTGTGCGCTTACGGGTTGTTGAAAATGGTCGATGAAAAAATAATTGAAGCTTTAAAAAAGACTAGAGATACGAAGAAAAGAAACTTCAAACAAAGTTTTGATCTAGCTATTAATTTAAAGAACATAGATTTGAAAAAGCCTGAAAACAGAATTAAAACGGAAGTAAGATTGCTGCATGGTCCAGGAAAGGAAACTAAAATAGGAGTTATCGTTGATTCTTTGTTACCTCAAGCAAATAACATAGAAAATATTGTTGTTATTAAAAAAGATCAATTAGCATTATTTGGAAAAAATAAAAAAGAGGCAAGAAAAATTGCAAAAGAATGTAGATATTTCTTGGCTGAAGCTCCTTTAATGCCTCTGGTTGGAAAAAATTTAGGTCCTATTCTTGCTCCTAGGAATCTTATGCCATTACCAATACCTCCAAATGCTAATTTAGGAGCAATGGTAAATGAAAAAAGAAGTGTTTTAAAGATACAGTTAAAAGAAGCTCCAACAATTCATGTTGGCGTTGGTACAGAAGACATGGATGATCAAAAAATTGCTGAAAATGTTGATGCTGTTATTAAAAATGTTATATCAAAGCTTCCAAAAGGTAAGGAACAGGTTAAAAATTATGTTATTAAGTTAACAATGGGCAAGCCTGTTAAGTTCAGGTTGTGATTTTATGAAAAAAGGTAGGGAAGAGGTAAACCCTGAAAAAATAAAAGCTGTGGAAGATTTGGCTAATTTAATTAATAGTTATGATGTTATTGGTATTTTAGACCTTTACAAAACTCCTGCTTCAGTATTGCAAACAACAAAAACAATTCTTAGAGGAAGAGCTATTATAAAAGTTACTAAAAAGAACATCATGTTGCGTGCTTTAGAAAAAGCTGGCAAAGAGAGTTTAAAAGAATTCACTGAAGGCTACCCTGCATTAATACTAACAAAAGAAGATCCTTTCAAGATATATAATTTCTTGCAAAGAAAAAAAGTTTCTGCACCTGCAAAACCAGGTGATATTCCAGAAGAAGATATAGAAATTAAAGCTGGTCCTACAGATTTGATGCCTGGTCCTGCTATTTCAACTCTAACAAAGGTTAAAATTCCTGCAAAAGTTGAAGCTGGAAAAATTGCTGTTATTAGAGATAAGGTTGTTGCTAAAGCTGGTGAAAAAATTTCTTTGGATTTGGCATCTGCTTTACAATTATTAAAATTAAAACCAATGGAAATTGGATTGAATGTTGTTGTTTTAGAGGAAAAAGGTATACTTTACAAAGGAGAACAATTGTTCATAGACGAGGAAAAAGTATTTAATGATTTTCAAATTGCAATACAAAATGCATTTAACTTGTCAATAAATTCTGCATATCCAACAAAGGAGACTGTTAGCTTCATAATTGCTAAAGCATTCTTGAATGCAAAACAATTGGGATTAGAAGCTGGAATAATTGAACCTGGAATTATTGAAGGTTTATTAGCAAAAGCTAAATTGCAGGCTGAGGCTTTGAAAGCAAAGGTTGGTTAACATGATTGAAATAGTCGAAACTAAAGA
>JABAOH010007670.1_pt3 | contig 14192 bp, 12 predicted proteins | sample 7062181 | NCBI WGS metagenome assembly JABAOH01 (sample SAMN14538630, study PRJNA623070) | marine sediment metagenome | biome: marine biome [ENVO:00000428]; feature: marine pelagic biome [ENVO:01000023]; material: deep marine sediment [ENVO:00002113]; isolation source: pool of 5 deep marine... | reverse complement strand
TGCGGTGGCGGAGCACGCCATCATGCGCGTGCGCACAAGCCAATCTTGGCTTGTCGGAGGGTGGCCAGCCTTGCGCGCGCGGCATCTCAAGACCAGGACGGCGCGCACATTAAGAGACAAAAAGGCGAGACATAGCTATTGTCTCAACCATTTTATCCATTGCTTCATCTGTAGGTTGTTCCTTGAATCGGCTTGCAGCATCCAAGACTCGGGGAAGCAAATTGATGTCAGAGGCGGTGTTTAGGAAAACATAGCCTTGACCCAAGATCCAGGATACTGCTTTGTCGATCTCCGACTGTTTCTCCAGCGGCTCATACCAGGTGTTACGCGTGCGTTGTTTGTCTCCCCAAGGACCTTTAGTTATCGATTTAATCGTTTGGAATGCCACGTTTCGATCTTTACAGATTTCTAGGAGAGAATGAAAGTCCTGACGGTATCGGTCTTCCTTAAAGAGGATGTAGTTCCAGGGTAGAAGCACGGAGTCGAAAGGATATCGTTCCAGGCTTCTCTTGTGCATTGTTGCGGCCAGCAGGCCGTGACCAGTAACGCCGACGAACCGGGTCGATCCCTGTTCTTTGGCCTCTATTACGGCTTTCAACGCCCCTTTTTCACCCATGGCTATGTCCCAGTCGTCCGGGTGGACCAGGTTGTGGAGTTGTATCAGGTCCACGCTCTCCACTTGTAATCGTTCCAACGACTTGTGTATCTCGTCCTTAGCTTCCCGATACGTGCGTTTCCCCGTCTTCGTGGCTAGGAAAAAGTCTTTGCGGTGTTTCTCCATCCAAGGACCGATTCTGAGCTCCGAGTCGCCGTAGCTTGCCGCCGTATCGATGTGGTTTACCCCATATTTCAACAGGAGTTCTTTTACTTCGTCGGCGTCTTCCTGTGCCACGCGTCCGATGGCGGCCCCACCGAATATCGTCGCTGTGCTTTTATGGCCTGTGTTTCCAAATGGTTGCTTTCGAATCATCATAACCTGAACATATTATTGTATGGAACCAATTATCTGTTTTGTAAACGCTCGCGAGATTGCAGCGATGGTCTGTGCCGTGATTCTCTCGGTTCCGGGCCTGCTATTGCTGAAATAAGCTGAGGGCAACCACAGAAATCTCACGTGTACACGAGTATAAAAAGGATAAAAACTATTGGGGGATGATGTCTGCGCGCTTTGAACAGTCGAAGATCTTCTTTCGGGTACGTGAAACAGTTGTAGCGAATCCTGAATCATGCTCTGGCTGCCGAATCTGTCAAATGATCTGCACTCTCACGCGCGATGGCGTTATCGACATTGAACGGTCTAGGATCCGTGTGTCTACGGATCCCTTCAGTGGTACTTCTGCGATCGCTGTCTGTCGTCAATGTCACAATGCACCTTGTTATTATGCGTGTCCGGAATCGGCGATCGAGTTCGACCAGACGAACGGGGTCGTCGTCATGGACGAAGAGCGATGCAACGGATGCCGCAGATGTTTAGAGGCCTGCCCGTTCGATGCCATCCTGTTTTCCGAAGGAAGCCGCAAGGCGTACAAGTGTGACCTTTGCAGGGGAGATCCAGAATGCGTTAAATGGTGTCCGATGAACTCGCTCGGGATATCCGTGTTCGGGGGGGAGCTCACATGAAGACCGAATACGGATGGACCGGCAAGTTGCTGAGAGTGGATTTGACGCGAAGGGAGTGGTCAACCGAGAAGACGGATGAACTAGCTGAGAGATTCATCGGCGGCATAGGATTCGGTTACAAGATACTGTGGGAAGAGATCTCTCCGGAGGTGGGCGCATTCGACCCCGAGAACAGACTGGTATTCGCCACGGGACCGCTCACGGGAACCTTGGCGCCCACCTCAGGCAGGCTAGAGATCGTGTCAAAGAGCCCGAGGAGCTATCCGAAGGAGACGGTGACCCGCTCCGGCATCGGTGGCTTCTGGGGTCCGGAGCTGAAATACGCGGGCTACGATGCACTTGTCGTCCAAGGAAAGTCCAGCGAGTGGATCAACCTTTCAATCCATGACGACTCAGTCGAATTCAGGGACGCCAAGGAGTACCTTGGCATGGACACCTATTCCACCCAGCTTCAACTGCGCAGGGACCTCGGTCAGCAGGTGAAAATAATGTGCATAGGTCCAGCAGGCGAAAACCTGAGCAGGTTGGCTATCATCCTCTCAGAGACGAGCTTCTCCGCCGGCAGGGCAGGTTTCGGCGCCGTCATGGGCTCAAAAAGGCTGAAGGCTATCGCCGTCCGTGGCACAAACCCGCTGAGGATTTTCGACTCTTCGCGTCTGGTCGAGGTTACCAGAGAGGCTAGGCTCCTATTAAAGAACGACCCGAGGAGAGAGTGGACCACTCGCGCGCGAGTATGGGAATTCATAAACAGGTACCGGAAAAAGAACATGGGCTGCTTCGGCTGTCCCCTCCAATGCTTCGCCCATCTGGAGGTTCCGGGCGTAGGGCAGTCAGCGGTCCATTGCATCGATTACTACTATTACCCCGCCGCCACACAGTACTACGGTGAGACCTTGGAGAGGGACCAAGCCGTCTGCGAGGGGTACATTCTCGCAAATCGACTCGGGCTGGACGCTTACGAGTTCTCGCAGATGGTCGGGTTTCTGAGAGATCTCCACGAGAATGGCCTCTTTGAAACGGGCTCGGGCCTTCCTCTGGATAAAATCGGGAGCCGCGAGTTCATCGGGAAGCTCATCGAACTCATTGCCAGGCGCAAGGGCATCGGGGACCTGTTTGCGGATGGCTGCGCACGCGCTGCAGATAGGATCCGTGACGGTTGGGAATTCTGCTCGAAGTATTTCCCCGCCTATGGCGCGGCCGCACACGCGGATCCTCGAAGCGATCCCGGAGTGGCCCTCCAGTGGGCGCTGGACAGTCGAGACCCAATAATAGACCAGCACAATTATCTGCGACTGTCAACATCGCTCAGGGATGATCCTTACCCCTATACGCTCTCGGATGGAAACGCGAAAAACCTCGCTCGAAAGGCGTATGGCTCGGAAGTAGCCGTGGACCGTTCGACCTTCGATCACAAGCCGGAGGCGGTCATCTACGAACAGAACAGATCGGGCGTAAAAGACGCCCTAATCCTGTGTGACTGGGTCTTCCCCATGGTCAGCAGCTACGCCACCCGAGATCGGGTTGGGGACACGTCTCTAGAGAGCAGGTTCCTCGAGGCGGTCACAGGTTACGTCCTGTCGGAGGAAGGGCTCGACAGGGTCGGAGAGAGGATCTGGAACCTCGCGAGGGCGATCATGATAACCGAGGGTAGGACCCGCGAGGAGGATACCCTTCACGAGTCCTATTTCGTCGAAATGAACGGACATAAGGGGGTATCGAAGGAGGATTTCGAGGAAGCCAAGACGAGGTACTACAGACTACGCGGCTGGGACGAGGAGACAGGATGGCCGACTATGGAGAATTTAAGCGAGATCGGCCTCAGAGACGTCGCAATTGATCTCGAAAAGAGGGGAAATCTTAGATAATCGTGTGCGCGCACACACACCTTCTCGTGCACAATCTATTAGGTCTTGCGGGCGCGCAGATCACCTATAGCATAAATTTATAACGTCCGAGGGAAAGACACGACCTTGTTGTTCCGATATATTCGTTTGTATATCGTGGCCCATTTGCCCGCGCGCGGGCGAATTAAATAATTCATGAATTTATTTGGGAGAGCCATACTCCATCATCTTGAGAAGGGATGAAGGAGACAGGTTCTCCCAAGCTACTGTTCGAGAACCTCGATTTAACTCCTATCCATCCCATCCTCTGGAAAGACCTCCACAGAGAAGGCCCGGGGAGGCCGGTGGAATACCAGCCCGAATGGGACCTCCGCGCCCTCATGCTCCGCCATCGCGCGCGACCTGCGTATGTGTCTAAGTTTGGGGTAGAGTCGGCCAAATGATTTTTGGTAGGACGATGTTTGAGTTCTCAGACCAGATGCGCACGTGTAATGATAAAGTCGGGGATCTGTGAGAGCGGTTCAGAGTGGTTGTAGCCCCGCGCGTGTTCTCTCTCTTCTCACATCAATTAATTCATCTAATAAGGGTCTAATTCTCCCAGTTATAAATTCAATTTGTCTTCTCACATCAACAAGGACCTCTCTAACAGGTTGCAAGCCTGCATCGGAAAATAATACTAATTCACCTTCTTTCATCTGTTGAGTTTCCCATAGATTGTTTCTATTATTGACTTTAGCATATAAATTTAATAGTAACCTTTGTAAATTATCAGAAAAATCAAAAAAAATTCCTGATTGGATTACCTGATTCCAAATGTTGATTGGAAGAGGCATAAAAGTTGATTCTCGTAAATTACTTTCAATTACCGTCATTTCGGCTCTCAAAGCCTTTATTAAATTCTGTTTTTTTTGTGATTCGAACGATACCAGTCTAAAAAAAGGTTAACAGGAATAGCAATCAAAGCACCTGTAATTACACCTATCAAGGCCACTTGAATTTGGGGATTAACATTCAGTGCCATAGTTAAAATAATTGTTTATATTTAATTTATAAAATTAGTTACGGTTGAGGACGGATAGGGAAAATTATCTGCGCGCGCTTCACCTACCCTTTATCGTGCTTGCTATATCCTTGACCTCGCGCGCGCATCAGAAGAACATCTTGAAAGAGGGATGCTTCTCAGACAGGTTACAATAGAAGCTGTCGCGGTGAACCCTGTACACTATATCGTACATCACAGTTGATGAGTGGCGCCTCCTAGATATTAGTTGACACGTCAGGTGACGATACAAACCAAATAAGAGGCTTCAACGTTCAAGGGACGAGGAAGTGTAGTCGTGGAGGGCGGAAAGGCAAGGCTCATGGCTCATTCAGAGGAGTTCCGGAGAGAGATCATCAAGGTCGCCAAAGGCGTGCATGTGGGCGTCGGATACGCTGGAGCCAACTCCACTCTGATAGAGGGAGACGACGGCGTGATAATCGTTGACACGCTGGAGGGGACCGAGGCGGCCAAGGGCCTAAAGAAAGAGTTCGACTCGATCACCGATAAACCTGTGAAGGCGATAATCTACACCCATTTCCACGGGGATCACACCGGCGGGGCTTCCGTGTTCGCAGGGGACTGCAACCCCGTGATCGTCGCCAACGACTCTCTCACGAGCTTCAAGGTACCGTCGCCAGTGGGGAAAATCTTGGGTAGGCGGGGGGTGTTCCAGTTTGGGCATGATCTACCAGACTCTGAGAGGCTGAACTATGGGATAGGGCCCGCGAAGAGGCCGAGAGGAGGGCTCGGGCAGGGGTGGATGGCACCCACGCTGACCTTCACTGAAGAAAGATACAGGCTGACGGTCGCCGGCGTCGAACTTGATCTGGCGAAGTCTCCCGGTGAGACTGAGGACCACATCTACGTCTGGGTTCCAGAGAAAAAACTGCTGCTTTGCGGGGACAACTATTACAAAGCGTTCCCGAATGTCGCTCCCATCCGTGGCTCGCCCTACAGGGACGTTGTGAGGTGGGCTGATAGTCTGGACAGGATCATAGCAGAGGAAGCCGAGTGCCTCATCCCGGGGCATACCAGACCGATAGTTGGCGAAGACGAGGTGCGGAGAGTCTTGTCAAGCTACCGTGACGCGCTCAGGTACGTTTACGATAAGACCGTCGAGGGGATGAACAGGGGGTTGACCCCGGATGAGCTAGTTGGATACGTCAAGCTTCCGACTCACCTGGCGGAGGAGCCGAGTCTGCAGGAGTACTACGGCACCGTGGACTGGGCGGTCAGGTCGATTTTCGCCGGGCTCGCGGGCTGGTTTGACGGAAACCCGACCAGCCTTTTTCCTCTGCCTCCGAGTGAGTACGCTGAGAAGATGATCAGCCTCGTGGGTGGAGTGGATGCTCTCAGGCAGAAATTACGTGAAGCCTTTGACAGGGGAGAGTTCCAGTGGGTTCTGCATCTGGCCGACATCTTGCAGGCTTTGGAGCGGTCATCGGAGGTCGAAGGGTTGAAAGGAGAGGCGATGAGGGAGCTGGGTGAGCGACAGATAAACGCGACAGCGCGCAACTATCTTCTCACTGCTTCAAGGAAAGCGCGAGCGGGGGTTGTTTAGTTTCAAGGGCGCGCGCGCGTCCACAGGAAAAAGCCTCTAACAGCTATTTCGTTCCGTATTGACTCTAGCGCGGGTTCCCAGACCATGTGATTGCATTATTATCTACAGTTTTACATAAAAAGGTGCACGAGAGCGCTGTTATTGAGCGAACTCATCGTCAGAGTGCGCAAGAAAAGCTTTACTCTAACATGCCGAATAAGAATGCTGTGAAATGTCCTTCCAGGGAAGATTGTGGGACTTCCTGAACACCGATCTAGGGCGCCTTGTCGTCGGTTTCGTCCTGACAACCCTTGCGGGAACGATTTTGACGACCTGGTACAAACGCGAGTCAAAGAAGCACGAAGTCCGATTCGTCCAGCTGCACGAGGAACGCGCGGAAGCAATTAAAATCCTTCATGACTTGACCGTTGATATCGAGAGGGCCTTCTTTGATCTCAAATACTCGTGGATGCCCAAAGGTCTACATCCCCAAGAGATAGAAACCGAAGAGGTGAACGACAAGGTGAGGGAATTCCGCAATCTAACTGATAAATACAAGGTCTATTTCACGGAGGATTTATGCAAACTCACAGACTCCCTCGCCGGAGCATATGAGTCCACTTGGGGGGAAATGGAAAACGCAATAATAGTTGCGGGAGAAAATGGAACTCCAACGTTCGATCTAGAAAAAGAACTCAAAGACAAAGCGGAGATAAGGGACGCCGTGAAAGCGGAATTGCAGGCAGAATTCAGGAAAATACTCGGCGTAGAATAATACATCGCCCCAATAGAATCTATGTAATTAGGCACAAGATTTGCGATGATTAATGTTCTTATGAAGATGTCGGCGCGCGCGGGCCACCCTGAGTTACCACATGGTCACTACATGGTAACCGGGCTCTCAAGAAGAAGCGGGGAGTGTCCTATGTGAACAGCCGGGGCGTGGCCTGAGCTCAGACCTGCTGGCCGTGCTCCTTCAGCCACGTCTCGACTGCGGTCTCGATAAAGTTCTCGACGCACGCGCAACCCAGTCTCGGGCCTGGTCTCGACCAGTCTTCTCGCGCGCGCTATAAGAATTGAAGCTCGCTGATATTGTATATTTGGTAAAGGTTCTAGCATTTTAAATGAAAACATTACTGTTCTATCATTTCATTAATTATAGAGCAGAAGGTGGTTACGGCTTACACCAAACGAACATCTAGTCAGTAGTTTTTTTATATTCTACTGTCTTGGAGTGAACGGTGTGTGATGAGGGTAATCAGTGTTGTAACATTAGGTGTCTCAGATCTAGAAAGGTCTACAGAATTTTACGAGTCAATAGATTTCGAGAAATCCAATAAGAGTGGCAGCTCAATCACATGGTTTAGAACTGGGGGCACTGTGCTTGCCCTTTATCCTCGGCACCTTCTCGCAGAGGACATCGGGATCCCCGATACCGACTCTGGGTTTAGTGGAGCCACGTTTGCTTTGTGCCTAAGAAGCATTGAGTGTGTTGACAACTTTATCGAAAAAGTCAGGTCAGCAGGTGGTCGGGTAGTAAAGCAACCCCAGCATGTCTTCTGGGGTGGGTACTCATCCTATTTTGCCGATCCTGACGGACACTTCTGGGAGGTAGCTTACAACCCATTCACGCCTGTTGACGAGTCTGGAAATCTCAGGATAGATGAGTAACCCCGCGCGCACAATACTTTCCTAGAGGAGTCACCTCCCGCGCGCGCGCATCACGTGTTGAAGAACGTCGGCGAGACCGCCTTGTCCGGCCGCCCCATGTTCTCCGCCGCCTCCTTCGTCAATACGTGGCAGAGAACGCTGTAGAGGGCGTACACAGCAACCGCGCGCGCGTCCTAATGTTTCATGCAAGACATTCGATGCATACAAGGTGGAGACGCGCGCGCGTGGATTCGTATAGTGATCTCAAAGCGCGCACAACCAAGACTATTTAATCAGATTGGACACAGGCGTAACAATTGGAGAGATTTATTGTGAACAGCGCAGATCTCGAGGTAAAAGTGAAGGAACTCGTTTTCAGAGAGTCCAGATATCAGTTCAAGGTTATAGAACATCCGCCTAAAGCCGTTCCCGAGGAGCTTCTTGAGGGGTTGGAAACTGAGCTTGCGGGTCACAGGATGAGAACGCCTTTCGGCGTAGGCGCTATAGGAGCGATTGAACGCAACGGATTCAAGGATCCAGAGGAGCTTGCAGGGCTCTATCTAAAGCACTTGGAGGCCGGTGGAGGCCACGTCAACCTCTGCAGCCTTATGTACTTCTCCCAGGAGGCGGAAGCGGAGCTACTTTCCAAGACCCGGGCCAAGGACTGGGATGTGCTCTGGAGAAAACTAGGAAAACCCATGCCTACGCCCTTCATTTACGGCTATGGATGGAGCACCCCTTGGGGGTTCCTCGCGATGTCCATGGCAACGGGAGGTAAGGATATGTATATAGTTGGCGACGGTCGCCACGGCGAGGATATCCTTAGGGCTCAGAAGAGGATCGTGGACATTATTAAAGACCGTAGACCCGACAATGCTCCCATCGTCGCGAACGTACAGGGATACGGAGGTATCCCTGAGGGTTATGTCCCTTCTGCGAAGGCTGCCGAGGAGATAGGCGTCGAGATAATAGAGCTCAACCTCGCCTGCCCAATCCCTGCAGGCCTAGTGGGCACCGTCGATTACTACCTGGACAAGGAATGGCCAGCCTGTGGACCTGGTCAATACACGGCTCTGATGAAGCCTGGGATCGGTGATAAGATTGTAGAAACCGTCGTTAAAGCCGTGAAAATCCCGGTGGGAGTGAAACTTTCCCCCGAGATCACCGGTTTTCCAGCGTGTGTGGAGCTCGTCCGCAGGTTTCAAAAGGTCGGAGCCAAGTTCATCACGACTCTGAATAACGGGGTCGCTATCATCCCTCCCAACATCTATAACAGGGGGAAGCCTAGACTCAAGAACGTCGACAACAGCCCTTTCTGCGGTTTCAGTGGTCCCAATCTGCTACTGGAGAACTACAAGGTTACCGCTGCGATAATAAGGCATGTCCTGGGGATTGAGGTGATGAGCGTCGGAGGGATCTCGACCCCGGAAAATGTCGTGGAGATGCTCATGCTAGGGGCTAGAACCACCGAGCAGGTCACACAAGTCAAGATGAGGGGACTCCAGACCCTTCGGGATAATGTCCATTTCTTCCGATGGTTCCTGGAGGATCAGGGATACGGGAGCGTCGAGGAGTTCATCGGCATAGGCCAGCAGTACATCGGAGGGATTGAGGAAATGTGCGGCCTCGAGGATGTCACCTACATTGGCGTAACGGACTCCAGAAAGTGCGTGGGTTGCGGTATCTGCTGTGATATGCCCGACAAGATCTGTAGGACTCTCAAGGCGGGAAAATCCGTAGTAGAGATTAATCGCTGCAACGGCTGCGGCGTTTGCGTACTTTGCTGCCCCGTGGGGGCTTGCACTCTGGAGCCCGTAAAGGGTAGAACCCAGCCCAGCGCATTCCAATTAGGCACCTCTCGCGCATGGAAATAATATATAACCAGAATCGAGAACTAGTCATCGTTCGGTGATTTTATTGTCCCAGGACCTTCCCGAGATGGAACTCATGAAAGGAGCCATCGACATCCACTTCCACTGTATGCCAGACACTGTGCAGAGGAGGATGGACGAGATCGAGATGGCAGAGATGGCCCGAGACTATGGCATGAGAGCGATACTACTAAAATGTCACGACACCATGACTTCAGACAGGGCCTACTACGTAAACAAAGCAGTCCCAGAAGTTGATGTCTTCGGCGGCGTCGTCCTCAACTACCCTTTGGGAGGCTTCAACCCCCTCGCAGTCGTCGCCAACATCCAGTTCGGCGGGAAAGCCGTATGGATGCCAACACGCTCCGCCGCATTCTACTGGGATTACATTGCCAGGAAGGGTGAGAAGGGCTACTACTCCTCTATCCACAATCCCTACGAGAAGAGGATCGTGGAGGGAAGCGGTCTCAAGGGTCTCAGAGCCCTTACGCCTCAAGGGGAACTCCTCCCAGAGATACAGGAGATCCTCGACATCGTCGCGGATGCCAACATGATGCTAGGCACAGGTCACCTTAACCCCGCTGACGAGCAGAAAGTCCTCCTCGAGGAGGCCTTAAACACCGGAGTGAAGAAGATCACTATAACCCATCCCCTCATGGACCACCCCCCCGCATTGATACCCTATACTAAAGAGGACCTCCTCCATTTCACAAGAAAAGGAGTGTTCCTCGATCTCCCCTACATTATGATGTCGGGCTGGAAATTCGTCACCAGCACCCCAGACGCCCATGAATCCTATTTCAGCCCAGCGAGATACGCCGAGATGATCAAGACAGTCGGCGCGGAACAATGCATCATGTCCACCGACTTTGGGCAGGTTCACAACCCGCCTCCCCCCGAAGGCCTCAGGATCTTCATCAGGGCCATGAGGGAGAACGGGATAAACGACCAGGAAATTAGAACGATGATAAACAAGAACCCTGGTAAAATGCTGGACTTATGAAAACGCGCGCGCCTTTTCTTAGCCTCATTATAAAGATATTCTAAGGAATCAAGGTAATCTGGACTATATTTAACTCTCATGTGTTGGATAACAGCCTCATTCTGCTCCCAAAGGCTGATGGTGTGCTGTACTAACGTGTTTTAAGATACTCTAAACTCCGTTTCCCAGACCTCCGCTACTGAGGTCTTTACAGGAGTGTAGACGGGATCTCCTTCGGAGTCATAAGTCATAATGAAGCGGTCGATGTGCACCCTAGCCACATAATTTCCCGAGGCTAGGTTACCCATTGGCACAAGGACCAGCGGGTTCGTGAAGGCCTCTGTGACTGCGACACCCTCCCCGGGGTCCGTGAAGTTCGCTTTGAAAGAGCAGACAACGGGGTAACTTTCGAGCCAGACTTGGGATTTGAGTTGGATGAGGTATCCCCCAGTGGGGAGGTTGCCCCTAGAGATCAGAATGCTGATGAAGTCTGTGGTCGAGGCATTCTGTGTGATCTCATCTTTCAGCATGCTCCAGAAATCGTTGGGGCTAGTTATTTCTTCCGCATCGAGCAAGGTTCTAGGATCCGCATCAGTGGCGATAACGTATATTCCCTCCTCGAATAAGCCTACTCCGCCATAGTAATCATAAATCAGGAATCCACGGATAATAATATCAACAGTAGAGATCTCTCCGCTCACAACCTGAAACGACTTCTGGCCTAACCTCTTTCCTTCCTCATCGTGGACACCGATTGTGAAGACTCCGGGGGGAATGCTTCCGATCTGGTAAAAACCATCTTCATCGGTTCTTACCGCGATCTCTGGGAAGCCCACAGAGCCTTCGAATATGCTGACTATAAGCCCGGCTGCGGGTCTTCCCAACTCATCGGAGATGATTCCTTCAACTCCTCCCAGATCTGTTCCCTGGATGAAAGAGAGAACAAGCTCCTCAATAGCCTTTAGCCCATCAGGCAATTCTGTCCCTGATGCCCAGTCATCGACCCACTCAACCTGTTTGGTGCTCGAACCTCTCTTTATGGTTAGGCTATAAGTGAAAAAATCGGCGACGCCTGATCTCGGCTCATACGACGCCTTGAATCTTGTGAAGCCCGAGTTCTTAATAACTGATAGTAGATGGTTCCATTCGGTTTCGGACAATATAAACTCCTTCTCTCCAAGAAAATTTGAGGACAGCATCACAGAGCCATCCGGCCATATCTCCAATGTTTCGTCTAGGCCTGCGAATCCTCCAGACCTCTGCCACATGATGCCCGTGATTGCTGGGCTAAACCTTGAAATGAAATAGTATAACCCAGAAATAACTGAGATTGAAACGGCTATAAAAGCGATGAAAATCCACTTGCTGTTGATTCCACGGTATCCCAAATTTTGTCTCCTCGTGTCTGTGATAAACGATCGGTTATAAACCTTGAACATCTTCACAAGGGCAATTTGTACCTCACGCATGCATGCAACTTGAGATAATTACAACACAGCTCGCGCGCTCAGAAAAATTCAAACCCCACAAAGACTAAGCAAACGAACGATTTCAATACGCGCGCCTGTGTTTTTCAGTCTTCTATTGTTTCTCGAGTATCGTCCATAAAGAGATCCAGCTCTTCCCCCAGGAGATGGTGTACAAACCAGCGATAGTTTTACACCGCGCGCGCGGGGGCAAGCAGCTCTAGCTCGTCTCTGGATTTTACGAGTTCAGCGAAGTAACGCGCCTGATCTACATTCTGCTCCACCAGCGCGCGCTTGCGTGAGAGGGACTTGAACCCTCGGAAGGCTCAGCTACAGGATCTTTTCAATAACTGTGGCGAAAGGACAAAAAGTTGATAAATGATAAATGGAGTTGCTCGTGAGTTCTTACAGGTCGTGGTCTATGAGCGGGTCCATCCGTAGGACTGTTTTCTTCGAGAGGCCGGGCAAGGAGAACACCGGTGAGACCCTAACGCTGGCTAGGGAGCGGGCCAGAGAGCTTGGCATCAGAAACGTGGTCGTGGCTTCTTCGTCCGGTGAGACCGGCGTCGTCGCTTCGAGGGTCTTCAGCGGCTTTAACCTCGTCGTTGTAACGAGTGTCGTGGGTTACCTGAAGCCGAACGAGGTCAGGATGAGGCCGGACAACCGTAGGGAGATCGAGTCAAACGGTGGTATCATCGTGACTGCGGCTCACGTTTTCGGGGCTCTCGGAAGGGCGGTTCATAGCAGGTTTGGGGCCATCCAGATAGACGAGATCGTCGCAAACGTCCTCAGGCTTTTCTCAGAGGGTGTAAAGGTTGCCTGCGAAATCGCTTGCATGGCCGTGGACGCCGGGCATTTCAGAACCGACGAGGAGGCGATCGCGATCGGAGGGGAAGGGAGCGGGGCGGACACGGCGATCGTGCTCCAGCCTAGCAACACCCATACGTTTTTCGAAACGAGGATAAGGGAGATTATCTGCAAGCCAAGGTAAACTCGGTGGATAGGACATTTTTGGGTTGTTTCTTATCTGTTTTTAGTAAATATACACGCGCGCGATGGCTTATATTCCAAGGAATTTTGCAGGATTCTCCCTGATCATTATGTCTATGTCGCCCTGGGATATGCCTAGGTGTAGCATGGTCTTCACGAACATCCTGAACCCCTCACGGGGCACGGGGTTCACCGGCTGCCCCATGTCGCTGGACATGACGCAGCGCTCCGACCCGACGTGCTCGATGGCCTCGACGATGCGGCGGGGGTCGAGCCTCTGCCTCAGGTGGGTGCAAGGGGTGAAGGAGTGCTCGATGTAGGCGCCCATGTCGGCCATGCGCTTCTGGTCCTCCTTCGAGACGGAGACGACGTCCAGCTCGGCGTGGGTCACGAGGATCTTCTTCACGCCGGCGTCCCTCGCCTCCTCGATGAGCGCTAACATCTCGGGCACGGTGAGGTGGCCCGTGGCTAAGATGGCATCGTGAGCGGCTACCAGCTCGGCCACCTGCCTCACCTCGGGGATGAGCCCCCCCTCTTCGTTCAGTATCGTCATCCCCTCCGTCTCCGGGAGCTGTATCTTGCTCCAAGGATAGGTCCTGCCGAGCCTTTGGATGTGCTGCCTGGAATCCACGGTCGGCATCTCGACCCTCATGGCGTCCAGGTTGAGGGCCGCGAAGACCGCCTCCGGGTTGATCCCGCCGACGCTCTTATTCAGGACGACGGAGCCGTAGAGGCCGACCCCTTCGAACCTCTTCCTGAGCATGTAGACCCTGTCGGCGTTCGTCGTGAAGTGGCTCTTGAAGAGGACCGCCTCCATCCCTATCTCCTCGGCCTGTTGAGCGACGTCGGCTTCGTCGAGGTCTCTCGGGAAGATGTCGGGGCCTGCGTGGATGTGGAGGTCTATCGCGCCTTCGAGGAGTTCGTATGGCTTCATGATCTCAGCCTTCCCGCGAAAAAAGGGTGATCCACTTTTAATGTGTTTGGAGCGAGGTTATCGGGACATTTTAGATAGTCACATCATCCTGTACATACTTATATAGCGATATGAAACATGGTTTCTGAAGAAAAATATGGTTCGATTGTGCGCGCGTGAGCGTGAAATGCTGAATGATGGAATATTTTAACTTTTGACATTGGAGTGTTCTGTATTTGTCTGGGGTGCAGAAAAAAGAACACGAAGTTCCCGT
>JABAOH010019468.1_pt1 | contig 14194 bp, 11 predicted proteins | sample 7062181 | NCBI WGS metagenome assembly JABAOH01 (sample SAMN14538630, study PRJNA623070) | marine sediment metagenome | biome: marine biome [ENVO:00000428]; feature: marine pelagic biome [ENVO:01000023]; material: deep marine sediment [ENVO:00002113]; isolation source: pool of 5 deep marine... | reverse complement strand
ACGAAGGATGCAGCGCAACGCAGCCCTTCGGCTTTGCTCAGGGCCGTGAGCATGTCGAACGGCAGGTCGACTTTTTACGAAGCCCTCAAGAATGGTTACCGAAGGAATCCTAACCCCGTTGTTGTAAAAATGCTGACATCAGCAATAGGCGAACTTACTGAGAAATGGAAAGGCCCGCGAGAAATTAAGCCACATTATTAATTCAACTACGGGTTAAATTCGTGCTCAGAGCTCCTTTTCGAAGTCTTTCAAAGATTTCGGTTTCTTTTATGCAATTCACCACCCTCTCGGCTTCAATCCTGGCCTCTTGCCGCTTCCCTTCCGGGATGGAAAGGGGAGAATCCCTCAAAGTATCTCCCCGAAATCCTAGCCGCCGTCCTACCCCCTCGAAGCTATCGGGAAGGCTGTCATTCAGATCAACCTCGTTCATAATTGCCCATGCTAGGGTCCAGGCTCTTGCTACATTGGTAACCTCATATCCACCCCCTCCCAGGGCGATCCACGGGATGGAGAGGGCCTTCAACTTATCGATCACCTCGCTATATCCGTTCGTGGTCAAACAGAGATGCGCCAGGGGATCGCTATAAAAGCTATCGACCCCCAGTTGCGTCACCATCACTTCTGGCTTAAATCCCTTGATCAGCGGCGGGATAACCTCCTCAAAGGCCCAGAGATATATCTCGTCGTCGGTGAAGGGATGGAGAGGAACGTTGATGGAAAATCCCATCCCCTCCCCTTCTCCCATCTCATGTTCAAATCCCGACCCGGGAAAAAGAAAGTGTCCGTTTTCGTGGAGGGAGATGGTCATCACCCGGTCCGTTTTGTAGAAGGCCCGTTGCACGCCATCTCCATGATGGGCATCGATATCGATATAGGCCACGCGTTTGCCGCGATCCAAAAGCCAGAGGATGACGATGACGGGATCGTTCACATAACAAAACCCCGAAGCACGATCTTCCAGGGCATGATGAAGCCCCCCGGCGATGTTGAAGGCAATATCGGCCTCCTCCTCGGCAACCAACTGTGCGCTTTGGATACTGGCCCCGGTAGCCAGAAGGGACCATTCCCAAAGTCCCTCAAATATGGGATTATCCCCGGGCCCCAGTCCATACATGAACGAATCCCCGACGGGGGAACCCTGGCTGCCTCGTTTCAAGATATCCATATAATCCGGACTGTGAAAAAGGGAGAGCTCTTCCTCCGTCGCCTCCCGGGTCTCAACAAGTCTCATCGACGGAAGGGAGAGGAGTCCATAAGCCCTGATGAGTTCATAGGTCAACGTGAGCCGAAGGATCTTCAGGGGGTGGGCGGGGCCATAATCGTAGTCCCCGTATCTTTCGGTGTAGATGAAGGCGGTCCGCATGCTCGCACGTCCGGGAGTCGTGTTTCGTGTTCGTGAAGCGTCTTTCGTTTCCGTAGGGCGTGTCCGTGGTCGTGAATCGTGCTGGTGTTCGTCTGTCATTACTCATCAGCCATTTGACATTTGAACTTTGTCATTTGGCATTTCTCATTGGTCATTTGTCATTCGTCATTTATTGTCGTCTCTGTGAAGCGGTATTTGTCTCCGTTTAAAGCCCGTCGAAACGCTATAACTCCATGGCCTCCAGCACCGCGTCCAATCGAGCGGGAATAGAGGGTGGCTCTGGCGAAATCCCGATGGCTGTATCGGGATCCTTGAGCCCATGACCCGTAATGGTGCATACCACCGTATCCCCGGCTTTTACAACCCCCCTCTCGGTCATCTTAATTAAACCTGCCACCGAGGCCGCTGATGCTGGCTCTCCGAATATCCCTTCCAGCTGGGCCAAACAACGATATGCCTCCAGAATCTCCTCATCGCTGACCATATCGATGACGCCGTCCGATTCGTCACGAGCCGTCTCGGCCTGCTCCCAGTTGGCTGGATTTCCGATTCTTATGGCCGTGGCGATGGTCTCGGGTTTGGCGATGATGTGCCCCCTGACAATGGGGGCAGCTCCCTCCGCCTGAAAACCCATCATCTTGGGAAGTGAGCTAGCCCTTCCCCTCTCATGGTATTCCTTATATCCCTTCCAGTAGGCGGTAATATTGCCGGCATTACCGACGGGCAAGAAATGGTGGGTGGGGGCGCTCCCCAATTGATCGCATACCTCGAAGGCCGCCGTCTTCTGGCCTTCAATTCGATGGGGATTGAGTGAATTCACCAACGTGACCGGGTATTCCTCCGAAATCTCCCTTACAATGCTCAAGGCCTCGTCGAAGTTACCTTGGATTTGAATCACCTCGGCCCCATGAACCATCGCCTGGGAAAGCTTGCCACGGGCGATCTTCCCCTCCGGAATAATGATATACGCCTTCATCCCTGCCCTGACGGCATAGGCAGCGGCTGAAGCGGAGGTATTCCCCGTGGATGCACAAATGACCGCCTTGGACCCCCTCTCAACGGCTTTGCTCACTGCCACCGTCATGCCCCTGTCCTTAAAGGATCCCGTCGGATTCAACCCCTCAAACTTCAGGTAAACATCGACACCGGAGGAAAGGATCTTCTGCATTCGCCTTGCCCGAATCAAAGGGGTCCAACCCTCTTCGAGGGTGACAATCCACCGTTCTTCCTTTACGGGAAGGAAATCCCGGTAATTTCGGATTACCCCTCTCCATGGTTTGACACGGTATTCCCTCATGTGCCCAATTCCCTGATGAAATCGTTTAACTTAATTCGCCCTCTACCCGAATGAGCATGGTCCTGTCCAAGATTACATCCATCTCATCGATTTCCCGCAACGCCCTGCGGACATTTCGCTCCCGAGCCTCATGGGTCATCATCACCACGGGAACGGCCCCGGAGACCTGCCTTCCCTTCTGAATGACCGATGCGATGCTGATATCGTTTTTCCCCAATACCCCGGAGATCTTGGATAAAACCCCAGGCCGGTCCACTGCCGAAAACCTCATGTAGTAACGCCTGACGATATCCTCGATATCCTTGACCTTCATTCCTTCGATGCACCCCGGTTGGAAGGAGAGCGTGGGAACCCTCTTCCCCGCACCCTTGAGGATATTTCGGCTCAGTTCGATCAGGTCGCTCACCACCGCACTTCCCGTGGGCATCATCCCCGCTCCCTGCCCGTAAAAGAGGGTCTCTCCGACTCCATTACCCTTGAGATAAATAGCGTTAAAAACACCGTTCACAGTGGCCAGGAGATGATCAGAAGGAAGCATGGTGGAATGAACCCGGGCCTCGATGGTCTTCCCATCGACCTTAGCGATAGCCAACAGCTTTATCGTATAGCCAAACTCTCGACCGAATTCTATATCCAGCGGGGTAATATCGGAAATCCCCTCAATGAAAATGTCCTCAAACGGGAATTTGGCCCCAAAGGCCAGCTTCATGAGGATGGCCAGTTTATGGGCCGCATCGATCCCATCGATATCCAAGCTGGGATTCATCTCGGCATATCCCTTTGCCTGGGCCTGACGCAGCACCGCGTCAAACTCCCCGCCCTCGCCGCTCATCGTGCTCAAGATGTAGTTGGACGTGCCATTGAGGATGCCGAATATGGCATCAATGCGCTCAGCAGCTAATCCCTCCTTGAGGGCCCGGATAACGGGAATCCCTCCCCCTACCGCGGCCTCAAAATTCAGTTCGACATTATGCTGTTGTGCAACCCCACACAATTCATCCAAATGGGTGGCAAGCAGCGCTTTGTTGGCCGTTACGACGTGCTTTCCCTGCTGCAAGGCTTCGAAAATATAGGATCGAGCGGGTTCTACCCCCCCGATGAGTTCCACAACGATGTCGATCTCCGGGTTCTCGATCACCTCATCAGCGCGGTCCGTCAACAACTCCGGGTTCACCTTCACCACCCTCTCAGTCTCCAGATCAATGTCCGCAATCCCCTTGAGAACGATCTTCGATCCCAGACGCTTTTCGATCAGCGGCCCATTTTCCTGGAGGATCTTGATAACCCCAGAGCCGACGGTACCCCATCCAATCAGCCCGACACGAATCTCCCTCATACCACCCTCCTAACCTACTCTTGCCAATTCAAGACGGCCCCTCCACCTCTCCCTGAGGGTTTCAGCCAAAGACCGATGGCCCGGCTGGGAAAGGTCCGGATCCCTCTCCACCAGGGAGAACGCCTCGTGGCGAGCCTCGTTGAGGATTTTTCCATCCCTCAGAATATTGGCAACTCGAAAATCCGGAAGGCCCGATTGCCTTGTGCCCAAAAAATCTCCCGGGCCCCGTATGAACAAATCCTCCTCCGCGATTTGGAAGCCGTCGCTGGTCTCCTCCATCACCCTCAACCTTCGCCTGGCCTCCTCTGATCTCCGATAGTGGGCTAGCAGCAAGCACTTGGACAGATATCTTCCCCTACCAATTCTCCCCCTTAGCTGGTGGAGCTGGGGGAGTCCAAATCGCTCCGCATGCTCAACCAAAATCAAGGAAGCATTGGGAATGTCGATACCTACCTCGATCACGGTTGTAGCAACCAAGATATCGATCTGACCATCCCTGAACTTCACCATCACCGCCTCCTTTTCCTCCCCCTTCATGCGACCATGAATCAATCCCACCCTAAATTGAGGGAAGACATCTCGCTGGAGATGATCGGCCATTCGGGTAGCGTCTAGGAGGTCTACCTTATCGGACTCTTCAACCAGGGGATATACGAGGAACGCTTGTCGTCCCCTCCTGATCTCCTCCTTCACGAGCTCGTAAACCTTAGGCCTTTCCCTTTCGTAATAGAGCCTCGTCTCGACGGGAACCCTCCCTGGGGGGAATTCGTCGATAAGAGAAATGTTTAAATCCCCATACAGGGTGAGGGTTAACGTTCGAGGAATAGGGGTGGCAGTCATCACGAGGACATCCGGGTATTCCCCTTTCTTCCTTAAGGTAGCCCTCTGGATAACACCGAACTTATGTTGCTCGTCAATCACGAGGAGACCAAGCCGGTGAAAATGGATGTGCTCCTGGATGAGGGCATGGGTTCCTATAATGATGTGCCCTTCGCCCGAGGAGATGGACTGCTGAATCTCCTCCCTTTCCGAACCTTTCACGCTGGCGGTCAGCAGGACCGACCGAACTCCCAGTGGTTTGACCAGCCGCTGAATGTTGAGGAAATGCTGCTCGGCCAAAATCTCGGTCGGGGCCATGAAGGATGCCTGAAACCCATTCTCCACGGCGATGAGGGCCGCCATAATAGCCACAATGGTCTTTCCGCTCCCCACATCCCCTTGAATTAAACGATTCATGGGGTGGGCCTGTCTCATATCCTCTTCGATTTCCGATAGCACTCGCTCCTGGGCCGAGGTCAACTGAAAATCCAGTGATTGGAGAAGTCTTTGGGTATACCCGTGAAGGATTTGAAAGGGGATTCCCTGCTCACCGCTTACATCGCTTCTCCTCAGGGCCAGTCCCAGTTGTACGAAGAAAAATTCGTCGAAGACGATCCGCCTGTGGGCATCAGATCGGTTGAGGTTGAATAACTCCAAGGAAACGTCCTCTGGGGGAAAATGAACATGTCTGACGGCTTCCCCAAAATCCATCAGCTTCTGGCGCCGAATAATATCCTCCGGTATGGGGCTCGTGAGCTCATGGGCATAGTTGTCCACAACCCCTTTCATGATTTTTCGGATTGTCTTCTGATAGAGCCCTTCGGGCTCCGAATAGATCGGCACGATCCTCTTGAAATGGAGTGGGTCATCCTCGATATGATCGGCTATCTCCATGTCCGGGTGATGGACTTCCTTCTGATGCTTGAATAGCCTCACCTCCCCGGATATGATAACGCGCCGCCCCTTCTTGAATCGGCTTTTGAGGTATTCCTCGCTGCCGTGAAACCATTTGAGGGTGAGGGTCCCCGTTCCGTCCCCCACGATGACCTCGAATACCCTCTTCCCTTTCCCCTTATACAAAACGGTCCCCGCCAACAGCACTTCGGCCAACACTGTCTCTACCTTCCCCACGTGAATCTCCGAGATCTTCTTGATAACCCTTCGGTCCTCATATCTCCGCGGCAGAAAATAGAGGGCATCCTCAATAGTTCTTATCCCCTTTTTCTCCAGCTTCTTTGCGATCCTTGGTCCCACCCCTTTGACGAACTGTATCGGTTGAGAGAGGGTTGGAGCCTTTCCCCTATAGGCGGTTGGAGAGACCTGAGCCTTATCCGCAGCCTGGACCTTACCCTTACCCTGAACCTTAGTCTTAGTCTCACCCTCAACCCTAACCTCAACCTCAGCCTCGGCCGTATACCCCTCCAGTTGCATAACAATCCTCATGGATCGGCCAATCCGCTCCTTCTTCTCCTCCATCGAGGAACCCTCGAAGCCCGAAAAGATCTCCAGCAACTCCTGGATCAGTCGCTTCTGAGACTGAGCAAGTTCCAAAGAAAGGGCCTGGTGCCCGAGGCCCTCGATGAGCTTCTCCAGCCCCTTGATCTGGGGGAGGTTGGCGAAATCGTTCTTGGAAGCGAAGTTCAGGGGTTTCGTTATCGCCTGAACGATATGACCCCAGTCAGTCAATGCTTTCCTCCCTCGTACTTTGAGCGCACGGAAATTCCCCCAACAGGTTCATATACCAACTGGACTCATAATGCAAGGGGAAAGAGAGCCGGAGGCTCTAGGTTAAGGTTAAGGCTGAGGGAAAGAGAGTCCGGAAGGAATACATATTCCTTTTTCGTTAACCTTAATCTCAACCTTAACCTCAGCCTGCTCGAAGGTCTAGTCCATCGCTGGGAACGATAGGAATTGCCTAAAGGTTAAAGAAGGCAGGAAAAGCTGGTTACTCACAACAGCGGTTCGCCATCGAGATCTTCCGGTAGTTTTACCCCCATGAGTTTCAAAATGGTTGGCATCACGTCCATCAGTCCGAACGTGTTATTTTCCTTGCTTATCTCTGCATCATTCAAGTAGAGAAAGGCATCGTCATAGGTATGCATGCCTACCAATGGACCCTTATAGGTCAGTTCCTTCTTGTCCAGATTTCCCTTCAAGTCATAGCCATTGTGAGGAATGGCGACCAGATCCGGCCCGTCGTTAAAGTGAGGGCCATGGTAGAGATCCTCACTCTTAAAGACCCTTTCAATAATCCGCTCCCCTGAGTCTGGGTCCCTCATGCTCAGCAGCGCGTGCCCCATCTCATCCCTGATCTGCTCATATTCAACGGGGAAACAAACGCTTCCGCTGGACTCCCTGCCCGCCAGGTTTACGTAGATCCGCCCTGGGATGAGGCTGTAAGCTCTGCTGTCCTGGTGGATATCCTTGACCGATTTGGGGTTTTCCTCTCGAAACTTCAACCATCCCTCCCTCTGAAGCCAATGATTGAGGTACACCTCCTTCTTCATGCCGCAAAAACCGTGGTCCGAAAGGATGATGAGACGGGTATCCCCGTCCAGCACAGCGCTGATCCGTCCCAAGATGCCATCGATCTTCTGGTAATAGGCGAGAAATTCGGGTCCGTATTGAGCGTCCCCCTCCTCCCAAAGCCCCCACAGGAAATGGTTAATCCGATCCGTCTCCATAATGTGGAGCTGAAAGAAATCCCACTCCTCCCTCTCCAGAAAATGGAACGCGGCCTCCATCCGCTTGTCCAGGGTTAGATGGAGGTCTTCCAAGAACCGGTCCAGGGATTTCCTGGCTTGCCAGGCGTCCACGTCGATCCGATACCCCATCTCCTTCAAGATATGGGCCATCTCCTTGGGGTAGACGATCTTGTCAATATTGGTACAGAGGAAGCCACTGATCAAGATCCCGTTTATCTTCCTCGGGGGATATGTGAGGGGCACATTGATCACCACGACCCTTTTTTCGGCACGGCTCAATATCTCCCATAGGGTTTGTCCGGCCATATCCCGGGATGTGGGGATGAAAACCTCCATGGACCGTGGGGACCGATCCACGAAGCCGTAAATGTTATGTTTCCCCGGGTTTTTCCCCGTCATATACGTGGCCCATGCCACCGACGATACGCAGGGATGAATTGAATTCATCCGCCTGAATGAACCCGATCCCAACAACTTTGCCCAGTTGGGCAGCTTCCCCTCAGCCGAGAGCTCCTCGAGCAGGCTGAATGGAACCCCATCCAGGCCTATGACCAACACCTTTCTGTCCTTGAAGCGCAATCGATCGAATAGTCCCATGTCGTTCCCGCATCGCTAGAGATAACCCAGATCAGCCAGCCGTTTCTGAATCTTCTCTTCTTCCTCCTCGCTGTATTCGTTGGCTTGGGCCGGCGCAATGTAGCGAAGCTCCTCAAGCTTCCTGATCACCTTACTGACGCTCTCCTCCTCCGTCTCCTTATCAGTTTCCAGCACGACCTCAGGATTTAACGGCTCCTCATAAGGATCTGATATGCCGGTATAATTGGAAATCTCCCCGGCCAAGGCCTTTTTGTAGAGCCCCTTTACATCCCTCTCTATGCAGACGTCCAAGGGGCACTTGCAGTAGACCTCGACGAAATCCCCAATCTCTCGACGATTGTAATCCCGGATCTCTCGATAGGGGGAGATCGCCGCCCCGATGGCCACCACACCATTCCTCGTGAGGAGATTGCATACGAATCCGATCCGTTTGATGTTAGTATCCCTGTCCTCCTTGCTGAACCCGAGTCCCTTGCTCAGATTGGTCCTCACCACGTCCCCGTCCAGGACTTCAACCTTGAGCTCCCTTTTCCGAAGTTCCTCCGCTACTCGTCGGGAAACCGTTGTTTTCCCCGAACAGGATAGCCCCGTAAACCAGACGGTAAATCCTCTTTCCATAAGCTAACTCCTCCTTTGTATTCACATTGCGGTTAATCAATTTACCCCAGATCCAGAACGCGTTTCATCACGGCTAATGGATTTCCTCAAGCTCCTTTTTGAAATCTCTTTTTTTACCCCTCCAATACCGATGATTTCCTCCCTCACGAGATCATCGAAAAATCCTCCCATCTCACCTCACCCTCCGATCACCTTTCCCTCCATATCCTCCGGAACCCTCAGACCCAAACAATGCAGGACCGTTGGAGCCACATCCATAACATGGAGTCCGGACACCTTTCCACGAGCCTCAATTTCAGGGGCTTTCATGACGAAAATCCCGTGCTGTGAATGGTTAGCCTCATCCGGCCCAGTATCGTTCTCAAAGGTATGAATGGAGCCGATTCCCATGCTCCCCACGGACCTCCACGTGAGATCCCCGAAGTAGACGATCAAATCCGGGGCAATCCCGTTGACGACGGGATAGATCTCCTCTGGTTTGAATACCCGCGTCCCCATATGACTCCCCTCATCATCGGTGAGGCCTTCCAACTCCCTTTTTAGCCTATTTCGCACTTCATCATACCTCGACCTTTCAATGGTTCCTTTCGGCTCCCTCCCCTTGACATTCAAAAAGAGGCGACAATAATACCCACCTTCACCCCAGGCAGTCGTTCGATCCCAGTCTATCTTGACCTCGGAGAATGGAACCATTCTTGTCGGCTTCTCTTTTAATCTCAGATACCCCCTCTCCATCAACCATTCATTGATACAAATCCCCCCCCGCATCCCCTTGGCTCCATGATCTGATACCACCATGACCGCCGTATCCTTCCCGACCAGGGAGAGTAACTCCCCTACCTGCCGATCCAAGGAGAGATAATAGTTCTTGACCGCGCCCTCATACTTCGAACCGGGCTGGTATTTGCGATGTCCCTCGTCGAAGAACTTCCAGAAACCATGATGTATTCGATCGAGCCCGATCTCAACCACGATAAAAAAGTCCCACGGTTGGGTTGTCATGAGGTGCTTCGTGACCCGGAATCGCCTCTCCGTCATCTTGTAGATCTGGCCCAATAGGTGGTCCTTTTCATCGGTCCTGAAGTTATCCACATCCAGCATATACTCCCCCACCAGGGCCTCAACTTCCTGCCCCAGCTCGGGGGGATAGGTATATTGGCATCTGGTGTCCGGGGTCAGGAAGCTCGTGATGAGGCATCCGTTGAGGGGTTTGGGGGGATAGGTTTGAGGGACGCCGATGACGATGGAGCGTTTCCGTGCTCTGGATAGGATGTCCCATACCCTCTCGTCTTTGACATATTGACTATTGGCGAAGACCATCGCATCATATGAGTAGTTGGCGCGATTGCGAAATCCGTAAAGTCCCAACGTTCCTGGGCTCTTGCCCGTCATCATGGAAGTCCAGGCCGGCACCGTAATGGGGGGGATGGTGCTCTCCAACTCCCCGTAGATCCCCCCCCTCATCAAATATCCCAGGTTTTTCAAATCACCCCTCCATCGGTCAAACACAAGCTGCGGAGGGGCACAGTCCAGACCGACAATTAATACCCTTTTCCCCACAGGGCTTATCTCCTTCCCCCGACCATGGATTGGACGAGGATTTTGGCAACCTCGGGCCTTGTGAATTCCGGCGGTGGAAATCCACCCCGGCGAAGCATTTCCCGCACCTTCGTACCGCTAAAGAAGACGTGATTCTCTGAATCATGAGGGCATGTCTTCTGACTCACCATCTGACCACATCTCTTACAGAAGAAGGCGTGGTCGAAAAAGAGGGGTTGGATTTCGAGCTCATCTCGATCGACGGAATCGAAAACCCGCTGCGCATCATACGTCCCGTAATAGTCGCCCACCCCTGCGTGATCCCTTCCAATAATGATATGGGTACACCCGTAATTCTTTCGGACGATAGCGTGATGGATGGCCTCCCTGGGCCCCGCGTACCTCATGGCCATGGGGAGGATTACCAAGGCGGCCCGGTCCTTTGGATAGTAGTTCTCCAGCAATACCTCATAGCACTTCATCCGCACATCAGCGGGGATGTCATCCGATTTGGTCTCGCCTACGATGGGGTGAAGCAAGAGGCCATCTACCATCTCCATGGCGCACTTCTGGAGGTACTCGTGGGCCCGGTGGACTGGGTTTCTCGTCTGGAAGGCCACCACCGTCCTCCATCCCCTCTCCTCGAAGAGACCCCTCGTCTGTGATGGAGTGAGGCTATATTGGGAGAACTGCGTCCACGTGCCCCGTCGAACATATTGAATCGACCCCCCCAGCAGTACATCCCCCATTCGGTGGAGCCTTCTCACCCCGGGGTGTTCCCCGTCTTCGGTTTTATAGACCGACTTCGCCTCCTTTAGCTTGTCGAACTCGAACTTCTCCTCCAGGTCCAATACCGCCACGAGCTCCCCATCGTCATCGACGAGGGCCACCCCATCGCCTTCCTTGAGGCCTTCCGAATCCTCCCTATTCACCGCAAGGGTAATAGGGATAGACCACAAGAGGCCGTTTTCCAGCCGCATCTCCTCCACGACGCCCTCGTAATCCCTTCGACCCATAAACCCCTTGAGCGGGCTAAATGCCCCCGTTGAGATCAAGTAGGCGTCGGATCGCTCCCACTCATCCAACCGAACCTTCTTCCATTCCCTTGCCCTACGCATCAACTCCGTCCTCGCTTCCCCGGAAACCATTCTTTCTTCGAGTTGGCCCCCATGAGGTTTCAGTGACATAGAATCCTCCCTTCCCTCAGAAATAGTCTGCTCAAGAAGGTCTTGGGCATTGAGCTTTTTCTTCAACCGCAGCACAGCAGCACCATAGTCATCTGCTCTCCCTTCATCTTTTAGCTCTTGCCCCTTGCCTCTTACCTCTTGCCCCTTTCTTATTGCCCCTCGCCTCTTACCTCTTGCCCCTTTCTTATTGCCCCTCGCCTCTTACCTATCGCCTCTTGCCTCTTAGTTATTGCCTATCGCCTCTTACCTCCTACCTATTGCCTCTTACTTATTGCCCCTTACCTCTCCCCTGTTCAATCTTCAGTCTTAGCCTTAACCTCAACCTCAGCCTCTCCGGTCAAGCGCAGCACTGTTGGTTTTATAGATACCCCAGGTTCCTTAACCTCCTTCGGATCTGCTCTATCTCCTCCCTGGTAAACCGATCCCCGCCTTCCTTTGTCCCTGCGGAGGCAATGTCCCTCATCACGTAAACGATGAAGTCAGTCACCGAATTGAAACCCGAATCCTCTATGATGTTACGGAGATGATCGTAGAGCTTACGGGGAATCTTTATGGTTACCTTATCCTCACCGGACATATTTACACTCCTATAACACTCTAATCGCACTCAAATTAGAGTGTGACATACCTTTTCCATTTGTCAAGGAAAAATTTTTAGAAATTCAGTGCTGCGGTTTTGCGGTGCCGATGTGCTGCAGCTTGAGGTTATAAAGGGAGGGTAAAAAGCTGATGGGTAGGAACCGAGACTCCTGGGACAGTCAGACTCCCGGAATATTAATCTTCTTTTCTCAAATGTTCATTCTTTGATCTCCCATTCCTTATTTTGCATCGCTTCTGCATAAGCGCTTTCTCAAGCTTAGCCTTAGCCCATTAATCATTACTCCCCACTGCCTACTGTCTACTCCTTACTGCTTACTCCTTGCTCTTTAGCCTCAACCTTAGCCTTAACCTCAGCCTCAACCTTAACCTTCACCCTCAACCTTGATCTTCACCTTCCACCCTTGGAGTCACCCGCAAAACCGCGCAACCACAGCAGTTCCTTACGTCACAAAACCATTTTCTTGAAGTCGTTGAAATTCCGAGAAATTGAGTTTACAATAACCTCAGGTAAAGATGATATCCCTGTCAATGACCATTTCCTTCCTTGGCCATTCCATCATCTATCGACGAAACCTTTCACTTTATTCCATCGATGGAATTCACCATCGATGCTGAGTGAGGAACAGCCTTATGGATATCAAACGAGAGATAAAGAAATTGGCCAAAATCCCCGAAACTGACTACCCTTTCCTGAGCCTCTATCTCAACACCAAATGGGAAGATGAAAAACAGAGGGGGAGGGTCCGGCTCTTCGTGAAGAACGAGTTGAAAGAGGCCCAAAAACTGGTTAGGGGGGAGGAGAGGATCAGAAAGAGCTTGCAGAGAGATTCGGAGGAGATCCAGCGATACGTGGATGGTGTGATCCGCCGAGCATACGACGAAGGGGTCAATGGCATCGGCATATTTGCCTGTTCCGGCATCGATGTTTTTAAAATCTTTCGATCCAGCATTCCCTTTGATAACCAACTGACCATCTCTTCCAAACCCTCGTTACGGCAATTGGTCCAGATCTCCGATGAGTACAGCACCGCCATCGCTGTCATGGTAGATACGGATCGTGCCAAGATCTTCGAGATAAGCCTCGGTGAAATCCATCGAGAGTCCCAGATAGAGAGTTATGTTCCCGGGAGACATGAACAGGGGGGGTGGTCCCAGATGAGGTTTCAGCGACATATCCGGGAGCACATGCATCAACACCACAAGGGCGTGGCGGAGCAGTTGATCAAGATCTTTGACGAGGAAAGATGCGAAAACATCCTTCTGATCGGCCAGGAACACATCCTAGCCACCTTCAAGCCCCTTCTCCCGGAAAGGGTGAGGGCGAAGATTAAAGGGGAATTGTCGGCGGAGTTCGAGGAAGAACCATCCAGTTTGGCCCAGAGGGTCAGCGAATACCTCCGCGGGGAGAGTGCCAAAAAAGAGGATACCCTCATTGAGGAGATTATCGAGACCGCCCTGGCCAGAGGAGCTGCCACGGTCGGATTAAGGGATACTATCGAGGCCATCAATAGAGGTCAGGTCCATCGGCTCGCACTCGATAGGAAACTCAAAAAGCAGGGTTGGCAATGCACCAGATGCCTCGCTCTGGGCGAAATAACATCGTTAAGTTGCCCCTTTTGCAATAGCGCCATCGCAACCGCCGACCTAGGGGAAGAGATGATCCGATCCGTGATTAATAGGGATGGCGAGGTCGAACTGATCGGAGATCATCCCAAACTCAGTAAATACGAAGGCGTCGGGGCCCTGTTGCGTTTCAAATGATCAAATGTATCCCCGGGAGGAAAAACGGAAGGTGGAACACCACGAAAAAAGAGTTGAAAAATTGGAAATTTTCTGCTAAAGAAGAAACTGCTCGGTTGCGCGGAAGGGTATCCTATTCTGCAAAATATCAATTCCCATACTGACTATGAAGCCGAAAAAGTTTCCTCTATATTTCCTCAAGAGAAAAGTCGTCGCCAAATATAATGTACTCTGCCACATATACGATGTTTTCGGCCTCCTTATGGAATCGAAGGCCCGCCAGCGGGCCATCGAAATTGCCGATATTCGGAATGGGGAAAACGTGCTTGAGGTGGCCGTGGGTACGGGATTGAACTTCGTCGAAATCCTCAAACGGAACCCCCATGGCTGGAA
>JABAOH010018320.1_pt1 | contig 14194 bp, 24 predicted proteins | sample 7062181 | NCBI WGS metagenome assembly JABAOH01 (sample SAMN14538630, study PRJNA623070) | marine sediment metagenome | biome: marine biome [ENVO:00000428]; feature: marine pelagic biome [ENVO:01000023]; material: deep marine sediment [ENVO:00002113]; isolation source: pool of 5 deep marine... | reverse complement strand
GACACATTGAGGTAAGCACCTAAACAGCCAGGTGTGGCGCCTAAAAATGAAGATATTGTATACTGCCTCCATCTGTTCCCTCTGATCGCTGAAGACATGCGACCGTTGGTCATCACATTCAAATAATCTACAATTAGCATCATCACGAACACAAACACACTGATCATGAATGAATGCTTAAGTATTGCCCAAATTTCCATATTATTCTTCCTGCAAAACTATCCAAACCCAATGGTGATTGAATATTGCGACTTCCGATTTATTTGGAATTTAGATTTTGTTTTTTGCAATTTTCAGAATTTTGTTATGTATGTTGCTCTATAAATGCCTAAAGATGATGATGATCCTGATTCCCATGGTCACAATCCTCCTTTTCCACACCATACCCTTTTCCTGCACCTGGACGACAGAGACTTTCACCACCTTCCAATTCACCCTTACACAATTTATCGATCACGTCATCGATTTTGCCTGTGACCCCTAAAATGAATTGAATGTTTTTTTCATGAAATAGCATTTGCGCCCGTTGTCCACCACCGCCAGCGATAACCGCTTCGATCCCCATTTGTTCAAAATATCCTGGCAAAAATCCCGGATGATGTCCTGGATTGGGAATTATTTCCCTGTTGGTGACTTTTCCGTCATCAATATGTAATATAGTAAACTCTGGACAACGTCCAAAATGGGCAGAGACATGACCGCTGTCTGTTGAAATGGCGACTTTCATTATGAAGCTCCTTGTTTTTTTGATTAATGAAATAGAATGTTAATGACCTTGACTTCACTGATTTTCAAAGATCTTTTTGTATGTGTGAAACGTGAGACGTAAAACGTAAAATTGCATTCGTCTNNTCAATTTTCACAACAGCGTTTCGGATTATCACAGCTTACTCCCCTGGAACAGCAGGTGTCCTGCTTTTTATAATCATTTTGATAAAAGCCGCTCCCTTTTAGTATAAAGCCACTCCCACCTGATATGATACGTTCCAAAGTTCTACCACACTGAGGGCACTCTTTCAATCGGGAATCTGCCATATTTTGAAATTTTTCAAAACGATGCCTACAGGTGTGGCATTGATATTCATAAGTTGGCATAATTGAATCCCTTGAAATTTGAATTTACTATTAACACTTACTTATCTAACTTTGATGAACCAAAACCAAACCGCGAATTTCACGAATTAAATGAATTCCGCTAATTATTAATTCGTGTAATTTGCGGTCAAAATATTTTTTGCTCAGAGTGCAGGAATTACTCATTACCCATTCACCCAATTGCCTAATTTCCCAATTCATCGAATATTTTTTTCAATTGATTAGCATGGACAAAATTTTCCACATCGACTTTTACTTTGCTCACGCCATCAACTTTTTTAACAGCTTCCTGAATGTTGATTGTCAGTTGAAATCCCAACGGACAATGAGGTGAAGATGGTGTAAAAGTCAATGAAACCGTTCCGTCATCACTAACATTCAAATTTTTCACCAGTTGCATCCGCATCACATCCATGCTTGTCTCAGGATCAATGATCTGGCGTAGGGCATTTTCTATTTTCTCTTTTAAAAGCATTACCAAATTTCCTATCTAATATCAGTCATAAGCCAAGCGAGTTTTCTCATCTGCCATCGTTGGCTGAATTAACTCCTCCCACTGGGGAGAATCCCAGGTTTTTAACTTAGTGTGAATATCAAGATATTTTTGCGGAATTGGGTGCTTTCCAACAACTACTTTCACTCCATAACAAGTTTCAATAAAGTCACGAAAATGCGTCAGGTACGGACAGGGTGGATAGCCAACCACCAATCCCGTTGCTAGGTGAATGACTTCTGCGCCATTTTTGAGCATTTCTTCTGGAGTATATTCGACATTACCTCCAGAGTAACCGTCGCAGATCGTGTAGCCAACTTATTCGACCTCCTGATCTTTATAAATGCTGAACGCTCCTTCTCTATTGCGCATCGATCGCAAAAATTTGCTAACAGTGCAAGTGCGATAACGATCACAGATAATAATTCCAATTTTAATGTTATTGTTCATTTTTCCTTCTAATGTTGTGATTTCTCTTTTTCATTTTCTAAAGCCAAAAACTTTTGCAGTTCTTCTTAATTCATTACACCTGTTTCAACCTCAACCGATGGGTCAATCTCTTCGATAGATTCTCTCACACTATCGACAAGATAATCTGCAATAGGAATATTGGGGAATGGAAACATCATCCTGATGATAACCTTCCTAATTTTAATTTCAATATTTTTAACGATTCCAAGCTCAACCAAACTGCAATTTATAGTCGGATGCATTACATTTGCCACTTCCCTGCGAATATATTCTTCAGAAAAATTATTAGCCATCGTTTTTTCCCATGCTTGTTGTTTCCCGAAATATTTTTTGTTGCCTTTTAATCTGGGCTTCCAGCCCAAGTATGTTATACCGCTCAAGTAGACCCACTACCTATACAGCCTACATTGCTTCGAGAATCACCGCCAGTCGATGCAAAAGCGGAGAATATTTTTTTCGGTTTTGGTGTTTTACAGACTGGACAATTTAATTCGGAGCCCTCTGCACCCATGCGCTGAAATACCTCAAAAACATGGTCACACTTCGTACATTTGTATTCGTAAATCGGCATAGTTACGCTCGCTCTCCTTTCATTTTCAAATAACTCAAAATTGCATTGTGCAAAGTATCAGCAGCCAACTTTACACAGTGTTGACCTTCTTCAGGAAGTCCGCCTAATTCATCCAATATTTTTTCAGCGTTAATTTTGAAAGCATCCCTGATAGGCCGTCCCATAGCCAGTTCTGCAACCGTGCCTCCGCAAACAGACGAAAACCATAGCTGTTTCAACGGCTTTGCTTAAGATTGCTTAACTGTAACAAAATTTTCACGCTTTTCAGGTGTTACAATGAAACGATCAAACTCGATTCACTTTTTAAAAGGCATTGCTAATTTATTAATTTGTTGCTTTGTCAATGGCTCGCCATAACACCCATTTTGAACATGAACTGGCTTATTATTCTTGAAGATCACCCAACCATCACCTTCTTTTTCTAAAAATTGCCAATCCAATTGATCTGCAACGATGGGAATGACAACTTCTTTGGCGATAAATTTTCCATCCTGATATTCCATTGGTACTACATTTTTTCCTTTTTTCAGTTGTTTTGCTACCTCAGTTCCGTGACATTCGATACATTTTCTTGCTTGAGCTTGTATTGAATGTGTAAAATAAGGCGCATAAGCCACAAATTTTTCTCCTTGGTAGACAAGGGTTTGTAAATTTGCAGTCGTTACTTTGCCATCGTAGTTAATCAGAAATACATTAGCTGGTAAAGCGATAAAATTACCTTTTCGGCTGCCCGTCTCTAAAAATCGATCAAAATGACAGTTCATACAGGTGGTGGTATATTTGACATGACAGGAATTACAATCCAATTTTCCTTTGTGTACCGTATGGGCACGAAGAGTAGAATCAGCTTCATGGCATTTGGTACAGGCTGGTCTTGGATTCGTTATATCACGCATGGAGTGATAAAATTTTCCATCGCCATGAACATCATCCTTTTGATGACAATCTGTTCAAACCATACCATTGGCAAAATGAACATCGAGCATATTGATTTGTTTACCGAAATTAATCGTGGCGCCTTCTCGGCTATGGCAGGCAAGGCATAGTTCCTGTTTCTCTGCCTTCGCCACAGAATAGGAAAAAGTACCATCGTTTTTCTCGGCATGACATTGGTCACAACTCCCAATGTGGCAACTCTTACAGTCCAACTCAGCATAAGGAATACCCGTGACGTTCTTAAATCCGCCATGTTCTTCATACCAGTAACGCATCCCTTCTGTGGTATAATGGAGACTTTTGGTAAAAAAGGATTCCTGACAAATGATCGGATTTACTAAAACCAGAAGAAAAAAGCCTGAAGAAATTAGAGAAATCATTTTTGTTGTAAAAAGCTTTTTTAATAAGTTCATAAATATCCTCCTCTGTTTTGAATTAAATAGATTTCAGGATGAACTGACAATAGATAATATACTCAAATGGAATATAAATTTCAGTAATAGTAGTCATTGCAAGCAAAGTAAACTTATAACTGATTGAAACTCAATAAATTGTCTTCTCGTTTTGTTCTTCGCATTGACATGTTCAATCATGAAATTAAGATTCTCAATTAGTATAAAAAATATGGATTGACGTCACAGTACAGATTCCTCCATTTTTTTCCACATATTTTTAATTTCTTCTGTAATCACTCCATCCGAAAACTCAATAATTGTTTTTGCCTGCACCATTGCATCGGTGACAATGGTATCATAAGGAATTTTCCCGACAAAACCTATATTCCGTTCATGACAGAAACTTTCGATCTGGTTGGTAATTTCATCATTCAAATCATATTTATTGACACAAACGAAGGTAGGAATCTGAAAATGTCCGGATGACAGACCGATCACTCGTTCCATGTCATGCCGTCCTGACAGCGTTAGCTCCGTGACGACAAGTACAGCACTGGCACCTGTAATGGACGAAATCACTGGACAGCCAATGCCTGGCGCTCCATCCACAATGATATAATCAGACTTTTCTTTCTCAGCCAGCAGCTTTGCCTGTCGGCGTACCAGCGTAACTAGCTTACCTGAATTCTCTTCAGCTATGCCCAGCCTGGCGTGAACCATGGTACCAAAACGAGTATCTGAAATAAACCAGCGTCCGCTTAAGTTGTCGTTAAAATCGATTGCATTTACGGGACAAAACCAGATGCAGACGCCACAGCCTTCGCAGGCAACAGGATCGACCACAAAGTCAGGACTGATAGCATCGAACTGGCAGACTTCAACACACTTCCCGCATTGCGTACAATCGTTCTCCCTTACAGATGCTGTTTTTCCGCTGTAAAAATCCTCCTCATGCTGAATTTCGGGCCTGAGAATCAAATGAAGATCTGCCGCATCGACATCACAGTCCGCCATGAGTTTATTTTTTACAATCGATGCAAATGCCGCTGTTATCGTGGTTTTTCCAGTACCGCCCTTCCCGCTAATAATTACGATCTCTTTCATAAGCCTACTCTCCCATCGATTTCATGGTACAATGCCTGAAATTTTGTCCTGTACTCGGGATAAATTTCCACCAGCGGCATGCCTCCAGAATAGGCTTCGGCAATCTTGCGATCATTTTTGATTTCCATTAAAACCTCAATTTCCATTTGCTTGCAATATTTTTTCACCTCATCATTGCCAATATCCGACCGATTGATAACGACGCCAAGTTTGAGCTTCAGGCTACGTACCATTTCCACAGCCAGCTTCAAGTCGTTCAGTCCAAACGGCGTTGGTTCGGTGACCAGAATGACAAAGTCACTCTTTTTCACCGATTCAATAACGGGACAGGATGTACCAGGCGGCGCATCGATGATTACGGTTTGGGCGGGATCAATCTTACTTTTCACTTTTCGAATTAACGGTGGCGACATGGCTTCTCCGATACGAAGTTTTCCATGTATAAATTCGATCCCGCCAGTGTTGCCCTGTTCAATAATTCCAAGCTCTCGATCGATCGGTGAAATGGCATTTTCAGGACAAACCAGCCAGCATCCTGCGCAGGAATGACACAGTTCGGAAAAGACCAGTACATTATTTTTAATCACCACAATAGCATTGTATTCACAAATTTCAGCACATTTTCCACAATAGGTACATTTCGATTTATCCACTTCGGGAATAGGCGTGCCCACTGTTATTGATTTATGAAATTCAGGTTTGATAAAAATATGTCCATTTGGCTCCTCGACATCACAGTCTAAATATTGAACGTTCTTTTCCAGCGATAACGCCAGATTAACCGCCACTGTCGTTTTTCCTGTCCCGCCTTTACCGCTGGCGATGCTGATGATCATGTATTTGTCTCTCCAATTAATTTTAATACCAATTATCTATTGACATTAAAAGATCATTTGATTATATTTATTTTTACTTTATCAAAAGGAGTTTAATTTATGGCTGAAATCTTTATAAAAGTTCAATTAGAACAATTAGAAAATGGCGATTATTTAGCGACGAGTGATGATGTACCAGGTTTAGTTGCCCAGGGACGCACCATTGCTGAAACTTTAGAAATTGCCCAGGATGTGACCCGAAAATTAATTGAATCTTATATTGAACATGGAGACGAGCTTCCACACCAGTTACTTCGCCAACTCCCTGATAAGTTTGAGGTCGATATTCCTGTTGGAGTTTCGTCATGGGACGATTAGCTGGATTCTCCTACCGAGATATTGTTCGTAAATTACGCAAAGCTGGATTCACATTCGATAGACAGGCAAAAGGTAGCCATGAAATTTGGTGGAATCCAGAAACCAGAAAACGAACAACCGTCCCAAACCATCCTGGCTCATTACCCGAAGGAACAGTACGAGCAATCATTAAACAAGCTGATTTAAGCGTCGATCAATTTTTAAGCCTTTAAATATTTGGATTGTTTAAACAAATCCTTAACACTCATTAATCTCTGGCTACAAGAAAAACTGTTCGAATCAGAAAAATTGGAACAGTGATTAAACTCATCTGTCTAAAAAAACTTACTATCTCATTGCATCAACCTTCCCCTTATAAAATTTATTGATTAATTGACCAAACTNNCCCAATTACCCTGTTCACTTTTTACTATTCACTATTCCCTTTTCACTTTCAACTCTTAACTTCTCCCATCCCAATTACTCATTTAACCAGTTATCTAATTACCTTTTTCACTTTTCACTATTTACTTTTTACTTCTCACGCCGCCCTCTTTTCCTCTGTCTTCATAATTATTTTATTCACAATTTTTTGCATCGCTTCTCCTGCAGGTTTTTTCGCATAGTCATAAATGTAAGCTAATCCATTATCGCCGCTGTCCACAATCTTCGGATCTATGGGAATTCTGCCCAGGAAAGGCACGCCTAGCGAGTGTGCTGCCCGTTCGCCACCGCCGACTTTAAACAGATCGATTGGCTTGCCGCAATGGGGGCAGTTGAATCCGCTCATATTTTCCACAATTCCCAGCACAGGAATTCGCAAGGCTTGTGAAAAACGAACAGCCTTTCGGGAATCAATCAGGGCGACATCCTGCAGGGTGGTCACGATAATCGAACCGTCNNGCTCATCGCCCGTTCCTGGGGGCGAATCAATGATGAGATAATCAAGTTCACCCCATTCAATTTCGCCGAGGAACTGCTTGATCGCCCCCATTTTCAGCGGTCCCCGCCAGATCACGGGCGCATCGGCATCCTGCAATAATGACGCCATGGTAATCACTTTGATCCCTTTCACCTCAATGGGCAGTAACCCGGGACCTTTTTCGGAAGGTTGCACAAATTTTCCCTCAATTCCCAGCATTTTACCAAGTGAAGGTCCATGAATATCGGTATCCAATAGTCCAATTTTAAAACTAGCCAAAGCAAGACCGAAGGCTAAATTCGTGGCGATGGTACTTTTGCCCACTCCACCCTTGCCGCTCATGATGATTATTTTATGTTTAATTTGAGCCATATTTTCACGAATAGCCATATCCAACAATTGCTGCTGTAGCTTACGATCGTCAGGGAAATTTCCTTTGTTCATTATCAAATCTCCGTGATTATGATCCATAACTTATTTTTATTAGGAAACTTAATACTATAAAATGAGCGATTGGCTTTTGGCATCTGGCTATTGGCTAAATGCTAATATCCAATTGCTAAAAGCTTAATTACAATCACTCAACTTGACCATCAACAGTAATAATCGTTTCACAGCCTTCTTCAAAAACAGTTGGATGAAACCCCTTATTTTCAAACCAGCTTTTTATCTGCTCAATCGACCACCCGCCAACCAGGTGCTCTCGACCCTCTTCACGATGCAATTCGGCGACCGCTTGCTTTCCTTTTTCATTTAGATCCGAAATAATAATTCTTCCCATCGCTTTGCAAACACGCAGCATCTCATTTAGCACCAATTGGGGATGGATCAGGTGATGAAATAGAGCCGCCGAAACCACGGCATCATAAGATTGCGACTCAAATTTCAACTGTCGGGCATCCTGTAGATGTAAATCAATTCGATCATCCACATTAAAGAAGATCGCATTCAATCTGGCACAGTAAATTTCTTCATCAGAAATATCAATTGACGTACAATTTTTACCCGATCTGGCAATCGCTAACGCCAGATGCCCTTTGCCGCACCCTACGTCCAAAATTTTGGCACCCCTGGGAAGATCAGATAGCAGTTGCGCTATTTTCTCTCTTATCATAGGGATATCATAACCCTTTGCTCGATATTGTTCAAGTCGAGCTACATATTTTCGGTGGTTATCTTTCAATAAATAATCCGCAATAGCTGCACGCAGACCCTGAATACCCAACAGGGAACAATGCTGTTTGTTTTCAGGGATACTACCTAACGCTCTGATCACATCGTCATCGGTTATTTTCGTGGCTTCTTTGATAGACCTGCCAATGGCTAATTCCGAAACCACACTGGTCGTAGAAATAGCTCCCCAACAGCCGAATACTTTATATTTAAAATCAATGATAGTTTCATTTTCAATGCGAATCCAAACTTTGATAAAATCCCCGCAAGTGGGATCACCGATTTTCGCATATCCATCGGCATTTTCGATTTCACCAATATTTCTTGGATTAAGAAAGTGATCTAAAATTTTTTGGTTGATATCCGAAGCTGCTTGTTCCATAATCTCTTATTTTATAAAAAATTTCTTGTCATTTGGAATGGCAATCAACAGCCGATCCCGACTGATATTGCCATGTTTCCTGCTTTCTTCACAGCCAAACGAAAAAACTGGATAGTTCTCATTAATACATTCCACAACACAGGAAATACAATCCAATGAAATCGGGGAGAGCCGATACAACGGAAGTTTACCTGTTTTATAATACCACTCTCTAAAAATGGGAGTCACCGCTTCTGGTTGAATAAAGCCAGCAAAAACATCCGCTTCATATCCATTGATGATGATTGATTTGATTCTCTTTTTTAAAGGTTTAATATCCGAAATAATTTTTTCAGAAATATTTTTAGCAACGTTTTCTTTTGAAAATTTAGTATCGTTTAAATTTAATCTGTCCTGCCAGCCAAGCAAATATCTCATATTATCTGAATTAGAATTTTTGCTCGATAGAATCAAAGGAGAATTAACGATTGACATGGAAAGGGCATCGCAAAACGATAGTTGTTCATCAATCGTCGTTTCCTTTTCTTCTTCAGAGAACTTGATACTGATCCAGTGGGTGCTGGCAATTTTTTTTAATCTTTCCTTCATCGATCCTCCAGATGAATAAAAATTAGCGTTTCACATTTAATAATTTAAAATTCCTAATACCAATAAAATCACCTGAAGGCAAAGAAACTGCTATGAACTAATAACTTACCTCATCCTTTGACTTATATTCATATCGCTTTCCCTTTAAATTGATCAAAATACCATCCAAATGATCAATCTCATGCTGAAACACACGGGCACGTAGATCATTAACCAATACACATATTTCTTTGCCTTCAGGATTTAAGCCTTGTAAAACAATTTCTTTGGCACGACTGATTTCATAAAGTTCATTAGGGATGCTCAAACAGCCTTCAACATCGGACTGCTTGCCATTCTGCCATGCTATCAAGGGATTCACGACTTGATACAATCGGCTATTGACCATGACCGTAATCAACCGTTGGGAAATCCCGATCTGCGGTGCTGCCAATCCAATGCCTTTGTTCGCAACCATTATTATGACCATTTCATCTAAAATATTTCGAATATACTGATTGATTCCCTCAACGGGTTGAGATTTTACCAGGAGAATCGGATCGGGATAAACAATAATTCTTTTAGCCATTGAGAGTTCTTAATATAACTTTTTTACAACTTCGATTTATATTGGTGATGATTAAACATAAAAATTTTCAAATAACAAAAACAAAATCTCAAATAAATCCCAAATTCAAAATTACAAATTGGATTTTCTCAAATTTTAACTCAAAGACAACAAGACAAATAATTAGAAAATCATTTAAGATGTCGCAGTACAAAATATGAAACACTCGTGTGAAACAGGTTTGAAAATTTGAGTATTGTTTCTTTGTATTTTATTTGTTTTTTGTATTTTGTTGTTTGTTTTTTAACACCCTGACAGTAGAAAATGAAATCGAATTTTATATTTTTAGTGTTGTTGTAAATGTCGTTCCACCACTTCTTTGACCGAACCTCCAGCCCCTGTTACGACTTTAATCCCTGCTGCCTCCAATGCTTGTTGGGCATTCACGCCGACATTTCCTGTAATTAACACTTCGGCGCCATGTTTGGCAATTTCTCTCGGAATTTAAAGTTGAATTTTGGCATTTATTTTCCTTTTGNNATTTTCCTTTTGCTCTCATACTCAATAGTTTGATACCACTGATCTGTTTAAAAGTCGATCCCTGGCTGACACAACGAAAAACAATATCAGGATCAATAACTCTGCTTCCTGAGAGCACATCAATTCCATAGTCAAATAATAAAGGAATCATAGGCGTTGATGCCCCCAACATCACTTTGAAAGCATCCTGTCGGCACAATTTGATCACACTCTCAAAAGTATGGTTGATCAATGTCGTTCCTGAAATCGCCACAATGTCACACCTTGGCAGGAGATGCTTCATTTCATCTTCGGGCAAATCACCTTCCTGCAGCCGTTTTTCAAATACCCAGAGCTTGCCAGCAATTTTTTTCAGCACTGGAATGAAGGGGAAATGACCAATGACTCCGATAGCTTTGCCCTTCCCCTGCTCAGCAATGATATCAAAAGCATTTATTGGTTCACATTTGCTCTCATCAACTTCAATCAAAGAATTGATTGCCGCCATACCCAGACTGGCTTCCAGTAGTCGGTCTGAAAAAATATATTGTGCTAATTCTCTGACGCTCTTTTGGTGAAACTGCCCCACATCACGAACCCGGTTGTCATGATGCGGGGGCGGCTTACACAATGTTGAAGCCAATCTGCAATGACGACTCATCACAACTGTCCAGTGAACGCCGACTAATACCTGACTAATCGGGAAATCACCCTTAACAGAATGTAAAATATCTTCCAATATCTTCAATGTTATTGCCTCACCATATTTGCACCACATTTAGGACATGCAACGTCATAACAGGGTTTCCCACGCTGATGCGGAACCATGGTTCCACATGATGGGCAGACGCAATTACCGCTCGGTCCTGCACCAGGCCGTAATCCACCCATGCGTCCACGACCTCCGCCTCTTCCGAGTCCCCTGCCTGTTCCTGGTCCTTTCCCAGTAGGTCCAGTACCATCTCCGAATGGCATATTGATTCACCTCCTCTCCTTTTAAAACGTCCTGTCAATAAAAATCTATAAGTTTCGATTAAATTTAGTTGAAAGAAATAGTGAATTACCGTAGAGCTTAGGGCGTTGAGCGTGGGGCGAAAACTTGTTCATCAACGCCCTACTCGCTACACCCCACGCTCAACAATTATTCTCCGTCCAACACCCGATTTAATAAAATCATCTCCAAATTGCTGTTTAAAAATTTCAATAGCTTCTTTTCCTGTACAGTGGCTGGGTGCAATCCGTTGAACACCATATTCCTGAATCGTGTTCACAATCTTGCTTATATTTTGAGAACTTTCACTTTTCAAATGAAAACCACCCATCGCCAGATAAATTGGTTCATAAGGAAAAATCGCTTTGACATGTTCGATAATCCGAACAATACCAGGATGAGCGCAGCCAGTTATTAACACCAATCCTTTGGGTGATTGTACTACCAGCGATTGTTCTGGAATATTCCCCCTCAATTCACCTGACGAATAAATGGAATTGCTAATTTGCTTGGACGAATCAATTCTGACAGCTTTTGTACCCTTTGAATGAATCTCGTGCTCCAGATCTACTGGCGACGAGTTTGGAATGAAAACGGTTACATCTGAATTTACGGTTAGAAAATCTTTCAACCCACCCTGGTGATCCCAATGATTGTGAGAAATCACTAATGAGTGAATCGAACGGGGATCAATGTACAATTTTCCCATATTGTCAAGTAAAACTTTGCCATTGCCTCCCGTATCAAACAGTATCGTATCTTTTTCAGTTTGGATAACGCAACCAAAGCCTCATTCTGAAGTTAAGGTGAAGTCATAACTCACGTTATCATAGACAACGGTGATAGCTATTTTGGAATGACTGACATTTTGCAACATATTATTTTGTCCCTGACAATTATGAAATAGAAAAGCAGTAATGAAAATAAGGAACCTAAAAATCATATTCATGCACCTCCACGAAACCGCCATCGAAAAGGCTTGCCTGATGCTTGCGTTTTCCGCTTAGGTAAAGCGGATTGGTCAGGCTTACTTTCCAATGCGGAAGTGATTCCCTCGCCGATTTTCGAAATTATTATGGGTAACAGCGTGCTTCCCAGGGTTACAATTGCTGCTTTTATCGTGGGTAGCAGCGATGTTTTTGCTGATTGAACTTCAATAGGTTGCGTTTGTTGTACGACTACGCTTGCTACTGACTGAATTGCCTGGACAGGACAAACCTCGATACATTTCCCGCATAACGTACAGTGTGATTGATTGATGTATGCCTTTTTATCGACTAAATAGATCGTCCCAACTTCGCAGGCGTCCATGCAGGCAGCGCAGCCGTCGCACTTTTGTTGATCGATGATAATTTCCATTTTGATTTTAGATTTTAGATTTACGATTTTTGAGTTTGTTAGGTAACTGGATGATAAGGTAATTAGGTTATTAGATTATTAGTGCTGGAACGAAAACTTCTATTTTTGGTATATTTCAGTCATTGTAAGGAGCGAAGCGACGGAGCAATCCTGTTGTTAAGTGGTCATAATTTAAGAGATTGCTTCGCTCCTCCGTCGCTCACAATGACAATATCTTTTTAGATTTCAAAAGATTACGTTCAAATACTAATTAGGTAATTAGGTTATTGAATGATTAGGAAATTAGAATTATTCCTATATTACCCATTAGTTGCCCAATTGCACAATTACCTAATTACCCGAATTACTCTTTTTCAAGCTCACTAATTCGTTTTTTTATCACCTCCAACTGCTGGGTTGCATGCTCAGCCTGGGCTTTCAATTCTTGAAGTTCCTGCTCCTTACTCTTTGGAGCTGCTGATTGGGGTTGCGGATTAAAACCTGCACCTGTTCCCATACCACGCCCCATACCTCTGCCCATGCCTATGCCACGTCCCATGCCCATACCGCCACTCATTCCCATACCAGCATGAGCGGGACCAAACTGGGTGATAGGTTGCAACTGTCCATTTTTATATGCCTTGACTGCAAGCTCCACTGTTCCGCCTGTTGACTGAAAAATCTTTATACCTGCCGCCGTTAACGTTTGAAAGGCATTGGGGCCCACGCTTCCAGTAATCACTGCCGTGACATCCTTCGAGCTCATCAGTTGCCCCGATTGAATGCCAGCGCCATGCGCCGCACTCAAACTTACATTTTCTATAGCTTCAAATTCCATCGTCTCAGGATCGATGATGATAAAATATTGTGCTCTGCCAAATCTTGGATCAACTTGTGCTTGTAAATCGGCTCCTGTTGCAGTAATCGCTATTTTCATTGACATGCTCCTTTGTGCTTTATAACATGAATTAGCGTTAAATTTTCACGACAAAGACGCAAAGAATTTATGTTTCATCATATAAAGCATAGTCTGTCCATTAAAACAATGATTTTGACCTTTAATTTAATCAATTCATAACTTCAACTTAGCGTCTCTACGCCATTGCGGTTTAAAAATTATTAAAATAAATATGGTGCGACTAGCGGAACTCCACCATAGCTCGCATAAGTCGGCGGATAATATCCTCCCCTGTAAAATGATGGATGCACTGGTGAATAGTATGGCACGTACAGTGGACCCAAATTACCCGCCATGTAAGGAATTGTGGGACGATAAAAACCTCTGCCCCGACCTCGTCCCCCGCCACCAGCGAATGGGAATCCATAATATCCCCACTTCCAGAAGCCCCTTCCAAAAAAATGACGACCTCTTGGCATGATTATTTCTCCTTTGTGATTTTATTACTGATTCCATCGCTTTGAGCGATGGAATCAGTTCCTTTTCATAGTTTTATGTCCCAACGGATTTTTACGAATCCTTTTCTAACTCTGAAATTC
>JABAOH010016728.1_pt2 | contig 14195 bp, 12 predicted proteins | sample 7062181 | NCBI WGS metagenome assembly JABAOH01 (sample SAMN14538630, study PRJNA623070) | marine sediment metagenome | biome: marine biome [ENVO:00000428]; feature: marine pelagic biome [ENVO:01000023]; material: deep marine sediment [ENVO:00002113]; isolation source: pool of 5 deep marine... | reverse complement strand
GGTGTCCACAAGCGTTCACCTCATCCGGGATCGGTACGATCACTTCAACCTTGGATCGATGGAATCCCTGATCCCCTCGCCCAAGAGATTATACCCCAGAACCGTTACGAGAATGGCGATGCCGGGGAAAAGGGAAAGCCACCAGGCAAACTCTATGTTATCCTTCCCTGCTGTGAGAATATTTCCCCACGAAGGAGTGGGAGGTTGCACCCCGAGACCCAGAAAAGAGAGGGCGGATTCCGTCAGTATCGCCCCGGCCACGCCGAGAGTGGCCGCAACGAGGATCGGAGCAAGTGTGTTCGGCAGAATGTGTTTTACCATAATTTTTACATCCGATTCGCCGAGGGCTTTCGCAGCCTGTACGAAATCCCTGCTCTTGAGCGACAATGTCTCTGCCCGCACGAGCCGGGCCACTCCCATCCAGCCCGTCAACCCTATAACGATCATAATATTCCAGATGGAGGGCTCCAGAAAAGCGATGACTGCCAGGATCAGAAAAAAGGTGGGAAAACAGAGCATGATGTCGACAAAGCGCATCATGAGCGTATCGACGACACCGCCGAAATATCCCGCAGCAAGACCGATGCTAATGCCGATGAGTACCGCTATACCCATCGCGACAAAGCCAACCTTCAGGGATATCCTTGCCCCGTGTATCATCCGTGAAAACACATCCCTGCCCAGCTCGTCCGTACCCATCAGGTGATCCGGGGATGGCGGGGAAAATATGACGTTTACATCGAAATGATTGGGATCGTGGGGTGATAGATAGGCGGAAAAAAACGACACGAAAAAAAAGACGAGAATAAGCAGGAGACCGGAGAGAGCGAGGCGATTCCTCATGAACCGCCTCATAAAATCCGACTTTTCAAAAACCTTCATCATCAGTTTCCCTCTCTGATGCGAGGGTCAACCATCGCGTAGCCAACATCGGCGAGGAGGTTGCCAATTAGGGTGAGCACAGCCCCTATGACCAGGATACCCATAACGAGAGGATAGTCCCGCGACAGCACTCCCTGGTAAAAAAGCCTCCCCATGCCCGGGATGGCAAAGATAGTCTCGAATATGACCGAACCCCCGATCAGGCTCGGCACGGATAAACCGAGGATGGTTATCACGGGAAGCAGGGCATTTCTCATGGCATGTTTGTATATCACTCTGCTTTCCGGGAGGCCCTTGGCCCGTGCCGTTTGAATGTACTCCTGTCTCACCACCTCGAGCATGTTCGACCGCATATACCTGGACAGTCCCGCAAGACCGCCGAAGGCACCGAGCAGCACGGGCATGACGAGATGTTTTCCCCGGTCGGCTAATTTCCCCAGCAAAGAGAGCTTTTCGTAATCAAAGGAGTTTATTCCCGATATGGGGAGCCATCCGAGCTTTACCCCGAAGAGGATCATGCAGAGAAGGGCCAGCCAGAAGGTAGGCGTGGCAAAACCGACGAATACGAAGACGGTGGTTCCCTTGTCGAAAACCGAGTCTTTTTTTACAGCGGCAAGGACTCCCAGGGGAAGCGCAACGGCGAGGATAACGATCATGGAGAGGACGTTGATCTCTATGGTGATGGGAATGTGCTCCTTTATCTTTCGGATCACCGGTCTTCCGTCGGGCTGGAAACTCTGCCCGAAATCGAGGGTGATGAGTCGTTTCAGCCAGGTGATGTACTGGATGTGGAGGGGTTTATCGAGGCCGTAATATGCGATGAGCCGTTCCCTCGCCTCCGCCCCGGCTTTGGGGTTCAAGTCGGTGGCAAGATCCGTCGGTGAGCCAGGAGCGAGGTGAATGACGGTAAAGGTGATGATCGTGATTCCTATCAGGAGGGGTATCATGAGGACCAGCCTCTTTGCTATGTACCTTCCCACTCAGGGGCCCCCTTCAAAACTTCTCGTATTTGAACTCATTCTCGGGCACGTACCACTTTATGAAGTTGTACCGTATCCCTGCCGGTGCAGGCTCGATGTTCCTGAACCGCGCATGTATGGCGGGGAGGGCTTCGGCAACGTACAGAAAGTTGTATGGCTGCTCCTCAGCCAGAATTTCCTGGAACCGCCAGTAGAATTTTTTCCTCTCCTCCCTGTCGAAGGTACGTCTCCCCCTTTCCAGGAGTTCGTCCACTTCGCTGTTCTCGTAGCTGATGAAGTTGAGCTCCTTCTCCCCTGTCTTGCCCGAATGCCAGATCTCGTACTGATCGGGATCCTGCCCTATCGACCAGCCGAGAATCACTGCCTCAAACTTCCTCTTGTCGATAAACTCGTTGATGAATGCTGCCCATTCGATCTCACGGATGGTCACCTCTACCCCGACATTTTTAAAAAACCTCTGTATGATAACCGCCGTTTTTCTCCGCGCCTCATTCCCGTGATTCGTCATAATAGTGAAACTGAGCTTCTTCCCCTCCCTGTCGAGAATGCCGTCTCCATCCCTGTCGATCCAACCCGAATCAGCGAGGAGCTTCTTTGCCAGCTCGGGATTATACTCGTACTTCTTCACGCCCGGATTGTGCATCCAGGTTCCCGGCTTGTACGGCCCCACCGACTCGACACCAAGGCCGAAGAGTACACCCTTAATGATATCTTTCCGGTTTATGGCATAGGACAGCGCCTGCCTGACCTGCCTGTCCCGAAAGAGAGGGTTTTTAAGGTTGTACCCGAGGTAGGTGTAGCCGAAGGAGAGGTACCGGTATTTGTTATAATTTTTCTTAAATTCCGGGGTTTCGGTCTGCCTCGTATACTGGGGAGGAGTGAGCCCCATGAAGTCGACCCCCCCGGCTTTCAGCTCAAGGAACATGGTGGCCTGGTCGGGAATTATCCGGTATATGACCTTCTTAATGTAGGGGCTCCCCTCATAATAACCGGGATTCACATCGAGGACGATCTTTTCCCCCGGCTTCCACTCCACGAATCGATACGGTCCCGTACCGACGGGATGAGCGTTCTGCTCGCTCTTGACGATATCCTTCTCCTTCTCCAGCTTGTGCTTCGGGAGTATCGACAACCCCCAGGAACTGAGGGCGGGAGCGAAAGGTTCTTCGTATTCCACAACGAAGGTGTAGAGGTCGGGAGCGGAGGCACTCTTGACCTGGAGAAAATCTTCCGCGTATGCCGTCGGCGTGCTCGGATCGATCATCAGCTTGTACGTGAAGAGGACGTCATCGGACGTGAAGGGTTCGCCGTCGTGCCAGGAGACACCTTTCCTGAGATGGAAGATAATCTTCTGTCCCCCCTCTTTTATTTCCCACGACTCGGCAAGCTCACCCTCCAGTTCGAGGTTTTTATCGTACCGCACGAGGCCGTTATAAATGAGCGACCCGACCTCATGGGAAGCAGAATCTGAAGTGATATTGGGGATTAGTCCCGATATGTCTCCGATCGTGCCTATAACGATGGCATCCCCGTAGGCGGGTGTTCCGGTGGCGCTGCCCACAGCTATCTCCACGGTGTCTTTTGGCGGCATGTTCGCATTCTTTCCTCCCTTTTCCCCGCACCCTGCAACGAGGAGAAGCAAAGAAACTAGAACCAGAACATTCGATTTCACCCTACCCATTTCGACCAGCCCCCTTGAAAATTTGTTCTACCTCGAGGCGAAAAGAACATCCGCGGGAAAAAATCTCAAGAGCCGACGGCATCTCTTCTTCCTCTCCTGCGTAAGCGTACGACACCTCGACGGAAAAATCTTTAAGCCGGTATTCCACGGAAAGCAACCGCATGAAAATATCGGCCACCACGCGAAAATCATCCCCTTTGTAGAGAAACCCCTTCCGCGTCCGAAATAGCTCCCCTTCCCTTTTCTCGAAGGGCAACCTCCCCGAGACCAGTCCCTTGACGGACAGCGCCCCGCCCATGACCTTCAAAAAACGGTACACCCTGTCATCCACGCTTCGCCCCCTCGTGCCCGGCTCTTCGATGGTGATCTGATACTCGGAGCCAAAACCCACCTGGTGGGCCCTGAAAAGAAGATCACCCGAATATGCATAAAAATTCAGGGTCACAGCCGATCCGTTAACCGATGCGCCTATGATGAAGGGGAAGCCCGAGTCGCCGCACGTCATCTCACCGTTATAGACGACGTATCCGTCGAAGCCGCTGTGAGGAGACGTCTTAAGAAAAAAAAGGCGTAAAACCTCTCTATCAGGCCTTTTCACGGGGAAGCCTGCACAACCGGCAGCAAGGAGAAGGAAAAGCAGCAACCAAAGGATCCTGCCTCCCCGATAAGGAGTAGTTATTTTTCTATCTCCTTCAGTTTATTCTGAACAACCTCAGGGTTCTCATGGTTGTTCTTCAAGGCTCTCTCGTAATACTGAGCTGCCTCTTCCTTTTTCGAGAGGGCTCTCAGCACATCTCCCATGTGCTCGAGGATAACCGGGTCATCGGGGACGAACTTCATCGCCCGCTCGAGCTCATGGAGAGCCATTTCCAGCTTGCCCTGCCGGTAAAATACCCAGGCGAGGCTGTCTATGAAGTAGCCATCATCCGGCTTTATATCGAGGGCCCGCTTTATCATGACCTCTGCCTCGTCGAGCTTGATGTTCTTATCTGCATAGGTATAACCGAGGTAGTTCAGTGCCGTGGCATCATCGGGATTTATTTCGATGGCCCTCTTCATCTCCTTCTCGAGAAGTTCGAATTTGCCGAGCTTATCATATACGACTCCGAGAAGAAAATGCGCCCGCTCGTTATCCGGAGCCTTGCCCACGGCCTCATCGAGAACCTCAGCGGCTTCTGTGTGCATCTTTCCCTCGTAGAGGACTTCGCCGAGAAAGAGCATGACTTCCACATCATCCGGGAACTTTTCCTTCAGCATCCTCAGCGACGTGACTGCCTTTTCTATCTCTTCCTTTTTCGAGTAGAGATAGGCAAGATGAAAAATTGAATCCCGGTAGTAATCGCTGTCTTCGGGAACTTTCGAGAACTCCTCCTCTGCTCGCGGGAGCAATCCCTTCTCCTGATATGCTCCTCCGAGAAACATCCTGGCCCGGTAATCATCGGGCTTCATCGTCAAAACAAAGTTGAATTCCTCGATCGCCTTGTCAATCTCCCCGCTTTCGAAGTAGAGAAGGCCGAGCTTTGTGCGAAGGGTAACATTGTTCATGTCGAAGGACTTGAGCGTCTCGTACTGGTCAACGGCCTTGTCATACTCTTTCTTGACGATGTAAATCTGGCCGAGCCTTTCCCGTATCAGGCGGTTCGAGGGGTTCAGCTTGATGGCCTTCTTGTACATGTCTGCCGCCTCGTCGCTTTTCCCCTGAAGGTCGAGTATCCAGGCGGTATCTATGATAGCGCTGTCGAAGGAGGGGTGTATTTCCAGAGCCTTTGCGTAATTTATAAGAGCTTCTTCATATTTTTTCTGTGCTGCCTGGATGCGGCCGAGATAAAAGTAACCGAGGAAGTACCCCGGGTTTTTCTCCACGAGCTCCTTCACCACCCTCTCAGCATCCTGGAAATTTTTCTCTTCGGCGAAAAGGGTCGAGAGCTGCAGGTACGCTTCCTCATAATCTGGATAGTTGGTTATGAGCTCTTTGTAGAGTTCAACGGCCTTCTCTTTTTTCCCTGTGGCAGCGTATATTCCCGCAAGCAGCTCGGTGGCCCTTTTATCCCCGGGATCCAGCTCCATTGCCGTCTCGAGATAGCCCCGCGCCTTTTCGAGCTCCCCCTTCTTGAGATAGACGTTTGCGAGCTCCGTGTATATCGTTGGCTGCGTGTCATCGAACTTAAGGGCTTTCAGGTAGTGCTCTGCCGCGTCGTCATACGATCCCTGCCGGTAACTCAGGTGACCGAGGATAAAGTAGTAGTAGCCCTTCCCTTTAATTTTGGACCGTGCCGCTCCGAACCCGTGAAATGCTGATGACCAGGAAAACGAAAGAGCCAGAGTCAACGCGAGGACAGAAATCAGAAATCTTTTCTTTTTCATTTCTTCTCCAATACACTGGTTGATAATTTTCTTATTATACAATGAATGAAACACAAATATCACGGAGGCGATATGCTTCAAAGGATAAATGTGGATAGAATCATGCAACGGCTCATGATGAACGGGGGAGAGTGGGGGGACCTCTTTTACGAAAAAACCTCCGTAACGAGAATTTCCCACGAGGATAACCGGCTCGAAAAGATCGTCACCGGAACGGATACTGGTGTGGGTGTCCGGCTCATAAAAAATTTCCGGACCCTCTATGCCTGGACGAACAGCCCAGAAGAAAAGACTCTCCTTAACCTCGCCACACGTCTATCCGAGCTATCGAAATCAGACGCTCTTCCGAGCGCCTCCATCACAGAACTGAAGAAGGTCCCGCCCTTAACGGAAGTGAAGATATCACCCGAATCGTACGAGTTCAAAAAAAAGATAGAGAAAGTACTCCAGGCAAAAGAGGGGGCGCACGTTGCAAATAACGTGAGCCAAATACGCGTGAACTACCAGGAGTCGTCGAGAACTATCCAGATAGCCAACTGCGACGGGGAGTTTTTCGAAAACCCGCAGACTTACGTACTCCTGGCTGTCCAGGTCGTCCTGTCACGAAACGGCAGACTTCAGATGGGGTATGAAACGGAAGGCGGCACGATGGGTATCGAAATTTATATGGGGGATGCTCCCCGCTTGATCGGGGAAAGAGCCGGGAAGAGGGCGCTGCTCATGCTCGAGGCACAAAAGGCACCGGGGGGCAGGATGCCCGTTGTCCTCTCCAGCGAAGCGGGCGGAACGATGATTCACGAGGCTGTCGGGCATGGCCTCGAGGCGGACCTTGCAACGGGAGGCCTCTCGGTCTACAGCGGAAAGATCGGCGAGCAGATTGCATCACCCCTGGTTTCGGTGGTTGACAACCCGACGATTCCGGGAAAAAGAGGATCCTATGCCATTGATGATGAAGGGATTTTTACCGGAGAAACGGTCCTGGTGGAAAAAGGAATATTGAAAAACTACCTCTTCGACAGGCTCCAGGCCATAAAAAGCGGCTCCCGGTCAACGGGAAACGGCAGGAGGGAATCGTACCGTCAGCGCCCGATACCGAGGATGAGCAATACGATAATCTCTCCGGGTGAAACCTCTCCGGGAGAGATCATTCGGTCCGTCACCCGCGGGCTCCTCGTCAAAAAGATGGGCGGCGGCCAGGTCAACACGGTCACGGGAGATTTTGTCTTCGAGGTATCGGAAGGGTATTTGATAACAAATGGTAAAATCGGCGAGCCCGTGAGAGGAGCGACGCTTACCGGAAACGGGCCGGAGGTTTTGAAAATGATTGACCTCGTCGGCACCGATCTGGGATTCGGCATCGGAACCTGCGGCAAAGACGGCCAGGGTGTCCCTGTGGCAGACGCACAGCCCACGTTGCGCATCGGGGAGCCTTACATTACCGTCGGCGGCACGGCGGATTGACCGACAGTAAATGCACGACCCGAAATTAAACGACCCGAAAAAGGTATAAGCGCTTCAAGGGAACTATTTTCCGGTAATAAGTCTCGACATAAGCGGTAATACCCGACGGCATGCAGCTTTACACGCTCCCAACGTCCTCCCGATAATTAAATATTTCGAGGTTCCCGCACGGATATCGGGCATCTTTCTCCACACCCGGTTATTTTGTTTCACCCGGCAGTTGATTTATTCTTGACACCCATTCGTGAATACTGGTATGTATGTATCATAAACTGTATACCGTATACACTTTACAGGTCCCATACATAGCTGGACGATAGGAAGGCCTTTTCTTGAAAAAACACGGGAAAGTATTTCCTTTATGACAAACTTTCACCGACCAAACCAAAAGGGAGGGAAACTATGGCTACACTGAAAGAAAAGCTGGCCAAGAAGATCGAAGAACATCGGCCAAGGACAACGAGGCTATTGAAGGAGTTCGGAAAAGTCAAGATTGACGAAGTCACCATCGCTCAGGCTATCGGGGGGATGAGGGGCATAAAATCCCTTGTAACTGACATCTCCTACCTTGACCCCTTCGAGGGAATCAGGTTCAGGGGATTCACCATCCCTGAAACCATGGCAATGCTGCCGAAGCCTGCCGGGGCGGAAATGCCTTTTGTAGAAGGACACTTTTATCTTCTACTGACGGGAGAGGTCCCCACTGATGCGGAGATCGAGGTAGTGGTTAGCGAGTTTCAGGCCAGGAAGAAGGTCCCGCAGTACGTATTCGACACCCTGAAAGCGATGGGGAAAGACAGCCACCCCATGACCATGTTTTCGGCTGCCATCCTAACCATGCAGAAAGAATCGCTTTTCGTGAAAGCCTACAACGATGGATCAGCCAACCGGATGAACTACTGGGAGTTCTTTTACGAAGACTGCATGAATCTCCTTGCGAAGCTCCCCGAGATCGGCGCCTTCATCTACCGGTACAAGTTCAAAGATAACATTATTCCATCCAATCCAAAACTCGACTTCGGGGGCGATTTCGCCCACATGATGGGCATCGACAAGCCCTACGATGACGTGATGAGGATGTACTTCAATCTTCACTCCGACCACGAGAGCGGAAACGTCTCCGCCCACACCGTCCACCTCGTCGCATCGGCCCTCTCTGATCCGTATTATGCCCTCTCGGCGGGTATAAATGGCCTCGCCGGCCCCCTCCACGGTCTCGCCAATCAGGAGGTTCTCGGGTGGATCCAGGAAGTCCTTGAGAAGATGGGCGGACAGGTCCCGAGCAACGAGGAGCTGGAAAAGTTCTGCTGGGACACGCTCAACAGCGGCCAGGTCATTCCCGGCTACGGCCACGCCGTGCTCAGAAAGACCGACCCGAGGTACATGGCCCAGAGGGAGTTCGCGCTCAAGCACCTTCCCGACGACCCGATTTTCAAGATGGTAAGTGCCCTCTTTGAAGTGGTGCCCGATGTTCTCCAGAAGCACGGGAAGGCGAAGAATCCCTGGCCGAACGTGGACGCCCATTCCGGCGTAATCCAGTGGTACTATGGTGTTACGGAATACGATTTTTACACGGTTCTCTTCGGAATCGGCAGGTCCCTCGGGGTCCTTGCCAACATCATATGGGACAGGGCTCTCGGCTATCCAATCGAGCGGCCGAAATCCGTCACCACCGACATGCTCGAGGAGGCGGCAGGAATCAAGAAGTAAAACCAGGCATGCAGCAAGGTACCAAAGGAGGGCTCCCGGCCCTCCTTTTTTTTCCTCTCTCAACTTTTGATTTCCCCTCTCTTTCCCGGTGAGCTCTTCCGGCCTGAAAGGAAAAACCACCCGGACCCTCCTTGCGGTTCACGATCCGCCGGGCACTTAAAACCCTGAGCATCCCCGTCATAAGCGTAGTCTAAAGTTCTGAAAGACCTGACCGATTTCAATTTACAGGAAGGAAGAGTCAGGTAAAATAGTGACTGGTGACAGGGATGAACGCCACACGGTATTTTTAACGTATGGAAAAAAAAATCAAATCTTTTATCGCCCGTTTAAACCTCCCGTCTAAAATCGAGGGATTTCTCTTCGCAATCGTCGACATATTCCTCAAAGAGCTGAACCTTCGAGCCACAGGGAAGATCCTGGTAATCGGCGTCATCGTCGGCCTCATTTCCGGGGCAACGGCGATCATATTCAATTTCGCCCTCAACTACCTCATCAACCACACCGACGCGATCTGGGGTTATGTTCAGCCACAAGCGGGGGGTGAAGCGGCCGGATCGGAAATCGTCTTCCCCCTGCGGTCCTACCTGATACCTGTCCTGACAACCCTCGGCGGGCTCCTATCGGGATTCATCGTTTACAAATACGCCCCCGAGGCAGAGGGGCACGGCACCGACGCTGTCATAGAGGCGTACCACTTCAAAGATACCCACATCAGGAAGATTGTCCCCCTCATCAAGGGCGTATCTTCCGTGATAACCATAGGATCGGGGGGCTCGGCCGGAAAAGAGGGTCCGATAGCACAGGTCGCTGCCGGAATGTCGAACATTTTCGCCGGATGGGTCGAGCTCACCCCCCGGTTCAAGAGGATCGTTTACCTCTCCGCTGTCGGGTCTGCGATCGGGGCAATATTCAAAACTCCCCTCGGCGGGGCAGTGTTCGCCGCCGAGGTCCTCTACCGGGGCATCGACATGGAACTGGAAGTCCTTCTCATGTGTATCACCAGCTCCGTCGTAGCCTATTCCCTCTTCGGAACAATTTACGGCTGGGTTTCCCTCTTCGCAATCCCCGAACTGTTTTTCAGCAGGCCCATCGAACTCCCCGTATGCGCTGTCTTCTCGATATTTATCGCCCTGGTCGGGATCGGGTACATCAAGACATTCATCTTCATCAGGGATTTCTTCAAGAAATTGAACATCCCCAACACTTACAAACCCGCCATCGGCGGATTTCTCGTGGGCATCCTGGCCCTGTTCTTTCCCCACATCCTCGGGCCCGGATACGGTTGGATCCAGGAAGCGATCAACACGAACCTCACCATTACCGTTATGATGGCCTTCGTGGTTCTGAAAATCCTGGCTACATCGTTCACCATAGGATCCGGCGGGAGCGGGGGTGTCTTCGCACCATCGGTCGTCACCGGCGCTATCCTGGGGGGTCTCTTCGGCAGATTCGTCTCCCAGTACTTTCCGGGACTCATCGCAAACGAGGCAAGCTTTGTCATACTCGGTATGGGGGGGATGCTCTCCTGCGTGGCCAACACCCCGCTCGCGGCCTTCCTGATGGTGACCGAGATGACGGGCAGCTACAAACTCATCGTCCCCATGCTCCTGGTCGCGGTGGTCTCCTACATAGCTTCGGGGGGGCTCTCCCTGTACGAATCGCAGGTGAGCGGAAGGTTCAAATCGCCGATTCACCGGAGAAGGTTCTTCTTCGACATCATGGAAGACCTGAAGGTGAAAGACGTCATCACCTATCACCACGAGGTCATCGCAATACCGGAAAACATGTATTACGGGCAGATTTTGAAGATTGTCAGTGACTCAACGAATCCCTACTTCCCCGTGGTCAACGATAAGGGTGAGATGGTTGGAATCTTTTCAATGGAAGACATGAGAAAATGCCTGGGCGACGACGAGTTCCTCTGCGACCTTCTCATCGCCAAAGACCTGGGGACGACCCACAACATCATCACTACGACTCTCGACGAGAACCTGAACTCGGTCATGAAGAAATTTCTTATCAAGAACCTGGAGGAAATTCCCGTTGTGGATGCCTCGGACGGCAATAAGGTTATCGGCTTTCTGGGGAGAAGGGATATATTCATCACCTATCAGAACAAGCTCCAGGAAATGGGGTTCCACTTTGACGAGGAGGAATTGTGAGGGAAGACCAGGGAGAACCCTATGATACGAGGAAGTAAGCCACTTTTATTTTCCTTTATTTTCATCGCCTCTCTCTTGATCGAGGTAAATGCAAATGCCCAGGAAACCGCCCAGATAAGATTGAACAGCCCCTCTTCCGAATCGTCCGTGATAATAGAGAGAAGCGGCAAGGGAGGCCGCCTGCTCAAGGCTGACGTGGCCTTCTGCCGTGAAATAACCGAAAAGAATTGTGTGGATGCGGCAACCTCTTTCAGCATCGACGACGCCAGGATTTTCTGCCACACCGTTGTCCACGGAGCGATGACGTACCTGGAGATACAGCACATATGGCATCACAACGGCAAATTCGACCAGGTGGTGCGATTGCCCGTCAAATCCGCGCAGTGGAGAACATGGTCCATGAAAAACCTGTTTTCGGGCGCCGAGGGAAGCTGGAAAGTGGAAATCTACGCAGGCGACTTGAAGATAGGCGAAGGTGAATTCAGCCTAACCTCACAGGAACCGGTCGTGAGAGAGAATGAATGAACGGAAAGATCGTGGGGAGGCAAAAACCAGTCCATAGTTCAGCGTCCAGAGGAATAACAAAAGAGCAGAACATCAGAAGTTCAGAGGATCAGAACTTCAGCAATTCCCCCATATCAATTTCTCACCTTTCGTCGAGAAACTGGAAGAAGTTCTCGGAAAACGTGTCGTCGTTGGGAGTCGTCCGGAAAAACCACTTGAAGCCACGCTCGGTGAGGGTAGCGGCAGTCGATTCCGGATTGAGAAATGGTCTCATGCCGTTGAGCAGCAAGGGAGGCCGTCTTCGTCACGGAGCTGTAATAGCAGCCGATGAGGGCAACAACGTTCTCCTCCGTTATGAGGCGCTCGGCCTCGGAAAGGCCCACATCGGGTTTTCCCTGATGGTCAGCAACGATGACCTCGATCTTGGCTCCCTTGAGGTTGGGAAGCCCCTCATCTTTCGCGAGGGGAAGATTGAAATCATGTTTGTTGTTGATTATTTCCTGGGCAAGCTTGATCGCATCAGCGAGCTCCTTGCCGGTGGTGGCAGCCGGCCCGGTGAGTTAATGCTTCCATAACCGCCTCCTCCCGGCGTCTCAATCCTGAGGATATCACCCTTTTTTAGCCGGGAGTAAAACTTCCCGCCCATGTCGGTCGTATTCCCCCCCGAGGTGACCAGGTTTTTCCCCGGAGAACCCGGCTGCCCACCGAGAATGCCGTAGGGAAGGAACCTCCTCCTCTCGGAGAGGACCGTAACATCGGCGTCCGATAGAAGCTCGATTTCCCTCACGATGCCGTCTCCCCCTCGAAACCTTCCCTCTCCCCCCGATTTTCTCCTCACGGAATACTCTTTCACCAGAAAGGGGTAACTGTACTCGATGGCTTCTACGGGCGTATTCAAGGTGTTCGTCATGTTCGAGTGGACCGCACTTGCCCCGTGAACACCCTCTCCTGCGCCCATGCCCCCACCGATGGTTTCATAGTAGGCGAAAGGTTCGCCCGTTCTCTCGTCGATCCCGCCGATAGTGACGTTGTTCATCGTTCCCTGGGACGCGGCTGTGATCCGTGCCGGAACGGCCTTCCCGAATGCGCCGAGCAAAACGTCGACGATCCTCTGGGAGGTTTCCACGTTTCCCCCGGCAACGGCTGCGGGAAAGGTGGCATCGACGATGGTACCCTTATCGGTAACGACAGACAGGGGCCTCAGAACCCCGCCGTTGGTCGGTATATCCTCGGGCATGAGAGCCCGGACGACATAGAGGACAGCCGACAGCGTGATCGCGTAGACGGCGTTCACGCTCCCCGATACCTGGCCGGCCGAACCCGAGAAATCAACCCGGAGGTTATCGCCGGACACAGTGACCTTCACCTTGATCGGGATCGCGTCGCCCGTGATACCATCGTCATCCATGTGGTCTTCGAAGGCGAAGGTCCCGTCGGGAATCGCTCGGATCGTCTCCCTCGTCACCCTCTCCGTATAGTTCTGCAGCTCCGAAGAGTAGAAGAGGAGCGCGTCCCTACCATGCTTCCCGGAGAGCTCGACGAGCCTCCGTATGCCCGTCATGTTGGCCATTATCTGGGCGGTAAAATCGCCCTCCCTCTCGGTGGGCGTCCGCACGTTTACGAGGATGAGCCGCATGAGTTTCTCATCGATCTGTCCGCCCGACACGAACTTGAGCGGAGGGATTATCACGCCCTCCTGGAAAAGCGATGTCGAAAGGGGCATGGAACCCGGGGATATCCCGCCGATATCGGCGTGGTGGGCCCTGTTGGCCACGAAAAACCGGGGATCCTTCCCCTCGAGGTAGACGGGGGCGACGAGCGTGATGTCGGGGAGATGGGTCCCCCCCCGGAAAGGGTCGTTCAAAATCGCCATGTCTCCCTCTCCGAGCCTCACCTCTGATATCGCCGATTTCACGGAAAGGGGCATGGACCCCAGGTGAACCGGGATGTGGGCCGCCTGGGCCACCATGTTCCCCTCGCTGTCGAAGATGGCGCATGAGTAATCCCTGCGCTCCTTTATGTTCGGCGAAAAAGAGGTCCTGTTCAAAGCAGAGCCCATCTCTTCGGCAATAGACGAGAACCTGTTTTTAAAGACCTCGAGCAGGACCGGATTCGGACCCATATCAGCCCTCCCGTTCTATGACGAGATTTCTGTAGCCGTCAACCCTCGCCAGCCACCCCGGCGGGATGACGGTGGTGGCGCTGTACTCGACCAGGACTGCGGGGCTCCTGATCAGGTTTCCCGGAAGCAGTTTTTCCCTCAAGACAACTCTGGACCGCACAGCTCTCGAGCGAAATACAACCTCCCTCTCGCCGAGCGTGGCGCCGGTTACAAGTTCCGGTCCGGAATCGGAAAGGGGAACGACTTTCGGCTTTTCGGGAACTCCCCTTGCCCTCAGCCGTATATTTACGATCTCCACCTCTCTGCCCGGGTTTTTATAGCCGAAGAGC
>JABAOH010013991.1_pt2 | contig 14200 bp, 9 predicted proteins | sample 7062181 | NCBI WGS metagenome assembly JABAOH01 (sample SAMN14538630, study PRJNA623070) | marine sediment metagenome | biome: marine biome [ENVO:00000428]; feature: marine pelagic biome [ENVO:01000023]; material: deep marine sediment [ENVO:00002113]; isolation source: pool of 5 deep marine... | reverse complement strand
TGCTGGCCTCCGCCCGAACCTCTGCTGGGCTACGCTCTTCCGGCACTGCTCGCTCCTTTCATTTGGGCGGTACCCTACCGCCCCCTGAGGAGCGAGAGCAAACCAGCTGGTGTCCATTAAGAACTGCTTAAACAGATTCCGAAAGTTGCTGACGGGGAACACACGGCGGAATACCGAAAAGTGAATAGATATTCACCTTTCGCGCGCACAGCGTTTATGATTTTTTACCCGGGCTTTACTTAACATTGTGACATTATCCGCCTCTGGCTGGCCTCCGTTCGCCCTATCTGGATTGCTCTGGTGGGGCGGCGAATGCGATGGGATAACGTAGCGTGACGGCTGAGACGAGCGTGACTCTTGAGGACGGCTCCCGAGTCGGCGTGATCGGCGGCGGTCCGGGTGGCTCCATGTTCGCCTATTTCCTCCTCACCTTCGCAGAGCGGATGGATCTGGATATCGGCGTGGACATCTACGAGCCACGCGATTTCGCCAAGCCTGGTCCAGGCGGCTGCAATATGTGCGGGGGTATCGTCTCAGAATCCCTGATCCAAGCTCTGGCCGTGGAAGGAATCAATCTCCCCTCATCCGTGGTACAGAGAGGAATCGACTCGTATGTCCTCCACACGAAGAACAGGAGCGTGAGGATTGATGCCCCACTTAGGGAGAAAAGAATAGCTGCGCTTCACCGGGGTGGCGGGCCCAGAGACATCGAGGATGTGAAGTGGGGAGGACTGGATGGCTACTTGCTGGGCTCGGCCCAGGAACTGGGCGCCAACGTAGTACACACCCGCGTCCCCGAAGTCGGTTGGGACGATAGCCGACCCCAGATGCGGCTGAAGGACACTGCCCAGACCTACGACCTGCTGGTCGGCGCCACCGGGGTCAACTCGTCAGGTTGGGACCTCTATGAGAGTCTGGGGTTCCAGTGCAAGCGCCCGAAAACGACCAAGGCCTACATAACCGAAGTGAACCTCGGCCATGAAGCCGTCACCCAACACTTCGGCAACTCAATGCACATCTTCCTCATCGACATGCCCCGCCTTGACTGCGCTGCCATTATCCCCAAAGGCGAATACCTGACCGTCTGCCTCCTGGGTCACGACATCGACCGAGACTTGGTCAGCGCGTTCTTCAGCAACCCAGCCGTCAAACGCTGCTTCCCAGAGACGTTGACGCCAGCTCAAGGTGCTTGCCACTGCTCCCCAAAGATCAACTTGCGAGAGGTAGACACGCCCTCGATGGACCGGGTAGTGCTGGTGGGGGATTGCGGTGTGACGCGGCTCTACAAGGATGGTATCGGAGCGGCCTATCGAACGGCGAAGGCGGCTGCCAGAACCGCCGTCTTCAGTGGCGTGTCCGCCGCTGACTTCAAGAAACACTATTGGCCCACCTACCGCTCCGTTGCCGGGGATAACCGCTTCGGGTCGCTCATCTTCGGCGTAGTTCATTGGATCAAGGCTTTGGGGCCACTCGTGCGAGGCGTCGTCAGGATGACCGCCAACGAGCAGACGCGCCCGGGCGCGGCCCGGCGCATGAGCATCGTGCTGTGGGACATGTTCACGGGCAGCGCCCCCTATCGCGATGTCTTCTTCCACACCCTCGATCCCCGCTTCTTGGGACGGTTCGGTTGGGAAAGCGCGCTGGCCCTCCGCAGGGACGGCCGCAGGAAAGGAGAGAAATCCGAAGATGGAACCGGGCGCGCTGGGTAAGGAATACGCCGACCGAGAAGTGATCTGCCGCCAGGGGGACCCAGGGGACTGGATGTATGTGATCCAGGCGGGCCGGGCGGAGGTCGTGCGCGAAGGCGATGGTACCGAGGTTGCGCTGGGGGAACTGGCGGCCGGCGACGTCTTCGGCGAAATGGCCATTTTCGACCGACAGCCCCGCTCCGCCACTGTCCGAGCCAAAGGAACGGCCCGAATCCTCACTCTGGACAAGCGGTCGTTCATGAGGCGGGTGCACGAGGACCCTTCCTTGGCGTTCCGTATCCTGCAGAAGATGTGTGGACGTATCCGCAGTCTGGATGAGGATCTGGCGCGGGCACGGCAATCCCAAGGCTGAGAGGAAGATTCGACTTGTCGTGTGGAGGTTGAAAGAGGGGAACTGGTCAACAGTAGATCGCAGCTATCGCGCGCCATCACCATCGGTGAGCGGGAAGCAGCGTTGCGGCACGTAGTGGGCCTTCGCCGGGAACCGGCGGGGCCTGTAGCTTCGGGAACCCGGGAGGGGTGTGGACATGTCCAGCATGGTGAGATTTGGCGCTCTCGGTATCGCCATTGCAGCCGTCGTTCTCGTTGGGCTGTTGGCCTCAGGGGATCAGCTGTTGACCTCGGCGTCCCCAGGAGGTCTTCAGAATCCCGGCTTTGAGGACGGGAGCGATCCCTACGGTGAGCCCGTAGCGTGGGATGTAGTCGCGGAGGCCGACGCAGTGGTCGTGGTCGGCCAGGAAGGCCCGGCGGATTTCCAGACCTACGCTGGCCAGAACATCACGGTTGATCCGTTCCGCGGCCAGCTCATGACGCGGCTGGGGACTCCCAAGGACATCTCTCAGAAGCAAGATCTGGGTGGAAACACAATCTCGCAGACGTTCCAGTCAGACCGCGACAAGCTTCTGTTTTCCTTCTGGGCCTTCTCATGGGAGCACCGGGGCGACGATCTGTTTCGGTTCGGTCTGACGGACCCGTCGGCACCCGGCACCGTCTTTCCCATCGGCGATGCCGCCACCGCCGACCCGACCGACCCTCTGGTTCTAACCATGCCTGACGGCACCTCAATCGTGTGCTCTCAGACGCCGTGCGAATTCGATATCGATGCTGGCAAGCGAGGCGACTTCCTGAATAGCGGCTGGCGCCAGGTGGAGATCAGCGGTCTCCCCGATGACGGACGCGAAGTCACCCTCACTTACAGCGTGGAGGGCCGCGATAACAACGCCCACGCCACCTGGGCCTACTTCGACAACGTGAACACGCCCCCGGTGGCCAATTTCGAGTTCTCACCCAATGAGCCCGTGGAGGGCACTCTCGTCCAGTTCACCGACCTTTCGTATGACCCTGACCCCGGCGACAGCATCGTCTCCTGGCTCTGGAAGATCACCGGCCCGGGGATCGACCCGAACGAGCCGCAAATCAGGTCCGTCCAGGACCCAGCCTTGATCTTCCCCCACGACGGCGAGTACGAGGTCTGCCTCACCGTCACCGACCCCTTCGGCGCATCTGACACCGTGTGCACAGGTGGAACCGCCACTGACGGCACTCCTGTGCCCGCAGCAGCCGTCGTCAACGCCAGCATGCTCGTCAACGCCCTCAACGTCGAGGTCCTGGCCGGCCAAGACGCTACGCTTTTCGGCCGCTTTGTGGAACCCGGCTACCTCGACCAGCACACGGCCTCATGGACGGTAAACGACTCGCCCATCATCGCCGCCGTTGATGAGCAGAACGGCGCCGGCAGAGTGACTGGTGACTACACAGCGCCCGCGAGTCCAGGGATTCTCACCGGTACCCTGACGGTCGAGGACGACGCCGTGCCACCTCAGTCCGCGTCCGACGATTTCGAGGTGAATGTACTCGGAAGCGTCAACAGCCGCGAACCCAACGACACGCTGGCGGACGCCCCGGCGCTGGACAGCGGCTGGGTGTACCTCTCCGACCTCGATTCGCCGGCCGACGTCGTCGACATCTTCGAGGTGCGCCTGCCGGGCGACCAGCCCCTGCCCGCAGGCAGCGAGCTCCTGGTGACCCTGGGAGACCTGCCGGCCGACCTCGACCTGATCGTCCTGGATCAGGTATCGCACGACGTGGCGACGGCTCCCTACCTGAGTCCGTACCTCAGCCCGTATCTGAGCCCGTACCTCAGTCCCTACCTCAGCCCTTACCTCAGCAGCCCCTACTTGAGTCCATACCTTAGCCCATATTTGAGCCCCTACCTCAGTCCCTACCTTAGCCCCTACCTTAGCCCTTACCTCAGCCCATACCTCAGCCCCTTCCAGACCCCCTACCTGANNCGAAGCCGGCGGCGCCGACCTCGGTCTGGCGGAGCTCGGTTTGGCGGACATCGCCTTCAACCCGGCTCTCTCCGAGGACGGAGCTGGCCCCGATACCTGCGGCGATGACATTGACAACGGCACCGACGGGGCGGCTGATGCTGACGACCCGGACTGCCTGGCGAGGGCTGTAGGATACTCCGCCAACCGCGGTCTGGAGGACGAGACTGTCCTCGTTCGCACTGACCTCCCGGACACCGAGCTGTTTGTCGCCGTCGTAGGGTACAACGGCGCCTTCAGCACGATACCCTACTCCCTGCAGATAGAAACGTCGGTGCCGCTGGATCTCGACGTCCTTGGTGGGGAATGCGGCGGCGAGCCTCTCCCCAGCCCCATCCCCTCACCAGCGCCCACGCTACCCCTCTGGGATCAGGACCCGCAGCCCAAGACCCTGATCGTCACGCAGCAAGAGAGATTCGAGGAGATCTACGGCGCGGCCGCGTGGAACGCCGTGCTGAACGATCCGGATACGGGTCTCATAGCACTGGCTCAGCACCCGACGGTCGCCGCTGACATCATCTCCCTGCCCAGCACAATCTACTACGAGTGGGACAGCAGCCCCTGCGATGTGGACAAGGCCAACGACGTCACCGCGGCGATCCGCAGCGAGATCTTTGCCTACCTCGACTCCCATCCCAGCATCCAGTACATCGTCCTCGCCGGAGGCGACGACGTCATCCCTCACCACCGCGTCCCCGACGAGACCACCATCAGCAACGAGAGCCTCTATCTCCCCGACGCCTTCCTCCAGCCGGGCCCGCTCTTCGCCAGCATCTCGGGCGGCTACAACCTCACCGACGACTACTACGTCGACTTCGTGCCCTCCCTGTGGCAGGGACGGGAGCTCTACATTCCGGACATGCCTACCGGCCGGTTGATCGAGACGCCCGACGAGATCATGGCCGCCGCCGGCGCCTTCCTGGACAGCAACGGAGTCCTTGACCTCTCGACCGCCTTCGCATCGGGATATGATTTCTTCGATGACGGTGCCCAGGCCATGGCCGACGCGTTGGGCACGACTACGGATACGCTCATCACACCGCCCGACCCCGACTGGAACGCCGACGACCTGCGCTGCGAACTTCTGGGCGAGGGCGACCCCCTGCAATGCGCCGCGCACGACGTCAGCGCTCTCAACGCTCACATGACCCACTACGCTGCTCTCTCCGCCTTCGGCTTCGCCAACGATGACTTCAACGACATCATGACCAGCAGCGACGTGGCCGATGCCGATGCCGCCGGACGGATCGTCTTTTCCATGGGCTGTCACAGCGGCCTCAACGTACCTGATGACTCTTCGCTGCCTGTGGACCCCGGTCTCGGCATTGACCCCGCCACCGACTTCCCCCAGGCCATGGCCCGCCAGCAAGCCGTCTACGTCGCCAACACCGGCTTTGGCGTGGGTGAGGAGCCGGGCGTCCTGTTCACCGAGCTCCTCCTGGCCACATTCGCCGGAGAATTGGTCGAGCCCAACGCTTTCGTCGGCGACGCCTTCATCACGGCCAAGCAGCTCTACCTGACCGGCCAGCTCGCTATGACCGAGTACGACGAGAAGGTCTCCATCCAGTCGACGCTATTCGGCCTGCCCATGTACCAGGTCGATCCCCCCACCCAAGCCGTCGTCGCTGCCGTCGAGTCTCTACAGGCCCAGACCGCTGGCATCTACTTCGGTGACCTCACCCTGACAGTCGACGGAGTCCCCTTGGACCCAATCGCCCTCGAGGAGGTGATAAGTGACGACGGCAGCTACATCACCGCGGATGGCGATGTTCAGGTCACCGCCGGCCGCCCGATCCAGCCCCGCGTAGTCCAAGAAATCAACAACGGTGCGTTGGACCCAGTGCATGGCGTCGTATTGACGGGTGGCTCCTTTACGGATCTCCTGCCCTTTGACCCCCTCATCTCTCGGCCCGACCGAGAGTGGCAGTCGGGTAGACCCGAGCTCCAGATATGCATTCCCGGTGACTGGCCCTCAGTGCTGGCCATCGTCAATAGCCTCGATACGGGAGGAGCCCTCCTCCAGAACCTTGTGGTTACCCCGGCCCAGTTCCGCTGCACGAGCGGTCCAGGAGATCCGGTCCTGGGCCGTGAGCGCATTTGGACTGAGCTAGGCCTGGGCCTGCTGCGCTCCTCATCCGACGACTTCCAGCCACCGCTGGTCAGCAGCGTGAGCCTCAGCCAGATCGACGACACGACCGTCGCCGTCAACGTTGAGGCCAGCGACGACTTCAGCGGCATCAGTCAAATCATCGTCCTCCTCATCGCCCGCGACGGCAGCAGCGGGACCGTCACCTCCATCGCTAGCGGCCCGCTGTCTGGCCCAGGTCCGTTCACCGTGGAAGTCCCCGACTTCCCGGCAGACGCCGACCTGGTTCTGCAAGTGATTGACGGCGCCAATAACCCCGCCACCCTTACGGCCAAGGCCGCGGGCGGCTTCAGTCTCATCTCCGTTGACGCCGGGCCCGACAAGGTTTTCACCCCTGGCCTACCGGTGCAGCTCACCGCCACCGTATCTGAGTTCACCGACCTGACTCCTCCCATCTCCTTCCAGTGGGACTTCGGCGACGGCACCTTTGACAGTGGACTCCTCGCACCTGAGGAGGCCCGCACGGTGGACGTGACTGTGGATGGGGCCGGCAACGCCACCTTTACCGTGGAGCACATATACGCAGCGGGCACCCCGTCGCTGCTCACGGCGACCCTCAAGGTGACCGACGCGGACGGCGGCGTCGGCCTCGACGACGTATCGCTCATGCTTCGCTGCGACCCCACCGACGCGCTAAGTGCCGATGCAGACCTTATCGGATGCCATGTGGACAACGATGCAACGACCGTCACCGTTGCCATGCGTGTGGAAGGGACGATCTCCAACGATTCGCAATACCGCGTCCTTATGGACGTCGGCACCTTTGACAACAAGACCAAGACTTTCCGGGACCCGCTCGACGGCAACCCTGATTTTCTCCTCAAGTACGACGGCGGCTCGGCAACCGGCCTGGTCAGCCTCAGCGCAGAGGTGGAAGGCAGCGAATTGAGATTCTCCTTCGACCTGGCGGAGATCGGCAGGACCAGCGGTGACCACATACAGTGGTTCGGTGAGAGCCAGGCGGGCGTCCCCTCCGAGCCGGAGACGGGCAAACTAGACAATATGCCGGACACCGGCTTCCTCGGCTACGTCCTGCGCTAGGAGCGGTGAGCCCAGGCTGGGGTCTCTTGGGATCGGTTGCGGCGGCGCGGCGTCCGCTGCCACTTCCTCCTGCCCTCTCCGGCAGAGAGCGTTGCTGGAGGCTGCTCGCTGAGGCGGTCGACATCGGTGATGACGCCGTTGTCTGGCTCCTCGGCCACAACATAGGCTGCCCGCCCCGGGCTGTCAGTCTCGTAAGCTACCCACGGCATTTGGGTTGCGTCCTCAGTAGGGACGTCACTCCGCACCGACAGAGAACAACCGCCCAGACGACTTGTTACTATGGGTGTTCCAGCAGGGTCCGCACAGCAGCCCTCACAAGCGGGTAGCGCTTCGACCTTGAAGTCCTCTGCGGAGCCGATGCAAACGACCGGGAGATCCAGCCAAGACGCTCTCCTGCCCTATCTTCCCGCGCCGTTAGTTGACCGGTGGGCCAGCCACCCCAACCAGTCGCCTCTCTGGGGTCAGTGGCTGATCGGTTCGCTGATGCACTGCGACGTCACCGGGTTTACTGCCATGTCCGAGAGCCTGGCCCAGCGCGGCAAAGAGGGTGCCGAACTCATGGCGGCCGTGCTCAACCGCTACTTCGACCGGATGCTGGAAATCGCCGACCGCTGGGGCGGCGTGCAGATGAAGTTCGGGGGCGACGCCATGCTGCTTCTCTTTTCCGACCGGGACCACGCCCCATGCGCGGCCGCCTGCGGCCAGGAAATGCAGAAGGCCATGAGGGAATTCCGTTGGGTCTCGGTGGCCGACGAGGCGTACCGGCTTCGCATGCGCATAGGCGTCCACTCCGGCCGCTTCTTATCCGCTTCCGTAGGTCAGCCGGATGGAGTGCTGCACTACCTCCTGTTGGGTCCGGACGTGAACCGAACAGCGGCCGTTGAACCGGCGGCCTCACCAGGCCAGGTGGTGGTCAGCGCTGAGACGGCAGCGCTTCTCGGCCCTGAATGTCACCTGATACCGACCACCACCGGGGGGATCTGGCGGGTGCGACGAATCAAGCCCCCGGACATGCGGCAGGCCAGTCGGGCCAAGACCAGGGCGCCGAGCGACGTCCTCCGGCGGTACCTCATGCCCCCCCTGGCCGACGGTCGTCTGTCCGGATTCCCCGGCGAGCACAGGCGTGTGACCGCTCTGTTCATCACTATCTACGGAGTGTCCCGACTGCTCAAGACCGCGGGGGATAGCCAGGCCCTCGCCCAGGTTGATGCTTATGTGAGGATGGTCATCTCTAGCCTGGAGCGATACGGGGGCTTCCTGGCCGGCAGCGACCTCGCGGAAGAGGGTGACAAATTGATGGCGTTGTTCGGGGCGCCAATATCTCAAGAGCGGGACGAGGCCTGCGCCCTTCACTGCGCTCTAGAGCTTCAGCGCGAGTTGCAGTCCTCCGATCTGGAACTTTCGCAGCGCATCGGGATCAACTCCGGCTTCGTATTCGCCGGCGAGATAGGGTCGTCCCGGCGACGTGAGTACACCGTCATCGGCGACAGCGTCAATCTTGCCGCCAGGCTGATGGGCGCTGCCCGGTCCGGCCAAACGCTGGTGTCAGGTGCTACGGCGGAGCGGGCTGGTGCGGAATTCGAGCTCCGCCGCCTGCGGCCCATCCGTGTCAAGGGGAAGAGCGCCCCTGTGCACGTTTATCGGCTGGAAGGGGCCAGCGCTCCGGCGCAGCGACTCGAGACGGAGAGCGCATCGCCGCTGGTAGGTCGAGCGGCGGAGCTGGATTCGCTCACCAAACTGGCTCGCCAGGCGGCCCGCGGACGACACCGCTGGGCTTACGTTACCGGTGGGACCGGTCTTGGTAAGTCACGCCTGACGGGCGAACTTGTCGCCCGCCTTCGGTCCATGGGATGGCGCGATGTAGCTGCATTCTGCCAATCCCACACCTCGAGCACCCCGTTCGCGCCCTGGATTGGATTACTGCGCGCCCTGTTTGGCATCGAGGCTGCAGATAGCCCTCGGGAAGCGTGGGGCAGGGTGAGAACGATGATAGGACAAGTGCGACCTGAACTTGAAGTCTTCGCGCCCCTCGTCGGTGAGCTGCTCTCCCTGCCCGTGGACGATGACCCTCTGCTGCAATCGCTCGACGCCAAGACCCGGCGGCAGCGCCTCACAGCCACGATCGTCGAGGTGGTTCATGCGACAGCCCGGGACCATCCTCTGCTCCTCATGTTCGAAGATGCTCACTGGGCAGACGGCCCCTCCCTGGAGCTGTTGTCCGACGTCTTGACCGGTGGCGACAGCCGCCTTATGGCCTGTATCACCTCGCGTCAGGGAGCATTGCCTCAGGAGCTTTCTCACGGTCGCGCTCCCGTGCACGTGCAGCTTCGTGAGGTGCTAACGGAGGACGCCCGGCACCTCGTGGCCTCTCTGGCCGACCTGTCTGACCGGGAGGTTGAGGCGATAGTAGCTAGGGCCCAGGGAAACCCACTGTTCCTCCAGGAGTTAGCACGCAGTGGGGCGATCCACCAAGGGCACTTGCCGGAGACCATCAACGATGTCATGATGGCCCGTCTCGACCGGCTGCCCAGCGAAGAGAAGACCGTCCTTCGCCTCGCGTCAGTCATCGGCCCTTCCTTCGAGCTGCCCATCCTCCAGACACTCCTCACCGGGCGCGGGGAGCAAGGCGCAGTGGAGCAGGCACTGGTGAGCCTGAGCCGACGCGGGCTGACGCGCGTTGAACGGGACGACCCGACGACCTACGCCTTCTCCCACGTCATGACTCAGGAAGTTGCCTACGAAACGCTCCCGTACGCCCAGCGTCGCCGGCTTCACCGGAGCGTGGCTAGTCATATCGAGGGGGAGCGAGCTCATGATCTGGAGTCGGTGTGCGATCTTCTCCTCCACCACTACGACCTGGCCAACGATCCCGCGAAGACCGTCCAATACGCAGCGATGTCCGGGGATCGGGCAGCCGCCGTGTTCGCCAGCCGCGAGGCGGTCGACTACTATCGGCGCTCCCTTGAGGCTTCGCACAAGGCGCGAGGATACGGAGGCGCAGACCGTGGCCTGCTGCTAGAGCGCTTGGGCGATACGCTGGCCACTGCAGGGCGCCACCGCGAAGCGGCAGATGCCTTTGCGGAGTCACTGGCGGAGTGGCGCAGGTGCGGGCGACGCGGACGGCCTCGACTCGGATCCTGGTCCAGTAGCCCTTCGGCTCGCGAGGCCTCACTATGCCGCAAGTTAGCCGTCTGCTGCGAGCGACGCTCACAGTTCGACGAATCGCTCCGCTGGCTCGATCAGGCGGAGGATGCGCTTCCCAGACGGCCGGGCCGCGTGGGCTCACAAGTGTATACGGCGAAGAGCATGTCGCTCTTTCGCAAGGGCCTGTATGAGGAGGCGATTCGCTGGGGCCGACGGGGGCTGGCGCTGGCCCGACGCAGCGGCGACCAACACCAGCTTGCCTGGGCCCACCAGGTGCTCGCCAATCCCTACATCGAGCAGGGAGCGCTCCGCCAGGCGATCCGGCATCTGCGGCCAGCGGTGCGGCTAACTCACGAGCTGCGTGACTTCCCTGGCCAGGCTATGACCAACAGTAACCTCGCCGCATGCTACCAACTGATGGGCACTCTTGATGGCGCTCTCTACCACTACGACGTGGGCCTTAGGGCCGACGAGCGGCTCGGCAATCGGTCGCACGCGGCCATCGTTCGCAACAACCTGGGCGAGGTGTTGCTGACCCTGGGCCGGATCGATGAGGCGATGATCCATATGGAGAACGTGGTGGGGATCCACCGTTCCGGAGCCGACGTGGCCGCGGTGGCGGGCCTAGCTCAGGTCAACATCTGCCGTTGTCGGTTGGCTCAGGGCGATCTCGATACTGCCGACAGACATCTGCGCTCAGGTCTCCGCCTCCTTCGACACGTGGGAGCGCAGGGCCTCCTCGCGGAGGCACGGCTGCAGCTAGCCGAACTGCGCCTCGCTCAGGGCCGAGCAGAGGACGCTCGGCGGGAGAGCCGACTCGCCCTCACGAGAGCCAGGGCTTTGCAGGCCAAGCTGCTTGAGGCGCGAGGCGAAAGGCTGTTGGGCAACGCGCTGGCTGCTCTGGGAGACCCGACGGCGGCGCGCTCGCACCTGCGGACCAGCATCGCCCTCGCCCAGCGCATCGGAGCCAACTATGAGCAAGCGCGTTCGCTGATCGGTCTTGCTGAGCTGCGATCGGGACAAAGCAACAAGCCAACAACGACGGCTCGGAAGGCGCTGGAGCGGGCTACGGCTATCCTCTCCCGCATCGGTGCCGAACCGGACCTGGCGGAGGCAAACGAGCTACTCGCGAGGATGAATGCATGACGGTTACGGAGAGATCAACTGGTTACTGCCAGAATCGGCGCTGGAAGTGGCCCAGAGGCCAGCGCTCGCGACATAGTCGCTTTGGGTCGATGTGCGGTGCGGCAAAGACTGGCGTCAAGGCGGGCCCAGCGAGGGCTAGAGGAGGTTTCGATGTCCCAGAAGGAGATTGAGCTGATCCTCCTGCGACAGTGCGCAAGCCACCTGGCCATGCCGATTTGGCTGATGGGCGAGAAGCCGGGCTGTGCTGCTTTTTGCAGCGCTGAAAGGCAGATGCTCAGAGGTATGGCTAAGGTGAGCATCAGCCTGTGGTCGCAAGGGTGAGCACAACCGAATACGGAACGGGGTGATCGGGCCGCAAAGGCGAGCCTCAGCTTCGCAAGCAGGTGCTCGCATTGGGAAGCATCAGGCGCCAGACGAGGGATCCCAAATGTTAAGGCTCTCAGCATTTGTCGCCATTTTGTCGCCCAACTCGGCGACAAGCCCCGGGACGAGAACTGTCAGGACGGGACGAGGGTGACAGTTTTCAGATACGAAACTGGCACCAACATGACGTGTCGGGACGGGCTGGGACGAGCTGTCGCGATCTTTTAATCCGGGAGTCGTGGGTTCGAATCCCACCGGGCCCTCCATTAGGCATTGTTATCTAAGTTCTGATCGCTCAAATATTGCTATCTCGGCCGTCCCGTCCGGTCAATGCTGACTGGGGGATTCGTTCGCGACTAGGGGATTGGCCGAATTCGGGCACCCGACTGCCCCTGTCCTAGATAGCGATTGAAGGCATTTTGAGAGCCGGGTGACTCCCGGATTTCTACTCCGGCGGTCGCCAAATCATCAGGCCGGGTCTATCTCCCTCGGCGGCACGGCACGTCCCCATCTCTCCAGTCCTTCGCCCATGCGCCGCAGCGCCCCGCCAGCACGTTGGGCTAGCCCTCCAACAACCGATGGTTTCCCAGTCGGCGCCTCGGCAGGCTGCTCGGAAGTGGCGAAGGTGGTCGCAGGCGCCGGCACTTGCTCGCGCTTGCCTGACGGCTCAGTGGCTTCGATCAGCCGATCCAGCCTGTCGCTGACGGCGAGCCAGCTCTGGAAGCAGCGGAACTCCTCCTCCTTGCCGGGCGCGATGCTCGGCCCTCGTCGCGTCGGCCCGCGAGAGTGTGTGAGCGCCTGGTGCTCGAGACGCAACTCAGAGGCTTTCCTGGTTCGCTCCTGTTCTATCGTTTCTGCCACCTGGAGATCGATATCCCTGAACATGGTCTCCTCCTTCTCCCTCATCACATCCCTCACTCGTAGCGCAGGGCATCGATGATGCGACTCCGCCCCGCCCGCACCGCCGGCAGGGCGCTTCCGATCACCGTCACGGCGACGGCAAGCAGTACGGTCAGCAACAGCCAGCCGATGCCCGGTGTCTCCGCGATTCCCTTCGGCCAGCCCTCTTCTTCACCGGCGAAGTCAAACAGCACGCCGGTCAGGAAGGTGCCCGTCGGGATTCCGATGTGCTGCGCCAGACGGCGCTCTTGGCGGAGGTTGTCCTCTTTGCCCGTTGAGGCTGAAGTCAGAATAGGAGATGGCTCTCTGCGGTCGCTCAGGATGACAACCCCCCATCCAACGTAGGCAATCATGACGGGTGGACGATGAGGTCGCGCTTCTTGCCGCGGCCCGCTAGCCCAGAGGAGCGACGCTTCGCCTTGACTGCCCTCATCCGCGCTTCTGTCGCCACCACGTTGCTGGCGTCGGAACCTGCTGTCTATCGGCTCCCGATACCGAAATGCCCTCGCGGTCTGCATCCGAAGGCTTAGAAGACACCTCGAAATGAGGCCGCGTCCGGCGGGCATCCGCTTCGCGCTCCCTTGCTGTGGCACTGACGAGATCTTCGATTATGGTGCCCATCGAACCCCTCTCGTTCTAGCGGTTTCTTTGAATTGCCTCCTAATGGATACGACAGTTCTTCCGCGAGCGATTTCCCCTCGACGGCTCGCGACGGCTCAGTGTGTTAATACCGTGTTACGCCGGGGCCGTCGGCCTCTTCTGGAGCTCGCGCCCACCAGCTAACCCATCCCGTGACAGGGCCCGCTTTGCGCCGCTTGGAACGCCGCTGTGTAGCATGTGGATGGGCACCGGCATCCCTTGATACCGCGGCAGCGCTCCCTTGACGGTTGCGCGGCCCGGGCGCCCGCGGCGATCACGATTCGCAGGCCCCACAGCCAGCGCGACGTGCCCGATAGTCGAGCGGGAGTCAGGGCGCGCATTAACATCCCTGTAACAAACTGCGTCTCCGCAAGGCCCGCGGGGGCGCTATTATGGAATCCCAGGCCGACCAAGAGGTTGATCCCCTCCCACCTTGGGCCGCCGACCATCTTTTGGGCGGGCCTGGCCGGACCTGGAGAAGCGAACGATGCGAGGGCTCCGCATCTCGGGCGGGCAATCTTATAGAGAGCGTAGCCTCGCATTGCGTAGGGCGCTCATGACTAGTCGCCTGACCCGTGCATGCGTCTGCCCGTTGCCTGCGAGCGACGAGAGCGTCCGTCGACAGGGCTGAAACGTATTCATTAACAAGACATCACCAAGTCGGCCGCAGTGCGAGCGAGTGGAGGTGACCGATGAGCGTGTGTGCCGCAAGGGATTGTGAGGACGACGCGTTCCTGTTCGAAGTCGATGGCACCATAGGGCTGTGCTACTCGCACTGGCGC
>JABAOH010156459.1_pt2 | contig 14204 bp, 27 predicted proteins | sample 7062181 | NCBI WGS metagenome assembly JABAOH01 (sample SAMN14538630, study PRJNA623070) | marine sediment metagenome | biome: marine biome [ENVO:00000428]; feature: marine pelagic biome [ENVO:01000023]; material: deep marine sediment [ENVO:00002113]; isolation source: pool of 5 deep marine... | reverse complement strand
GCCGCAGACGCGGGAGCATGTGTTGTTGGCGCGGCAGGTGGGGGTGCCGTGCATTGTGGTGTATTTGAACAAGGTGGATCAGGTGGATGATCCCGAGTTGTTGGATTTGGTGGAGTTGGAGGTGCGGGATCTGTTGACGGAGTATGAGTTTCCGGGGGATGAGGTGCCGGTGGTGCGGGGGTCGGCGTTGTTGGCGTTGGAGGAGGACGACGCGGAGGCGAAGGCGTCGATTGTGGCGTTGATGGAGGCGGTGGATTCGTATATTCCGGAGCCGCAGCGGCCTACGGATCGTCCCTTCTTGATGCCGATCGAGGATGTGTTCTCGATTACTGGTCGGGGGACGGTGGTGACCGGTCGGGTGGAGCAGGGGATCGTGCGGGTGGGCGACGATGTNNGTGGCGACCGGGGTGGAGATGTTCCGCAAGCTGTTGGACGAGGGTCGGGCGGGGGACAATATTGGGGTGTTGTTGCGGGGGACCGGCAAGGACGAGGTGGAGCGGGGTCAGGTGTTGGCGGAGCCGGGGTCGATCACGCCGCATACCCATTTCGAGGCGCAGGTGTATGTGTTGACCAAGGAGGAGGGGGGGCGGCACAACCCGTTCTTCTCGGGGTATCGTCCCCAGTTCTATTTCCGTACTACCGACGTGACCGGGTCGGTGCAGTTGCCGGAGGGCACCGAGATGGTGATGCCGGGGGACAACACCGAGATGGCGGTGGAGTTGATCGCTCCCATCGCTATGGACGAGGGCCTGCGGTTCGCTATCCGGGAGGGGGGCCGCACCGTGGGCGCCGGCCGGGTGATCAAGATCGTGAAGTGAGGAGGCACTCCGTGCCTCGGTACCAAGTACCAAGTACTTAGTACCAAGTACAGCGAGCGAGTGGAACGAGCGAGCGAATGACCGACGAACAAGAGCAGAAGATCCGGATCAGGCTCAAGGCCTACGACCACCAGGTGGTGGACGAGTCGGCGCGCAAGATCGCCGAGACGGTGATCCGTACCCAAGCCAAGATCAAGGGCCCGGTGCCGTTGCCCACCGAGGTGCATCGTTACTGCGTGATCCGGTCTCCGCACGTGGACAAGGACTCTCGCGAGCACTTCGAGTTGCGCATCCACAAGCGGCTCATCGACATCCTCGAACCCACTCCCAAGACGGTGGACTCGCTGATGCGCCTCGACCTGCCCGCAGGCGTGGAAGTGGAGCTCAAGCTGTGAAGGCGATCCTGGGAGAGAAGCTGGGCATGACCCAGGTCTACGACGACGAGGCGCGGGCTCGGCCCGTCACCGTCATCAAGGCCGGGCCTTGTCGTGTGGTCCAGGTGAAGAGCCCGGAGACCGACGGCTATGGCGCGGTGCAGATCTCCTTCCAGGAGGTCGCCGTGAGCAAGGTGGGCAAGCCGCTGCAGGGGCATTTCGCCCGCGCCGGCGTACCGCCCGCCCGCCACCTGGTGGAGGTGCGGGTGGAGGACCCCGGGGCGTATCAGGTGGGACAGGAGATCACCATCGCCGACATCCTGGAGAAAGGCGCCAAGGCCGATGTCTCCGCCGTCTCCAAGGGCAAGGGCTTCCAGGGGGTCATGAAGCGGCACAACTTCTCCGGTCAGCCGGCCAGCCACGGCGCTCACAAGATTCACCGCGCCCCGGGCGCCATCGGGGCCTGTGCGACGCCGTCGCGGGTGTTCCGTGGCAAGCGGATGCCGGGGCGCATGGGAGGGGAGCGCACCACCATCCTCAACTTGGACGTGGTCGATATCGACACCGACCGCGGGCTGCTGCTGTTGGGAGGGGCGGTGCCCGGTCCCCAAGGCGGGGTGGTGCTGGTGCGAGAGGCGGTGAAGGCGCGTGGCTGAGATCACTGCCCCCCTCTTCGACAGCGGCGGCAAGCGCAAAGGCGACCTTCCGCTGGACCCGGCCGTGTTCGGCGCCGAGCCCAACATGGCGGTGCTGCACCAGGTAATCACCGGCCAGCTCGCCGCTGCCAGGTCCGGCACGGCCTCTACCAAGACCCGCAGTGAGGTGCGGGGCGGCGGCCGCAAGCCGTGGCGGCAGAAGGGCCTGGGCCGGGCCCGTCACGGCTCGATCAGGTCCCCGCAATGGGCCGGAGGCGGGGTGGTGTTCGGACCCCATCCTCGCGACTACCGGCAGCGGACCCCGCGGAAGATGCGGCAGCTGGCGCTGCGCAGCGCCCTGTCGGCGCGCGCCGCGGAGGAGGCGGTGAAGGTAGTGGAGACCATCGATTGGCAGCAGCCCAAGACCAAGTCGGCCCGCGAGCTGCTGCGAGCCGTGGACGCCGGAGGCAAGGTGCTGGTGGTGCTGGGAGGCGGGGACACCGTGGCGGAGCGCTCGTTCCGCAACCTGCCCCAGGTCGTGATCTCCCGGCCGGGACAGCTGAGCGCCTACGACGTGCTGTGGGCGGAGACCGTGCTCTTCACCACCGACACGGTCGGAGCGACTTCCGGTGCCGGCTCCTACGGCGTGTCGGACAGCGACTTCGTCAAGGAAGAGCCCGCCGAGCAAGAGGCTGCGGACGCGATCGAGCATGAAGCCGCGGACGAGGACGGGGGAGAGACCGCGGGAGGTGAGGCGTGACCAAGGACCCGCGCGACATCATCCTCGCCCCGGTCGTCTCCGAGAAGTCATACGACCTGATCGAGGCCGGCAACATCTACAGCTTCGTCGTGGACAAGCGAGCCAACAAGACGGAGATCAAGGAAGCGATCCGGGCCATCTTCGAAGTGGACGTGATCTCGGTCAACACGATGAACCGGCGCGGGAAGCGAAAGCGGACCGGGTGGGTGTGGGGGCGCCGCCCCGACACCAAGCGGGCGTTGGTGAAGCTCGCCCCGGGCGACTCGATCGACATCTTCGGGGTTTGAAGATGACACGTGTAGGGAACGCGCGGAGCACGAGGGCAGGTACTGAGTACTTGGTACTTGGTACTCGCCGGCGCGCCGCGCGAGAGGCAGCGAGCGAGGCGCAGCCATGGCGGTAAAGAAGCTCAAGCCCACGACGCCGGGACGCCGCTTTCAGACGGTGGCCGACTTCTCGGACATCACGACAGGGAAGCCGGAGAAGGCGTTGCTGGCGAAGAAGACCAAGAGCGGCGGTCGCAACACCTACGGCCGTACGACGTCGCGCCATCGCGGAGGCGGGCACAAGCGGCGCTATCGGGTGATCGACTTCCGGCGCACCAAGGACGGGATTCCCGCCAAGGTGACCACCATCGAATACGACCCCAACCGCAATGCCCGCATCGCCCTGCTCCACTACTACGACGGCGAGAAGCGCTACATCCTGGCGCCCCTGGGCGTCGAGGTCGGGGACGTGCTCGAGTCGGGCTCCAAGGCGGAGATCAAGCCCGGCAACGCCTTGCCGCTTCGCAACATCCCCGCCGGTACCGTGGTGCACGCTATCGAGTTACGCCCCGGCGGCGGCGCCAAGCTGTCACGGTCGGCCGGCACCGGCGTGCAGCTCATGTCCAAGGAGGGGGACATGGGACTGCTTCGCCTGCCCTCGGGTGAGATGCGCATGGTGCCTCTCGACTGCCGTGCCACGGTGGGCGAGGTCGGCAACCCGGAGGCCGAGCTGGTCAAGCTGGGCAAGGCGGGCCGTAAGCGCTGGAAGGGGGTTCGTCCCCAGACCCGCGGAGTAGCCATGAATCCGGTCGATCATCCACTGGGTGGCGGCGAGGGCAAGAGCTCGGGCGGCCGCCATCCGGTGAGCCCGTGGGGCCAGCCGGAGGGCCGCACCCGCAAGAAGAACAAGGCCAGCGACCGCTATATCGTGCGGCGCCGGTCTCGCAAGGGGCGGAGGTAACGCATGGCACGGAGCCTGAAGAAAGGCCCGTTCGTCGACGACCATCTCCTCGAGAAGGTCGAAGAGCTCAACCGGAAAGGCGACAAGCGGGTCATCCGCACCTGGAGCCGCCGCTCCACGATCATCCCGGAGATGGTGGGACACACCATTGCGGTCCACGACGGGCGCAAGCACGTGCCGGTGTATGTGACCGAATCGATGGTGGGTCACAAGCTGGGCGAGTTCGCCCCCACCCGCACCTTTCGCGGCCACGCCGGCACCAAGCGAGAGAAGGCGGTGAGGAGGCAATGAGGGTACAGGCGCACGGCAGATACCTGCGGCAGTCGCCGTACAAGGTGCGCCGGGTTCTCGACCTGGTTCGAGGGCTCCCCGTGGAAGAGGCGCGCCACGTCCTCGATCTCACCGAGCGGCGGGCGGCCGATTACGTTCGCAAGGTGCTGAATTCGGCCGTGGCCAACGCCGAGAGCAACCACGCCCTCGAGGCTGAGGAGTTGCTGGTGGTGGAGGCGTTCGCCAACGAAGGCCCGACGCTGAAACGCTGGCAGCCGCGCGCCCGCGGCCGGGCCACCAGGATCCGCAAGCGGACCAGCCACGTCACCATCGTCGTCTCCGACGAGACCGGCGAGGAAGTCGAGGAGGAGTAATGGGACAAAAGACGCACCCCTACGTGTTCCGCCTCGGCCTGGTCACCGACTGGAAGTCGCGCTGGTACAGCGATCGCGAGTACACCGATCTCGTCAACGAGGACTGGCGCATCCGCGACTACCTCGATGGGGAACTGGTGCGGGGGGCCGTGTCGCGGATCGACATCGAGCGCACCCGCGACAAGGTGGTGGTCGAGGTGTACACCGCGCGTCCCGGCGTGGTGATTGGACGGCGCGGGGCAGAGGCCGACCGGCTACGAGCCGGATTGGAGGAGCTGACGGGGCGGCGGGTGAAGCTCAACATCATTGAGGTCAAGGACCCGGAAACCGATGCCCGGCTGCTGGCCCGTGGAATCGCCGACCAGCTGGAGAACCGGGTGGCCTTTCGGCGGGCGATGAAGCGCGCCGTGGCGGCGGCCATGAAGGCAGGCGCCGAGGGAGTGCGGGTGGAGGCGTCGGGACGGCTCGGCGGATCCGACATGGGGCGCCGCGAGTGGTACCGGGAAGGACGGGTGCCGCTGCACACCTTGCGCGCCGATATCGACTTCGGCACCTCCACCGCTCGGACCACGGTGGGCGCCATCGGTATCAAGGTGTGGGTCTACAAGGGCGACGTGGTGCCCTCGTTGCAGGCAACGCGGGAGAAGATCGCCGCTGAGGCCGCGTTGGCTACCGGCGGGCCCACCGGCCGGGGTCGCATGGCACCGGCGAAAGCGCGGGCGGAGCATGCCGCTGGGGGTGATAAGATGCCCCGCCTGATCGAGGCCGGCGGCGGCAAACGTCTGATCGAGGCCGGCGGCGGCAAACGTCGCGAAGGCAAGCGCGTCATCGAAGCCGGCGGCGGTCGCCGTATCGCTCCCGACGAGGCGAAGAGCCAGTACGAAGAGGAGCGCGAGGTGCTCGAGGTTCCCCCGGAGGGGGAGGCCCCCGAGCCGGCCGAGATAGAACCCGAGGAGACGGCCGAGGGCGGCGGCGCGGACGCCGAGCCGGAGGCGACCGAGTCCGCGCCCGCCAACGAGGTCGAGGCCGAAGAAGAAGTCGAAGGAGATCGGTGAGCCATGTTGATGCCGAAGCGGACCAAGTACCGCAAGCCGCATCGCGGCCGCAGACGCGGCATGGCGAAAGGTGGCACGCGCGTCAACTTCGGCGACTACGGACTGCAGGCATTGGAGCCGGCCTGGATCACCGCCCGACAGATCGAATCCGCCCGGGTGGCGATCACTCGTGCGGTGCGCCGTGGCGGCAAGGTGTGGATCACCATCTTCCCGGACAAGGCGGTCACGGCCAAGCCCGCCGAGACCCGCATGGGCTCGGGTAAGGGCAATCCGGAGTTCTGGGTGGCGGTGGTGAAGCCCGGCCGGGTGATGTTCGAGCTCTCCGGGGTCTCCGAGGAGCTCGCCCGGGAGGCGATGCGTCGCGCCGGGCACAAGCTGCCGGTGAAGACCAAGTTCGTGCAGCGGGAGGAAGTGTGAAGGCCGAGGAGCTCCGCGAGTTCTCCGCCGAGGAACTCCAGGGAAAGCTGGCCGACGCCAAGGCCGAGCTCTTCAACCTGCGCTTCCAGCTGGCCACCAACCAGCTGGACAACACCTCGCGCCTCGGCGAGGTTCGCAAGGACATCGCCCGCATCCTCACCGTGATGCGGGAGCAGGAGCTGGAAGCCTGGGCCGCCCAGCAGGCCGCGCCCGTCGCGGAGGAGGGCGGATGATGGAGCGGGCAAGGCGCAAATCGCGGGTAGGCGTGGTCATCTCAGACGGACGCGACAAGACCGTTACCGTCGAGGTGCTCGGCACCAGGCAGCATCCTCGCTACGGCAAGATCTTGCGGCAACGCAGCCGTTTCCACGCGCACGACGAGCACAACGAGGCTCACGTCGGGGACCGGGTACGCATCGTCGAGACCCGTCCCCTTTCCAAGACCAAGCGGTGGCGCGTCGCCGAGATCGTGGAGCGGGCGAGATGATCCAGCAAGAGACCCGGCTCAAAGTCGCCGACAACAGCGGCGCCCGCGAGGTGCTGTGCATTCGGGTGCTGGGCGGCTCCAAGCGGCGCTATGCGGGCATCGGCGACATCATCGTGGGGACGGTCAAGGATGCCATTCCCGGCGGCACGGTGAAGCGTGGCGAGGTCGTGCAGGCGGTGGTCGTGCGCACCGCCAAGGAGCATCGCCGCACCGACGGTACCTACATCCGCTTCGACGACAACGCCTGCGTGATCATCGACAACAACCAGCAGCCGCGTGGCACCCGCATCTTCGGTCCGGTGGCCCGCGAATTGCGCGACCGTCGCTTCATGCGGATCGTCTCGCTGGCGCCGGAGGTGCTGTGATGCGACTGCGGGAAGGCGACCGGGTGAAGGTGATCACCGGAAAGGACGCCGGCAAGGAGTCCCGGGTAGTGAAGGTGCTGCCCGCGAAGGGCAAGCTGATCGTGGAGGGGGTCAACACCGCCAAGAAGCATCAGCGGCCGCGGGGACAGACCATGCAGGGCGGGATCATCGACAAGGACATGCCCATCGACGCCTCCAACGTGATGATCCTGTGTTCGCAGTGCGGACCCACCCGGGTGGGACACCGCTTCGACGACCACGGGACCAAGCACCGCGTTTGCCGCAAGTGCGGAGGTGACCTGTGACCCCTCGGCTCAAGGAGAAGTACCTCGAGCAGATCGCGCCCGAGCTACGGCGCAAGCTCGGTCTGGGCAATGCCATGCAGGTTCCCCGGCTCAGCAAGATCGTGGTCAACATGGGGGTAGGCGAGGCAGTGGGCGATCCGCGCCAGGTCGAGGCTGCAATGGAGGAGCTGGCGGTGATCACCGGGCAGCGGCCCCGGCTGAACCGCGCCCGCAAGTCGATCGCCAGCTTCAAGGTGAGGCAGGGCATGCCGGTGGGGGCTTCCGTGACCCTGCGCGGTGACCGGATGTGGGAGTTCTTCGACCGGCTCCTCTCCATCGCCATCCCACGGGTGCGCGACTTCCGCGGGCTCAGCCCTGATTCGTTCGATGGACGGGGAGACTTCAGCTTTGGCGTCACCGAGCAGCTGATCTTCCCCGAGGTCGACTACGACAAGATCAGCGCCGTGCGGGGAATGGATATCACCATTTGTACGACGGCGGACAACGACGAACACGGCCGCGAGCTGCTCGAAGCCTTCGGCTTCCCGTTCCGTCGGCAAGAGGCGAGGGCCTGAGGAGAGAGGTTTCGATGGCGAGGAAGGCACTGATCGTCAAGGCGAGCCGTCCCCCCAAGTTCAAAGTGCGGGGCTACAACCGCTGCCGACGGTGCGGACGGGCCCGCGCCTATTTGCGCAAGTTCGGCATGTGCCGCATCTGCGTGCGCGAACTCGCCCATCTCGGTGAGCTTCCCGGGGTGAGAAAGGCGTCGTGGTAGCCATGATGACCGATCCCGTCGCCGACATGCTCACCCGGGTGCGCAACGCCGAGCAGGCCGGACATCCCGAGGTGGCCATGCCCTCCTCGAGGATGAAGGAGGCCATCGCCGGTGTCCTCGCCGCCGAGGGATTCATCGAGGGATACGACGTGCAGCCCCGCGGGGCCGGCAAGGAGCTGACGGTCCGCCTCAAGTACGGCCCCGAGCGGGCCAAGGTTCTCCAGGGAATCAGGCGCATCTCCAAGCCGGGCAGGCGGGTGTACTGCAAGGCCGCCGACTTGCCCCGCTCCAAGGGGGGACTTGGGGTGGTGGTGGTGTCGACCTCGCAGGGCCTGCTGCCCGATCGTGAGGCGCGCCGTCGCCGGCTGGGCGGCGAGCTGATCTGCGAGGTGTGGTGAGATGAGCCGGATCGGCCGCCAGCCCGTCACCCTCCCCCAAGGGGTGGAGGTCAAGGTTCGCGAGCGCACGGTGGAGGTCAAGGGGCCCAAGGGGAGCCTGCAGCGGACCTTTCCCGACCAGGTCGAGATCAACGTAGACGGGGACGTGGCCACCGTTACCCGCATCAATGAAGAACGGCTGTCGCGCGCTCTCCACGGACTATCCCGTGCCCTGCTGGCGAACATGGTGCAGGGGGTCGCCGAGGGCTTCACCAAGACGCTCAAGATCGTCGGGGTGGGCTATCGGGCCGCCAAGAAGGGCAACGACGTCGAGCTGCAGGTCGGTTTCAGTCATCCGGTGAGCGCGAAGGCGCCGGCGGGTATCGAGTTCGAGGTGCCGGATCCCACCACCATCGTGGTGGCCGGTATCGACAAGGAGCTGGTGGGCGAAGTGGCGGCGACCATCCGCAAGATCCGTCCCCCCGAGCCCTACAAGGGCAAGGGCATCCGCTACGCGGACGAGTACGTGCGTCGCAAGGCGGGCAAGGCGGGAGTGGCCCGATGAGGATGACGCGACGCCAAGCCCGCCTGCGCCGGCATGCCCGGGTCCGCAAGCAGATAAGGGGCACACCCGAGCGCCCCCGCCTGGCCGTCTTTCGGTCCAACCGGTACATCTACGCCCAGCTCATCGACGACGAGAGCGGGCGAACCCTGGCAGCCGCGTCGTCGGTGGAGGAGCGGCTGCGTGACCGCAGCCTCAACGTGGAAACCGCCGCGGCAGTCGGCCGGCTGGTCGCCGAGCGTGCCGAGGCTGCCGGCATCTCGGCCGTCGTGTTCGACAGGGGCGGTTACGCCTTCCACGGCCGGGTGAAATCGCTGGCGGATGCCGCCCGCGAGTCGGGACTGAGTTTGTAGGAGCGCTGATGGTCACCGAGGAACGACAACTCGACGAACGGGTGGTGCAGATCAACCGCGTCGCCAAGGTGGTGAAGGGCGGACGCCGCTTCTCCTTCACCGCCCTGGTGGTGGTCGGCGACGGCCAGGGTCGCGTCGGTGTGGGTTACGGCAAGGCCAAGGAGGTGCCGGCCGCCATCCAGAAGGGTCTGGAAGTGGCCCGCAAATCGATGGTGATGATCCCCATGGCCGGCACGACCATCATTCACGAGACCATCGGTGAACACAGCGCCTCCCGGGTCCTGATCAAACCGGCTGCGCCCGGCACCGGGGTCATCGCCGGGGGTGCGGTGCGCCAGATCCTCGAGGCCGCCGGGATCCGCGATGCTCTCGCCAAGTCCCTGGGATCTCCGACCCACCTCAACGTGGCTCGCGCCACTATGAAGGGCCTCGTCGCTCAGCGCCGTCCCGACGAGGTCGCCAAGTTGCGGGGCAAGAGCCCGGAGGAGGTGGTTCCGCCGGCGCTGCTGGCCGCGTACCGCTCCACCGAGATGCTGCGCGCCCGTAGCGGCGAGCCGGACGCGTGAGCGGCGGGCGGAAGACGAGGAACCATGGCCGCGACCAAGACCATCAAGGTGACGCTGCGCAAGAGCGCTATCGGCGAGAAACCGAAGACACGCGCCACGGTGCGCGGGCTCGGCCTGCGCCGGCTCCACCAGACGGTGGAGCATCGCGACACTCCGGAGGTGCGGGGCATGCTTGCCAAGGTGAGCCATTTGGTGAAGGTGGAAGACGGGTGAGTTCGGTGAACTCGTGTGTGGTCCTCGGGCCAGTACTTAGTACTGAGTACCAAGTACCGGCCGGAAGCCTGCCGACTGATGACAGAACCCTGAAAAGCCCATGACTGACAAGACCCCCAAGCTCAAACTCCATCATCTGCGCCCGGCGCCGGGTTCCAAGCAGCGCAAGATCAGGGTGGGTCGCGGCGAGTCGGGCCGGCGCGGCAAGACCGCCGGCCGCGGCACCAAGGGGCTGAAGGCTCGCAGCAAGCTGCGCGTCGGTTTCGAAGGCGGGCAGACCCCCTTGTCGCGGCGCATCCCCAAGCTGAAGGGCTTCCGCAACCCCACCAAGGAGTACTTCGCGGTGGTCAACGTCGGCAGGCTGAACACCTTCTCCGCCCGCGCCACGGTGAGCCCCGAGGAGCTGCGGGCGCGCGGTCTGGTGAAGAAAAGGGGCCGGGTCAAGGTGCTCGCCGAGGGAAGCCTCGACCGCCCCTTGACGGTGCGCGCCCATGCCTTCAGTGCCGGTGCCGTCGCCAAGATCGAGGCGGCAGGGGGCAAGGCTGAGGTCATCGAGTAGCTACAAAGGGAGACCGGTGTGCCTACTCTGGAGCCTACGACCGGTAACGAAGGGGCCGGAGCGCGCGCCGGGCATCCTCTTGCAGCCGAGTCCAGGCGGGACCGCGCCGGGAACGAGTAGAGACTGAGAGAAGCCGGGCGGATGCTTTCCATCTACCGCTACATGTTCAAGATCCCCGACCTACGGGGAAAGATCCTCTTCACTCTGTTCATCTTCGGGGTCTACCGCCTCGGTGCCAGCGTCCCGGTACCGGGTGTCGACCTCGACCGCGTCCAGGAACTGGCCAAGTCCACGGAAGCGGGCGGCATCTACGGCTTACTCAACCTGTTCTCGGGGGGAGCGCTGGAGAGCTTCTCGGTGTTCTCCCTGGGCATCATGCCCTACATCACGGCCAGCATCATCATGCAGCTGCTGGCGGTGGTCATTCCGCGGCTGCAGCGGCTCCAGGACGAGGGCGAGGCAGGCCGCAAGGTCATCACCCAGTGGACCCGCTACCTGACGGTGGTGCTGGCGTTGATCCAGTCCACCGGACTCACCTTCCTCTTCCACACCGGCCGGCTCACCGGCAACATCGACCTCATCCCCAACTACACCCCGCCCCGGGTGGCGCTGATCGTGCTCACCATGACCGCCGGCACCGCCTTCATCATGTGGCTCGGCGAGCTGATCACGCAGCGGGGCATCGGCAACGGCATGTCGCTGATCATCTTCATCAGCATCATCAGCCAGTTCCCCGCCATCTTCGGAAGCATCTACGGGCAGACCGCCGCCGTGGGGCGCTCCGGGCGGTTCGCGGTGATCCTGGCCCTCTTCGTGGTGATGATCGTGGCCATCATCTACGTGGACCAAGGGCAGCGACGTATCCCCATCCAGTTCGCCAAACGGGTACGGGGACGGCGGGTGATGGGTGGCCAGAGCACCTACATCCCGTTGAAGGTGAACACCGCGGGCGTGATCCCGGTGATCTTCGCCAGTGCGGTGCTGTCCTTCCCGGCGTTGATCGTCACCTCGATTCCCTCCGACAACTCGGTCGTGATCGCGATCTTCAACTGGGTGAACCGCAACCTGGGGAACATCCAGGGGACCACTTGGACCTACATTTTCTTGCTGTTCTTCCTGATCGTGTTCTTCACCTACTTCTACACCGCCATCCAGTTCGATCCGGTGCGACAGTCGGAGATGATCCAGCGGCAGGGCGGCTTCGTACCCGGTCAGCGGCCCGGAACCCAGACTGCCCGCTATCTGGAGCACATCCTCAACCGCATCACGCTGCCGGGGGCGCTGTTCCTGGCATTCGTCACCGTGCTTCCCAACATCGCCGCGGCCGCGTGGCGAATGACCATCGGCTTCAGCGGAGTGTCCATACTCATCGTGGTGGGGGTGGCGCTGGAGACGATGAAGCAGATCGAGAGCCAGCTCACCATGCGAAGCTACGAGGGCTTCCTCACGTGAGAGGTACTGGGTACCGAGTACTGAGTACTGGGTACTACAGCCTCATCGGAGCTCAGCGCCGATGAGGCTGGTCTTTTTGGGTCCGCCGGGGGCCGGCAAGGGAACTCAGGCGGCGCGAGTGTCCGCCCGGCTGGGCATTCCCCACATCGCCACCGGCGACATGCTGCGGCAGGAAGTCGCCGCGGCCACCGAGTTGGGTGCCGAGGTCCGGGCGATCATGGAACGCGGCGACCTGGTGCCGGACGAGTTGGTCACGGACATGCTGCTGGCGCGGGTCGCTCGCCCCGACGCCGCTGCCGGATTCGTTCTCGACGGGTTCCCCCGCACGCGGGCCCAGGCCGAGGCCTTGGCGGCGGCGCTGGGTGAGGAGGGTCTGACGGCGGTGGTCTACTTCGACGTCGCCGAAGACGAGATCGTGCGCCGCATCAGCGGGCGGCGCTCCTGTCCCCACGGCCACGTGTACCACGTCGAGGACCATCCGCCCCAGGTGGACGGCCGTTGCGACGAGGACGGCGAGGGGCTCTTCCAGCGGGATGACGACGCCGAGGAGGTGGTGCGCACCCGGCTCAGCGTCTACCGGGAACAGACGAGCCCGCTGGTGGAGTTCTACGAAGGTCAGTCGATCCTGCGCCGGGTGGCGGGGACCGGTGGGCGTGACGACATCACCGCCCGCGTCCTCGCGCTGGTAGGGCAGTGATCACCATCAAGAGCGAGGCCGAGTTCGAGAAGATGGCGGTGGCGGGCGCCACCGTAGCCAGAGTGCTGGAGGCGGTGCAGGACGCGGCCGCTCCGGGCACCACCATGGCGGAACTGGACGCCCTGGCCGCGGAGATCATTCGCTCCCGGGACTGCACCCCGTCGTTTCTCGGCTACCGGGGGTTCCCCGCCCACATCTGCACGTCCCCCAACAACGTGATCGTGCACGGTATCCCCGACCGCTACCGCCTCCGCGACGGAGACATCCTGTCGGTGGATGCGGGGGCCATCTACGAGGGGTTCCACGGGGACGCCGCGGTCACCTTCGCCGTAGGCGAGGTACCACCCGAGGTGCAGCGTCTTCTGGAGGTGACGGAGACCGCACTGTGGGCGGGGATTGGAGCTGTGCAGGAAGGGGCCCGGCTGGGAGACGTGGGACATGCTGTTGAGTCGCATGCCAACGCTGCCGGGTTGGGGGTGGTGCGTGAGTATGTGGGACACGGGATCGGCCGGCAGATGCATGAAGAACCGGAGGTGCCCAACCACGGCGCTCCGGGTACCGGCGTCAAGCTACGGCGGGGGATGGCGGTCTGCATCGAGCCGATGTTCAACTTGGGCGGTCCCGAGACCCGGCTCGAGTCCGACGGCTGGACGGTGGTCACCGCCGACGGCACTCTGTCGGCCCACTTCGAGCACACCATCGGCCTCACGCAGAGCGGCCGGCGGGTGTTCACCGCCGTCGACGTGCCCGACGACCTCGACTTGTCCGGTGCCGCCCAGGGCGGCTAGCATGTGCGTCTGGTCCGGGCCGGGTTCTTTTACGCGCCTGGATCTCGTGACACGTTTTCGTGCCGGTGCGCCTGCGTCGCGAACAGGTGGCCCGCCACCGCTGGGATTCGGATCCGGTGGACCCGGCGCAGCGGTCGACAACACAGGCATTCAGGAGCGAGGCATGAAGGTGCGCCCTTCAGCGAAGAAGATGTGCGAGAAGTGCCGGATCATCCGGCGGCATGGGCGCGTCTGGGTGATCTGCTCCAACCCGCGCCACAAGCAGCGTCAGGGGTAGCGCCATGGCACGCATTGCAGGTGTGGACCTCCCTCGCGACAAGCGCCTCGAGATCGCGCTCACCTACATCTTCGGGATCGGAATGAGTCGCTCCTTGGATGTGTGCCAGGGCACCGACATCGAGCCGGGCACCAAGGTGCGGGACCTCACCGACGACGAGGCGGCCCGCATCCGTCGCTTCATCGAGCAGAACTACCGGGTGGAGGGCGATCTGCGCCGCGAGACCGCGCAGAACATCAAGCGCAAGATCGAGATCGGCAGCTATCAAGGTCTCCGTCACCGGCGCGGGCTTCCGGTGAACGGCCAGCGTACGCACACCAATGCCCGCACCCGCAAGGGTCCGCGCGTGGCCATTGCCGGCAAGAAGAAAGTCACCAAGTAGGTAGGGGTAGAGGTGGCCGAGCAGCAGCAGAAGCGAGTGCGTCGCCGGGAGCGCAAGAACATCAGCCACGGCCAGGCGCACATCAAGGCGAGCTTCAACAACACCATCATCACCATCGCCGACTTGCAGGGCAACGC
>JABAOH010000780.1_pt2 | contig 14204 bp, 14 predicted proteins | sample 7062181 | NCBI WGS metagenome assembly JABAOH01 (sample SAMN14538630, study PRJNA623070) | marine sediment metagenome | biome: marine biome [ENVO:00000428]; feature: marine pelagic biome [ENVO:01000023]; material: deep marine sediment [ENVO:00002113]; isolation source: pool of 5 deep marine... | reverse complement strand
CCACCGCCTCGCCCAACGGGACTTCCGGCTGGATTGATCGGGACCCAACTCAAAATGTCACGATCGCTCCATACAACAACACGGTAGGGTACGTGGCGATCGCTGAAACGATTCTGGGCGATTATTCGGGGATTAGCGGCACTGGCCGCCTGGTTTCGGTTGAGTTTGAGGTTGTCGGCTATGGTTGCACCAACCTGACTATCGGAACGGACGGCACGTTGGCAACAACCTTGCTGAACAGCACCCAGAATAGCGTAACCGTCACACCGACCAACGGGTGGTTCAGCAACAAGCTTGCCGGCGACGCCAACGGTGATGGCTATGTTAACGCGCTGGATGTGGGGAAGGTGAACGCGCATTGGGCTCCGGCGGGTGGACCGCCTGGCTGGTCTCTCGGCTATGCCCGCGGCGTCGACAACAACGACGATGGCTACATCAACGCGCTGGACATCGGCGTCGTCAACGCCAACTGGGGACGAACCATCTACTAACCCGTCGAAATCCCATAGTCCTCGTCTACCCTTTTTTTCTGCGCTCGACTTTTTTGACAGCTTCTCGTTTGTTGCATCCGTCTGGTACGTTGGGACTTTGCTACGGGTGTGATAAGCCCGTGCGCGCAATGTAGAACTATATTCTATAGATTAATAAAAAAAGAGTTATATACCTCTGGCGGCATAAACCTACGAGAAGAGTGAGAGAAAGGAAAATGAACAAACAATTCAAATATCTAATATTGATAACGCTAGCTCTAACAATCGCGACAACACTCGCCTACGCACAGCCAGTACCAATTGGATCAACAGTCCAACCCGCTCCCTTCGATTCTAACCCGCAATTCTTCACTGACGATAATACCGCATCGGTCAGTGACGCTCTCATGCGGGATGGAAGCCTGCTCACCTCCGGCGTCATCACACTAGGCAAAGATCCGGGCTTTCCCAATCCACCAGTCACTACCGCATCTTTTGAACTCCACACATTCACCACGCCGGTCAGTCCACAGTTTGCCCCGGGCTGGGTCGAGATCAAAATAAAGTACGAAACCCCAGGCACCAGCAACGACAAGTACAAAATTGAGTACTCAACAGATGGCACCATTTGGGCAGATCTGCAGCTTGAGGTCACAGGAGCCGCGAGCGCATTCACCGTTGCGATTCGACCTTGGTCACAGTTGGCTGAACCAACCGATGGCACCTGGACGTGGAGTGACGTCGCAGGTCTTCGCGTCCGAGTATTCTGCACCAAAGATACGGGACCTTTCCCTGCGCCCGCTTGGGACAACAGGCAGATGGTCATCTACGAGGTTTGGGCAACCGTGTATCCGCTTCCGCTTCCGCCAACATCATCCACGACCGTCTCTGTGCTGCCAATAGGAATCATGGGTGTGACACCGTATGACCCATTATTCGCCCCAACCGGACCTGGCGGATACTGCTTTGCAGAAGTGTACGTCAATGAAGTAGCAGACATGTTCAACTACGAGTTCTGGATAAAGTTCGACACAACGGTTTTAACACCGGTATCGGTGTTTGTCTACTATCCATGGACCAGCAAATCCGTCGAAACTCTCGATGACGCTAACGGCGATATACGCATATCCTACAGTATGCCTCCTCCAGTTCCAATCGGATCAGGGTTCACTGGCAACTCACCAATATTCCGCGTGTACTTCGCAGTTGATGTATACGGCGGTGGAGGCGGCCAGTATGGTGGACTCGGTGGAACAACGGACCTATGGTTCCGAAGGCCCTACCCATTTTCATTCCTCGGCGACACAACCGGCGTCGAGATTCCCGCGACCTACTACGACGGCTGGTTTGGCGGACCCCACGTCATGTCATACCAAGGAAGCCTGTATCCTGGCGGAGATCCCACTGGCACTTCTTGGCATGAACTGTATCCCGACTACTCCAAAATGTGGCAGGTAACAGATTGGGAAGACAACCCAGAGGGTACTCCAGACGGCACACTCAGCGTCAGTGACCAAATCGCGATGACGAATGCGACAGGATGGACATTCTTCTTCCATGTCGACGTGGTGACCACAACAATTCATTGGGTATTCAAACCTGGCCTAAGTGATCCGGGCGCCGCAGAACCCTATATGCCAGTAGAAGATCCTATACCAAACCCAATAAGCACATATTGGCACCAAATCTATCCCGACTACTGTAGATGGTTCGTGATAAACAGCTGGACCGACACCGATGGAAGTGGTACATTCACCCCCTCCGACCAATTTGACTTCGAATACCTCGATGAGCCAGGCGTCACGTATGACGCGCATCTGGAAGATGTGACAACCGACATTATCGTCAGCCAGAAACCCAGAGACCCTGAGGGACCAATCGCAGAGTTTCCGTTGGGACTAGGGATGATCATGATGATCGCGCCGCTGATACCCATCGTGTACCTCCTACGCATTCGCAAAAAGGTGACCAAGTAATGAAAGCGCGGACGATAACACTGCTTTCCTTGACCATCATAGCCACAATGCTACTGAGCACGATCACCCTTGTCATGGTGTCCTCAGTACCAGCAGCGCTACGGACCAAGGTTTGGTGGAGCCCAAAAAACTACACGCTGGATAACCCAGTACCAGATCCATGGCAGGCAACCCTGTTCGGCATGGCTGGCAGATACGTGCCCGCAATCGACATCGACCCTGCGACAATCGTGCTTGAAGGCATGTTCAGTCCGTTGGGACCTCCCAATGAGCCATACCTAACCTTCTACGACATGTATCTCGTAGTTTCCTTTGACGGCTATGACGTGCTGACAGCAATATTGCTTAAAGCCAGCCACCTGATCGTGGGTGAAAACAACAAGGTCGAACTAGAGATCACAGGGCAAACCTATGAGGGAACACCGTTCAGCGGCACTGGCAAGATCCAAATGTTCGTTCCAGAACCCCCTCCGCCATAATTTAAGCCCTTCCCCCTTTTTTCTATCGAGTAGAGAGTCTGGGCCATCGCTTTGAGAGGAGCAACATGCTGCGCGCAAGTGTGAAACCGTTCAGAGAGGAATTCGTGAGTGTCACGCTATGAAAACCATAGGGAACCCTCGAAGAGAATCCGAAGGAAACAACCGGTTTCTAGACCTAGCCTTGTGCTAATCGTCTGTTTACTACTTGTTGTCCCATCTCTCTATCATATCAAACCAGTGTTCGCCCAGACCATACATGTTCCAGATAATTACGGATCAATACAAGAGGCGGTAGACAACGCTGCCGATGGATACATAATACAAGTAGCCCCCGACATATATCCTGAGCATGTGGTTGTACCATATTCTGTGACGATCGAGGGCGAGAACCCCGAAACCACAATAGTTGATGGAACCTCCAATGGGACTGTATTCACTTTAGAAGCACCTAACATCCAGCTAACGGGATTCACAATTCGCAACGCCGGACCCAACCGCGCCGCCATAGTTTCAGAAAGAATGGAAACTGCACAAAGCGACTACCACGTGATTGCCAACAACATCATCACAGACAGCCAATCCGCCGTCCGTCTTAGCCTATCCGACCGCAATATCATCGCCAACAACACAATCAGTGAAAACCTATATGGCGTTATAATGGGCGATGCTTCCCGCACCACCATCTTCAACAATACATTCACCAACAATTCTGTAGCTGGAATCTACCTCAACATGGGTGCCAATAATAACGACATCACCGAAAACACCATAACCAACAGCGACTATGGCCTTAGAATTGAATCTTCCGTTAGTAACGTCATTGAAGGTAACTCCATCTCTCAAACCTCGAACGCTGTTTTTCTAACCGCATCCTCGACAGACAACACCATAAGACACAACCGTATATCAGGACAGACAGCAGGCGTATACTCCAGTTCAGACGGTATCATAGTGGACCACAACACGTTCATCGAAGGCGCCTACGGCATCTATCTTTACAGTTCCACTTCAGGCTCAATCTCTTACAACACTTTCAGCAACAGTTCAGTCGGCATCAGGATATATAATCCATCCCTCACACAAACAAGCCATACCATCAGAAACAATAAAATAGTGAAGAACATGCATGCGGCCATCGAACTAGTGAACGCAGAGGGCAACACATTCACAGGCAATTGGCTTCAACAGAACACCTACGGGGTTTACATGACAAATTCTATGCTCAACGACTTCTACCACAACAACTTTGTACACAACGCCATTCAAGCGTACTCTGGGCTATTAACCAACGCCTGGGACAATGGAGCCGAAGGAAACTATTGGAGCGACTACACCGGCGAAGATCCAGACGGGAACGGCATCGGCAACACCGCGTACCGCCTATTCCCTATCGGATGGGACAATTTCCCCCTCATGCACACATGGAGCGAACACGACATCGAAATACAAAACGTCACACCTTCCACCAACGAAATCTCTCTTGGCGAAATAGTAGACATCACAGTCACCGTTATAAACAGGGCCAACACAAGTGTTTCCGAAACCTTCACCGTGACAGCAAAATATAACCTCACCGTCATCGAAACACAACCCGTCACTGATCTTGCCCAAGGCGCGATCCAAACCCTAACATTCCATTGGAACACGACAGGAGTCGAGCCCGGAAACTACACGATAAGCGCGGAAGCCAGCATAGTGCCCGATGAACTCAACACAGACAACAACACCTTCATCGACGGCACCATCAAAGTGGTAGCCCCCATTCTAGGCGACATCAACCGAGACGGCACCGTCAACACAGACGACTTAGAGATGCTTAATCAAGCCTTCGGCTCAATAAGTGGAAATCCCAACTGGAACCCCGAAGCTGACCTAAACGAAGACGACGTGATAAACATTTTAGACCTATACGTGCTTGGCAAAGCCTACGGCCAACACAACTAGCCAGCAAACCGCTGAAAACCCGAAAGAACACAGACATGTGTCCAAGCTTGGAGAAAAAATATTAAACTCGGCAGTTATTGACTAGAACCACGTACTGATCTGAGAGAGGTCCTAGAATTGCCCGAAAGAGAGCGAAACACTCTCACAGCGATGCTGTTAATCATATTTGCTGCGGCTGTCGCGGTTGTAGGCTTTACATGGTGGTATACGCAAGGGACAACAGAACCTGAGCGCTACTCGCAATATGGCTTCGCTTTCGAATATCCAAGGAACATGGAACTCAACACCACCGGAACGAGCAGTTCAGGACGGGTGATAGGCTTTCTGAGCAATGACGAGATTGAATTCATCAAAGTAGAGTGGCAAACCGCAGAGTCAACCCCAAACTTGCAGACTCTTCTGAACGAGAGTTTTCTGAGCCTCGAAGCCGAAGGGCTAGAGGTTGAGAGAGCACAACCGGTCAACGCAAGCGAAGTGTATGGGCACGAGATGATATCTCAATCCTTTACCGGCACCGTTGCCAAGGCTATAACCTTCTACGGCTTCTCGGGAGTCTGGCACTGCGACACAGCTAACAGGTCCTTTGAATTTGTTGTTATGCATGTCGAACAAGATGTCCTCCCGAAATTTCAGCGGTACCTAGATTCGTTCGTTTGCCACTGACGAAACAGTTAGCAAGGCCTGGTTGAAGTCCACGGAGTTTTGTGTGCTAATGATCAATCTACTGAAACAGTGGACGATCCGAGAATCCTTCACCTCAACCATTCCTTTCCAGCAAGCGAGGAAACATATAACAACAACAAAGTGTGACCATTAAGAAAAACGCACTCCACTATTGCGAAGAGAGAAAGCGCGCGCGAATGCTTTTCGACCTTTCTTAAATATACGAACAAGGAATAACTTAGTTGAGGACACGACGTGAAGATTCCCATAGCACAACCAGGCATCGGGAAAGACGAAATTCGAGCCGTCATAGAGACAATGAAAAGCGGCTGGGTCACCCAAGGCAAGAAGGTCGAGGAGTTCGAGGAATCATTCGCCGAATATTGTGACGTCAAATACGGTGTTGCCGTCAGCAACGGCACCGCTGCCCTCCACCTGGCGTTAGCCGCGTTAGGCATCAAGAGAGGCGACGAAGTTATCACGACCCCTCTCTCGTGTGTCGCCACCACCAACCCGATCGTGTACCTCAACGCAAACCCGGTGTTTGTGGATGTAGAGCCCACGACGTTGAACGTGAATCCCCAGTTAATCGAGAAGAAGGTTACGCGAAAAACAAAGGTTATACTTCCGGTGCATCTGTTTGGGCATCCCGTGGATTTGGACCCGTTGATGGAGGTCGCTGAAAAACACGGCTTGTACGTGATTGAGGACGCAGCTCAAGCCCACGGAGCAAGATACAAAGGGAAAAAAGTGGGCTCAGTTGGGCACATCGCGTGTTTCAGCTTTTACGCGGACAAACTCATCACTGCAGTGGAAGGCGGTATGGCACTGACAAACGACGCGGAACTGGCTGAAAAAATGCGGTTGCTGCGGAGTTTTGGGATGGACAAGCGTGAAAAGTTCTATCATCCGGTTTTGGGCTATAACTACAAGATGTCAGATATTCATGCCGCGATAGGCTTAGTGCAACTCCAGAAACTTGACCATTATATAGAGAAGAGACGAGCCAATATCAGATATATGAAAAGCAAACTTGGTCATTCGAATTTAAAGTTGCCCACAGAGCTGGACTACGCCTTTAACGTGTATTACGTGTGCCACTTTCTTGTAGCGAAGGGAAAAGAGAAGATTGTGAAGCATTTGGAGCGGGAAGGAATCGAGACCCGACCGTTGCTGTCGTTTATTCCCGAGCAACCACCCTACAAGCATGAAAACAACCCAACGGAATATCCGGTAGCAAGGAGAGCCCATCAACAAGGCTTCTATGTGTCAAATTCCCCGCTCCTCAACCAAACGGAACTGGGGTTCATAGCATCAGCGTTAAGAAGAGCCATCACGAGCGTTAAGATATGAAGCGAATTGTGAACAAACTGAAGCTAGTCATGCCCTCATTCTTCGGGGACAGGCTTAACCTCTTTTACACTTTGGCCTTTGCTCCGCTGGTGTTGATCATTTACTTCTATATTAAATGGCCTTTTGGCACAGTGATTCCGATTTTCGGTTTCATCCTCATCATTCTGAAAAAACATAAACTATCCCTTGTCCATGATGCTGACAACCTTCAGAAAATCCTCGGCCTACTCCTTATACTTGGAAGTTTCTTCGTCTACTACGCGGTGGCTCCCTTTGTTCCCTCGGCAGCCTACTATGGAAGTGCGAACTACACCGTATATCTCGTTGGGCTTTTCTTGATGTTCTTCGAGTTATCGGCTCTGAAGGAAGCTTTTGCATCCCTCTTTCTTATAGCAGCTGCTACTTCCAGTTCCTTCATTTCAGCATGGTTAAAGCCCCTCCTAGCACCATTCGCCAACGATTTTGCACATATCGTCATGAATCTGTTGAGAATACTGGGCGTAGATGCAAATGTTCGCGCTATGGGCAACGTAGCTATCATTGCTTTTCCGTCTCTATTAGGAAAAACGGTCTCTACCGCCTTTGTTTACGAGTGTATGGGCATCTCCAGCACGTTGGTGTTTTCAGTAATACTTGTCGTCATTCTATTTGAGGACCCTAGCAGCTTTAAAGCAAGGCTGACCTTTTCAATTGCTGGTCTTCTAGGCACATTTGCCTTAAACATCCTCAGAGTCACAATAATCTTGTTGGCAGACTATTTCTATGGAGCAGAGGTGGGCGGCACTATCCATTATGTCATAGGCTACGCTTTGTTCTCCGCATGGCTTGCCTGTTTCTTCTACATTTATTCAAAGCGACAAACTCTTCATGCCAAAATCACAACGCTAAGAACCCACGTTATGAAGGCTCTCAAAAAAGGCGGAGATACATAGAAGAGTGCTCTGCAACAACCAGAAAGTAGCCCCCATGCATACACTTGCGCGAGTTGATGTTGTCTTTTTATGACATTATATTATGTAAAGATGTGAAGTAACCTTTAATAGACTTCCTTTTCAAAAAGTTATTAGCGTTCCCATCTTTCGTCTTCAGGGAAACCTGCTGAAATGAGTGAGAGGAGAACTGACACGTTTGCTGACTAGACAGGGTCTTATCAAAATCAAGGCCAGAGCATTGAGGCGCCGGGTTTGGTTCAAGGTCACATCAAGGTTAGAGAGAGGAATCGTAGACTTGGCCATTCGCTGTGTAGAAAGGATCCGGAGCCCTGTTCTTACAGGAATTGTTTCGGCGATCGTTCGAAGGATATGCATGACCATAGGGAAAGGGTTCCTAGCGATGGTGAATGAAGTTGGAGGCGCAGTTGCCAAGAAAATTTGTGCAACAGCAGAAAGATGGGGCAACGAGAACGCTTCAAGCTGGAAGCACGATTCAAGTTTCATTACGTTTCTTGGCGTAAATGCTGTTAATAGTCAGGGGACTAGTACTTGAAAGAGAATATTCTCATCACTGGAGGTTCAGGTTTTATAGGCTCACATCTTGTTAGCGCGATTGCCAAGACACACCCGCAAACTGTTGTGTCCTATGACATCGCAGCGGCTAACGACAATTGTGTTAGAAATATCATGAGCCTGAAAGGAGACATTTTTGATTCTCGTGAGCTTGTTAGAGTTATGCGTAGCGAAGAGATTTCGGATGTTATTCATTTAGTTGCCCTAGTATCTATACCTGAGTGCAGAAGACGCCCAGATGATAGTTTTCGCTTGAATGTGTCGAGTGTCCATAATACGTTGGAGGCTATGCGGCTTAGTGGAGCTGAGCGTCTAATCTTTCCGTCCACTGCTGTTGTTTACGGGGCGGTCGAGGATACGAAGGTGAGCGAGTTGGTGGCGCCAAGGCCAACAAGTATATACGGTTGTCACAAGTTGGCTGCTGAGTCGATTGTCCGTGGGTACGCTGAAGACTACGGCTTCAAAACAACGATTCTACGCATCTTCAACGTCTATGGAGATCTTGAGAGAGAGCATGGGGTAATATCTATCTTCGTTAAGAGAGCATTGGCGGGAGAGCCTATAATTGTGAATGGCGGAGGGCAAGTTCGAGATTTTGTCCACGTGCAAGACGTTATCGGCGCCTTTCTAGGATCGGTGGATAACGTGGCGACCTATGACAAGATCATAAATGTTGGATCAGGTGTCGGCGTATCAATCAAGGAAATCGCCGAAATGGTCAGGCAGAACTTTCCCAGCATTGAAATTGAGCATCATCCGCTTAATGAGGAAAACCATAGCCATTGTGCTGACGTTTCTCGCATGACGACGCTATCGGCCGTGATTCCAATAGACCCAAGGAAAGGCATACCAGCTTTCATCAAGGAATGCATGATTTGAGAGTTGTCAATGGATAGTCGTAACATTAGGTTAGATAGACTGACAGATGAGAACGCAATAGATGTAGAACGTCTGTTATATCAATACAGAAACAAAATCTGCCTTCCAGCTCTCAGTAGAAAAGAAAGAGAAACAAGAGATATAGTGGGTTCTCTTCGAAAAGCCGCCTTCTGCAGAGTTTTGGTTGCTGACGGCGATGTTTTTGGGGCACTTGTTGCAAAAAAGTCTGTGTGGGATTCCGCTCACTTCGGCTTCGGGGTAGGCAAAATTACAAGAGTTGTAGTTTCTGACGTTCTGGAGGGGCAAGATGTTCTACGGGCTCGTGAGGTTTTGATCAAGAGTTGTCTGAGGTGGATGAAGCAGAACAAGGTGAAGTGTGTCATAGCGCGGATTGATCTTGACAGTGTCGATGATGTTCTGGCTTTTGGTAGAAATGGTTTTCTGGTGGCGGATGTTTTGGCAACTTTTCACCTAGATGCACAAGCTGTGAGACCGGCTTCAGATTCGCAGGCAGGTGAATCTGTTACAACCCGTTTATCATGCTCGGATGATGTAGCAGCGCTAATGGATATTGCCCGAACCTCTTTTACGAAGGACCATTTTCACAGAGATCATTTCTTTCCTCAGGGCAAAAGTGATGAACTTTTTGCCAAATGGGTGTACAATAGTTGCAATGGGCTTGCTGACATAGTACTGGTTGCAGTTGAAGATAGTGCAGAACCTTGTGGTTTCATTGCCTGTAGGACAGAGGAAGTGGGACCCGAATCGAAATATGGCGTCATAGATCTCGTTGCGGTATCGCCATCACGTCAAGGCATGGGAATAGGAACACGCCTTGTAAAGGAAGCTGCCACGTGGTTCGCGTGCAAACAGAATGTTCACTCAATATTCGTCGGTACTCAAGCAAACAATATCCCATCTATTAGAACGTACGGAAAAGCTGGGTTTCGGCTTTTGTACACCGAGCTAACGCTTCACAGATGGTTCTTAAGATAGAAACATCCAGCTAAAACGGGAAAAGAAGAAAAATGAGTAGTTCACGGATCCCTTTTTCCAAGCCCCTATTCTACAACGAGGATATAGAAGAGATTAACACGAGAATTGAGGAGATCTTGCGGTCAGGGTGGCTGACTTCAGGGCCCGTGGTAGAAAAATTCGAGAGAGCGTATGCTGAATTTGTGGGTACAAAACATGCAGTGGCTCTCAACTCGTGTACCGCAGCCCTTCACGCTGCTCTTATCGTATCAGGAGTGAAAAGGGGAGACGAAGTACTCGTTCCATCAAATACTTTCGTTGCTACGGCGAATGCGGCCTTATATGTAGGGGCTAAACCTGTATTCGCAGATTCTGATCCATCAACGTTTAACATTGCGCCCCACGAGATTCAGGAGAGAATTTCGAAGAAGACAAAGGCAATAATCGCAGTGCATTTAGGTGGCAACCCGTGTGATATGGAGGAAATAAAGGAGATTGCCGCTGATCATAACATACCCGTGATTGAAGACTGTGCGCATGCTCACGGGGCCAAATATAAAGGTGTCAACTGCGGCACGTTTGGTGTAGCTGGCTGTTTCAGTCTTTATCCAACTAAAATAATTACCGCCGCCGAAGGAGGAATTGTCACAACAAATGAAGCAGCTCTTGCAAAAAGAATCCGCGTTCTACGAAACCATGGGAGAACTTCCTCCGGTCCGTCAGCAGTTGTCGAGTTGGGTTTCAATTATCGTCTTTCAGAGATTCATGCAGCAATTGGACTAACCCAACTCAAGCACATTACCGATTTCTTGGAAGCAAGAAAAAAGCTTGCTGAAATGTACGATGACAGGCTAACCAGTATCAAGTGGCTTGAACGCCAGCGTATAAGGGACGGAAATGTGTGTTCATATTATGCCTACATCGTCAAACTGACCGATGAAGCGCCAGTAAATCGTGATACGTTGATAGAAAGATTGAGTGATAAGGGAATTGAGACGAGCGTTCTGTATCACCCAGTTCATCTACAGCCTTTTTGCGTTAGGCTTTTCGGTTACAGCAAGGGGGAACTTCCGGTCGCTGAAGAGTTGGGAGAGAAAAGCCTTGCACTTCCCTTCTACAATGGAATGAAGGCTGAAGAGGTCACGCGAGTGAATGACGTAATCAGGGAAATATGAGTTACAGCGTGTAGGACAAACCTTGAATAAGCGACCAAAAATTCTTGTTATTATTCCAGCTTACAACGAAGAAGAGAATATAGCCAACGTAATCAACGAGGTTAGGGTGCAAGCTCCACAAGTCGATGTTTTGGTTGTGGATGATGGATCGCAGGATAAAACCGCTGAGACCGCCAAGGGCTTACATGTAACGGTAGTCTCACATCCTTCCAACTTAGGTATAGGTGGGGCTGTGCAGACAGGCTTCAAGCTTGCAGAAATGTGGAACTATGATATTGCGATCCAGGTTGATGGGGATGGGCAACATGATCCCGCGTTCATCTCCCAATTAATCAAGCCCATTATGGAAGAAAAGGTAGATATCTCAATAGGTTCAAGGTATTTGAACAATGAACATGTGGACATCTCCTTCGTACGAGGTTTGGGTGTACGTTTCTTTTCCTGGTTGACGAGAAAAACAACTGGAAGGCGAATCTCAGATTGTACCTCCGGCTTTAGAGCTTTAAATAGAAACGCGATCAAGTTATTTGCAGATGAATATCCAGTCGACTTTCCAGACGCCGAAGCTCTGATTCTTGCGCACAGAGCCGGTCTGGAGATTGGCGAGGTGCCCGTCAGATTTCGTGTTAGGAGTGGAGGTAATAGTAGCTTATACTTCTGGCGTTTCCTGTGGTATCCTATTAAGGAAGGCTTTTCTATATTGATGCTCCTAACCAAGAGGCGGGGGGAACCAGAATGAGCAGGGCTCTACAAATTGCTGCATTAACTGGTGTTGTTATAGCTATATGGATTCTGTACTTGTACAGAAAAAAGAGGCTGAGGGAAGACCATGCTATTCTGTGGCTTTTCGTCTCAATAAGCATTGCTGTAATATCAACATGGACCGATCTACTTGTGGCAATGAGAACCCTGGCTGGGGCAGCGAACCCTACAGATTTGGTGCTGGCTGTTTTCGTTGCTTTCCTCCTCTTAACAAGCATTTATTACTCAGTAAGAATATCCGAACTAGCGAAACAAAACCAAAGACTGGTGCAAGAAATCGCCTTGCTGAAAGTTATGCAAGAAATAGTGAGCAAGGAAAAAGCTGATCACGCCTAGATTAGAAAGTCATTCCTAAACAAGCGCGCACCTACGATGTGAATTCATGGAAATCACCTTCGTAGTGGATTACTACCCATTTCTAGCGGGAAAAGTCGTCTTTCAACTTGTCAAACACTTGAAGCGTTTTGGAGTAGAGGCCAGAATTATTTCGTCAAGTATCTTGGCAGAAAACCAAACACGCGAGCCAGACATGCTACGCTTGAAAGCATGGCGTATATCCTTCAGTGGGGCACCTTACATCCTTTATAATCTATATGACTTACATAAACTGCCTTCCTTTTCAAAGGAAGCTGGCATCATTAGCTTGCACTTCACCGAACATCCATTGCCTCTCTACTATGGACTATTCAAGAAGCTTCATCTCATCAGATCACCAATAGTAGCTACACCACATGGGTCTCCTCCTGCAGGCCATCCGTCGACCTTTGTCAGGTGCATGTCATCGATCCTTTACTATATCTCAGAAGCTCTCGTGCTAGATGGAGCCTCGGCAATTACCACAGTCAGCAGAAAAGAGTATGAATTCTTTAGGAACAAATATCCCACCAAAATAGTTGAACACATCCCAAATGGAGTAGATACCTCCTTCTTCAAGCCGGACAAATCCAAGAGGGAAATGTTCAGACAGAAATTTCAGGTAGCCGATGATGAAGTGTTAGTTCTTTACTTCGCTGGTCTCCGCACCCAAAAAGGCGTACTGATACTTCTTGACGCCATTAGAAACGTAATGAAGAAAAACATGAAAATAGCTTTCCTAATCGCAGGACCAGGTCCGCTTGCCTCGCATATAAAAACTTTCGTTGACGATCAAAGGAATCGCCGGATACATACCATCACTGAATATATACCTCATGAATATACTCCCTACCTCTACAACGCATGTGATATTTACGTTCTCCCCTCTTTCCATGAAGGCATGCCTCTATCCCTGATGGAAGCCATGGCTTGCGGAAAACCCGTCATTGCAACACCTGTCGGTGATGTACCTCTGCTAGTGGAAAAAGGAATTAACGGCTTTTTAGTGCCTACGAACGATGTGAACGCCTTGAGCGATACGATTGCTTACTTGGCTAAAAGACCTGAAATCAGCGAAAAAATGGGAAAAAAGAACGTGGCGAAAATGCGCCAATATGATTGGGACGAAACATCAGAAAAATACCTCCGTCTCTTCAGGAAAGTGCTAACTGCACACGCATCCAGTTTAGAGGTTTCTGCATGAAGTTCATTGTGGGCAACGGAGAACAATTGAGGGCGAGACTGCAAGATTTTCCCGCTTCGTGGGTTAATGACTTCTTCGCTTCAAAGTTACTAGTTATAGCTGTAGCAAACGACGAACCCTTAGCCGCTTACGGTATTAGGAGCATGTTGAATGTGACATCAGTGTACGTTAAGAAAGAGTACCGTCACAAAGGAATGGCTACGCAGATAAGAGAGATAGCTTTTAATGAAGCGCGGAAGCAAGGTATCCACTTGTTAACAGGAGTGGTGTCTTTTCCACTTATTTCCTCCAAGCATGGACTACTCCTTTTTTCGAAGTTTGGGTGTAGAGTGGTCAAGCGTCTTGAAAAGCGTAAATTAGCACTCATAGTATTTCCTCTCACCAACAAAGGCTTTCTCCTATACATACTTCTACGCTTGGCTTCTTCCGTCGTGCCCAACGCTTTGCTAGAGGCAATTTCTGAAA
>JABAOH010005229.1_pt1 | contig 14206 bp, 9 predicted proteins | sample 7062181 | NCBI WGS metagenome assembly JABAOH01 (sample SAMN14538630, study PRJNA623070) | marine sediment metagenome | biome: marine biome [ENVO:00000428]; feature: marine pelagic biome [ENVO:01000023]; material: deep marine sediment [ENVO:00002113]; isolation source: pool of 5 deep marine... | reverse complement strand
GAGCCTAAGTTCACTGCTGATCGACATGAAGTTAAAGATATAAAACCGATGCCCGCTCTTGTAGTCTATCGGAAGCCCCTCCCAGAGCGGTGATGTAGGGTAAACCCAAGCTTGAGGTTGATCTGAATCCTTTATCCTAGCAAGCACGAAGATATATCCCTCTACAGATTCCTCATTTGACTGCCTGTTTACAATCCTGAAGGTAACATCAATTGTCGATCCATCTCTCTTTATCTCTAGCTCCTCAATGTCAACGATCTCGTGCAGGGGCGATTCAGTAGAGGTACCTGTGGACTCCCGACCCTGCTCTTTGCTCTCACGAATATAGTCATCTAACAGTGCAATACGTTGTTTCGATCGCTCAAGACTTTGGGTTCTCTTCAAGAACTCCCTGCTGAGCTTGGCTATTTTAGCTGCCTGGATTCTGTTTGTTCGACGGGCATCAAAGTATTCGTTGGTAAAGTAAATGGTAGCCACAACATAGAAGACCAAGAACAGGGAGGCACATAATAAAAGGACGGAAGATATTGTAAATCTCCTGGCCTTACCAAGCTGGTTGAAGATCATGATTGTCAGAACCCCCTTAAGGCTTTTTGTCCCCTTTCTCCCGTCGCCTTTTGTCATAGTGCCCTCCTTTAGGGTTACTCCTTGCGGTGCGAAACGCAAGAGGGAGGACTTATAATTATATAGAAAAGGGATGGGGAAGTACAAGACTTAACGCCGGATCATCATCAAGGATGGCACCTCATGTGACAGCAAGGTGATACCATATTGAGTTTATTAAATATTTTTACATGGTATCTCATAAGTAATTAGGGACCAATTGCGTTCTGAATATGTATTTTGCGACAGCCAGGGAAGGCCGTTCAATCAAATTACGAAATCCTTTCAATCGAATCTAAGGCATGCAGGGATAGAAGCTTTCAGGTTCCATGACTTGAGGCACACCTTTGCACGCCACTTTGTAATGAGGGGGGCACTCTAACCGAACTTCGGGAGCTGCGAGGCCACAAGACACTGACAATGGGGTATGCTCATCTCTCCCAGGAGCACAAAAAGAAGGCAGTTAATCTTTTGAATGGACTAACTGCCCCGGAGGTGGTAAAGAGCAAGTGTCATTTTTTCAAAATGCAGTATTTCAAGGGGTGGCTAAGATGTTGAAATTGCTGGAGCCACCGGGCGGGGTCGAACCGCCGACATCCTCATTACGAGTGAGGTGCTCTACCAACTGAGCTACGGTGGCCTTCTTATCTCATATCTATACGTTTTTTAACAGATACAGTCCACCCTTTTTATAGCTCACATAGCACAAAGAAATCTGCGGCTAACCCTTCGAAGGCGGGGGATCCTCTAGCAAAAGGGGTGGGTGCCTCTCCCTGAGCCAACCGACGTCGCCCCGAGGAAATTGCCACTGCCCTGCTTTTGAACATTGCTGGTTTTCTGAAAAGCAGATCATGCAAGGATGTAAGAGGTGAAAAGACCAAAGGAGTACCTTATATTCCCATTAGATGTCGCAACATATGAAGACGCTCTCCGGTACGTGGAGCTCCTCAAGGAACATGTTGGCCTTTTCAAAGTCGGCCTTGAACTCTTTGTGAGCGCTGGACCGAAGATCCTCAGGGCAATCAAAGAGAGGAGTGAGGCAGGCATATTCCTTGATCTCAAGTTTCACGATATACCCGCCACTGTCAAAAACGCCTTCCTCGCAGCAAGCGCCTATGGGGTTACCTATACGACCGTACACTGTGATGAAGGCAGGGGTCTTCTCCGCTCCGTTGTTGAAAACAATCCTTCAGGTACCAAGATACTGGCTGTCACGGTGCTCACTAGCCTTGAAAGGGAGGATTTAAAGCAGTTAGGCTACAAGGATAGATATGTTAACGACATCACCGAGCTGGTCATACTAAAGGCCAGAATCGCTAAGGAGGCTGGCTGCTCTGGCGTTATCTGCTCCGGCCTGGAGGTCGAAAAGGTCAAGGCTGAATTGGGAAGGGATTTCCTCGTGGTGACCCCTGGTATCAGGCCCGCGTGGTCTCTGGTGGGAAAGGACGATCAAAAGAGGATCATCACTCCTCAGCAGGCAATAAAAAGTGGAGCCGATTACATAGTGGTGGGCAGACCAATTCGAACAGCTGAAGAACCGATTGAGGCAGCGAAAAGGGTCTTGGATGAAATCGAGATGGCAATCTCGGAATAAATGTCTGCCCAATCTTTACCTTACAACACATCGCTGGACGAAACCCTCCATGATCCCCTTGTAGGAACGTATCTCCTCATCAGGGCAAGCCGGCATATCCACAAACTGCTCCTCTAAGGCCTTAGAGGGAACAAATCTTTGCAAGACATAGAGACGGGAATTCTCTATTAGCCGGCCGATCTTATAGAAATCATCCTTTTCAAAAAGGGCTCCCGCAACAGTGGTCCTGAATTCATAATCCAATCCAGAATCCATAATAGATCTGATACTGTCAACAATCCTGGCCTTGTCTATCCTTCTCTTGACTACCTGTTCATACTTATCCAGAGATGTCTTTATGTCCATGGCAATGTAATCTATGGATTCAGATTCTAGTATCTTCTCCAGCCTTGAGGGAAAACTTCCATTGGTATCCAATTTGACGAGGTATCCCAATTCCTTCACTGCTGATAGAAAATGCTCTAACTCAGACTGCAAAAGGGGCTCTCCGCCGGTTATTGTCACCGCATCAAGCCTTCCCCTTCTTCCGTCCAAAAACGACAGTATCTCTTCCTCCTTCAATCCATCTGAAACGACCCTCTTCCGTCGAGGGCTGACAAGCTCAGGATTGTGGCAATAAGGGCACCTGAAATTGCACCCCTGGGTAAAGACAGTTGCGCAGATTTTATCTGGATAATCAACGAGAGAGAATCTCTGAAAGCCCCCTATGTTCATGGCTCAGACCTTAAACATCCTTCTCGCCTTGAACTCCTCTTGCTTTCCCCTGTTCCACTGTTTTAAAGGCCTGAGATAACCAACCACCCTGGAGTAAATCTCGCATTCAGCACCACATCTCTGGCATATCGCATGTTCTCCATTTACATATCCATGAAGGGGGCACACGCTAAATGTGGGAGTGATGGTAAAATAAGGGAGATGGTAATTCTCACAGATCTTGCGTACCAACGATTTGACACTCCCCGGATTAACAATCCTCTCACCCGCATAGATATGCAACACCGTTCCCCCTGTGTATCTCTGCTGGATATCATCCTGCAAATCCAGGGCCTCGAACACATCATCCGTGAAGCTAACGGGCAGATGAGTAGAATTGGTGTAGAAGCACTGACCCGCATCTCCGTTGCCTGCGGATATAATGTCAGGGTGTCTTTCCTTATCAATCTTCGCCAGGCTGTATGAGGTCCCCTCTGCTGGGGTAGCCTCGAGATTGTAATTATTACCCGTCTCCTTCTGAAAATCTATCAGTATCTCCCTCATGAAGTCCAAGACCGCGATAGTAAATTCCCTCCCCTCTCTATCACCAATGGTCTTGCCAAGGAAGTTTCGGCAGGCCTCATTCATTCCAACAAGCCCAATGGTGGAGAAATGATTCTTCCAGTATTCATCAAACCTCTCCTTTACATTCCTCAAATAGTATTTTGTATAAGGATAGAGACCGCTGTCTGTGAATCTTTCCAGGACCTTCCTCTTTATCTCCAAACTCTCCTTGGCCAGGATCATCAAGTGTCTCAATCGTTTGAAGAACTCCTCCTCTCTCCCACTTAAGTAACCAATCCGTGGCATATTAATTGTGACAACACCAATGGAGCCGGTTAAGGGATTTGAGCCAAAGAGCCCCCCTCCTCTCTTCTCTAACTGACGATTATCTATTCTCAACCGACAACACATGCTTCTCGCGTCGGCGGGGTTCATGTCTGAATTTACAAAATTGGAAAAATAGGGAACCCCATACTTGGCCGTCATCTCCCATAGATCCTGGAGTATAGGATTATCCCAGTCGAATTCCCTTGTAATATTGTAGGTCGGGATGGGAAAGGTAAAGACCCTCCCCCTCGCATCGCCCTCCGCCATTACCTCTAAGAATGCCCTGTTAAACAAATCTATCTCCTTCTGAAAATCCCCATAGGTAACGTCTTGTGCCTCTCCTCCAATAATGACACGCTGCTCTGCATAGTATTCAGGCACGCGAAGATCCAACGTGACATTCGTAAAAGGGGTCTGGAATCCAACCCTTGTGGGCACATTTATATTGAAAATGAACTCCTGTAAGGCCTGCTTTACCCCTTTATAATCTAACTCGTCAAATCGCACGAAAGGCGCCAGCAACGTATCGAAATTAGAGAATGCCTGGGCACCTGCCGCCTCTCCTTGCAGCGTATAAAAGAAATTTACGACCTGCCCCAATGCACTCCGTAGATGTCTGGCTGGCCTGCTTTCTACCTTTCCCCATACCCCTCTGAATCCCTCAACCAATAAGTCAAAAAGATCCCACCCCACACAGTAGACGGAGAGGAGGTTCAGATCATGAATGTGAAAATCACCCCCTGTGTCCGCCTCCCTAATCTCCGGAGAGTAGATCTCATTCAGCCAATATACCTTGCTCACCTCTGATGAAACATAGTTATTCAATCCCTGAAGAGAGAATGCCATATTGCTGTTCTCATTAACCCTCCAGTCCGTCCTCTTTAGATATTGATCCACTAATGCAACGCTTGCCTTATTGGTGATCTCTCTTATCCTTGCGTGCTGATCCCTGTAGATAATATAGGCCTTGGCTGTCTTGCGATAAGTAGAGGAAAGCAACACCTCCTCGACAATGTCCTGAATTTCCTCCACTGTCGGGGTCTTATCACCAATCACCTGCTGGGCAAGGTTCAAGACCTTGATAGTAAGCCTCTTAGCGACCTTCTCGTCAAACTCCCCTGTTGCCTTTCCAGCTTTGGCAATGGCATTGGTAATCTTCTCGGCCTCGAAGGCAACTGTCTTGCCATCCCTCTTTTCTACCTCCCTGAACATGACACCTTCTCCCAAAGTAGCATTATTTCCAGTCAGAACCGCCTCCGGAATACAAAGCATCGCCCCGATAGCTAGTATATGCTGAGATCAAACCCAGTCGGCACAAGGGGCCGACTTTCGGGTCGTGGTCCCCAGGCGACTTCCACAAGATGTTGTATGAGACTATAATTAATATCCCATATAAAGTCAATAAAGAAAGAACTCCAAAATAATAACCAACCATATCCCTTTATGTCCCGGTCTCTTTGGAAGGTCTTGAAGCGAATGAGTGTCTCTTGCCATTGACAACCCCTATCAAAATTGTGATGAAATGATATGCCCTGGTAATACCCCGAAGGGCGTGGAGGAAGATCTACCTCAAGAGGGAATGGCCTTTGACCATGGAGTGTCAAAGTGGCTAGAAAGGGAAAAGAAAGAAGACATCTGAAACGGAGGGAACTCGTTCGGGTAGCATGCGAAGAGGACTGTACTTTTATTCGCACCCTTTCAGGTGAAGTCTTTTCCGTATTTGGTGAGTATAGCGAGATCATACCCCAGTGGTTTGCAAATCCAGATGTCATCACCCTCGTTTACGTTAAGAATGGACTTCCAGTGGGCTTCGCTATGCTTTATGTTCTCAGTGGAGAAATACTGGCTATTGCAGTGCTTCCCGCCTTTCACAGGAGAGGAATCGGGTCTGCTCTGCTCGACCACATACAGCTGCTTGCTGGCCAGCTTGGCCTGAGGAAACTCTCACTCCATACCGCCAAGGAGAATGATATAGCCCGTTTGTTCTTCCAGAAGGCTGGTTTCACGGTTATTGGGGCCCAAGAAGATTATTATCCCAAGGGTCAAGAGGCGCTGATAATTTCGAAGTGCATTTAGGGAGGGGCGCGTGCGTCTACAAAAAGGGGGCACTTGGCCCCCTTTTTGTTTTCTCGCAGTCAACCATTGAAAGCGGGATTCCTAATCCCTTAACCTAGCCCCCGATGAGCTTCGCTATCTGGTTCCATACATTCATAACTACGAAGAAGCTGAAGAAGACGCAGTGCACAACTACTATCACCTGCCTCCACAGGGGAGCACGCACCTCCTTGGGCAGGAAGCGATGTTGCGTCACCAAGATGTGGACCCCTGAGAACACGAAGATGAATGCCGCCATGTTTGCCCCGATGATCAGCAGGATCATTGGCCTTGCCAGGTTGATGGCAATGCATCCCCACACGGCAAAGATGATTAGTATGGGGTAGTAGATATAGCGCACATCTCCCAGTCGACGCATCCGCTCACTAAAGCCCCATATGTGGTCGGTGACTACCCGCGTGAAGCCATCCACGATGCTGAGCTGGGTACCGAACAGGATCCAGAATCCGTTGATCAGGGTCAGGAACCACATGGCGCGACCGACCCTCTTCATTAAGTACTCTGCCTGGTATGCACCAGCCCCCAGCCCGGTTATGTCTGTACCACGGGGGATGATCCCGTAGGCCATTACCACGCACAGGTACATCCCTACCACACAGCCGATGCCGAAGAGGACACCCTGATCCATCCACAGGTACTTCCACCACTCCCTCCAGTTCCTCATGTTCTTCCCGGTGGGCTCAAAGACGCTTCCCACCTCGGCAAGCTTCACCTCTTTGCCTGCAATCGCGCTGGGGATGAACCCGATAACTTTGCTCATGCCAAAGCCCTTGTCTCGGAGCCAGTTGGTAATCCAACAGTTCCCTATACCCCCTGCCCCGGAGTAAGCTGCAAAGGCGCCCATGAGGGCCCAGTCTATACCTGTAGGCCCCCTGGGAATAGAGCCGAACTTCAAGAACCCTCCTGCCACATCAGCCCATGCCCTTCCGGGCACCCAGAAGATATCCACTATCAAGAGATAAATGACAATCCATATCACCATGCCCCAGGCTACGAACTCAAGGATGCGCTCTATACGACCGCCGAAGAGGACTATGACTATGCAACCGAAGAACAGTAGGTAACCAAATACAAGCATCATGCTTCGGTCACCCGCTACCGATGCGTCAGGCAAATGGCCATACAGGGCTCCAAAAAGGCATGCCGCCCCTGCCGCTGCCCACCCGGGCCATCCCACATGGAGGATAGCGAACAAAGGATAAAGCCAACCCCAGAGCTTAGGCCCCGGCTTGGTCCTCATGAAACCGGTGAGCACCGGCTCACCCGTATACATGGTGTATCGGGCGAATTCCTTGTTGAGGATAACCTGGAAGAAGACCGACACGATGACGATCCACATCACGGCGGTCCCAAACTTGACCGTAGCACTGGGACCCATCAACCACTCGCCACTGCCGATTGACATGCTCAGGGCAATGGTCCCCGGGCCGATCACCGCTATTACGTTGCGAAACGTGAATTTTGGCGGTGCTGGCAGATCAGTTACATTCCATGGGCCCAGTGCACCACCTGGTCTCTTTGGAGCTTCCATCTCGCGCCCTCCTTTTAAAAGATTTCTCTCTTGCCTCCCACCAAAAACACCAAAGCCTCCAAAGGCCAGTGGTTCCCTATGGAGGCTTTCCTGCTGGGATCATCCGGAAGATCACCATCGCTCCTTCCCATGCGGCTAAGCGTTAAGAGATCGATGAATCGAGGCGCATGTTATTGTACTATCCAGTGATTGTCAACCCAAAAAATAGGATATCTCCTAAAACGATTGGAATGGGCGAGCCATGAGAGTTTACTAAGGGAAGGCAACTCTTATATCTCAAAGCGGGCTACATGATCTGCCTCACGCATCGCATCGATGATGCGCCGTGGTTCTTTGGCATCACCAATAAGATAGACCTCATATGGTCTATTTCCTTCCCCAGATAATGCGCGACTTGGATCAAAACCCATCGCTAATACTACTGTATCTCCGCTTACTTTCCTCTTGGTCAATTCCTTATAAATCCCTATTACACCTTCTCCCGGGATGATCTCTTCCATCTTGAAATCGCAGATTATGGCTACGCCATGCTCTCGAAGTTTTCTCAACACCGCTGTTCTGCTTGCAACTTCCATATCCGTAGCGACCTCATCAAGCACCTCAACGATGGTTACCCTTTTATTGAACTCAGCGAGATACCATGCTACTTCACAGCCAACAAGGCCTCCACCGCAGACGACCACCCGGTCTCCCACAGCAACACCTTCCAAGACCTCTAGGGCTGTTATTGCTGATTCTACGCCAGGAATATTTGGTCTGCGAGGCGTAGATCCAGTGGCTACTATAAGGACATCTGGACTGAGTTGAGCGATGTATTCAGGGGTGACCTCAGTGTTGAGGTGGATAGCGACGCTACTTCTCTCCAGCTCGGTTTTTAACCAGTTAACGAGTGTAAGTATGTCCTTTTTCCAAGGTGGCACAGAACTTATTCGAAGATTTCCCCCAAGCCCATCACGTTTCTCACATAGGGTTACTTCATGCCCTCTTAAGGAGAGGATTCTTGCTGCTTCCATGCCAGCCGGACCACCTCCTGCTATAAGCACCCTCTTTGGTTTTTCTGCGGGCCTCAGCTCGCTGTATGCCTCCTTCCCTACTATAGGGTTAACAGCGCAACTAATGCGATAGCCCCTCCTAAAGCGACCAATACACTCATTGCAGCGGATACAGCGTCTAATCTCTTTAACCCTGCCCTCTTTCAGTTTTCTAAGAAACATGGGATCAGCAATATGCCCTCGTCCCACAGCAATTAAGTCCGCCTTTCCTTCCTCGATTATTTTGTCGGCCATATACGGATCTGTAATGCTGCCCGCAGTAATGACGGGAATGTTGCCCACAGCCTGTTTTATGCCCTCTGCAAGGTGTACATGATAGCCCTGCTTGTAGTACAGTGGTTGGACTATATGATCTCTTGTTTCACCGATCCCACCCGTTATGTGAAGTATATCTATGCCAGCTTCCGCCAATCTCGGGGCTATCTTTTTGGCCACATCAAGGGTAATGCCCTCACCGTCCTCAAGGTATTCATTGGCGCATAGCCTGAAGATCAAGGGATAGTCTTCACCCACCCTTGATCTCACCTCTTGGATTACCTCTACAGCACACCTTAATCTGTTTTCGAAGCTGCCCCCATATGCATCTGTTCTTTTGTTTGTATATGGTGAAAGGAACTCATTGAGCAAATACCCGTGAGTTCCGTGAAGTTCTACTGCATCGAAACCGGCAGTTTTGGCTCGCAATGCAGCTGCTCCGAATGCATGAATGATATCCTGAATCTCCTCTGTTGACAGCTCCTTGGGGACCTCTGTTGTTCCCTTTGATGGTATCGCAGACGGGGCCAATATTCTGTGTCCGGAAATTCCGGAGCGTGTCTGCCGCCCAGCGTGACCTATCTGTAATGCAGCACAAGCTCCATGGGATCTAATCGCTTCAACAAGCTCGTTTAGCCCCGGGAGGAATCTGTCATTATGAACACCGAGCATACAGGGAAAACCCTTACCAGATGGCTGGATATAACTCATCTCGACGATAATGAGCCCCGCTCCTCCCTTGGCACGTTCCCTATAGTAAGTCACTATTTGTTCAGTTACTGCCCCGTCCTCAGAGGCGAAATTTGTCGCCATGGGCGGCATCACAACTCTATTTCGAAGTTTCATGCCTTTTACGCTCAGTGGCTCGAGCAGGTGTTTCACGCTCAGAATACCTCCATCTTTTGCCGCCCGCAGCAGGCGAGCCTCTGGTCCTTTATCTACTTCCGATAGGTTTCTGTGAACTCCTTTAGTCCCAGACGTACAAGGGTCGCCTCAGTAGGATAGCCGGTATCTGGATCCCATCCCATCGCCTTGCGGTATTCAGAGGCGAGGCTGTCTATGTCTATGGTAATTCCTGCAAGTGGGCCATCACTCTTGGGAGGGACCCCGGCCATGCGGGGAGGCAGTTTTATCTCACGTGGCTCGATTCCCTCTCTGAGGTTGAAAGCCTGCCTCAAGGTCTGAATGCGGGCCCCTGTTTCCAGGGCCTCAGTCATATCCATACCCCATCCGGTAACGGCGTTAAGAAATTCTAAGAGTGGGTAGTTGCCGAAGAAGATAACCGGAAACAGGCAAACTCCTGCACAGGCGCCCACCTGCCAATAGCAAGAAGTCGTAGCACTGGCAGGACCCTTGCTCTTATATTCATAGCGCTCGTAATCTCGGAACTGCAATTCCGGGTAGGGGGCAACAATAGCTGGCGACCCCCCGTCTATACGAGCCATAGGAGCAGCAGCTGTGTGGCGTCCAGGGGTGGGATCGCAGACAAACCCCGTGCCCCGGCCTGGCAGAAATGAGGCATTATGCAATCCAGGTTCCTGTCCACCGACGTGGATGGCGCACTCCTGGGCGTCTCTCCCGATCTTTTGGGCAGCAGCCTTAACGCCGTCAGCCAGAACGTCGCCAAGGCCCTCACGGCGGATGATCTTCTCGATCATGGCAACCATGGCCTCCGCATTTCCCCAGGTGAGCTCAATCCCATCGGTATCCGATTTGGTGATAATCCCTTTTTCAAAGCATTCCATGGCGAAAGCCAGCACACTTCCTGCCGAGATGGTATCCAAGCCGCTTCGATTACACATATCGTTCAGCTTGATGATGGACAACCAGTTATCATTCATGCACATAGTACCAAATGCGGCTATGGTCTCGTATTCGGGCTTGTGCACCTCTGCAACCGGATAAGGCCCCTTAGAGACCTTGAAAATGCCGCCACATGCAATGGGACAATTAGAGCAAGCATACTTCTTTACCTGGTACTGAATAACAGTATCGAAGTCCGCTATCTTATCCAAAGTCGGGAAGGCCTGCTTCCCCGCCAGGAGCCAGTTCTTTACAGGAGTTGCTCCACCTGCCACCAGCCCATCAGTCAGTCCACAAGTCCCATAATCCGTAAGTAACCTAGGGAAGCCCTTTAATTCACGGAGTTCCTTTATGAAGCCCTTGCGCAAGCGGTCAAGCATCTCCTTTTCACTTACGGCAACCTTTCTCTTTCCGTGCACTGCTAAGGCCTTGAGCCGCTTTGAGCCCATGACCGCACCAACACCCGAGCGAGCTGCAACGCGCCCTCCATCGTTCACAATGCCACTGATGAGGGATCGTTTCTCAGAGGCCGGACCGATGCAGGCGACTCTCAGTCTGGAGACCCCCACATCCTTGCGCAAAATCTCCTCCGTATCAACTGTGTCGCGCCCCCATAGATGAGATGCCTCTCTTAACTCCAGTCCCTCCTCGGTTGCCAGAAGATACTTAGGTGAAGCTGCGATCCCGGAGACGAAGATTGCATCCCAGCCCGCGGATTTCAGCTCGCTCCCAAGGTATCCACCTGAATTGGCATCTCCCCAACCGCCGGTAAGCGGTGACTTACACACCGCCATATATCTGCCACCGGTCGGGCTCGGTGTCCCAGTCAGCGGCCCAGTAGTAAAGCCAAGGGTGTTCTCCGGCCCTAAGGGGTCTGCTCCACCTTTCTGATGCTCGAATAGGATCCTCGCCCCAAGCCCATAACCCCCTATAAAACTACGCGCGAGTCTCTCATCAAGCTTTTCCTCTCTCATCTCCCCCGTGGATAGATCCACAAAACCAATCCTTCCCATGTATCCACCAGTCATGTTATATCCCTCCATTTTCTATTGATCTTTCCTCGTGCGGACTCATCGGCTCCAACGAAAACTAACTCCTATTTTAATAAGTGTTCGTTGTCAACCCAAAACGAGTCCGTCAACCAAGGGCAGCTTTGATCCCCTCAATACTGCACGCCGAGCCACATTGCTGCTTGACGCAAAAGTATCACTTCTCTATATTCCCTTATCAGTGGACTAAACCACAATGATCTAAAGAGAGGGTGTAATGTCGATTTCCTCCGTAGAAGCCGGCCACTATCGCATCCCATTGCCCGTCGCGCTGTCCGACTCCACACACGGGGAGATGACCAATTTTGAATTGGTCACGGTGCGCCTGAGGAAGGACTCAGGAGAGGAAGGGGTGGGGTACACATATACAACAGGGGTAGGTGGAGCAGCGATCCGGTCGTTGATCGAGCGCGAGCTGACGCCTGTCCTGCTAGGCTCGGAGGAAGATCGCATCGAACAGCTGTGGGAGCGGATGTGGTGGCGGTTACACTATGTCGGAAGGGGTGGATTGGTCAGCTTTGCCATATCAGCCATCGACATCGCCTTATGGGATCTGAAGGCCCGGCGGGAAAATCTTCCACTCTGGCGACTCCTGGGAGGGCATGACCCACGTGTACTGGCATACGCTGGGGGTATCGATCTGCACTTTACCTTGGAACAACTTCAGCGACAAACCGCGGAGAATCTCGAAAAGGGCTTCAGGGCCATCAAGATGAAGGTGGGGCGCCCTCGCCTGACCGAGGATCTGGACCGCGTGGCCGCCATCCGTGAGGCTATCGGGGAGGACATTCCACTCATGGTGGATGCGAACATGCGATGGAGTCCAGATGAGGCCATTCGAGCCTCACGCGGATTGGTGGAACACAACGTATTTTGGTTGGAGGAACCTACCATCCCAGATGACGTTGCAGGTCATGTGCGTATAGCCCGAGAGGGCGCGCTCCCTATCGCTACTGGGGAGAATATGCACACGCTGTACGAGTTCAAACGCATGATCGATGCAGGCGGTGTATCATTCCCCGAACCGGATGTCTCCAACTGCGGCGGGATCAGCGCCTGGCTCAAGGTAGCCCATGTGGCAGAGGCACATAACCTCCCGGTCACCTCACACGGGGTACACGACCTGCACGTTCACCTCCTGGCCGCGGTGCCGAATGCGTCCTACCTGGAGGTGCACGGGTTCGGACTCGAACGATTCATCAGCAATGCCCTCGAAATAAAGGCTGGGGATGCCCTCGCACCGGATCGGCCGGGACATGGAGTGGAATTCGACTGGCAAGCGCTTGAGGCACTCCGGGAGCCTACGTGATCTCCCTTGTGCTCTCTAGTCTACAATTAAGGTTTTGTCTAGGGCGCCCTCGGCAATCATAGCATCTAGAGAATCACCAAACGCGTCTATCGTTTGATCAATATCCTCTTTAGTGTGCGCAGCCGAAAGAATAAACATCTCCCCATTCATGGTAGCAATACCGCGCTGAAGCAGGTGAAGGCATAACCGGGCCCTTATGGGGAGTCTTGCGGGGTCCATAATCTTATCGATATCCTTGGTGGGCGGCATGGTGTCATCAGATGGTTCACAGTCAATCGGGCCCAAATACAGGTGCACCACCGTCCTGCTATAGAGACCACCACTTATGCCCTTTTGTTTCAGGACTCTATTACCCCTCTCCCGAAGGTAATCAGCGCGCTGGCGTGCCCTCTTCTGTGGTTCACCCATTTGGTAGAGCTCACAAGCGGCGATACCAGCTGAACATACCAGAGGGTTCGCATTCCAGGTCCCCGAATGTAAGACGAGTCGCTCAGGTGAGGTCTGGGGGTTCAACGTCTCCATGATGTCAGCTCGACCCACTACTGCCCCAACGGGAAGTCCTCCACTCACACACTTGCCAAGGGTGGTCAAATCAGGCCTCACCCCCACAGTAGATTGCCAGCCTCCGGGGGCATCCCGGAATCCAGTGACCACCTCATCCAGGATCCAAACAGTACCATATTTGTGGGTGAGCTCGGGTAATGCTCGAACGAAGTCACCATCTATATGAACTCGCCCCGCTCCATAAGCACCACCCCCCTCGGTTAAGAGGGCAGCATATTCCTTCGTGGCCAGCTCCTTCTCCACCAGCTGAAGATCGTTAAAGGGTATAACTTTGACCTGATCCGCCACAATACCGGCTGAGCCCTCATGCACCAATTCATCAGCCCAGCCATGAAAATTCTCCCTGAACCTGAGGACCTTCTTCCTTTCGGTAAAGATTCGGCTCAGCCTTATCGCCATCATATTGGCTTCCTGCCCGCAAGAGAAGAACTCCACCCTTTCTGCCCCTGGCATCATGCCCTTTATGAGCTCAGCCCACCGCACTTCCAGTTCGTGGCTTTCACCAAAGTGAACTCCTTTGGCCATCTGCTCCTGCACTGCCCGTACCACTGCGGGGTGACTGTGGCCCAGTATCAGGCCACCGTGTCCCATCACGTAATCTATGTATTCATGACCATCTACATCCCACTTCCGTGAACCCTTCGCATGGGTGAAATAAGGCCTAAAGGGATCAAGAACGCGCACCGTATGGGTAGCACCATTAGCAGCAAATATCTTCACCGCCCGTTCATGTAACCTCTGTGATCC
>JABAOH010013088.1_pt2 | contig 14210 bp, 12 predicted proteins | sample 7062181 | NCBI WGS metagenome assembly JABAOH01 (sample SAMN14538630, study PRJNA623070) | marine sediment metagenome | biome: marine biome [ENVO:00000428]; feature: marine pelagic biome [ENVO:01000023]; material: deep marine sediment [ENVO:00002113]; isolation source: pool of 5 deep marine... | reverse complement strand
GGGTAGGGGGTAGGGGGTAGGGGGTAGGGGGTAGGGGGTAGGGGGTAGGGGGTAGGGGTTCCTGGGGCTGGCGCCCCGTGGGTGTTTAGCCTGCAAGCATGGGCGGGAGGGGGAGGGGGTCGGGAGTCTTTTTCGCCACCTGTCCCACGATTCATTGATGCAGGGTTTTTCCCTGGCGAAAAAGACTCCCGACCCCCCGTTCAGCGCGACCCCGTTCAGCGCGACCCCGTTCGGCGCGACGCCTTTAGGCGTCCCGAATTTTTCGCCGCCCGAAATTCAACAGCAACACAGCCGGGCTAAACGCACGGCGCCCCAGGCTGCGGCCTTGCGCCGCTTGGCGGCTGGCGATCGGACCAGACCGGTCGTCCATGGCACGGGATGGGGGCGAGCCGAGCAATCGGGATAGGCATTTGGCCCTGGCTTGGGCGGCGACCGATTGAGCCGCAAGGTTTGCGGCGGACCCGCAGCCTTGGGGGAACTGCGGCGTGGCCGCTTTATTCGATAAAGCCTTGCAATTCCTGGCTCCGGCTGGGCTGCTGCAGTTTCCGCACGGCCTTGGCCTCGATTTGCCGGATTCGTTCGCGTGTGACCTTAAAAATATGTCCCACTTCTTCCAGGGTGTAGCTATAGCCGTCGCCCAGACCGTAACGCAGCTTGATAATTTCCCGCTCCCGGTAGCTCAACGTTTTCAGCACCTTGGCGATACGGCTGCGCAGCATCTCCTGGGAGGCCCCCACGGCGGGGTTGTCGGCGGCATTGTCGGGCAGCAAGTCGCCGAAATGGCTATCTTCGCTGTTGCCCACCGGGCGATCCAGGCTAATCGGATAGCGGCTCATCGCCAGAACCCGCCTTGTTTCGTCGATGGTGGTTTGCGCCTTGCGTGCCGTCTCCTCGATGGTCGGTTCGCGGCCCATGTGCTGTTGCAGGTGCCGGGCCACGTTACGGACGCGGGACATTGTCTCGACCATGTGGACTGGGATCCGAATGGTACGGCTCTGATCGGCCACCGCCCGTGTGATCGCTTGTCGAATCCACCAGGTCGCATACGTGCAGAATTTAAAGCCACGGCGATATTCGAATTTGTCCACCGCCCGCATCAAACCGGCATTTCCTTCCTGGATGAGGTCGAGGAAGCTGAGCCCGCGATTGCGGTACTTTTTGGCGATCGACACGACCAGTCGCAGGTTGCCTTCGGACAAGCCCCGCTTGGCCTTCTGGTAGCGGGCATAGACTTTTTTCAGGTTGGCGATGCGATTTCGCAGGCTGGTGGGGGTTTCCTCGACCGCCCAGAGGATATTGCGATATTCAGAGCGGGCTTTTTTGATTTCGTCGTTCTCCGCGCGACGCGATCGCTTGTGCGTTTTCATCCTGGCCTTCAGCTCGTCGATTCGCTTGCTGAATTCCTCCAAGGTGACGATCATGGGCTCGATCCGCTGAGTTCGCAGGCCAAGCTCCTCGACCAGCCGGACGGCTCGGCGTCGCCGGCGACCCAATCGCTGCCAGGCGGCGCGACGGACCGCGGTCCGCTGGCGACAGCTGCTTGCCGTACGATAGTCGTGCCGGTTCTGCTTTAAGAGGACACTCAGACAGGCCAGATTGTGGGGAAATCGTCCCATGATCTGGTCTTTTTCGAGCCGGTCGGTTACGGAAACCTGCACGGTTCGGTCGAAGGGCAGTTCCCCGCAATGGACACGTCGCAAAACGTGATAGGCCATGCGGATCACGTAATCGCATTCCAGCAGGCCGCGACGGAACTCCGCGCGGGTCATCTCGATCTCTTTGGCCAGTGCAATTTCTTCCTTGCGGGTCAGCAGCGGGATCTCGCCCATCTGGGTGAGGTACATGCGAACCGGGTCGTCCGACCACGATTCCATTTCAGCTTCCTCTAGCAGCGCCGCCTCTTCCGATCCAACTTCTTCCTCGCTGCCTTCCTCCAGGCTGACCTCAAGGTCCTCCACATCGTCCGATTCGGCAACCGCGACGGTCTCGACACCATCCCGAGCGATCGTAAGGGTTTCACCGTCCGACTCTGCGGTCGTCTGCAGATCTTCTAAAATTGTCTGATACAATTTATTTCTCCTCTGAAACTACGTCCGATCGGGAGGGGCTCCGTCCACTCAGTATGAGCCTCGCTTGTCACGCACGCACGCCTACCGTTGCTGGCATGTCGTACACAAAGCAGTCCCGCGCCCAGAATTAACGATAAAGAAAATGAGAGTCACGAACGCTTACTCGCGGTGACTTGCAATTGGTGAACGTCCCCCGCGAAGCGTTTTGACGGCATCGCCGTCCAAGTTCCTGCGTGTCCTCATCACACGCGGGAACTGCAACCTACGAAATTGTACCACTGATTCATGGCCAGTCAGGCTACTCCTCAAATTTGGTAAAAGATTTCGATTCAGTCAGCTGGGTATGCTGAGGGAAGGTGGAACGGCTGTTCGTTCCGATCGGAAGGCGGGTGGCTTCGTGCTTTGTCACCCCGTCACACCTGAACCCTACGAAGCCATCGCGTGGCAAGGCCTTGGTGGTTCTATGGTTCTCAAAATCCCCGCACGCGCTTTGCCGATTGTAAGCGTGCCGGATGTCAGGGTCCAGTGCCACTGGAGATTTTCCCAAAACATGCTGTTCGGCCACCCCCCCGCTGGGGCGGTACGGCCAGGGCCCGGCCGTGTGAGCAACTCGCGTTCCATTTGTGCCAACAGCCGGTCGCTGAAGGGCGGCTCCCGGCCCGTTTCACGCCGACGGGCCGACCATTGCCGGCCCGCCAGCTGGCCAGTAGCATGAATCGTATCCTTTAACCAGCACGTCAATTGCGTAAACCCTGCGATAACCGAAATGGCATCCCGATTCCTGCTACCTTGCCCTTGTGGCCAAACGCATACGATCGCCCGCACTCAGGCGGGTCACCCGCTCACATGCAAGTGCGGTGCCAAGCTGGAGGTCCCCACGATCCGGGAGATGGAAAAGCTGGAGCGGCTGGTGGAGTCGAGCGAGCCGAGCGTGTGGTCTGCCCGCCAGGGCGTTCTGTTTGTGGCCGGGCTGCTGGTCCTGATCGTGGGAGCGGCCGCCACCACGTGGCTGATCCGTCAGACACCAGCGATCGATCTGGACGACCCGCAACTTCTGGCCGACTGGAATTTGCGCTCAGGTAACCTCCTGGTCTTGAGCAACCAGGACTCCACATCCATTGCGCGCGTGGCGGCCCGCTGGCACCGCGACTTGGACCAGTTGACGGCGGCCCAGTCGCTGGGCTTGTGGAGCTTGTACCGTGACCTGCAGCCGCTGGTCCTGCGAACCGCGATGGTCCACCGCGCCCGGGTCGGGCAACGGGCCCGGTATCGCAGGTGGACCTGGGCCACGGCCTGTTTGACGGCCATCTGCGCCACCGGCTTGATCGGCACTGCTCTGATCGGCCGCCGCTGACCGCCCGGGCTTACCAAAAACCGGGTTCATCGGTCGAAGCCGCTGCCGACCACGAGCTGAGCCCACGATTACCGCGAGCGGCGTAGCGGATGTTGAGCGATTGCTTATCCAGCACCAGCAAGCGACGCTGGAAAAAACCGGCTGCAACGACCAGAAAAGCGGTCTCGGTTTCCGCCAACCGCAGCCATTGCCAGCGGGACAGCAGCGGGTACTTTGCCAAAATCGGCTGGATCCGCTGATCGTCGTAGCAAACGGCCGACAAACTGCGGCAGCCGCGACAGCGGCCGTGGTCGAGGGCCTGGGGGCTGACCGGTTCGCGGCAAAGCGGGCAGGGCACCAGCCGCTGCTTGAGCACCATCTGGCCGCTGACCGGACATCGCTCTGTCAGTTCCCGGCTCACCCACTGGTCCGTGACCGCACACCGGACCATTTCGCAACGTGGCAGTCGCCGGCCTGTCTGCTGGCACTGGCCAATTTGTTCGGCCGCGACAATCCGCCCATCGCTGGTGGCGGCCACGGCAAACGTCTCCTGGCCACTGGCAGGGCATCGATAAGCGGGCGGGGCGACGGTGCGCGCCCAGCCGCCAAAAGGGATCTGGCTGACCAGCTCGCCAATCGTAAACTGAATTTTTCCCCGAGCGTACTTGCACCAGACGATTTTGTCGGCCTGACCGACCGGCTGGCCCTGACCCATGTCGGCCGCGGCGGCCGCCGCCCGCGCGAGCAAACGACCTTCTTCACGCGGGGAGACCGTATTGGGCCGATCCGCTGCGACCAGTCGTGAGAGCCCCAGCTGGTAGAACAGCGGATCGTCCACCTCGCGACCCAGTTCGTCCGACGACCCGAAGATCCGATAGACATCGCGGCCTCCGAAAACGACTGGTAGGCGAATGACCGGCAATTCGTCCAGCGTGCAACCTGCCAGGTGGACCGTGCCACCTTCGGCTCGGTACTCCCTCAACAAACGCTGGGCCAGGTCGCTGACGCGCAGCGGCTGATCTTCCGGGACCCAGTGCGTAACCGCAGAGGCGGTATCTGCCGTCGTCTGGCTCGGTTGAGCATCCATCAATCGGGCTCGTTTTTTATGCGACGGGTCGCGGCCCTTGTTTGCGGCTGCCAAGGCATCGTGTCGGACCGACCATCCTGCCACCGGCGCGGCGCGGGGCAGCCGGGAACCGCCTGTCACCTCGACCCGGTCCGGCAGCACGGCAGGCCCTGCCACCATGGTACAAAGCGGCTGGCGTCTGTGGTATCCTCCTCGCTCCATCACCCCGGCGGAGGATTGCCCAGCCATGAAGGCCGCTTACCTGGAAGAAACCGGGCCGCCCGAGGTCATTCACTATGGCGATTTGCCCAAACCGCAGCCGCAGGCCGGCCAGCTGCTGGTCAAAGTCGCGGCCGTGTCGGTCAACCCGATCGACACGTACATCCGTGGCGGCGCCGATTTTTTCAAATTGCCCCTCCCCTATATCGTCGGATGCGACCTGGCGGGCACCGTGGAAGCCGTCGGTCCCGCGGTGACCCGGTTTAAAGTGGGAGACCGGGTGTGGGGCAGCAACCAGGGACTGTTGGGCAGGCAGGGCACTTTCGCCCAGTACGCTGCGGTTGACCCATCGTGGCTGTACCCGACGCCAGAGAACGTCCGCGACGAAGAGGCCGCAGCGATCGCCCTGGTCGGCATCACCGCTCACCTGGGCCTGTTCGATCGAGCAAAATTGCGGGCGGGCGAACTGTTGTTTATCAACGGCGGCTCGGGCGGGGTCGGCTCCACCGTGATCCAGATGGCCAAGATTGTGGGTGCCCAGGTGATCACTACCGCTGGCAGCGACGCCAAGGTCGCAATCTGTCGAGCGCTGGGAGCCGATCACGCTATCAACTATAAAACCACAGATGTCGCCGCAGCGGTCCGACGTGTAGCTCCCCAGGGGGTCGATGTCTATTGGGAAACGGTCCGCCAGCCCGATCTGCTTCGCGCCGTGGAAATGCTGGCGCCGGCGGGACGCTTGATCCTGATGGCCGGACGCGACGCGGAACCCAAATTTCCCGTCGGCCCGTTCTACGTCAAGGGCTGTTCGATGCACGGCTTCGTCATGTTTGCCGCCAACCCGACGGCTCAACGCGAGGCGGCCAGCGACATCCATCGCTGGCTGGCGGAAGGCCGGCTGCACGCGCGGATCGATCGCGTACTTCCGCTGGCCGAAACGGCCGCGGCGCATCGATTGCAGGAGCAGAACACGATCGGCCAGGCGGGCACGCTGGCCGGCAAAATTGTGCTCAAACCGTGATCGCCCCACCCCGCTCCCACAGCCGATCCACAGTTGCAGCTCGGACCATCCCGGCCAGACGGCGCACGCGTTTCAGCTCAACCCGGCCTGTCCGCCCGCCGGCACAGGCGGCCCCACGGACCGCCACGTAATCCGGTTGCAGCTTCAAGACACGTTCTACGGCTAGAACGTCCAGCGAGCCTGCCACGACGGCCAGCAGGCCCAAATCTTGAGCCTCCTTGAGCAAGTCCCCCAGGTCGCGTAACGGCATCCAGTCCAGCAGCCCACCGCCATCCTTGCAGTAGGTATCGACCAGGAGGGCCTGGCAACCAACGCGGGCCGCGACGGCCAAAACTTCCTCTGGCGAGGGCGACCGGGCCCGGGCCTGATCCGCGTAGGCGACCGCCACGGGTTGGACATGGGGGGGGAATTGAGCGATCAGCGACATCCATCGTTGGCGCCAATCCGCGCCAGCCTCGGCCAAACCGACCTTGGCAAAAACCACCCCGCGGATCGAAAGCAAGGAAGACCGGTCGACCGATTCCCCCAATTCGCCCATCGCGACACTCAACGGCACCCGCCCTCGCACGGTCCGGCTGACGGCGGCCAGAGCACGGGGTGACGGTGCGCCCAGGGCGCCGCCCCGCGGCTGTTTGACGTCGATCAGGTCCGCCCCACCTTCCAGGGCCAGCTGGGCCTCGTCCGCATCGCAAACACTGATCAACAAGCCTGCCATGTTTGTCGCTGCACCTGATCTCGACCGCTGGCGGCGTACTCATTTGAAGTGGGCTCAGCCTGCCGCGGCAGGCTAGGAACCGCGCTGGACCTCGCGGAGCCGCCGGTTCAATTGGTTGACCCGTTGGATATCCAACGGCTCGCACGACGTCCCATAGATCGTAATATAGCCATTGGTCCATTTGCCTAAAACGGGCAACACATCTCGGTCCGCCCACTGGCTGGCCGATTCGCTTAGACGCACAACCACCGTGGCGACCCGCGCGTCCACTTTGGCACCCAGAGCGAAAGGCGTTGCCGAACGGCCCAGAAAAAAGCACTCGACATGCTGGATGGGAACGCGGAGGGGGCCACGGAGGCGGAGGTTCACCAGCAGCTGTCCGTCGCGATACCCCAGGCGCGGTCTTGTGATCTGCACCAGGATCGCCAGCGTGGCCGCCGCCCCTGCGACGGTCAACACCCGTGGCAAGGCTTGCAGGCCGCCCTGGCCGGGGGAAAACCAGCCCAGCCACACGCCGGCCAGGGTGACGGTCGCGGCCAGGATTCCGGCGAACCACTGAACGCGCCGATTCGGATTTAACCATCGCTCGGTCATGTCGGTTTTCAAATTAACAGATCTGCCGCAGCGGCGTCAGGCGGTCGCCGGGGTGCGGGTTACCCTTGTTGAAAATGTGGTTGGCCCGTAAAGTTGCGGCGTGCTGCCAGCAGATCGCGGCGGACCATCGGCAGCTGCGGGGAGGACTTCGCGCGTCTTGGATTACGACAGGATCACTACTGACGACCAGCTGGCCGAACTGACGCGGCGGATTGGAGCCGCGGAAAAAGTCGCGCTGGATACCGAATTTGTGGCGGAACACAGTTACCGTCCGCAGCTGTGTCTGGTGCAATTGTCGCTAGATGGCCAGCTGGCCATCATTGATCCCCTGAAGATTCGCGACATGGACCCGCTTTGGCGTGGATTGGCCCGGGGCGATCACGAAACGATCGTGCACGCCGGTCGCGAGGAAATTGTGTTCAGCATGACCGCCATCGATGCGGTTCCTGCTCGACTTTTCGACGTGCAAATTGCCGCGGGTTTGATTGGCCTGGAGTACCCGGCAGGTTACGGCTCGCTGGCTCAAAAGCTGCTAGGCGCCTCCCCGGCCAAGGGCGAGACGCGTACCGATTGGCGGCGACGTCCGCTGTCCGAGCAGCAGCTGCAATACGCGCTGAATGATGTCGCCTACTTGGAACCGATGCGAAACCAGCTGGTGGCGCGGCTGGAGCAGCTTGACCGCACGCAGTGGCTGGCCGACGAAATGCAACGCTGGACGGACCAGGTCCGAGACGCTCAACAACGCGATCGCTGGCGCCGCGTTTCGGGTATCGGCAACTTGTCACCGCGCGTCAAGGCGATCGTGCGGGAGCTGTGGCGGTGGCGTGAAGGGGAAGCGGAACGACGCAACCAGCCCCCGCGGCGCGTGCTGCGCGACGACCTGCTGGTGGAACTGGCTCGACGCCACACCACCGACCCCAAACGCATCCGAGCCGTCCGCGGCATGGATCGCTCGGACCTCCGCCACGCGTACGGCCAGCTGGCGGACTGCATCCGTCGGGGAAAGCAAATCCCGGATGCGGAACTGCCGCAAGCGGCCCATCGCCGGCCATTGCCGGCCAAAATCACGATGCTGGGCCAGTTCCTGGCGTCCGCCGTGGGCAGCCTTTGTCACCAAGCCAGCTTAGCGCCCAGCATCGTGGGTAATCCCACCGACGTTCGCGAACTGATCGCTTATCGCTTGGGCTACTTCCACAAAGACGATCCGCCCCCCGCCCTGGCGGTCGGCTGGCGAGCGGAGATGATTGGCAGCGTCCTGGACGATTTGCTGGCCGGCAAGCTGGCGATCCGCATTACGGACGCCGAGAGCGACGAACCTTTAGCGTTCGAGCCGGTGGGGGAGTGAATCGGCGATTAGCGGCGGATGGTCTGCGACGTCTGGTCGGGCTGAGCGGTGATGATCTGATTGTCGTAAAAGTGGGTCGTTTCTTCGGCCGCCAGACGGGTACCGGCTTCGTGACATTGCACTTCGGCCCGGAAGACATGATTTCCCGCGCGGTCGGCTTTGGCCACGATCTTAAACTTGACTTCGTCCCCCACGCCCAGGGTGGGGATCGCGTTAAAAATCACCTGTCCCGGCGCCAAGCGATGCGTACCGCCTTGTACCGTAACCGGCTCGATCCCCTCCGAGAAAAACGCCACGATCTCGACATCGCGGGCCGCCTTCGTGCCGCGATTCCACAGTCGCAGTTCGTAGACCATGTTTTCGTCGACCGGTAGCGGTCCCCGCGGGTCGGAAACCTCCAGTTTCAAGTCGGCCAGGGTTTCCACGACGGTCGAAGCAGCTCCGGAATCGGCAAGCTCCCGTTCGCCCCGGGCGTTGACGCTCAAAGCGTTGGTTCCTGGCTGGTTCAGCTTGGCCTGCACCGTAAAGACAATTTCCCGCTCGGCGGGCAAGTTGGCGACGGTCCAGTGGATCGTGTTGGTCGCTTTTTCAAAGCGGCCGCCGTTGGTGCTGTCGACAAACTCGGCACCGCCAGGCAACTGGGCGACAATCTGAAGGTTCTCAGCCGGTGCGTTCCCTGGATTGGCAACGCGAAACTTGTAGTTGGCAATCGTCCCGGTGTATTTGGCAGCCGGCCCGATCACGTCGACGGTCAGACTGGCGCGGCGGACCAGGACCTTTTCGGAGGCCTTGGCGTGCAGTCCCAGGTCTGCGACGGCCGAGGCCACGATGTCGATGTAGCCGGCCTGCCGGGCCGTCAGCTCGACTTCCAATTCAGTGCTTGCCCCAGCAGCGATTCGACCCACGTCCTGGACCGCCATGGGCTGATCCCCACCCTCGATCGGCATCAGCTGCACCTGGACATTTTCTGCGTCGCCGGTGCCGGGATTGGCAAGGGCCAGTTTGTAGATCTTCGTATCGCCGTAACGAACTTCCGTCGGTCCCACGATCGCCAGTTCCAGTCGCGGTTCCTTGACCTCGATCATGGCCTGGGAAGCACTGGGCTGCATGGTCCAGGCAACGGCCAGATCGAAAGCATCACTTTGCCGCGGCACGATCTGCAGCGTGAGGACTTCCGAGCCACGGGCCTGCAGGCTGTCGACGGTCCAGATCAAGATGCGGTTGTCGTGGCTGCTTCTGTCGGTAGAGCCCCGAGAAGGATTGGCAGCGGTCATCTCTGCCCAAAGCGGTGTCTGGACGCGGACTTCCAAGCCGTTCGCTGTGACGTCGCCCAGGTTTTGCAGCTTGACCTGAAACGTCGCCTCCTTGCCGATAACCGTATCCCGCGGCCCCATCGTTTCCACAACCAAGACGGCACTCTTCCGCGAGATCAACAGGTTATCGCCCGCCGCGTCGTCCGGACGAGTGGCACCCCTGCGGACGGGCAACGGATCACCAGCGGTGTTGTCGCTGATCTTGGCCGGCAGGGCGTCATCCTTCCAGGCCCGGTCCTGGCTAGGGATGGTCTGCGAGGCATCGCTGGCCGAAATGGGACTGGGCGTTATCGCCTCCAAGGGCGCAGGGGCCGCAGACTTGGCCAGGGGCTGCACGCGTCGCGACGATTGGTCATTGGACACCTCGACCGCATCCGCTGCCGGTGCGTCAATTGGCTCGATGTCCACGGGAAGTTCTTCTTCCACAGCCTGATCCGCGATCTCCCGGGGGGGCTGGCCGACGGTCACCTGCGGCTCATCCACGGGCGTTTCCCGGCGGATCCGCCGGGGTGCGTCGGGGGCCGGTTCGGCCGCCGGTCTGGGCTGCGGGGAGCGTAACCGGTTCTGTTGAGTTTGCGTAGGCTGACGTTGGTTGCTGTGGCTGTCGGAGGACCGTCGTCCAAAGATGCCTTGCAGAAACGGCTTGGCATTGGGAAACTTCTTATCAGCCGCATAGTCAGTGGAAACGCGTTCGAACCCCGTGGGCTGATATCGGCTGCGCCCGGTCTCATCGGCATCGCGATCGGGCTGTTGAGCGGCAGCGACTGGCAAAACAGAGTTCAAGGCCAGCGCGGCACCGAGTGCGATGGCTAGAGTGAGTACAGCGCGATTCATGATAACACCCTGTGGTGAGAACAAAGCCTGAGGCAAAACGTCTCTGCTGTTATCGACCCGGAGAATGGGCAGTATTAGCAAAATCCTTTAGTTTTTCGCAATCGGCAAACTCCAAAACATTCATTAAAATAACGGCAAGCTGGCACTCTGCGTCCCCGCAGGCTCCGCTCGCTTTGCCGGCAACGACCTGCCGCTGGTCCAGCTAGCAATTCCGCATGGATCGATATCCTTACGCCGAACCGCCGCGTTGGTGGCCGCCGCGCCCTCACCCTGTCTGGGTCCGCTTCTGGCGCCCGTTCCGCCGCTTTCAACAACGTCACGGGCACCGGATCCGCCATATCGACGTGGACGGTCTGCACCACGTCGACGCTGCCATGAAGGCGGGCTACGGGGTGCTGATCACTCCCAATCATGCTGGCCACGGCGATTGCTATCTGCTGCTGGAAGCGCTCGGCCGGCTGCCTCCGCCCTCTTACATCATGACAGCATGGCAGGTATTCCAGTTGATGCCCCGCTGGCAGCAGATCGCCTATTGCCAGCACGGCTGCTTTAGCGTGAATCGCGAAGGTCGCGATTTCCGAGCCTTTCGTACCGCGGTCCAGACGCTGGCTGCCACGTCGCAGCCCCTGGTTATTTTTCCGGAGGGGGAAGTTTATCACTTGAACGACCTCGTCAAACCGTTCCGGCCGGGGCCCCTCATGATCGCTTCGGCCGCCGTCCGTCAGTCCGGCCGACCTGTCGCCTGCCTCCCCTGCGCGTTGAAATATTTCTATCTCAACGACCCGCGGCCTCAACTGCTGGCGGTGGTCCAGCAGATCGAACGCAAGCTGGGAATCCGCGCGGCGGAAGAGCTGTCGCTGGACCAGCGCGTCGAACGGTTGCAGTTGGAGGCCCTCGCGTGGCGCGAGGAACAGTACCTGGGCCAGCCCGTGGATGGTGATCCGGCAAGGCGGCGCGACCAGCTGATCGAGATCCTCCTGGACCAGCTGGAACACCGTTACGAGATCGACCCTCGTAATTTGCCAGTGCCGGAACGGGTCAAACAACTGCGCCAAAAACTGATCTCGGCCCCTGCCGACAACGCTCAACAAACCTCGCTGGACGACGTCTTCGCCGCCGTGCAACTCTACAGCTACGAATTTGGCTACGTGACCCGCAGCCCGACGGTCGAACGCATTGCGGAAACCGTGGACAAGTTGGAGGAGGACATCTTGGGACTCACGACGGCACGCATCCGCGGCACCCGTCGCGGCATGATCCGCTTTGGCGAGCCCCTCTTGCTGGAAGAACCGGCCGACCGCCAAACGGGCCTGGCCCAAACCCGCCACCTGCAGGATCGCGTCCAGCGCCTGCTGGACGAACTCCAGCCCCATCCGCCGCCAGCCAGCCAGGCGTCAGCCCAGCGGCTGGCCGAGTCGCCCGCGCCATGAGCGGGTGCGACCTTCCGCGGCCGCCAGCCGGGGGGGAGCCGTTTTTTTAACGAATCAACGGCCGCCGGCACAGCCTCACCCAGGGCTCGTGATTCGTCCACCTTCCCCTGGCGAAACCGGACAAAAGTTTTGCCCACGCCCCACTGGCCGAAAGCCTTGGCGACGTGCGCTCCAGCCGCAAGGGGGAAATTTCCGACAACGGAAAGCCGCGACCGATCGCGGCAAGCAAACCGCCACACCGATCGATCAGAAGACCGCCCATCGGACCGGCTCCGCCAAGCCGCCCCACACACGCTGACCCCCGCTTAACAGGGGGCGGTCGCTTGCGGCGCCTGCATGATCTGGAAACCCAGCTGCTGGATCATCTGGTAATCTTCCTCTGGCAGCTGGCCCTTGGTGGTCAGGTAGTCGCCCACAAAAATGGAATTGGCCGCGTAAAGCCCCAGGGGCTGCAGAGCGCCCAAATGCATTTCCCGGCCACCGGCGATGCGGATTTCCGTGTTCGGGTTCAGCAAGCGGCACATGGCCAGGACCTTCAGGCAGTAACGAGGATTCAACTGCCAGGTGTTCTGAAGGGGGGTGCCGTCAATCGGGTTCAAAAAATTTACCGGTATCGATTCGGCTTCCAGATCACGCAGTTCCTGAGCCATCCGGACGATGTCCATCGGCTGCTCGCCCATCCCCACAATCCCACCACTGCAGATTTCCAGCCCCGCTTCGCGGACCGCACGCAGGGTGTCGAGTCGGTCCTGGTAGCTGTGGGTAGAACAAATCTGATCGTAGTGTTGGCGACTGGTATTCAGATTATGATTGACGCGATCCACGCCACACGCTTTCAGCTGACGCGCCTGCTGAGGTGTCAGCAGACCCAGGCAAGCGCAGATTTTCAGATCGTACGCCTGCTTGATTTTGGGGACGATCGACGTCACCGCCTCCATCTCCCGCTCGTTAGGTCCCCGCGCCGAAATCACAATGCAATAAGTACAGCTGCCGCGGCGATGGGCCTCCTGAGCGCCGTCCAGCAGCCGATCTTCATCCAACAAGTTGTACTTGGGAATCTCCGCCGTGGAGACTTTGGATTGCGAGCAATAGCCGCAATCTTCCGGACACAAACCGCTCTTGGCGTTCATCAGAAAGTACAACTGCACCCCGTTACCAAAGTGGTGGTAACGCACCCGGTACGCGGCGGCCAGTACCTCCAGCAATTGCCGATCGGGAGATTCCAGGATGCCCAGCGCCTCCTCCTCGGTCAGCCGATGACCCTCCAGCACCCGACTTGCCAGTTCGTCCCAGCAGCGCGGCACGGCAACACAATCCGAATTGTTCATGAAAAACTCCTGTTCATCCCAGCCCCAGGCAGCCGGACACCGTGATCCGCAAGCCGCCATTGTACGCTGCTGCCCATTTAAAGTGCAAAGCGAAGCTTGGCAGAACCGCGGGAAAATGCAAGAATACTATTAAAACGGTTTTTGTTTTTTATCAAGTAGCGCGGTAGCCGGATGTCGGTGCATCAGCTTGTGCGGGTAGGCGTGATGGGTCAAGTGGGTCGCTTCCGATCCGTGGATGCGATCTGCTATCCTCGGGGAAAACGCGTCATCGTGCGCACTCGGCGAGGCCTGGAAATGGGCCACATCCTGGTCACGGAGGAGGGGGTTGTCCGGCAGGCCGAAGCGGACGGCGAGATATTACGAGCCATGACGGTCGAGGACGACCTGCTGGCCCAACGGCTGGAAAAAAACAAGCACCGCGCCTTCGAAGCGTGCCGCCGCAAGCTGGAAGAAAGGTCTGCAGAGACCACGCTGATCGACGTCGAACTCTTGTTCGACGGAAGATCGCTCTACTTTTATTTCCTGGGCGAAGTCACCCCGCGGATCGATGCGCTGACTGCGGAACTGAGCGAGCTGTATGAGGCAAAGGTCAAGTTTCGGCAGTTTACCGAGGCGGTGATCCACGGCTGCGGACCCGATTGCGGTACGCAAGACGCGCGTGGCGGCTGCGATCACTGCTCAAGTTGCTCGATCGCCGGCGCCTGCGGTACGGCGCGTGTGCGCTGAGCTGGATTTTTCACAATTTTCGTAACAGCCACGGTAAGTTTTGGCTGGACAAGAATGACGACGCGCTGGGACGACAAGCGAGTGGAGCCTGTCGTTGCCGATCAAATCGCGACGCCGGGGCCAGCCAACGACTCGGCCGCCGCACCGCAGACGGCTGGTGAGCGATCCGGGCCAAGCCGTTCTGGCCGCCGTGGCCCTTACGACGCTGGACACCCCG
>JABAOH010008720.1_pt1 | contig 14213 bp, 12 predicted proteins | sample 7062181 | NCBI WGS metagenome assembly JABAOH01 (sample SAMN14538630, study PRJNA623070) | marine sediment metagenome | biome: marine biome [ENVO:00000428]; feature: marine pelagic biome [ENVO:01000023]; material: deep marine sediment [ENVO:00002113]; isolation source: pool of 5 deep marine... | reverse complement strand
GGCCGAAACATGGACAGACTAAGAGAATTAGAAGAGATGACATCAGGGAGATTGATCACTCTCATAGCCAGTAAATACAACCTCGCCCGCATGGCCAAAATCGCGGATATTCTTGTCGGAGCCGTCCTTCTTCCAGGAGAAAAAGCCCCTATCATGATCACAAAGGATATGGTTAAGACCATGAGAAAAGGCTCTGTCATCATCGATTTGGCCATAGACCAGGGTGGATGTATTGAAACGAGCCGTTTAACCACACTAGAGCAACCTACTTTTATCGAGGAAGATGTTATCCATTACTGTGTCCCGAATATCACCTCAGCCGTTAGCCGCACTTCGACAAAAGTCTTATCTAACCTTGTTTCTCCTTATTTGCTCAAGATTGGAGAAATGGGAATCGATAAGACTTTGAAGGCCAACAGAGCCCTGGCGCGAGGAGTCTACGTCCATAAAGGGAATATCGTACGAAAGACCATTGCCGAGAGATTTAATTTAAACCATAAAGAATTGTTTACATCTTAATGCTTCCTAATTATTAAAATGAAAAAAACACACAGCACATTACATTCAGATCAGAGAGAGCTTATTCACATGCTGCATAAATTTCAAAAGGAGAATGGTTATATTTCTCCTGAATCCATATCTGAAATATCCCGACAGCTAAAAATTTCAAAGAGTGAAATTTTTGGAGTGCTCACCTTCTATAAAGCTTTCACTCTAGAGCCGCGAGGAAAGCATGTGATTACGATCTGTATGGGTACAGCATGTCATGTCAGGGGGGCTCCGGTGATCCTGGATGAATTCAAGCGAGGATTGGGCCTTGAACCGGGAGAAACAACAGAGGATAAATTATTTACCTTAGAGACGGTTAATTGTGTTGGGGCCTGTGCATTAGGGCCTATTGTTATTTCGGATGGGACTTATCATGGTCAGATGAAGACCAGAGATGTAAAAGGAATTATTGAAGCGCTAAAAAAGGAAAAAAAGAATAATCTTGAATAATGGAAGAAGTTTATATCAGTAAATTAGAGAAAATTAGGGCTGAGATTCTTGCTTCCCAAGAGGATCAGAAGACCTGCATCACTATTTGTGGAGGAACAGGATGCCATGCTTACGGATGTTTGAAAGTCGCTCAAGCCTTCGAGCAGGAAATAAAGAAAAAGAGCCTTCAAGCTCTAGTTGATGTCCGGACTACCGGATGTCATGGTTTCTGTGAAAGAGGACCGATAGTCGTCATTCAACCCGATGGAATCTTTTATCAAAGGGTACAACTTCCTGATATCAAAGAAATCATAGAAGAGACGATAAAAAACAAAAAAATCATCAACAGGCTTCTTTATGTTGATCCGAAAACTAAAGAAAGCATCATAAAAGAGAAGGAAGTTCCTTTCTATAGAAAGCAGAAACGAATCATCTTCGGGAACAATGGTTTCATCGATCCTAAGGATATAAGAGACTATATCGCCTTAGATGGCTATAAGGCTTTAACCAAGGTCCTTTTTGATATGACTTCCGAGGAAGTTATAGAGGAAATCAAGGCCTCTGGTTTGAGAGGAAGAGGAGGAGCGGGATTTCTCACGGGCAGAAAATGGGAAATTTGTCGGGCTGCTGAGTCTGATGTGAAATACATCATCTGCAATGCTGACGAAGGAGACCCGGGTGCCTACATGGACCGAAGCCTTCTGGAAGGCAATCCCCATTCCGTAATCGAAGGTATGATCATCGGAGCCTATGCGATCGGTGCCTCTGCAGGTTTCATCTACGTCAGGCTGGAATACCCCCTTGCCGTCAATAATGTGACTGTTGCCATCAAACAGGCGAAAGGATTAGGCCTTTTGGGTCATTCTATTTTAGGTTCAGAATTTAACTTTGATATTCATATTTTCAGGGGAGCGGGTGCCTTTGTCTCTGGAGAGGAAACATCGTTGATGGCCTCGATTGAAGGCAGGCGTGCTTTTCCCAGGCAAAGACCTCCTTATCCTGCCCATGAAGGGCTTTGGGGGAAACCCACAAATATCAACAACGTCGAAACTTGGGCTAATGTGCCCCTAATCATAAGCAAAGGAGCTGATTGGTATACTCAGATCGGAACCAAGAAGAGTAAAGGGACAAAAATCTTCTCTCTTGTCGGTAAGATCAACAACACAGGTTTGGTGGAAGTGCCGATGGGCATCAGCTTGAAAGAGATCATTTATGATATCGGAGGAGGCATAAAGGATAACAAGAAGTTTAAGGCTGTTCAGACAGGAGGCCCTTCAGGAGGATGTATCCCAGCTGAAAAGCTCGATCTTCCGATTGATTTCGATACTTTATCTAAAGCGGGCTCAATGATGGGTTCTGGTGGGATGATCGTAATGGATGAGGAGACATGCATGGTGGATGTGGCTCGCTACTTTCTGGACTTTACCCAAGAGGAATCTTGCGGAAAATGTGTCCCTTGTCGACTTGGAACTCGACAGCTAGTCGAGATTTTAACGCGTATCACTCAAGGAAGAGGAGAGAACAGGGATATAAAAAGTCTAAGAGATCTGAGCAAATCCATAAAAGCAGGTTCTCTCTGTGGACTGGGACAGACGGCTCCCAACCCCGTGCTGACAACCCTTCGCTATTTTCAAGATGAATATGAAGCTCATATAGAGGAGAAAACTTGTCCTGCTCTTGTTTGCAAAGATTTGATCGCTTATTACATTGAGCCTGAAAAATGCGTCGGGTGCCTTTTGTGTTTGAAAAATTGCCCTGTTGAAGCTATTAGCGGTGAACGGAAGAAAGTTCATTTAATAGATCAGGAGCTTTGCATCAAGTGTGGCGCCTGTCTCGATATCTGCCCTCCCAAGGTCAGCGCTGTCTCCAAATATACAGGGGGGAAAAAGGATAGAATCTTAAAAAAAGCTTCTGAACCGAGAGCCAAAAAATGAAGATCTTCATTGACGGACAAGAGATAAACATCGAAGAGAAAAAGACGATCCTCGAGGTGGCTCGGGAAAAGAATATCTTTATCCCTTCTTTATGCGATCATCCTCGTTTGGCTCCTTTCATGGGTTGTCGAATCTGCATTGTCGAGATCAAAGGTAGGAAGGGATTTCCTCCCTCCTGCGGTACCTATATTGAAGAAGGGATGGAGATAGAGACGGTTACTCCCAAAATAAAAAAATTGAGACGACAAATCTTAGAACTGATCCTCTCCGAACACCCCAACGCATGTTTGATATGCAATGAGAAGGAAAATTGCGATGAGCACAAGTCTTCTATCAGGAAAGTCGGAGAAATAACAGGTTGTGTCCTTTGTTCCAATAATGGCCGATGCGAGCTTCAGGAAATAGTGGAAGCCTTGAAGATCGATAAAGTGAGTTTTTCTTCGGTCTACAGAAACTTGGATATCAAAAAGATCGACCCTTTCTTTGACCGCAATTACAATCTGTGCATTCTCTGTGGGAGGTGTGTGAGAGTGTGCCAAGAGGTGAGGGGGGCATCAGCCCTCTCCTTTATTTATAGAGGCACCCAGGCCGTGGTTGGGACTGTGTTGGATCTGCCCCTTTTGGATTCTGGATGTCAATTTTGCGGCGCCTGTGTTGATGTCTGCCCAACTGGTGCCTTGAGTGAGAGAGCCATAAAGTATGAAACTTTACCTTTGGAGACAAGAAGGACCATATGTGCTCTCTGCAGCATAGGTTGTGAGTTGAGCGTGGATCTTAAGAAAGAGAGGATATTGTCCTCTCAACCATTAACTGAAGGGACTGCCAATCGCGGACAAGCCTGCGTCAAAGGAAGGTTTACATTAAGAGATGTCGTTTTCAACTCAAAAAGAATACTCAAACCCTTAATCAAAAAGCGGAAAGAATTGGAAGAAGTGAACTGGGAAGAGGCGCTCGAATATGTGGCCCAGAGACTGAAAAAATACAAAGGCAAAGAGATCGGGATGATCACCTCTCCTCAACTCAGTTGTGAAGAAGGGTATCTTTTCTATAAGTTTGCAAAGAATGTTTTGAAAACAAAAAATGTCTCTAGCGCCACTTATTATTCTCCATTATCCCTTTATAGGGAAATGGCCGAAAAAAATGATATCCCACTTGTCTTAAATTTCAAGATTGATGATATCTCCGAAGCTGGATCAGTGTTCCTTATCGGTGAAGATATTACCATTTCTCATCCTATAATCTGGCTTGAGGTTTTAGAAGCAGTGAGGAAAGGGGCAAAGCTTATTTTTGCCTCTCCTGTAGAAACCTCTTTGAGTCGTTTCTCTTCGGCATTCCTTCGTTTAAGACCAGGTGCTGAATTCTACTTCCTTTCTTTTCTCTCTAAATTCATTTTAGAGGCAAGAGAGGGCCGGGATTTGTCCCTGATCAAAGGCGTTTCTTCTTTTCGGAAATTTCTTGAAAGACTTGACTCATCCCGAGCTTTTGAGCTTACCGGTCTTGAGGATGAGGAATTGAAGGAAGCCTCCAATCTATTGATTGAGAGAAGGCCTCCTGTTGTTCTGTTTGGTTCAGGATTAACTCAGTCTTATTCAGGGAAAGAGAATCTGGCTGCTCTCTGGAATCTGGCCATTCTTACTGGAGCAAGAGTCATTCCCCTTGGTTTAGAAAATAATCTAAGAGGAATAAATGAGGTAGAAAAATATTTTGGTTTTGGATCTAGGGGTTTTCATGATATTCACCAAGGTCTCTCTTCTGGAGACATAAAATTTCTTTATCTTGCCGGTCCCGGGCTTCAATTTAAGAAAACAAAGCCTGAATTTATGGTGGTGCAGGATAGCTATGTGAGCGAAAACACAAAGTCAGCCGATGTCGTTTTTCCTTCAACAACCTTTGCCGAAACACCAGGTTTAGCTGTCAATGTAGAAGGACGAGTGCAAAAGTGGGAGAGAATCATCGAGCCCTTAGAAGAGGCTAAGCCTGATTGGTGGATTGTCTCTCAATTAGCAAAAAAAATGGGACATAATGATTTCAGATATAAAAGACGGTCAGATATCATGAAAGAAATTCGCCGCCATATTCCTGGATTTGCCAAAGTGACCTATGCAGGCTTGGAGAAGGGAAGAGAGATTTTCATCCAAGAAAAGAAAAAAGGAGAAAAGAAATTTATCATTCCCAGAGTCACACCTGAGCTAAAGAAAACCAGTAAAAAATATCCCTATCTTCTCCTTTTCGATTACAGTTTGGATTATTATCGAAATCTTGATTTGAGTGAAGAAATCAAAGGATTGAGGAGAATCAGAGATTCAAGATGGATAAAAATTTCTCCTGAAGATGCCGAGGAACTCGATTTGAAAGAAGGGAAAGACCTTACTTTAGATTCCTTGCAGGGAAAATTCCAGGGGATTGTTAAGATTTCAGAACAGATCCCGAAAGGAACGATGAAAGTGAGCTTTCTCTGGAATGAGAATTCAGATTATTCAAGGGCCCCTCTTCTGTCTTCCTCACTTCAGGATTCGCAATCTTTGGGTCCGCTACATGTAAGAATAAAAAGAGGAAAATAATGCCTAAGGTCTTGAAAAGAGAGCGTCTTGTACCTAACATTCATCTTCTCGAAATCCATGCTCCTGAAATAGCCCAGAAATGCTTGCCTGGTCAATTCGTGATTATCATGCCTGACGAGCGAGGAGAAAGAATTCCTTTGACGATCGCAGACTGGGATAGGAAAAAGGGCTCCATCACAGCAGTTGTCCTGGTGATCGGAACCTCCACCCATAAGCTTTCTTTACTCAAGAGCGGCGATGAAGTCCCGGTTTTTGTCGGGCCTTTGGGTAAACCCTCTGAGATTGAAAAATACGGAACCGTGGTTTTGGCTGGAGGTTGCTTTGGAATTGGAGCCATCTATCCTATCGCGCGAGCCTTAAAAAAGGCAGGAAACAAGATTATCATCTTGGTCGATGTGAAGGCCAGTTTTCTGCTCTATTGGGAAGATAAACTCAAGGAAGTGAGTGATAAGTTTTTTGTATCATCGAGGGATAGCTACTATGATTGCAAGGATTTTATCCCTCGCGTTCTCAAAGATATTATAAAGAAAGAAAGAAAAATAAATAGAGTGGTTTCCATTGGTTGCACATATCTGATGTACACATGTTCTGAAACCACAAAACCACATGGCGTAAAAACGCTTGTCAGCCTTAATCCGATTATGGTCGATGGAACGGGGATGTGTGGTGCTTGTCGTGTGACGGTAGAGGGAAGAACGAAATTTGCCTGTGTTGATGGGCCGGAATTTGATGGTCATTTAGTGGACTGGGATGAGCTTTTTGCTAGGCGAAAAGCTTATTTTGAGGATGAAATTCAATCTCTGTGTTATTGGGAGAAAGTCAATTTTCCCTAAAGAAAAGAGACAGAAATGACGGAAAAGAAAGAACTTTCCCCTGAGGTCAAAGAGGAGCTCAGAACAGAATTCAACAAGGATTGGCGAAAAGAGCTACGAAAGTCCATCCCTGTAAAAGAAAGAACAAAGATCTCCCGCCAGAAGATGCCGGAAAGAGAGCCTGAAGAAAGGAACAAAGATTTTAATGAAGTGAATTTAGGTCTAGATGGAAAATTGGCAATACAGGAGGCTCGCAGGTGTTTGGATTGTGCCAAGCCTCAATGTGTGTTGGGATGTCCAGTAGGTATCGATATCCCGACTTTTGTCAAACTCATAGAGATTGGTGATTTTGTCCAAAGCGTCCGTAAGATTAGAGAAACAAACAGTCTGCCAGCGATTTGTGGCCGAGTCTGTCCCCAGGAGACACAATGTGAAGCTGTTTGCAATCTCAAGAAAGCCACAGATGTGCCCGTGGCTATCGGAAACTTGGAAAGGTTTGTATCAGATTACGAGAGGATGAAAGGCGAAGTTTACATTCCTCAAATTCCTCCTTCCACAGGGCATAAAGTGGCTGTGGTCGGTGCTGGGCCGGCTGGATTGACTGTAGCCGGTGAGTTGGCCAGAAAGGGACACGATATTACGATCTTCGAGGCTCTTCATGTGGCTGGAGGAGTTTTAGTTTACGGCATACCCGAATTCAGGCTTCCGAAAAACACTCTGGAATCAGAAGTGGATTATTTGAAGAAACTGGGAGTAGAGCTTAAGACAAACTTTATCGTGGGACTGACTGCCACCATAGAAGATTTGAAGGGTGATGGATACGAAGCCTTTTTTATTGGCTCTGGAGCTGGCTTGCCAAGTTTCATGCGTATTCCAGGGGAAAGCTTANNCTTATGAAAGCCTATGAATTTCCCAAATACGACACTCCCGTTTATTTGGGGAAAAAAGCTGCCGTCATCGGTGGAGGGAACGTGGCCATGGATTCGGTTCGCACAGCCAAAAGGCTTGGAGCCAATCCAGCTACGATTGTCTATCGTCGATCGAGAGTGGAGATGCCGGCCCGAGTCGAAGAAGTCAAACATGCCGAGGAAGAGGGGATTGAGTTTCACCTGCTTACCGCCCCCATAAGATACATAGGAGATGAAAAGGGTCGAGTCAAGGCCATGGAGTGTATAAGAATGAGGTTGGGGGAGCCTGACTCTTCGGGAAGAAGAAGGCCTGTGCCTATCGAAGGATCGGAGTATACGATGGAGGTCGATCTGGTGGTTGTCGCCATTGGTCAAAGTCCAAATCCTCTGATTCCGCAGACCACTCCCCAACTCAAAGTTGGGAAATGGGGCAATATTGAAGTCGATTGGGATACGATGGCCACAAGCATGGAAGGCATTTATGCTGGGGGAGATATCATCAGAGGGGGTGCGACGGTTATCCTGGCTATGGGGGATGGCCGGGTAGCTGCTTCAGAGATCGATAAATATCTGAATAATAAAAAAAGAGGCAAAAGGAACTAAGATAGTAAGCTGAGAAAAGTTAAAAAGAATGCCAGATAGAAAGGACGGAGGACCAACTCCGCAGATAGGCTGGTTGATTCAGCCTGTCCACTAACGGGCTACTAGACAATTATATAGGCAGAGCGATGACTTGGGTCGACGATTATAAAAATAAGTTGGTAACAGCCGAAGAGGCTGTTGAAAAGATTAAAAGCCACAACCGTGTTTATGTCAGCGGAAATGCGGCCACGCCTTATGTTTTGATGAGGGCCCTCGCTTTACGCAAGGATGAAGTAGAAGATGTGGAGCTGGCACATGTCCTCCTTTTAGGAGAAGATCCCCTCTCCAAGCCTGAGATGGAAGGGCATTTTCGTCATAATTCCCTTTTTGTGGGCCCGGCCGACAGACAGGCCATAAACGAAGGAAGGGCCGACTATGTTCCTATCTTTCTTCATCAAATTCCCGATCTTTTTTATTCAGGCCAGATGCCTATTGATGTGGCCATGCTCCACCTTTCTCCTCCCGACGAGCATGGATTCATGAGCTTTGGAGTGGAAGTGCTGGCCTCCAAAGCGGCCGCAGAGACGGCAAAGATAGTTATCGCTCAGGTGAACGAAAAAATGCCTCGTGTTCTTGGAGATTCTTTTATCCATAGCTCCCGCGTGAACAAAATCGTAGAAATTTCTGAAGACTTGCCTCAACTGGAGAAAAAACCTTTCAGTGAGGTGGAAAAAAAGATAGGTCATTTCATCGCCGACTTGATTGAAGACGGCTCCACCCTACAATTGGGGATTGGGGGAATTCCTGATGCTGTGCTCTCTGCCTTAAAAGGGCGGAAGGATTTAGGAATCCATACAGAAATGGTTTCCGATGGAGTGATGGAAGCCATAGAAACAGGAATGATTACCGGTGCAAAGAAGACTTTTCACCCCTATAAAGTAATTTTGACTTTTCTTCTTGGGTCTGAAAGGCTTTATGATTTTGCCGATAATAATCCTATTTTTGAGGCCCATCCTACTGATTACACAAATCACCCTTTCAATGTCTCTCGGAATGACAATATGGTTGCCATAAATTCTGCGATTGAGGTGGATATCAGCGGGCAGGTCTGTTCTGACTCCATCGGCACCTATATATACAGTGGCTTTGGTGGCCAGGTTGACTTCATTCGAGGAGCTGCTCATTCCAAAGGAGGAAAGCCGATCATTGCCCTCCCTTCCACGGCAAAAGGAGAGGAGATGTCCCGAATCGTCCCCTTCCTAACAAAAGGAGCAGGAGTTGTCACTACCAGAGCAGATGTCAAATATGTAGTCACAGAATATGGAGTAGCATACGTTCATGGGAAAAACTTGCAGGAGCGGACAAAAGCGTTGATAAATATTGCCCATCCAAAGTTCAGAGCAGATTTGATAAAAGAAGCCAAACAAAGGCATCTTTTACGCTAAAGATAAATATAAATAGAGTAAGCAGCACTTGATTCATCATGTTCCAGTGGCACCAATATTTCAAACGAGTTAAGCATGATTTTTCCATAAATTAACTATGCGACAATCAGACCTTTTCCCTTATGAAAAAGGCCATATCGGCACTGACGAATCAGGAAAGGGCGATTATTTTGGTCCTCTCGTCGTGGCCGGTGTTTTTGTCCCTGAAGATCGAGAGAAAGTCCTTCAAGAACTCGGCGTCAAAGACAGCAAAGCATTCTCTGATAGCCGAGTGCAAGAATATGCTGCCATCCTTAAAAGAGGATATAAACATTCGCTTGTCGTCATCGGCCCAGAGAAATACAATGAGCTTTACACAAAACTGAGGAATTTGAACAGGATTCTGGCTTGGGCTCATTCGCGAGCTATCGAGAATATCCTGGAAGAGGTGCGTTGCTCTTTGGCCATCACCGATCAGTTTGGTGATAAAGCTTATGTGCTCAATGCCCTGATGAGAAAGGGAAAGAATATCGAACTTATTCAGAAACCTAGAGGTGAGGAGGATCTGGCCGTGGCTGCTGCCTCTATTCTTGCCAGAGCCGAATTCTTGAGGCGTCTCTATTTTCTTTCCCAAGAGGTAGGGGTAGATTTACCCAAAGGATCATCCCCTCGTGCTGAAGAGGCCGGAGTGAAACTCGTCCGACTCCGCGGCGAACAAATCCTGAACAAAGTGGCAAAAAGACATTTCAAGCTGACTCCTCGAATTCTGGCTATCTTGAAATAAGTGAAACAGACAGAAAGACTATCGGAAGAGAAACGTTTTATTGAAACGAAGTTTTTTTCTGTTTTAAAGATGACAGAGAATTAGATGAGAGAAGAAACAAAACGGCTCTATTTTGAAGATTCTTATCGAGTGGATTTCGAAGCCAAAGTAACAGAAAGATTGGTTCATGACCAAAAGCCTGCTTTGATTCTTGATCGGACCTGCTTTTACCCAGAATCAGGAGGGCAGCCCTCTGATAGAGGAACATTAAATGATGTGGAAGTTATCCATGTCATCGAGAAGGATAACCGTATTCTTCATATCCTTGAAGAAGATGTATCGTCTGAGAAGATATCAGGAAAGATCGACTGGCCTCGACGTTTTGATCATATGCAACAACATGCCGGTCAGCATATTCTTTCTCAAAGTTTTTATGAATTACATGGAGCAGAGACACTATCTTTCCATTTGGGAGTGACATCATCCTGCGTTGAGATCGACTTGAGAAAAATCAGTGAAGATGAGATAGAAAAGGTGGAAAAGAGAACAAACGAAATTGTATTCCAGGACAGAGATATAAAGATATATCATATTCGGGATGATGAGGTTGAGGGGATTCCTTTAAGAAAGCCACCAAAAAAGAAGGGATTGATCAGGGTGGTAGAGATAGCTGATTTTGATTACTCTGCGTGCGGTGGTACTCATCCGCGAAAGACAGGAGAGATTGGTCTGGTAAAAATTTTAAGATGGGAAAGAATCCGCGATAATATCAGATTTGAATTTATCTGCGGCAGGAGGGCTCTCGAGGATTATGCCTGGAAAAACAATCATCTTTACCAGCTATCCAACCTCTTCACTGTCCACGAGAAAGAGGTCCTCTCTTCAGTGGAGAAGCTTCTTTCTGATTTAAAAACGCAAAGGAAAAGATACAAAAAAATTCAGGAAAAGATGATCCAGCTCGAAGCTCAAAACATTGTTCAAAATGCCGAAGGGGAAATAATCAAAGGTGTCTTCACTGCAAGAAGTCGTGATGAGCTGAGATTTTTGGCTTTAAACATTATCAGAAAGGGTGATTTTGTTGTTCTCTATGGCCTCAAAAGCGAAGAGAGAATCCACTTAGTCTTAGCTCGGTCTGAAAACATTGACATTGATTTGAGAGATCTCGTCCCTGACCTTTGTTCCCTGATCAAAGGGAAAGGAGGAGGGAGCTCTTCTTTAGTTGAGGTTTCGGGAGAAAAAAAAGAAAATCTTAATCTTGCCCTCGATAGAGCCAATGAATTTGTAAAAGAAAAAACAAAAGAAATATAAGGGGACAGTTTTATTTTTAAAACAAAAGACACAAAGGGGACAGATCTATTTTTTCTTGCCATAGAAGACATGGCCTCAGGAAAGNNGGGATCACTCTGGTTCGATGGGAGTTAAGAAAAAATAGAACCGCCCTCATTTTCTCTATTCATATCTCAATGAGATGATGGAGTCCAGCTTTGCTGCCTTCCGTGCGGGAAAGATGCCAAAGAAGAGTCCGACAGAGATAGACACAATCAATCCTAGAAAAACAGACCATGGTGTGACAGAGGCAGGCAGAGGTGTGGCCGCCCGAACAAGAAAAGCGATCGAGAAACCGCTGATGATGCCCAATAGACCTCCAGTTCCTGTTAGAAAGACAGCTTCGATTAAAAACTGCCTGAGTATGTCTGATGGCCGGGCTCCGATGGCTTTACGTATTCCGATTTCTCTCGTTCTTTCCTTGACGGTGACAAGCATGATATTCATCACTCCGATGCCTCCCACCAGCAATCCGATCGAGGCAATAACGATCATCACAATGAAAGCGGCTCCAGTGAGTTGATTGTAAAGATCAATCATGGTCTCTTGAGTATAGACAGCGAAATCGTTGGGTTTTCCAAATTGGACGCGTCTTCTTTTTCGCAGCACATTTATGATCTGTTCGATCGTATCAGGAAGATAACCATGCTTTATTGGAGTGGCGATGATTTCTAGGTTTTCAAGCTGATAAGGGTAGTTTTTCATAAGAGTGGTGATCGGGATGCCGGCAAAATTGTCTCGACTTTGCCCAAAAATGCTTCCTCTCTTTTTAAGAACACCGACAACCCTGAATTTCTCAGGACCGATTCTTATCTCCTTTCCAAGAGGTTGTATATGCGGGAAAAGAGTCTCAGCTAGCTCAGATCCTAGAACACAAACCTTGCTACTATGAATCACATCGGATTCAGTTATAAATCTTCCCATTTCAGGAAGATAGACAGAGATAACCTGGGGAAACTCTTCATTCATGCCCAGAATGATAGCATCCGAACTTTTAATGTTCTGGTATTTAATCGGGATATCTTCGAAGAAATCAACAACAAGATCCACGGCCACTGCTTTAACAAGAGAACATTCCTTTTCAATAGCCACAGCATCTTCGAAGGTCAGGTCTTTTCTCATTCGCTCTTCCTCAGAGAGGCGCCCTATTTGAATACCCGGTTCATATTTGGTAACAATAATCAGGTCTGAACCTACCGATTCGAGTTCGCTTAAAAAGGAGCGATTCAAACCCTGAATGATGGAGACCATTCCTATCACGGTCATGACTCCGATCGTGATTCCCAGTAAAGTCAGAAAGGAACGGAGCTTATGGCTCTTTATGGAATTGAAAGCCATGCTGAATATTTCTTTAAAGATTCCAAATCTCATTGTTCTGTTCTTATAGATTCTATGGGATCTAGCCTCGAAGCTTTGCTGGCCGGATAAAGGCCGAAGAAAAGGCCTACGGAGGCAGAGACGATGATGGCCATGACGATAGAGCCAGGATCAATGGTGGAAGGAATAGAGGTGGTGGCCGTGACGATCCTGGCGATGATGAATCCCAAAAGGATGCCGATGAAACCCCCAGTGGCAGAGATGGAAGCAGACTCGATCAGAAACTGGAAGAGAATATCCATACGGCGGGCTCCAACAGCCATACGGATTCCAATCTCTTTGGTCCTTTCTGTCACAGAGACGAGCATGATATTCATGACCACTATTCCTCCCACAATCAGGGCAATAGAGGAGATTGCTATCATGGCAAAATAGATGCTGGCGGTCGCTGTTTTGTAAAAAGAAATAAAAGTCTCCGAGCTCATGAAAGAAAAATCATCCGCTTGGTTAAAGGATCGATGGCGTCTTGAGCGGAGGATGGTTCTTACTTCTTCTCGAGCTCTTTCCATCTGTATCTGAGAGGAAGTATGAATGTTGATGCTGATGCTTCTTCTTGTGCCGTACAATTTATGAAAAGTGCTGATAGGAATGCGGACATAATTGTCTCGGCTCATGCCAAGAAGTTTTCCCTTCTTTTGACCCACCCCGATCACCAAGAGATTATGAGGTCCAACCTTGATCCATTTTCCCAAAGGATCCAGGCGAGGGAACAATTTATCCACCACATCTTGACCAATTGTACAGACATAACGAGAACGATCCTCATCTTCCTTTTGAATATGCCGGCCTCTTTCCAGCTCCTCAACAGAGCCAATCATATGGTCGAGATGGGTAATCCCTCTTATTTCAACATCTTTAAGATATTGGTTTCTGAATTTCACAGTCTTTTGGGTGCTGATAGAGGCTCCGACCATATCACAGGATTGGCATTGATCGCGGATGACACTCATGTCTTCCAGCTCCAGATTCTTCCGTTTCATTTGCTCTCGAAATTCCTTCAAAGACGTGATACCGAGAGAAAATTTCCTCACAGAAAAATCATTGGCCCCATAAAAGGCCATTTTGGTGTAGACATATTTATTGAGGCCCTGAATGATAGAGACAACAGCGATTATGGTCAGGACTCCAATGATGATGCCCAATAATGTCAGGAATGTGCGAAGCTTATTGGCCCAGAGGGAACTCATGGCCATGGAAACAGATTCAAAGACGTTGACTCTCGCCATATTAGTATAAGTGCCTCCTAGGCCCTCTCATTATATATGATACGGAGTCCTGAAGGAAAGGTTTGTCGACATGAGGTATGCGTCCTTTTTTCCAAATGAGGATGGAAATCGGCGTTGTTGCACATGACTTTCCTCATTATTGGACATAATGGAAAAAAATGCTTCCTGGCATGAGCACGGCGATGAGAAATACAATTTCCTGAGAAAGAAGATTTCCCCGCTATATTCCTTTTCCTATTGAAAGAAATGAATTATCCTGCCTGACCCGCCTCTTGACAAGACCATATAGAGAAAACAAAATGAGGGAGCAAGGATGAAAGCC
>JABAOH010072845.1_pt2 | contig 14215 bp, 20 predicted proteins | sample 7062181 | NCBI WGS metagenome assembly JABAOH01 (sample SAMN14538630, study PRJNA623070) | marine sediment metagenome | biome: marine biome [ENVO:00000428]; feature: marine pelagic biome [ENVO:01000023]; material: deep marine sediment [ENVO:00002113]; isolation source: pool of 5 deep marine... | reverse complement strand
TTGACCGAGCTGCACGGGTAAGGGGGCAATAACCATGAATAACGATGATTCGAATGAGCATTGCGTAAATATCATATCTCGTCCGTTTGTGAATCGGACCCTCCAGTGAAATTTTCATCACCTTCATCATTTGTGATTACTGATGCTGTGGAGTCATCATGAATTTCTTTAAGATCTTCGTCCACTTTAGGTTCTTGTATTGGCTTTTCCTCAGGTACATCTTTTCCATAGCGAATTAATTCTCGACCAATGATGGTGAAGATTACNNCCAAGAGACTCATTCCAGCGCCAATACCAATCATCTGGACAGCGGTCCGATGGCGACCTAATATCAACAGAAGGCACCCCAGGATGACGGTCCATCCACCCAAAAATGAGAGAAAGGCTAGAATCGAAAGGGCGATAATCAGAATGTCGGCTATAAGTTGATTGGGGCTAATACTGATAGCGATTTGGATTGCCCACCCCCAGAACCCTGTTGAGGTTCCATAGTAACCTGTTAGAATGAGAATTATGCCTCCTATTCCTGAAAAGAATAGAGCCGCGATGTTTCGTTTGTGCATATAATCACCTTGCATTTAACAAGCATCAGAGAAAAAATGCTCTCATCAAATGTGCGCTAATACCCAGTGTTTATCCTTTTAAACTCGTTCTACGTTACGAAATTGCAGCATCTATTGACACCTAAAGGCGTCTCTTGAAAAGGTTTTTCTACCGTTACATCAAGAGGGACGAACACACCGAATATAATTCGAGGTTACAACAATGGGAAAACGCATAACCGAAATCACACAACTCCTCGATGAACTTGACGTCAGATATGAACTTAAAGACGAAACAGTCGTCGCACTTTGGAAGACCGATAAATGGGAAAATCTCGTTGTAAACTTTATTTTCAGCCCAAATGATATCTGGCTAACCATTGTAGGTTGGCGCAAATTCCCCAAGCTCTCTAGTAAGCAAAAAAGTGAATTCTATAGGATGCTACTCCAAGAGGCGTGGAACTATAATGGGACAAAATTCTGTTTAGACCCAGATGGAGATTTAGCTGTCGTTGTGGAGACAGCCGACACTGAGATTACCACAGAAGAACTTTCACGGTATATTCGTCAGGTGCTGAATGCAGCTGATGAAATGTATGAATGGGTCCCAAAGAAAGCTTGGAAAGAATAATCTGAAATGACAGATATTGGTTTATTCTTTTTACTTGAACTCAGAATTAGGATTTTGTGTATTTTCGGCGATTTAGATTAAGCCCAAGAATTTTCAGAACATCAGCAACTTTGACTAAGGTGCTAACACAACCATCGCGAAAAAGAAGAATGGCACGACCAATAATACCTAGTTTTTGGAGAAGAAGTCCACCGAGGAGAGCTTCTTTTTCACAGGCAATTCCGAGGATGGCGTGAGGTTGGCTGAAGTCGATAATCTTTTGAACCATAGTGCCGCCTGGAAGAATATAAATACCTTTGTAGCCGAGTTTTTCTGCGGCTTCAGTAATTTGGTGAACTTGACATTCAATGTTGCAGTGTTGGCAGACGTAACCAAGTTCACCTAGAGGAGCTTTACAATTGGACTCACGAAGACACTGTGGAACAAAAACAATGCGTTCCTTCGGTGGGATTTTCTGGAATTTCTCTTGATTTTCTTTGTTCATTCTTCGGATGTATGCTTGGATGACTTCTTTCTCGGTGCATCCATTCTTTTTTGCTTTCGCTTTGATTCGACTTAGCACTTCCATTTCAATTGGGAAATCGCTCATTCATAGGAACTCCAAACAAGAGGAAAGGTGGATTGGGCGGCTCTACTCAGAGACAGGACACCATATATATGTATCAGTAGCGCCAGTGAGTTTTCTTCAAGAAAGTGAATGAAATGGACAAGGAAAACGTTGGCACTATTTTCATTCTCATCGGTCTTTTTGTCTATGGAATTCATCCGGTAGTAGTGGAGTTTGGAGGATTACTTGTTACTCCTCTTTTGTTTGCATCCATTGCGGCGTTCATCGCAGGATTCATAGCATTGATCTTCACACGAAAATCCNNCTTCGATTAATTATGGCAGGTGTTCTAGGCACCTTTCTGGCTTTCACTTGCCTGTTTATCGGATTGCAATTTTCAAGTGCAAATAATGCAGCAATTATTCTTCGGTCTGAACTCGTTTTTGCTTTGGTTTTTAGCTATCTATTTCTGAACGAGACAATCTCAGCACGCCAATTGGTCTGGATGGCTTTAATGGTTTTTGGAGTTTTGTTAGTCGTTGTAACCAATCAATTAACCGCTTTAGGAATTGGTGATATATTACTCCTGATAACTCCGATTGCTTGGGCAGCAGGGCACACCTTTGCCAAACCCACTTTACAGCGTGTATCTTCATGGACAGCAGTGGCTTATCGAAATCTTGTCGGTGGATCTTTACTATCACTTCTAGCATTAGGTGTGATTTTTCTAGGAGTACCAATTCTTTACACTTCCAACTTGTTTCTTATTTACGGTGTAATCCTTGTCGAAGCAATCGTTATTTTACTCGCCCATAGCCTATGGTACGAAGGAATTAGCCGAATTAACCTCGCAAAGGCAACCGCGTTGATTGCGCCTGCCCCACTCGTCACATTCATCCTTTATGGCGTGATCTTCCGGATTCCCCCTTCTCTGTGGCAATTTATTGGAGCTGTAATTGTCATTGTTGCAACGATTTTTCTTGCTCGAGAAGTTAGTCTTCGCCGTGAATCAGATTTTCCTGAATCCCTTTAATGATAAATATAAACTAAATTCAGAACAAACTCAAAACAAACAAGAATAGGCAGTTGAGGAAGCTGCCGAAGCTCTAAGTTTCCTTCGACACCTAACGATTTTTTCCAGTATCTAACGGCAAGGTTTATAACTGAATTGAACTCAGCTCGGCAAAAGAACACAATCTATGTCGATCTATTCCCTGAGAAATCCTATATCTAGAATTTATTTGATAATACCCTCTGAGATGAATTCCCATGTTACCGCTTGATCCATTGAGTGTACTAATTGTCTTTTTCGTTATGGGCATTCTGGCACTGATTGCGTATAAAGGAAGAATAGTCACTAAATCAGGTCTTGTTACAGCTTTCTTTCTAGGCATTACTGTATGGCTGCTAACTTCATGGACATGGTTTTTTATTCTACTCATCTTTTTTGTTGTGACCGCCCAGTTTACCCATTATAAATATAAGACGAAACGGCAGNNCTTTGAGCATTGTGCTCTTTGGTGTTTTGACAATTTTGTTTTTTGGTCAGATAGACGCCTATGGGCGTGTTGAGGTTGGTTTTGGCCCTATGGTGATTCCGGCATCGTTAGTAATTGCTGTTGCCTTTGTTGCATTTTTGGGTGCAGTAGCAACAGCAACCGCTGATACATTGGCCACTGAAATTGGATTACTGAATCCACTGCCGCCCCGTTTAATATCGAACCCCAGAAAAGTTGTTCCACCTGGAACCTCTGGAGGTGTCTCCGTGGCAGGAGAACTTGCTACAGTATTAGGAACATTGCTTATCGGTGGATTGGCAGCAATTCTTGCGGCACCGTTCTGGATCAATGTGTTTGGAACCACATTGATGCCTGAACTAGCAGGCATCGCACCTGTTACGTTTATGCTCGTTGCCATGGTAGGGGGTATTATTGGTTGTACTATTGACAGTTTGTTGGGGGCGACGATTCAAGGACATTGGTCATGCAATGTGTGTGGGAAACAAACCGAGAAAAAGACTCATTGTGGGGAACAGTCAGCATATCTTCGGGGTAATCGGTTTCTTGATAATCATATGGTTAATCTTGTTTCTTGTCTTATTGGAGCCTTTGTAGCTATTGGACTGTTTTTATTTTTACTTGGAATTGGCTTCGTATAATCCTGTAAAGCATTTTGGAAAATTAGCTGATGGAAAAAAGGCCGGGTTAAACAAGTTGAATGTTGTCTAAATCATCCACGTGTAGTTTTCCTATACGGCTTGCTGTGTTTAGTACTTGTTCAAGTTCCTTTTGATCAACTTCCAATGTGAAATGCTGTTTCAATCCAGCTAAAATATCTTTTATGCTAAGTGTTCGTTTCATGTCGCCGTCAAAAAGTTTGATAGTAAGGTTTCGCAAGTCTTCAAATCGGTTCCAGAACCAAATAAACCACACCCACTCACTTTGTTTAACAGAATAGTAATCTGGTTCATGCTCTGAAATCGTCAAATAGAGCATAACCGCGGTTTTCACTTTTTTAGCTCCGAGGTTGTTGACATATTTAAGAGTCTGGACCGCAGACCGTCCTGTATCAACGATATCATCAATAATAAGAACACGTTTACCCTTGACGGGTAAAGGTGATTGAACAGGGATAATGGCATCTTCTTGATGTTCAGCTGTTGTGTCTAGCCAGTGTTCGACTTTTAGGGCATGAAGATTGGAATTCCCCATGAAGTCGGACATCAAGCGCCCAGGAACGAAACCACTTCGTGCGATAGCTAAAAGAAGTTCTGGTTCGTACCCCGAGTCTGTAACTTTAAAGGCTAGTTTCTTGGACATATCATAGATCTCGTCAAAATCGACGAATTGGCATTTTATCGGTTCAACCATTAGATACAGCTCCTAAAGAGCAGGTACAAGCCCACAAGGTTGCACTTCCATAAAAGTGTCTAGCCAAATCAGCTAGCCATCACATGTTTGAGTACATGTAGAGCACGAAGCGTGATCCATTTTGAAGGTTGGTTTTTTCTTTCGATGTCTTGCCAAAATTTACCATTGAAGGTATGTTTAAGCACCCACTTTCCATCTGGTTTTTGTGTTTCAATGACTATGTTGATAGCATCCTGCATTCGGGAATCATTGACTTTTAGGCGACTCAGTGTGCCGAGAACATCAAGGATATCCGAATTGTAGAAGAGAGGAAAACCGAAACGTTTCCATCCGGCTTTTTCTTTTCGGCTACCATCAGGATTTCGAAGATATTTGTAAATTTTGTTTTCTAAGATAATCTCAACGACTTGATCGATAATTCCGTCAAGTACTTTGGAACGAAAGGATTTGGGAAAGACCGAGAAACATTTGAGAACTTTGCAAAGCCCCATATAACAGGTTTGGGGGAATACTCCATCTGGGTTGATAGGATAGGCTCGGCATTTCCACCCGCCTTCCTCTCTATCGTTATGGTCTACAAGGAATTGAATTGTTTTTTGGGTTCGTGGATCATCAATGTATCCAAATCGTGTAAGATAATAGAGAATGTTGGCATCCAAGCAACAGGTATCTGAGATCTGGCTGGCATAGCCACGAGAGGTTTTGGGGAGAACTGTAGTGAAGTGACCTGAATTAAGCAGGAATTTAAAGAGATGCTCTATGGCTTTTTCGATTTCTAAAACGCGAGGAACCCCAAGCTCGGCAAGTAAGAGAAGAGTGTGGGTTGTAGCTTTGTATTTGTGTGCGTAGATGTTATTGGACATGTCCCAATAGCCCTCTTGCGATTGGGCATCTAGAAATGCTCTCACAGGTGAAGAATGAATTATCGCCTCCTGAGTTGTCTGAACCTCAGGATCAGTAGGAGATTTACCTTGAAGAAGCTGGAGCGCCCAAAATCGAACACTAGGATTTGACGGTTCAAGCAACCACTCTAATACATCAGGACGTGCTANNATTTAGGATTAGGCGTAGAAGAATAAAAAGGTTCGAGCAGAGCGCTATTGTTTTCTCACAATTCTAATCCATTAGACGGCACCCTCGAGCGCCTTACCGCATTGGCATTTATCTTGCTTAATTGATATTTGAGGGATGACATTGGTGAGAAGTTTTTTGACTTTGCCGAGGTTTTCGCCCATGGTTTTTTGAACTTCTTCGTGGCTTACAGGTTTCTCTGCATACACATCATAATCAGTGATCATAGAAACATTCGTAAAACAAATTTGTGCTTCCCGTGCTAGGTAGATTTCCGGATGAAGGGTCATGCCGATGATATCGAAGCCCTGAGCACGGTAGAAGTGGGATTCAGCGATTGTTGAAAATTGTGGCCCTTCAATGGTAATAATTATTCCTTTGTAATGATGAGAAAGGTTCAGTGCCTTTGCTTTTTTCGCGATTAAATTCGAGAGGTTTGGGCAGAAGGGTTCAGCCATGGAAACATGGGCAACAAGACCTTCTTCAAAGAACGTACGTTTTCGACTTCGTGTCCAGTCAATGGCTTGATCAGGAATGAAGAGATCTCCTGGCTTAATTTCATCTTTAAGACTACCAACAGCAGAAACTGTAATCAATCGTGTCACGCCAAGTGATTTAAGAGCCCAGATATTTGCCCGATAATTGACTAAATGAGGTGGATAACTGTGATCCCGACCATGTCGAGGAATGAAAGCAACGCGCCGCTTATCCAATGAGCCAATCATGATTTTATCTGAGGGGGCACCGAAGGGTGTATAGACTTTGTATTCTTTGATATCAGTGAAAACTTTGGGATCATACACACCGGTTCCGCCAATCATACCAATTGAAACTTTTTCAGGAGGTTTAACAAACATTTCTCTCACTTCATAGGAGTAAAGAGTAGATTTCCAGAGAAAGGGAAAGGAGGTTCTGCTCTTAAGTCTGTATGTCTAGCATTTTCATATTCGCATATTTGGTCTAAGAGATTTTTTCAAGTTTGACCTCGTTATAGATTTGAAAATCTTTACCGTTCGTTGCTTGTTCTAGCCCAAGAAGGTTTATGGCAGGAGAAACTTTGGTTATATAGGATCGCCAACGCATATCTGTGAATTGTCGTGGAAGGGGTTCGGATTCCATTGTGAATTGAATTTCTTGTGACGAAAATTTGTAGGCTACTTTGTTGTAAATAAAACCATAGGAGAAGAAGGATTTTCGACGAAAAGTGTCATTGGGAACATCATAGAATAGTATTTCATACTTTGATTGATGATTTTGTCCCGTTGGGTTGCTTCATGTATTCCCATAAAGGCTTTACCCCCAAGCTCTAATGAGAATATGGCACTAACATCAACGGTACCGGTTTCATCTAGAACTGATTTTAATTTGCTTTTCATCTTTCCATTCACCGACCAGGAATTACCAATCATTTAGGCTAGATTTGTTTGTCAAACTTGTTACCCTTTTTTAAATTGAAAAAAGCATAGAATCAAGCCTAAATAGTTAATTTGGGCTTCTTAGTCTTCAGAAAAAAAAGGTAAAAATGAATGTAGGTCTGATTAACTGAGTGAGAATTAAACTGAACATACCAAGGCTCAGAATCGCAATTGAGATGGGGATATCGAAGCGATTGAATCTCCCTAGTGGGAGAAAGAATGATGTCTGTTCTTTGTACGCCACATAATGTTTGCCATATTGTCTAGCTAGATGCGACTCTTCTAGAAGAGCTAGACTGACATAGATTAATAGTTGAAAGAACCAGAGGGCAACGGTTGCTTCTTTTGAGAGCCATCCCATTCCAAAGGTATTGGAAAGCCACCAGTAACAGAACGCCGTGAGCCCAAGCGTCGTTAGAAGAAATCCAGTATATTGCGGGTGACGAATGAATCGATATGGCCCTGTTGTGACTAGCCCATCCCTTTTATGAAGTTGAAAATAGATGAATGAATATACAGTTAATAGAATACCTGTAAAAGTCACTAAATTGGCGATTAAAACGCCGATCGACATGAGACTCATCATAAGTAAGTCAGAGATTACCCCAATAATATTCAAGGGAAATTGTGTGAAAAGAATAACCAGAACTGCAAACAGGGGCAACGTCATTAAGCCTACATAAATACCAAGTGTTGGAATCTGCTGCACAAGAGGAACTAAATAGCCACCAATCCGCAATAAAACCGACTGGAGTTTTTGCACGAATCTCATTTTACAAACTCCATAAGTATTTTTCATTAGAATTAGTGATAAGCTAATTCATTAAACTACATTTTAGAACAGCCACAACCAATCAGAAAAGAAACTAGTCAAGAACCCGTCTATTAAAAAATAAGTTCAGAAAATGGATTGTTAGAATTCAGTTTACCAGTGCTTCGAGAGTGAAAAATGTGAACCAAGAACAAGCCCCAGAACGAAATCGAGAGCTTGATTTAGAATCTGAACTTCGTGGACGAACGCTTCGCGTCTATTTTGAAATGTTATCTGCAAAGGAGCCAGTAGGACCCCGACAATTGCAACGCAAATTGGGTTTATCCTCCCCAAGTCTCGCAGCTTATCATTTGGACAAGTTAGTCGAGCTGGGATTGGTTCAACGGGAACGGGGTGAATACACCGTGGAAGAGGTGGTACAAGTCGGAGTTCTAAAGCAATTTATCTGGGTTGGACATCGAGCATTACCGCGACATCTTTTTTATGCTGCTTTCTTCACAACTGCACTAGTTATCTTCCTTATCGTCTATCCCCAGCATTTGACTTTTGGTAATTTTGCGGCCTGGCTTTTCGGAGGTGGAGCTGTTGCTCTGTTTTGGTATGAAACCTGGCGAGCTTATAAAAATCGACCGTGAAAGGAGTGTTCTAAACCGTAGTCTAATATTGTAAGACACACTTCATGAAAGGTGAAATATGATGTCCAAACGCGAGACAACTAAATGGTATTGGCGACGCGTAATATATCTCGTGGCAGGTGCCGCCATAGGTGTCACGGTTATGCTTCTTCCTGCCTTAGTCCATACCATGATGGGCTCGGTATCTCCATTCAATTTAGAACCTACAGCGCCTTCAGTTTTCTCACTTGAACCGCCTACTTCACCTATCGATATAGTTGTTGAATTCATTTGGCTTGCACTTCCAGCGATTTTTGTTATTCTTGTTCTTTATTGGGTAGCTGGTCGACGAACCCGATGGACTGGGTATAATGACGCTGTAAAATGGACACGTCGGTAAGAGCCGAATAATTAAAGAGGACTATTTCTNNATACGGGCTATTCTCAATCTACAATCGATGGTCTTAAACAAACATAAATTGAGGATATTAGCTATGCGAATGATGGCACCGGAACTTCGAAGACGCTACATTCAATATTTCACAGAAAGAGGTCATGCCATTATTCCTTCCGCGTCGCTCATACCACAGCTTGACCCAACGGTTCTTTTCCAAAGTGCAGGTATGCAACCGTTGGTTCCTTACTTATTAGGGCAACCCCATCCTGAAGGGACGCGGCTAGTAAATGTCCAAAAATGTATTCGAACTGATGATATCGATGAAGTCGGTGATACTTTTCATCTAACCTTCTTTGAAATGTTGGGGAATTGGTCATTAGGAGACTATTGGAAACAAAGTGCCATAGAAATGGCGATGGAATTCCTCCTCAATCCAGAGGTCGGCCTTGGATTAGAAAAAGAGGTTTTACATGTCACTGTCTTTGAAGGAAACGACCAAGTTCCCGCAGATGAAGAAGCAGCTCATGCTTGGGAAACCCTTGGGATACCGCGTAACCATATCCACTACTTACCTTACAAGGACAACTGGTGGGCTCTTGGCGATACGGGACCGCAAGGACCCGATACTGAGATTTTTGTGGATATTGGCTTACCAACCTGTTCAGAAACGTGTCGTCCAGGTTGTGGGTGTGGGAAATTCGTCGAGATATGGAACCTTGTTTTCATGTCCTACAATCGCGCTGAAGATGGAACGTTGACACCCCTTGAAAAAAAGAATATTGACACAGGAATGGGTTTGGAACGAACTCTCCAAGTATTGAACCAATTTCCCAGTGTCTTCGAAACTGATGTTTTCAAACCCATCGTAGATAAAATAAAAAAGATTGCCCAAATCACAAAGCCTTCAACGGGTCAGCAACGGTCGATCCGGATAATTGCAGACCATGTTCGTTCCGCAGTGATGGCTTTAGCAGATGACCAAGGATTAGTGCCTTCTAATGTTGAAAGAGGTTATGTTATTCGTCGGTTAATCCGGGTAGCAATTCGACAGGCATTACAGCTAGGAATTGACGAATTCTTCCTAGGTGAATTAATCCCACCAATTATCGCCTGCCTAGGTAATGAATACGGAGAGCTACTTCGCAATAAGGAACGCATTTTAAGCGAAATAGAAAAGGAGGAGAAAAGGTTTCGTACAACGGTTCGGCGTGGACTGCGAATTGCCGAAAAAACATTAAAGGAGAAAGGAATGCTTACTGGAAAAGACGCATTCACGCTCTTTGCTACTTACGGCTTCCCGATAGAGATGACAGTTCAGATTGCTGAAGAGAATGGTCAGCAGGTTGATTTGGAAGAATTTCGAAAGGAGTTTGAACAGCATCGACAAATTTCCCGAGATGCCACCCAACAAAAATTTGCCAGCGGTTTAGCAGATCATTCCGAGGAAGTTATTCGTCTTCACACTGCAACTCATTTACTTCATAAGGCGCTCCGTGAGATTGTGGGACCTTCAATTTACCAGAAGGGTAGCAATATCACAAAAGATCGCTTACGTTTGGATGTCCAATTAAATCGTAAGCTAAAACCAGAAGAAGTTGAACAAATTGAAAAGTGGGTTAACAAAATCATCCAACGCGATTTACTTGTTAGTTTTAAGGTGATGACACCGGAAGAAGCTCGGATGCAGGGTGCACTAGGATTCTTTGGTGAAAAATATGGTGAACAAGTCAAAGTATATTCGGTTGGAAATGTATCCCAAGAAATTTGCAGTGGACCTCATGTTAGTCGAACTGGTAAACTTGGGACATTTCGCATCATGAAGCAAAAACGCATTGGAGCAGATACTCTTAGAGTGCGGGCGATCCTTGAATAGCCTGATGAACAATGTCTAGCATTATGAAAATAAGATGATAAATTCTGAAAACCGTTAGATTTCTTTTGATCCCTTCTTCAATGGGAGCGGCATGATATACATTTGAGAGACGTACTTAGTTCCTCCGCAAGCACATTGCCCCTCTTTTTTGAAAACGAAATCTTCCTTTTCCCAGACTCGTTCACTAGTGCGGTTACACTCTTCGCAACGCAACTGTACGACGACACCAATCCTCTTGTATTCAAGAATGTATCGATTTAATCGACCGTTGACAGTTCCTGCGATACCATAAACCAACATGGAAAATGCAAAGGTTATGAACATAACATAATAGAACCATTCAGGTAGGATGACTAGGGGAGTACCCCAGATAAATGGGATGAAATTGCTATACACAAGGATGCCCAATTGGATCATGAGTACAATGAGAATGGAAGAGGAAAGGTAACCCATGATGCGGCTAGTTCGCGAATAGGATTGAATTCGTTCAACCAACCTTCGGAGTTGATCAATAGTAGGTTTGGGTTCTTGCCAAGGTTCTACTGTCATGGTCGTTCTAGTGGCGTAGTAAACAAATGCTTTTAAGGCTTCCGAAGCTGCACCTAAATTGATAGGAGCAAAGAAGGATATGTCCAATCCAGAATGGAATGCAATGCGCCAAAAATCACCAGTTGTAGCCGTGGATGCTGTCATCCAATCTAAAGATCAAGGAGTCGTGTTCATTCAGCGGCGATATCCACCTTTTCAAGGGCATTGGGCTTTACCAGGAGGAAAGGTTGAAATTGGTGAAACCGTTGAGGAGGCAATAATACGCGAGGTTAAAGAGGAAACGGGATTCGATGTCAAACCATTTCGATTGATTGGAGTTTTTTCTGATCCAGCACGAGATCCCCGAGGTCACATGATAAGCATCGCCTACACTGTGCGAATAGTGAGCGGATCTCTTCAGGCTAGTGACGATGCGCTAGAAGCAAAAATATTTTTCGAGGCTCCAGAAAATTTAGCCTTCGATCATCAGCAAATCCTGGATGCGTCAGGAGCCTTCCAGCGTGGAGAGGACCGCAAAACTGGTTCAGTTAGCGAATAGGACTCAACAAAGTTTATATGTAAGCCTATTACATCCTAATTTGCAGTACCCCATGCTGCAGATGACACGGGGTGTAGCAAGAATGTCAGGCTCAGACAAGGAAGCCATTTTGATTCGTGTATCCGAATTCTTATCCAAAGCCGTCAATGAATTAGCCGATGCGCTTAACACCGTTGCTAAACAAGTCACCGAGTTTCAAAGCAGTCTGAATAAAATTCGAAGTGATTTGAAAGAGGCACAGGTCACTCCTATGGCTGCGGCAAGTACACCTTTGATGGCAGCGGAGCTCAGTACCGGAGGACCCTCAACAGACGAGTTATTTGATTTTCTTGAAGGTGATACAGCAGCTATCGCTACCGCTGATACAGGTGACGAAGCTGAATCCATTTTGCTTGGAGAAGTTACAGCTGCAGCACCGGCTATCCCCACACCCCCTGCGGAGGCTCCGCCAGCAGCACCACCAACAGCGCCACCCAGTGCACCACCTAGGGCACCGCCTACTGCACCACCTAAAGCAGAACCTGCAGCCCCACCTGCGGCCCAGCCTGCCATGGCACCTCCTAGTGCGCCACCTGCAGGAACAACCAGTCCGCCTCCTGCCCCCGCACCAGCTACCGCAGCTGCTGCACCTGGAATTGCAGGTTTACGGAACGAAATGATGGCAGAGATCAAGCGGATTAAAGAGATTTTTGAAACCTAATCTTGCTATTATTTTTCATAAGTTATCACACGAAGTTAATGTGATAACCTCAAATCCAATCCTCACTTCGAGATACATTCATCACTGTCTTCTTACGAGGACGGAAGAAAATGAGAGGAACAGGTTGCCTTGAAAATGAAACTCTAAGTTGACAAGCGCCAAATAGTGTTATTGGCTAATATGTAGAACATCTCGTCCTTATAGATCACAAGAGCATGGTGGTATTTAGCCACCGCTAGAAAGGTCTTGATCTTCGTCTCCTCGCCATCTCGGTACCTCATCTCAACCGTTCCACCGACAGAGCCTTTGTTGATACCGAGCTTGTCAATCGCTCGCTCATCCACTATTGGGATTTTGAGCGCCTTGGCTTCATTGTAGACGGCTTGGCGGAATGCGCTGACTGCAGGTTTTGACATAGTTTCTTCTCTCCGTTATCCGATTATGGAATAGAATTGACTTTGGGGATATGAGCATATATAGGTTGCGTCTTGTTTGCGGAAAGAAGTTTTGGTTTAATGTCCTCTCATTAGGGTGGCGTTGCAAGATATTGCAGTCGAGAGCGTACCAGTGAGGAGTCTGTGAAGGCAAAATAGGCAGAAATCCGGGGTCCTTTGTCAGAGCCAAAAAAGGCTTGATAAAGATGACGGAAGAAGGCGCGCTGCGTTTCTTTAGGCATAGATTGGGTTAGCTGCTTCATTGCATGGGTGATTGCTCGTTCGGTCCAATGTGCAGGATTGAGAGTTTCATATAGCTGCTGATAGTAAGACCGGAGCTCACCTGAGATAATTTGATTCAAACCGTCTGGTGGATTAGAGAGGGTAATGACACGATATGTTTCAGGAGCATAGTTTGTGACCCAGGTTTTTGCACGGTTAAATAGCGTCGTGATTTTTGCCATTTGATCTTTTGTCAAAGATGTAGCTATGAGCTCACTATCAATGAGTTTTTTGATAGCGGCCCTCGGAAGGTTATCGGCGGGAATAATTTGTGTGAGGAGCACGGCATGTAAGTATGGGATTTGGAGAGGAGGTGTTTTGGAGACAGGTTCAAGGTTAGCCAGTTCATAACTTCGACGAATATCTTCAATTTCCTGAGGCGGGGCTCTGGGTGTATCGATTTTATAATAGACTCGTTCAGCCCTTTCGTATTGTCCTATATAATTGGGAATGTACTCAAGTCCTAGGGTGAGACGTTTCATTGATTTGTTTTTAAGATAGATATACCGGAGAGCTTCTCCAGGAGCCACCGAGACCCATGTTTTCGGTGTAAACCCTTTGAAGTCTGAACTACCCATGTCACCTTTATCAACACCGTTTTCAATCAGACCCACCCATTCATTGGCATAGGGAACCGGGGGCTTGAATTCAAAGAAAATTTCTGCGATTTCTTTAGCGCTATCACGTGATCCACCAGGAGTTGCATGGTCTTTTCCAAAAGGTTCAAATCCCACATCAAGGACCATCCAAAGGGCAGCCCATTCGATACGCCATGACAGTTTGCCGTTTTCGATATTTGTAGTTCCCTCGTTATTACACCCATCGCATCGGTAATTAGCAGTATATGCATCCAAATCGACAGAAATGACTATTGTTGTACTTATTCGCCGACAATATTCACAGACGACGTTAATTGGGAACCAGTCGGGGGGAAAAGGATTTCTCACCCGATATTTATTGATTATTTCGCGAACTCGTTC
>JABAOH010042311.1_pt2 | contig 14216 bp, 12 predicted proteins | sample 7062181 | NCBI WGS metagenome assembly JABAOH01 (sample SAMN14538630, study PRJNA623070) | marine sediment metagenome | biome: marine biome [ENVO:00000428]; feature: marine pelagic biome [ENVO:01000023]; material: deep marine sediment [ENVO:00002113]; isolation source: pool of 5 deep marine... | reverse complement strand
ACCTCAGGGGTCTGCGGGAGCTTGGTGCACGAATCCATCTTAAGAACGGCTATATCATCGCCGAGGCCCCGAACGGTTTGAAAGGCAAAGATATTTTTATGGGCGGGCCGTTCGGCTCGACTGTGCTGGGCACCGCAAATGTGCTGATGGCCGCAACGCTGGCAAAGGGCCGGACCGTTATCGAATCGGCTGCCTGTGAGCCGGAGGTGGCGGATCTGGCAAATTTTCTAAATAAAATGGGTGCGAAAATAACTGGTATCGGCTCGCCTCGGCTGATTATCGAAGGGGTCAAAGAGTTGCAGCCGACCCGGTTCGAGGTAATTCCGGATAGAATCGAGGCCGGAACCTTTATGGTCGCCGCAGCGATGACCGCAGGCGAAGTGCGGCTGCGGAATTGTCGGCTCGATGATATGATGGCCGTCGTTGACAAGCTGCGGAGTATCGGTGTAACAGTTGAAAGGCAAGACAATGGCTGTGTCGTTACCCGCAGCGGTTCAATGAAGGCGTCTAACATCACCACACTGCCATATCCGGGCTTCCCTACCGATTTGCAGGCTCAGTTTATGGCTCTTCTGTCGCTTGCCGAGGGCAACAGTGTCATAATCGAAAAAATCTTTCCCGATAGGTTTATGCACGTTGCCGAATTAAACCGAATGGCGGCGGATTTGCACAAGGAAGGACCAACTGTGATTGTGGCGGGGGTGAAAAAGCTGGTGGCTGCTCCGGTGATGGCTTCGGACCTGCGGGCGTCGGCGGCATTGGTTCTGGCTGGGTTGGCTGCCGAGGGAACTACTATTGTCAACAGGGTCTATCATATTGACCGCGGCTACGAAAAAATCGAAGAAAGACTAAATCCGGTCGGTGCAAAAATTATCCGAGAAGATATTTAGGTACAGAATTCAGACCCCAGATCCCAGACTCCAGACCACTTGAGTCTTGTGTCTTGAGTCTTTCAGGACTTGTCAATCAGTAACCGTAGGACGTATCCGCTCCCCGACTTTCTTGAAGTGGGACATCGCACTTTCGAGATCAGTGAAGTCTTTGAGCGTGAACAAGATAGTGGTCTGGCCGATAGTAATGCAGTCATCGTTGTGCAGCATGGTCTCGTCACTAATTTTTGTGCCATTGATGAGGACGCCGTGTTTGCTCTTCATGTCGAGCGCGTAATACTTGTCCCTGTCTTTGTCGAACCGGATCTGCAGGTGCTTGCGAGAGACGTGCTCGTCAAGGATCTGGATTAGAAGGGCCTCATCGCGGCCGATCACATTTGTCCGATGACCGAGGGGGTAATAATCGCCTTTTTGGGTTCCTGTCATTACGATTATAGAAGCCATTGCAACTCCTTGTGATAAACAGTTATGTGTGTATAAGCAACATCCACCCCGCCCCTTATAGGAGCGGGGTTGACATAATCTTGATTGATTGATATAGTATCGGCCGTTCGCAGGGCTGTCAAGCCCTTTTTTGGCTTGTTTTGAGGATTCGTCACGTTACCGGATTCGTAGGTTGTTGCTCCCGGGGAATTGCGATGAAGCTGAGGAGACAGCGGACATTTGCAGTGAGGGATGCAGATGAGCGACGCTTAAAAAGGAAATAATTGAAAGGATTGAAAGATGAAGAAGGCACTTAAATACCTGCGTATTATTTTGTTGGTAATTGTGATTGTGGTTGTTGCCGTTGTGGTATTGGTTGGTCTGTTCGCCAACCGGGCTGTAAAAATAGGTATTGAGGCCGCAGCAACCAAAACTCTAAATGTCGGGGTCACCATAGACGATGTGGACCTCTCAATTATGGGCGGCAAACTCGCCCTGCAAAATCTTTTGATTGACAATCCGCCGGGTTACCAACACGAAAGGCTGCTTGAACTAAAAGATGCCAAAATCGCAGTTAATATAAAGTCTCTTTTGAGCGATGTGGTTCATATAAGAGAAATCAAGCTTGATGGAGCAGATGTGGTTCTTGAGCAACGGGGCATCTCCGGCACCAACCTCCAGGATGTAATAAAAGCGATACCTAGCGGCCAAGAAACCCAGGGCGAGCCTGAGGCGGCCGGGAAAAAACTGCATATAGACAATCTGGAACTTTCCAACGTGACAGTTAGAGTAAAGTGGCTGCCTGTTCCCGGAAAAGCCGACACCGTTACACTTAAGCTTTCGCCCATCAAGATGACCAATTTGGGCAGCGACGATAAACTGGATACGGCTGCTTTGTCAGGTAAGATTTTATTAGCCATTGCAGCCGGTGTGGCCGAACAAGGTGTTGGAGTCCTGCCCAAAGAAATGGTCGATACAATGAAGTCAACTTTAGGCATAACTGTAGACGTGAGTAAGATGGTCATAGAAGAAGGAGAGGACATCGGCAAAGGACTTATAAAAGGTACAGAAGATGTCGGCAGGGGGATTACTGAAGGTCTGAAAGGTCTGCTAAGACGCAAGAAAGAAGAATAAACTCGCAATCGCTGAACTCGGCGAATTGCGTTAAGTAAAACTCTTCTTGAGATGCTTTGGCCGGTCGATTTTCGTAATTCCTTGATGCGGGGCGAGATTTCGGTTATTATGTCGCTTCGAAATGGAAGGATGTTTGATGCCAAAAAGTCTGCTGTCCGAAACTGTGTAAATATGTTAGTTCAGAAGGAGTTTAGCCATGCGTAAATCCTGTTTAGTTTCAATGATTGTATTATTATTCTTTTCTCAAAGAGCGTTTTCACAAAAGACCCCGACGGGCAATCCAAATGATTTTAAGCTGAAGACATGTCTGCATTCTGTCAGCTATGCCGGCGTCTGGCGCGGGCAGGCCAGGTTAAGTGTCGACGAGTTTTTGGCCAAGGCAAAGAGGCTCGGATTCGATGGAGTGATGTTGGTGGCGAAAAGGCCTCACGTTTCCCCCTTGGATTACGATGCGGCCGAACGAAAGGCCTTGCGACGCAAGATCGAGAGACTCGGCCTTGAATTGGTTTGTCTGGCGGGGTACACGGACTTTACTGCCGGGGTGGATAAAGCTGGAATCCCTAATGTGGAGATTCAGGCTTGTTATGTCGGGGAATTGGCCAAGTTGGCACATGACTTAGGGACCGATATGGTGCGAATATTCACCGGTTATGAACGTCCCGGCATACCCTTCGACAAACAATATGCCCTGGTTGTTGAAGGGCTAAAGCTTGCCGGCCGAAAGGCGGCAAAGTACGGCGTTACCCTTGCCGTGCAGAATCATCACGATATTGGAGCCCACCACGATACAATGTACTGGCTTTTAAAGGAAGTTAATTTGCCAAACGTCAAGGCCGCTTTCGATGCCTGGTCTCCTGCTCTGCAAGGTTTAACTTCTGAAGAACTGCGAGCCGCTATTTTGAAGATGCAACCTTTCATCGTGCACACCACTGTAGCTGATTATGTGAGACTACCTCGATACCGCCTCGAACTCAGCCTGACAAATTTTCTGCAGCGCGATACCTTAATTCGAGCAGTCCCTGTGGGCGAGGGCATCATCGATTACGAGACTTTTTTTAACACTCTTAAGGAAATCGGGTATCAGGGATACATTGCGTACGAGATGTGTGAGGTGTTGGAAGGCGGAGGAGACATCGAAAATCTGGACAGAACCGCAAAAAAGTTCCTCGAGTATGCGAAAAAGTTTTAGGCAAGAAAAGCAGCAGTGAGCTCTTGAGGCCTGTTCATTTGGCCGAGTCCGTATCTTTGACACTACTTTGGTGGATTCTACTATATTATAAAGCTTGTCTTAAAGTTTTGTTGCAATTTTCAGAACGCAACTTTTTCTCATCCTCTCCAGGGGCGCTGCCTGTTGATTTTGCCTGATAATATGTCCTTTGCAATAATAACATCCTCCCTGACCTGGAAATCAAACATTCCGACACAAATAAAATCAGCACCATTATCAAAGGCATATTTAAAACCCTCTCTGGGATGGAAAGCACCTGCAGCTAAGACCTTAAAAGCAATCCACGGCTTGTCGACTTTTTTCATAAACTCGATAGTCTTTTCCGGCGTAGTCGACCAGACATTATCCTTAACTCTTTGCGAGGTGAATGACCAATAGTCACTGCTGTGTAGAGTTTTCATATAAAAATCAGGGTTAAGCCCGGCTTTTTCGCACGCAATGGGCACTGCTAATTCATGGCCTCCAATACCTGCGATTGCTCCATTTTGCTTGATAAATTCAACCGCTTCTCCGAGAATGTCAACACGACCACTCTTGACGACACTATCTCCAACACCACCTTGTATGTAAGCTCCAACAGCTCCGTTGTCGATGGCCATTTTTATATCGGTCTTGAAGTTTTGCAAGTCTGCTTTCTTAGGCTTGACCTGTACGATCCACTGCAGCCGGCCGCCTCTTTCGTCCCAATATTTATTGATGAGTCTAATGACAGTATCATCGAGTCTCAATACGGCAGTGTTGATTCCGCATTCTTCGCATATCTGCCAGGTCTCAAAGATTTTCTCATCTGTAAAATAGTGTCTCAGCAATGAAGATACATAGGTCAGGTCTCGGCTGTGAGCGAAACCGCTGGTTAGATTACCACCGACGATCATTCTGGTAATCTTGAGATTGCCGATCTTGCCCATTGGCAAACCTTTAGCCGAGCCCCTCGGTGCCGACACAGACGGCTTTTTTGCTAACCCTGCTAATAAAGCTTTCTCTTCAAGACTCAAAGCTAATGTGGCGGCTGCAGGTGTAATAATGGATTTTTTCAACAAGCTCCGGCGGTTTAGATTTTTCGACATAATTAACCTCTCTTCTACTTATTTAAATCGGACAGATACGATTATAGACAATTTTTCCCTCCCTGTCCAGCTTCTTGGCATTGAAGCCACGGACTTTTTTATGTTGTTTTCTGAGCGATAGTCCTTTACATTGGTGTTTTTCCTTTGCCGCGAGCCTCAATTGCACGGTCCATCACGCCATACTTGTTGCCGCCAAGGTAGTGTAATGTGTGAAATTTTTCCGGAATCCACCTGCCGTCAAACAGCTCTGTATCAGCTAATGCCCGGACGACTTCGCAAACTAACAAATCGTGCGTTTGCATTTTGAATATGTCGGCCACCCGACATTCCAGATGAGCAGCACACTGGTCTATCAACGGAGGCTCGACCAGCCCGGCTGGAACTGGGGTCAGTCCGCTTTGGCTGAACTTATCAATGTTTTTGCCCGTTACCTGCCCTACAAAATGAGCTTGTTCGAGCAGCTCTTCTCCGGGAACATTGATGACAAGCTCGTGATTCTGCTTTATCAGTTCATAGGAATATCTGATATGATTGATAACCAGCAGTACGAGGCAGGGGTCGGCATTGTTTGCAGGGGTNNACGTTCGGTTTTTCCATGGTGCCGGAGGTCACCAGGACAACACAGCCCGGTTCAACCAGCCATTTTGCCTTGTCCAATGGCACTTGCTCTTTCATTGCTGGGTCCTTTCGTATTAGGTCAAACAAACGTCGGCAGTATTATAATCGTATATGCCGTAGACATAAAGCGTCTCGATACTTGATGCTCGCGAGCCCCAGCCCATCAGGGATGGGCTGGGCTAGTATCGAGAATCGAGTATTCAAGACCAGAAGGTCGTCAAAACGGCCCTGTAAGTTCTGACGTTTGTCCAATCGCTGGAACGATGAAGGGTCTATAGCATTCTTCGTCCCAGTCCCACATAAGCCATCTCAGAGAAGGGTCGTCGAGCGGAACCACGAAACTGAAAAGCATCTGCCTGGGCAGGTTGTTGCTGTCGACATCAAACACCTCGACGGTGAGAGGGGGCAGGACCACTTTATCGCCGGCGTGCATGGGGGACCTTTCGTCCCGGAACCCATTGTTGAAAGTCCTGTAAAAGTAGACGAAATGGAAGTCATGTCGCTGCCGGCAGGACAGAAGATTGCCCGATTTGGCTCGCAGCAGAACAGTCTTTTCACCGGTTCGAATGACTTCTATTGGACGAAACCCTGGAGCCAAAGTGCGGATAGTCCGAGGCAAAGACTGTCGGTTGTGGGCTCTATATGTAGGCAGGTAGAATAAACTAAACGGATTGGGAGCGTTGACTATGATTAAATCCTGGTTCTCTACTCCATCGAGTTCGCTGACCTGCATCGTTGAGTCAAATTCCTTACGAGAAAAATTTACCATCTGCTGGGTTGCAACCCTTCCGGCCGGAGTAAATAGCACGTGCGCCAATAAAAAGTAAATACAAAGCACCCAGGCCAAGACTCGCCACAGACGTATTTTCGCCAGCGGCTCTTCTTTGGCCCATAAGGAGCCAATGAACTGCGCCATCAATCCGAAGGCTCCAATTGCCACAAAAAGCAGATTGCGATTCATAGGCTGGGTCGCGCAAATTGGCAGAGTTGAAAGTAACATTGCTATCAGCCAGAAGCGTGCCAGCCGGTTCCGGCGTAGCATAGGCCAGAGTACGATGAGAACTAAAATAAGAAAGACCACGGCGCTTAACCAGAGCAGCGTTTTCAGGGCATCACATGCAAAGCTGAAAGTTTCCGAAGGCGGGCCACCCCATTGGGCAAAAAGCAGAATCGGCGCCCTTTGCAGTACTGCTCCTGCGTAGCGCAGAGGCTCTCGGGCCGGGTCGATAATAAAAGCGCTTCCACGAGCACCATGGCCCAGTGTGCTATAGACTACTCGCCACAGGACAATTATCAAAACGGCCGGGACCAAGCTCAATGCCCGCCTGAGCCAGCTGCCGCGATCCACAATAACAGCGTATGCAAAAAGGTAAGCAAAGATGGCGACTGCCCCTTCGGTAGCTAACAGTGAGCCAAGCAAGCATAAGTGTGAGACAACGGCAGCGGCCGGTGAATTATTCGTGCGCCACCTATGATAAGCTAACAAGCAGGAAATAGCCAGGACCAGTGAAATAAGGAGGTGTCTATTGCATATCCACGTTGCGGGCACAGAGTTGCTGTCATCGAGAAGATAAAGCAGTGCCGCCAGCCCCGCCACCCAGTAAGGTTTCATCAACTGCCTGTACAGGCTCGTAACCAAAAATATTACTACTGAGAACCAGAGAAGACTGTGGACGTGTATCAATGCTGCTGAATCCGGAAACAGGCGATAGTCGAGCCAGTGCGTGAAGCTATCGGCCGGTCGCCACTGGGAAGACAGATAGCCTTGCTGAGTCCACCAGGGCAGAACACCATAATTGCGAAGCTTTTCAAAAGTGCTCCTGGTACGGACGACAGTGTGCAGATCTGAAAGTATCGTAAGCAGTTTACCGGAGTTCTCAGGAACAAGACCGGTATCATGCAACCTTGGAGGAAGGCCGGAAGGTTCGACAAGCTTTGCGCGATGGCGCAGGTCGTCCATTGATTCCCATCCCCTCCACAAAGCCGGAACCGACAGTGCAAAGGCAATGACGGCGAAGACTACCGCAAGATGACGATACTCCAGAGGTTTTTGTACTGTAGTTAAGATTCTCTGAGTCTTCATAAAAATCTGCTCGATTTCAAAATCTAAAGGCACAATTATGCAACTTCTAAACTCAAAATAAAGTGAAAAAATGGAGCAAATGGCCAAATTCGAGGCTTAAGCTTACACAGTAAATAAAAAGCAGGTAGATTCTTTAACCGAGGTACTATGAAGGGTTGCTATAAGAGCGAAACTGCATCTTAGCAAACTACCCGTCTTAAAACTGGAATTCTCATAATAAGTGAGGTAATCAGATAACATCCGATGAAGGTAATCACAGGAACCACGGCAAGGCCCAACAAAAAATTGCCGTCTGTTGCATGCTTGCCGAGTCTATCACGTATATACTCAAGAAGTATCGGATGCAGGACATAGATTCCCAAAGTTGCAGAGGCGAGGCGCTCGGCTGCAACCTTCGCAAAGCCTTTCAGCGGTTTTGCATGACAGCTAATAAGATAGGCTGCCCAAAAAACAGCTATCGACATAACGATGACGGGAGGACTGAAATAGTCATAAAGGAATCTGCCGTTTGGCTGGCCTAATGTTTTAACGAAAACATCTGTGAGCATAGCGATGTAAATCACACAAAGTATCAACACTGCGGCGAAATATTTTGGCGATATTTTTCGCGGGTCAATAAGCCGTAATTGGTAACCGCATAAATAATAACCAATATAAGGGACAAATATAGTGAAAATTGACCTTTCGTTGCCCAAGACCAGGCTGTTGATTAGAGAATAACTACTTGCCAAAATGAGTATAATAACAATTAGAGAAATTCTTTCTTTAGAAGAAGAATGTTTGATATAAGTACGAAGCAGAGGCGTTACGAGATACAGCCCTGTTATCATATAGAGAAACCACAGATGGTAATATGGTTCTGCTATTAAAATAAGTTTGATTACGTATCCCACCGTTAGTTCTTCGTGGCCGACTACTTTTCTGATGATAAGATAGAAAACAGTCCAGAATACCAGAGGCACGCCGATTCTTTGCACTCGCTTTTTGTAGAAATACATCGGCGTCTCGTTCCTGGAGTCATCAAGAAGTAGTGCCCCGCTTACCATCACAAAAACGGGGATAGACCACAGAGTCAAGGCGTGAACGCAGTTGCCCACCCACCAGTTAAAGGTCAAAGGTGTGATACTATTAGTCATCCATGTAGAAACATGAACGTTAACGACCGCAAAGATTGCAAGAATCCGCAGTATGTTAATATATTGAATATCAGTGGATGTCTTCCGTGACACTATGGAACCCCTATCGTCTTATCTGCATTTGTTCTGCTGCTCGAAAAAGTGGCAAAATTGCCTGGTAGGATTTTAAGCCTGTTGAACGGTCGAACAAGGAAAAAGTGAGGTTGTTTAATGGATTTTGGACAAAAGCTTAAGAAAATATGGAGCAACTGGTCCTTTGAAGATATGAAGACTTGACAACGTTCGTTTAAGCGCGTATGTTGACTGTAATTAAGTTTCGCAAGTTACGTGTTTTATTTAGGATTGAGCCATGAAATCACAAATCAATCGCCGTGGTTTTCTTCAAGGAAGCGGGCTGCTCCTGGCAAGTACAACTGTGCCAGTGCTACTGGGTCGGCCGTCGCCCGCAGATGCAAGAGAGTCCCGAGGTCGCTTCAAGAAGGCAGTCGGATTCATGATGATCGAGGGGGACCTGTCGGTCGAAGACAAGCTGAGATTGGCCAAAGACGTCGGGTTCGAGGGAGTTGAAACACCCGCGCAAGCCCTCAACAAGAAAACACCGGAGCCGAGGGTTCTGGCCCGCGCCAGCGAGAAAGTGGGCATCCGCGTGCACGGCGTAGTCAACTCGAGCCACCCCGATATCACAGGCGCCATCGACGAAGCTTCTATTTACGGTGCGACCTCGGTCCTGTACTGTGTGCGGCCGGAGCCCAAGGGCTCGTTCATGGAAAATTACCGACGCACGCAGGCGACGATTCGGCGGGCCATTCCGTACGCCGAGAAGAAACGCATCCACATTTTGGTCGAGAATATCTGGAACACCTTTCTCATCGAGCCGTTGACGATGGCGCGGTACATCGACGAGTTCGACAGCCCGTACGTAAAGGCGTATTTCGATGTGGGAAATGTGGTTCGCTGGGGCTGGCCGCAGCACTGGATCGAGGTCCTCGGAAAACGGATTGTCAAGATACACATCAAGGAGTACAACTTAGAGGTTGCGATGAATGAAGGGATGCGCAAAGGCTTCGATTTTCCGATAGGTCACGGCAGCATCGACTGGGCCAGGGTGCGGGAGGAATTGAAGAAAATTAATTACCGGGGCTGGGCGACCGCTGAGGTGCAAGGAGGGGGCCGCCGGCGCTTAGCCGAGATATCTGAGCAAATGGATCAGGTCCTTAATCTATGAGTGCCCGCGTTGCGTAACCAGCAAGCCGCCCGGCCTTTGTCAAATACAAAAACCAGTCATCACCGCCTGGTGGTGCCGTGAGTTTCTCCACAGGACGCCCCACAACGGCGTTGCCGTTATCCGTACGGCCGGCGTCATACGTTTGTGAAGGTTTCTTGGCATTTATCCACGTTACAGCATATGGTTCGCGGCGTAAGGGGGGCCCCAAAGAAATATTTACAGTGCCACCCGACGGCAGATATACGAGATACCGTCTGCCGGGTTCGGCAAGACAGAAACCGTTGTCGACCAAATCCTGTCTGGGAGTCATTGTGTAGAACGGCACTGACTCGAAGAAATCCCATACCATCTTCACGATGTCATGCAGTCGCTGATTTCTGTCTGTCAAATCAAGAGTACCTGAAAAGCCAGACGAGCTATTGCCGTTGTTCTCAGCAAAGTTTAATGTTGCGGCGGACATCAGGATTACGTAAGCGTTCTTGCGAATATCATCCAACGAGTATTTCGGATGATACATGTTGTTTGCCCAGAGGGTTTCCTGTGCATATAATGGTTTTGACCGATGGTGGTTTCGCAAAAGGCCGTCACTGAGTTTGGCTCGATCTGTTGTTTTGGGTCCCTGCAAGGTTACATAGCTGATGTAGGATTTGTTCCCAAAGTAATCATCGCCTGTTCTGTTATGTACCGACAGCGGATGGTCGAATACGTCCAGGCGTGCTATCTCACTGCCCAGGCGGTCGATGTCGTCGGCCANNGGACCTGCAACGTTGAGTAATATGTTCCAGTAAGGTCCAATTCGCCCCAGTGTGTACTTAATATACAGGCTCTGCTCCGAAGGTCTCTTTGGATAATTGGAATCCCTTCCGAAGAAACCGGCGAAAGGAAAAATCATCATTCCGCGCTCTGAAAGATTGTCCAGAATTGATTCCATCTTTCTATATTCAGAGGGATTTGGTTGTTGGCTGTCTGAGTCCCAGAGACCTGGAGTTTGCCAGCTCTTTCCGNNCTTTCTGTACTCCGAAGGCTTTGGTTGTTGGCTGTCTGAGTCCCAGAGGTCCGGAGTTTGCCAGCTCTTTCCGCGTCCTTCGGTGTTACGGTTGAGGTAGTGACTGGCAACAGACAGCATATTATAGCCCTGCTGCTGAGCCCAATCGAGAAAAGCAGTGCGTTGCCGGTCGCCGAAGTTCTCGGCAAAAAAGCGGTCACCCACATGGAAACTTCTTACAAGTATGTGCGCGCCTCCCTTGAAGCCAAACCAGATGGGATTTTCTTCATCGGTTGATATCATGCCGGGTATGCCGGACTTGACACATCGAAACTGTCCACTCTTGCCCGGCTGGTCATCTGAAAAACTTGCCTCGTATCGCCATAAACCGATGGCGTCCGGCATGAATCGAATCTTCCAGGTTTTTGAACCGTCATAGAAACCCCATGATTGCACTTTGCTGCCGTCCGGCCGAGTGTAGACGACGTCGAGTGCCACATCCCTGTATGGATTGGAATATGCCCTTGTGTTCTCTATGGATGTATAGAAGCGATCCCACTGACCGACCGTGGCAGTCACGGGTAAGGGTCGCTTTTTCGAAATGGTGACTGCGGCTGGGGGGCGAATATACGGCCCGTATGTATCTCGCAGGAATTCGAGCCACCATTTGATGCCGGGACTCGTATCCGAACCATCGCCGCCGGGCCGGTGGTTTGGGCCGTGCGGGGCCACACACTGAAGCCATGTGGATGCACACATGTACCCCCATCCGTTTTCGAGATGCCTGGCCGTGATAGATTTCTGGTTTTGCTTCATCTGTGCATTATATATCCCTATGTTGATATAGTTGTAGTATCCGTTCTTCTTGCTGTATGTGCCCCAGTATCGGCCCGGAGCATTTGTTGGCGTTCCCTCACTCTCAATGTACGCTTTGCCGGGAACTTTGTTGCTGTGATGAATACCCAGATCCGCTTCAGGAGGAGGGTCCCCTTTGTAGTTTGTGGCTATGACGCATCGAGGGTCCACCTTCTTGCCCGCTATGACCATTTGTCGGTTGTCAAATCCTTTGGCTCTTCGGGCCATGCCTTCATTGTCAACGTCCACGAACACGTTGCGATAGTCGTTTTCCTTGAGCCAGCGGACGGTATTAGCTACTGCGGTATTGGCCTGGGTTTGGGTCCAGCTTTCCCATTTGGCTCTGGAGCCGCCCCAATAGAGACAACCTACTAAGACAATCATGCCCCGGCGGTCCGCTGCTTCTATGATTCGTTTCATCCGAGCGCCATAGACAGGATTTAGTGTTGCATCTTCATTGTATCCCTTTACATCACCGAATCTTGAACCCATGAAGTAAACACCGACCGTGTTGACGCCATAGGATGCAAACTTGTCCAGGTTTGCTATCAGTTCTTCTGTCGCACGATCAGATATAAGAGCGTTGGAACATCGCAAGCCCTTCACAAGGATTTCGGTGCCGTTGAGATATGTTTTATCTCCACAGACGGTGAAAGTGTATCTACTTGCCCGCCGCCCCGACTCGCGTCGGGAGACGCGGGGGCTGGCCAAGGCAGGACCGACGCAAAGAAATGTAACAGTCAGAGCAGAAATGGCTATCCTTCTGGGCTTGGCCGTCCTGCGGAGAACAATGGTTTTGATAAGTGCTTTCATTGTTATGTTCCTGAGCTGCGCAGGCGCAGATGTCGGCTTGGCCAGAAAACATGAGGGCCGAGGACTAACTTTGTTCAGGAGGTGCCACACGAGACCCCGCCTGAGACGACAAACGCCATTGCCCGCGAACTTTCAATATCCAACGGCTTAACCGACTCTTTTGGAAAGAGCAAAACATTGCCGGCAAAGTTGTACGATTGAGGCAGGTACACTGCAACATAATCTGAAAGCCCAAGGTTCTCGAGGCTGTCTCTTGTAACAAAGCCAACCACCTTTGCGGCTGCTCCGGGTGCGACCGTGGCAAGTACGGGCTTATCAAAACTTTTTTTCTCTCCCGCGAAGGCCTCAATCATGTCCTTTGCAGCTGAATAGAGCAGCTTTACTAATGGTAGTCCCGTGAAGACCTTTTCTACAAGGGCGAAAAATTTCCTGCCCAAAAAGTTCGACGCGATAAAACCGATAACGACTACCAATACAACCGTTAGCAAGAGCCCCAAACCGGGGACCTCTATTCTAAAGAGAGCACGAAAGACTGCATCTATACCGGTAAATGCCCACACAAGCAAAAAAACAGTCAGGGCCATAGGGACAAAAATTAAAAGGCCTTTAACGAAATAATCCACAAGTTTCTTCATTTTATGACTCCAAAAAGGTCCGCGTGACTTATAAATCAATGGTCAAAACTAACACTGTATTTTGCTGTATTTTTTATGAAAAACATCCCACAGGTTAACAGAATCTAATCTGACGTTTTACTTACCAAATCTGTCTGGCAAATGCAACATCTTTGACTAATTTCTCAGCAAGCAGTCAACTCACACAACATGCGGTGAACATCGAGCTGGTCGCGGTCGGACCTTACAACCATTGTCCTGATACAGTTTCAAAGCTGGCGAATGTTACCGGGACACTCATAGTTTAAAATGGCCATCTGCGCCGCATCTGTTATCCCGGCAACCTTGGAGCCGATTCCCGCGGCGGCTTCTTTGAGAAAATATTCAGCCAGAGCTGGTATGTCTTCTGCTCTGTCCCGCAGGTAATCCGGGCCATTGGTCCTTGTAAAACAAACGAAACATATAAATTCACAAAGAACATGCGTTTTACCGTTGAGAACACCTCCAAACAAGTTTGAGGGTGCCACCCGGTGTTCCGTTAATTTTGAGGATGCCACCCAGTGTTCCATTAATAACGCAAAGCCCGTTAGAGACCCCCCGTTAGAAGTAAACCAGCCATGATGGCTGGACTTCTAACGGTGGACCCGAAGAATAAAGTCTCTAACGGGGCAAAGCTCAATAATAAGATACTTCAACGGGGGTCTGCTTTTCGGACGATGCGTACACGGCATCCTGCACGGCAAGAGTCCGCAGGTAATCCGGGCCATTGGTCTCGAAGGGTTCTCCATCGATTAGGCGGTCGATGAAGTGACGCTGCGTTGTATAGCAGCAATCACCGGCAAATCCTCGTCTCTCTGCGTGATACTTGTGTTCCGTCTCATCTTCACCCAGTTTCTGTATGGTGAGACGACCATCATTGTAGAGCCTGATAGAGCCGCCGTTGCCATCTACCAGGAACTCACCGAACGTGTAGCGCGGATTGTCATAGTTGCTTTCGTTGTATCGATTGGCGTCCCAGATGCCCGTGGCGCCGCTTTCGAAATGGAAAATGATAACTCCAGAATCTTCACCGGCAATTACCGGATTGAGCTTCTTCAAGACGGCATAGACGCGTTTGATTTGGCCTGCAAGATAACGGTAAGTGT
>JABAOH010039239.1_pt1 | contig 14219 bp, 19 predicted proteins | sample 7062181 | NCBI WGS metagenome assembly JABAOH01 (sample SAMN14538630, study PRJNA623070) | marine sediment metagenome | biome: marine biome [ENVO:00000428]; feature: marine pelagic biome [ENVO:01000023]; material: deep marine sediment [ENVO:00002113]; isolation source: pool of 5 deep marine... | reverse complement strand
TATATCCCAACTAAATTGCTTGCAGAAAGCAAACTCATTGATATTTCACCTTATCCGAGATAGAAGTCATAAGTTAATAATCTTTATGACAACAACATTACTAGCAGTCATAGTCTACAGAAGAATGTGAATATCAAGCAAGATGAAGTAAACACTACTCAACTGTTCTTTTTCTAAATATTGTTAAAGTATCTTACGGATTATGGGTCATTTAGAATTTAATGAAGGATTCTTCCATAAGTCATAAAAACTGAAGAAGAAGACCTATTGAATGGTGATAAAGATTGCTTGAAGGCAAACGGGTTCGTTTACGTAGTTTTGAACTTTCGGATGTCGACGAGATTATGAAGCATTGGAACACTTTGGAATTGAGAAAGCTCGTTGGAAGTGTCGATAGAGGTCCAGTTGCTCGCAATGAAGAGGAGGATTGGATCAGAAACACATGGAAACAACGACAAGAAAGACAAGCTTTCACACTTGCAATCGAAACCATTACCGATAGTAAGCTCATAGGTGGAACAAGTCTTTTCGACATTGACTGGACCAGCAGATCCGCTGAAGTGGGAATAAGCATTTACAATTCTGAATATTGGGGTAAAGGCTACGGGGTAGAATCCTTGAGGGTAATCCTAGATTTTGCTTTTCGAGACCTAAATCTGAGTAGAGTTGGACTTGAAGTTTTTGAGTTTAACAAGCGAGCTCAGAAATGTTATCTGAAAGTTGGTTTCAAAGAAATGGGAAGAAGGAGGAAGGCACGTTTCATAGACGGAAAATATCATGACTGCATTGTTATGGATATGCTAAGAGAGGAATGGGTGTCAAAAAAATAAGGCATAATGATCCTATGCAGAGTTTCCATCATTCCTTATTCTACTATTCATGATAGCAACACTACTAGCAGTCATAGTCTCCAGAATTAAGGGTTCTTACACGAGCAATAAGATGAAATGAAAAGATATCTAAAAATATTGCAGGACACTTCTTACTATGAGGTTTTGAGGATGAAACTCAAGATATATTCAGATGGTGCTTGCAGAGGTAATCCCTGTCGTTCAGCTATAGCCTATGTAATTCTAGATTATGAAGAAGCTGAAGTTTTAATCATGTATAAATGTGGTAATTAGATGATTACAAAGTTTAGAATGAAATGTTCTAACTGTGGATGTTGGAACAGGTTTTTGGTAAACAAGATTTTCATTGAGCAGTCTTCTCCTGAGCCAAAAGTCAAGCCTTATGTTCCTATGTATGAACCATTAAAAGTTGTTAAATGTAAAAAATGTGGCAAAACTATAGCAGAACCAAAAGAACTGATAAGAATTGTGAGAAATACGGAAAAGCTGTAGCAGAGTTTAGGAATTAATTGGAATCAAATGTAGATCGTATGGCAGAATTGAATTCACTTTCACTTAGGAGTCTCTAGAATCCTAGAATATGCTTCAGCTAAATCTTTATGAGTAAAACTATGTTTATGACTATTGACTTAAAATGCCAGAAGTCAGACCTGATACACCTTCTTCGGATGTTGTCTTCTTTTTCGGAGCAGGAGCTTCTGCCCCTTTCGGAATCCCAACAATGAAGCAGTTTGTGACTGATTTTGAAGAACATCTAATTGAGAATGCAACGAAGGATGAACGAATGGTATATACTGACATAAAGGAAACTCTTGAAAAACATCTAGATAGACATGTTGACTTAGAAGCTGTTTTTACGGTCATAGATGGGATCATAAACTATAGTCCAGAAAGGATTGGGCTACTTTCACTTTATGCAGTCTCCGAATTCAAGAGATCTTTTCCCACAAAAAAAGATATACAAATTTGTAAATTACTTAAAGAAAAATTTCAAACCTTTGTTAGAGAGAAATGCATAATACCCGATAATTCATTTGACAAAATAGGGATAGTCTATCAAGATTTTTTCAACAGATTTGCACTTGAATTGCCAAGTAGAAGAGGTGGAGTCAGAAGTCGTGATTATGCATATGACGGGAGCTGGAAAATTTTCACAACCAACTATGATACTTGTCTTGAATATTATTGGCGAGAAGTAGTAAGAGCCGGAATTGACACTGGCGCTGTACCTGACAACATAAGGCATGTACCTATTATACATAGCGCGAGATTCTTGGCCAATAATGAATTGAAGCTCTTCAAATTGCATGGTTCTGTAAACTGGAAAATTGAAAAACGTACTGGTGAAATTACAGAGGAAGATATACCGATTGGACGTTCAATGACGGGAAGACGATTCGCAGGAGATATGATGTTGTATCCAATAGCAGAAAAGGAACTCTATTTTGACCCCTTATATTTCAATGCTATTGCGACTAAATCGAGAACTTGCACAGAAGTCAGTTTGGGTAATTATTGGATATTCTTTTGATGACCCCATTATTCGAGAGATTTTTCTTAGAAAATCTAGTGCAAGGAAACATTTGATTTTGGTTCATCCAAAAGCGAATGAAGTCTGTAAGGATAGGTTGGATGAGATGAAAGGAAAACTAATTCCTATGGAAAAAAGATTTGGTATGGAAGAAAACTTTCGACAAGTGAATCATCAAATAATACACAAGTTCAAAGAACCAAAATTTAGTGCAAAAGAGACACCAATCCCATAAGTTACTCATTACCAATGGATTCTATAGAAGAAACTCGTTACATGATAGTCAAAGAGCTGAAGGAAGCTAGTTACAGATTAAGTTAGAGAAACTTAAACGTAGTTATAAGTGCGTATATTCAACTGAAAATGTATCCATATTTGTAATTCAGAAAGTATATTTGCTAATATAACTACTCCTTAAACAATTGATCAAATGCATTTTAAGAAAAAAGACTAGCTAAACTGGGATTTAAATGGAAGGAATGAACCATTCGGAATATAAGGCTTGTATTGACAATCTTGGACTATCAAAAGGTGAAAGGAAGGAACTGGAATATCTTATTCGGGAAGTTGTGTTTAAGGATTTATCTGAAAAACTATATCATTTGAAAAAGGGTTATTGGTGCTAACCAATGTTAACTTGATTTTCATACAACAAGAAGGTCGGTGGAGTCCTAATTATTCAAGAGAGTTAGTAATTCCACTACTTCGAGGAGAACGGTCTAGAGTTTTTGCTTAATATAGATTCAAGCTTCATAAGGTTTAAAGAAGAATTTAACCAGCCTTATCACGATGAAGTTTGACTAAATGTGAATGAATATGAAATATCTACTATGGTTTTGTTGACGGTAGTCGAGGAGAAGTAGCTAAATATGCCGACCAAGAAGTTGATGGATTTATATAAACAGACTGCAGTCATATTAGCTTTAGCTTTGATGACTACCATTCTCTATGTAGTGATCAATGAAGTATTCTTTTTATGGCTCAGCCTAGTTTTAGGAATATTTGCTATAATTACTTTATGGACATTTCTTTACTACGTGGCAAAGAGTTTAGATGAACTACAAATAAAACAAAGTTAACCATGTATTTTTGGTGCTCAGGTTCTAGTTTTTGCCATCTAACTACTAAACAAACATCAGAAGGCTATTTCATTCTCAGTTTCAGAGTAAGCTTGTCATCTACCGTTGGTCTGCCCATTTCTATGTATTTCTCTTTAGATAGAACTATACGAATAATGTCAAATGGAGAGACAGGTGGAAAAGATCCTCTCATCTGACGTTGTGCCTGCTGTAAAGCCTGTATAGTTCCTTGAGTCACTTGTCTAACCATTCTTTCAGTCTCACCCTCATGTAATGGTTCAATCACGACTTCTGGTCTTAATCCAGAGCTTTCTTCGACCCGAGGCTTAGTGAACTTAAGGTCTAGAATGACGTTATTGCGTGTTGAACGAACACTCACTACTATTACTTCGTCTCCAAACTCTTTCTTCTCTGGCGGCATAGGCATCAGAAGTATCATATTCAAGTCCTATTATTAAGTCTAGTGAAGAACTAGTCAACTACTCATGGGTAAATCTTGTTCCTAAGAGTCTAAATGTTAACATAATACAAGATTGGGAACAGGTACTGTTCTATATGGACTTTCCTGACAGAGCAAGAATACGAAGAACTCGGAATTAAGTTTGATGTGAATCAGGTGTATGAACTCAAGCTGTCCAATCAATCCATCAGCTTCAAGAAAGCACCTTAAACAGACATCTATTCATGTCTGAAAAAGCGAAAGTCTACTTTTCTCTTGCTGGCACATAATAATATTCTGCAATCTTTTTCTGATGCCTGTCAAGTTTAGAGTCCTCTTTGTTCACTCTCGGCCTCTTCGTCACAGGATCCCTTCGGAAAGTGATCTTCATCTCCTTGAGGAAGGCGTTCATTCCTTCCCTAAGGCTCGTGGGTGGACCGGCAACACCGTATACTCCTGGCTTTCCTGAGAAGATAATGAGGCGGTCTGCGATGAAGTCTTGCGCTACCACATCATGTTCTACTACAAAGGCGGTTACGTTTCGGCTCTCCACAACCCTTCTTATGGTGCGAGCCATGGACAACCTTTCTTCCACGTCTAGATAAGCGCTGGGCTCATCAAGCAGATACAGCTCAGCTTTTCGAGAAAGACAAGCGGCGATGGCGACTTTTTGGAGTTCCCCTCCACTGAGTTCAGCTACGTTGCGGTCAAGAAGAGCAGGCACGTTTAGAGGTTGCAGAATTTCGCTTCGATGCCAACTGGACTCAAAATCTTTCTTGGCTACGCTTTTCAATAAATCTTCAACAGTTCCTTTGTAATCCGCCGAAATATATTGAGGCTTGTAACTAACAGTCAATTTATGCTTTGATGAACCTTTTTCGTCAGGCTTTTCAACTCCAGCTAAGAGCTTAACGAAAGTGGTTTTCCCGATGCCGTTGGGACCCAGTATTCCAACGACTTCGCTTCGGTTTGCCTCACCTGGCTCCACAGACAGCGTAAACTCTTCATATGACTTCTTTAGTTCACCCCACTTTAACAGTGTTTCACCAGTTGTCCCGCCCGCAGCTGGAGGTTTCGCGTGGAAGATTATTGGGTCTTTTCGGAAGCGAACGTTTTCATCTGGGAGAAATCCTTCTAGGTATATGTTGATTCCCACTCTCACTCCATGGACGTTAGAGACAATGCCGTAGACACCGGGCATACCGTAAAAAATGCAGATTTGATCAGACAAGTAATCTAAGATGGCGAGGTCGTGCTCTGCTACGATCACGGTTTTTTCGTCCTCTTTGAGGTGTCGTATGGTCCTAGCGGCTTGGAGACGTTGGTTCACATCTAGGTAGCTGGACGGCTCGTCGAAAAGATAAACGTCTGCATCTCGGCAGATGGTAGCGGCTATTGCAACCCTCTGAAGTTCGCCTCCGCTTAAAACTTTGATGGGGCGGTCCCAGATGGTGCGAAGTTGCAGTTCTTCAGAAAGAAGTTTCAATTTGTCCCGTTCATCAATTTTCTCGAGAAGTTCTCCAACCTTCCCCGAAACTACGCGCGGAATCTTGTCCACATACTGCGGTTTGTGCATCACCTTAAGTTTGTTATCACCTAACCTCTGAAAATACTCTTGAAGCGTTGACCCACGGAAGTGGTGAACAAGCTCAGGCCAGTTTGGAGGCTCTTTATAGTTCCCGAGGTTTAGCTTAATCTCTCCAGAGAGAATGTTTAGGGCTGTGGTTTTTCCAATTCCGTTTTGCCCCAGTAGTCCCAGCACCACACCTGAGGAGGGTATGGGGAGGCGGAACAGTTTGAAGGTGTTTGGACCAAATCTGTGGCTGCATTCCTCCTCGAGTTCGTCTGGAAGGTTAACGATGGAGAGGGCGTTAAATGGGCACTTTTTGATGCAGATGCCGCATCCTACGCAGAGAGGCTCCACCACTATTGGCTTGTCATTCTCAAATCGAATAGCTTCTATTCTGCTTCTTACTGGTGGGCAAAACCGATAGCATACCCTTCCACAACGTTTGGGTTTGCATCGATCCTCATCTAACACTGCAACGCGTACCATGTTTCTCTTCACTTGTTATTTTAATGTAAAATGAGAGAAGCAGATAATAAACTTAAGTTTAATCAATAAATTGTTCCAAAAAAACAGACCCAAAAAAGCATCGGGTTTTCGTCATCTATAAACTACCATTCTTCTTCCTCGTCTTCTTCCCAATCCTCATCCTCTTCCCATTCTTCTTCTTCCTCCATCTGTGTTTCACCTCCTTTACAACGCTAAGTAATTCAATAATTTCTAGTGAAGACCAAGCAGTCTTTTTTAAACTTTTCCATAAAATCAATAACCCAAGAAAACACTACAGAGCACAGAAGCGTATCCTAGTCTTTAGTTTTCTCTGTCATTTCATGCAGTAACCAATTCAAGGCATCACTAACTTCCTTTAATCTTGCTCCCCAAGGAACGATAACCCCTAAGGTTCCTCCTTCTAAAGTGGGGTTGTAACCTTCTCTCAATCTACAGCATTTCGTAATAAAAGGCAGCTTGTTTGGAACAGTCTTTTCTGGACAAATCTGTTCGAAAATTATTTTTGATCTATCAAAATCTTTTCCTGAAAGATGTTGAAGCACTTTAAGTGAAACATCGCAACCCACTAAACCAAGTCTCTTACATCCTTTTTTTAAGACTGGAAGTATTTCTTTGTCTAGAAAAAAGGTTTCTGCACCAACAGATTGAGGAGTTATGCCTGACGATTTACATGGAAAGATGACGACTTCAGCTCCTTTGTCAAGTGTTTTTTTAGCTAATTCAATCAGATCGATTTCCCTAACTTCTATATCCACTGCTCTGTTTATCAGTCCGACTTTCATAGCGTCTTTTATCATGCTTACTAGTTTGCCTGGTCTCGGCGGTACTACATCTACAACTTCAATTTTGTCCAGTTGTGGTTCTCCTCTAACCAACGCGAAGCTAACGTGACTATGCTTACCTAACACAACAGTAGCTTTCTTTCCGTTCTTTTGGTATGTTTTAAGAGCTAAAGGCACCAGCTGATTCGGGTTTAAAACATCTACGTTAGAATCAACTATTAAGGTGGACTCGCTTGCAAGGGCTAAAACGTTAACATTTATGATTCTTTGGAAAAGCTTTTGGGAATCTTCTTTCTTTACTTCTAATATTGCAAACCCTTGTTTTTCGTTTCCAACCAAGAGATACTGGGTGGTTTCGTAAACTTCCTTGTNNCACTATGCTTACTTGACGACAGTGAGAAGGCATAATCAACAATTGTAAGATTCCCCTCCATCATTCATGTGAGACCTAAATCTAACCTCAACAGCTTCACTCACAAGATTCACATTTCCCTACTGAAAAAGTGTTTGCATGGACTCAGCAGCTTTATCAATAAAAGCTTGATCAACAATTATTTCGCACGGACCCAGAATCAAGTTTTTATCGCTTTTTTCTATCACTCGCCCTCCGCCCACGTATTCAAACTCATAATAAGGATAACTTAAATTCTTGACAATCAGTCTCCCAGCTACCTCCCCATCGTTTTTAGCAATTTTTACAGCGTTCTTGACCCACCAACCATTATCTCGTCCAATAAATTTCATGTTTGGACACAAGACATTAGGAGATAATATGGTCTTCTCGGGAATTTCATTTCTCATCCTTTTCGGAAGCCCCTCCACTGTCGCCACAATATGCGCGGGTTTTTCAGAATTCTTGATGGCTGAAAACATTCCTCCGCTTCCACTAATTTTGCCTCCAATTTTTAGAACCCAGTCGACGAGGTATGGATCACATTCAGCATGAGCAACTACACCAACATTTTCTTTTCCATATTTCTGCACAGCATCTTCCCACTCTAGCATGACGTCGCCAGCACCAATTTGTAAATGGGGCGGACATTGCAGGCTATTGGGCACTGATATGATTTCAAAGTTGGGAAATTTTGATTCAATTATTTTCTTCACATACAAATTAACGTTGGTATTTCCCACCAAAACAGCTGTATCGGATATTTTTTTCTTAGCAATCTCTTCTAACACATGAATTGCTTTGGTGGCATTAAAGACAAATGACACTTCTTCACGAGCTTTAATCGCTACACAATTGTTTATGTTAACTCCTATCGGTGCATCAGGATATTTCTCTGCAACATTTTTTATTACTTCAGGCTTTAATGTACCTCGGCTACTCCCCTGCTCTATTATCATTGGGCATCTCGACACGCAGTATTTTCCATCCTTGATTTGGGCAATCGGGGTGAGAGCCTTTACTCCTCCACCAGATAACGTGACAAAGTCTTCAATCATGAATGCCACCGAGCAGATGACGGCTGTTTCATTGCTCTTATTGCGCATTTCTTTTCCAGCTCTACAAATAGCAGTTGTTCCTCCGATGATTCCATTGTTTTGGCGTACTATTTCGTGGACGACAGGGTCTTGATAATTGTGAGCGATTGCAAGCGTTTTAGCCATTATTTTTTCACCTTGTAACTTCAACGGTTGCATGCGATGATATGTTGCTTCTTATTTATCTTCTCAACAAGCTTTATAAACGTGACGTACACTTGTACAATAAGGATAGTTTAATCCTATAAATTATACAATAGGAGGATAAGATTTGAGTAAAGTATCTCTTTGGGAAGATGTAGTTCAGTCGAGTTTAAAGTCCGATGAAGCGTTTCGAAAGGCTTTGAAGCAAGCTTTAGAAGAAGCACGCATGGATACCAAAAGATTCAGCGAACTCTCCAAAGTCTCAGAAAGCTCACTTTACAAAATACTCTCAGGTGAAAGAGCCAATCCACGACTCTCCACATATCGCAAGATTGTAAAAACCCTTAAGAAGTTAGAGGGCTCTGAAGAGAGTGAGCCATTCATTGCTATCATCGCCGCTCGACCTACACTTGACACAATCGAAACGAGATATGTACAAATTCAAGATCACAAAATTCTGCTTGAAGAGTATGCCGCCACAAGCTTAGAGGAAGTTATAGTTGCAGCTGTTCGGGCGCAACAGGAAGGAGCTAAAGCCATTGTTTGTGCTCCCATTGTCAGCACCACTGTTGAAAAGATAGTTAAGGTTCCTGTCTCTGCATGTCCTGTTGTCCAATGTCGACAACCGATCTTAAAGGCCGCTGAAACTGCTGCTTCAAAAATATTTTATGAGTAAAAAGTGTACGGGAAGAACATGCAAATTTTGAAGGCAACATCAGATAATCTTGCAACAGCCTCACAAATACTTATTGACGGAGGATTGGTTGCTTATCCAACTGACACAGTTTACGGGTTAGGATGCAACCCTTTTAACATCAAAGCGTTGAAGCGAGTTTTCAAAGTGAAGGGCGAGAGAGACAAGCCGTTGCCCATACTGGCATCCGATGTTGAAAGTATTGAAAGAATAGCGTTTCTGTCGAGAAAGGCTAGAAAAATTGCAGCAAAGTTTTGGCCAGGACCACTCACTTTGGTTTTACCCAAAAAGCCGGCTCTTCCAGCGATTGTTACGTGTAACCTCAACTCAGTGGGCGTAAGGATTCCTAAGCACGATGTGGCGCTAAGGCTCATTCGCTTGTCTAATGGGTTGCTCGTGGGAACCAGCGCCAACAAAACAGGAGCGAAGCCACCGTGTACGGCTCAGGAAACTGCTGAACAGCTGGGAGAAGAGGTGGATGTGATTCTGGATGGGGGGGCTACTCCTCTCGGGGTATCATCAACTGTTGTTGGTTTCACTCGAGAAAAAACGAAAATTCTGCGTGAGGGCCCTATACGGTTGGAAGAAATTCTGAAAGTTTAATGTTAGTGTGCAATTTCGAAAGTTCTTTTATTAAATGATATGTAAAATATGTTTGGTGAAAAGAAAGTGTTGAAGAACTTCAACCTGCTCATCACTACATCGCGGGGAAATGAGGATAACACGTGTTCTGAGATATTGAATTTGTTGGGGGAAATCGGAGACGCAGCCGCCACAGTTGACAAAACAGGAATCACGGGGTTAATAGTAGCCAAAACAGCTTTCAACCCCTTTGAGATCATCGAGAAATTTAGAGGCATATTAAAGGAGCGCCCATGGGAGTTCCGCTATACGCTTAGAGTCATCCCCATCGAAAAGGTTGTGCCCACGGATTTGAGGGAAATTGAAAGAGCAGCTACGGAACTGGCTTCTAAAATAAAGGAGAATGAAACATTCCGTGTGACTGTGGAGAAAAGATTCACTAAGATTTCCTCTAAAGACATAGTGGAGGCTGCGGCGGCGAACATTGAAAGAAAAGTAAACATGAGCAGTCCGGACAAGATTGTTCTCATCGAAGTTGTAGGCGGGTTCACTGGCATATCCGTTATAGAATCCACGGACATCTTGTCGGTGATGAAGGAGAGAATGTAACCTTCAACGCTGAGTTGCTAACAAAGCCCCATGTTCAATCACTAAGTCGATCAGCGCCTCCTTTTCGAAACCCTTCTTCTCCAGCTTAGCCTCCAGTTCAAGGTCGGAAATGCCAAACAACCTCTTGACACCATTAACTTTCTCGCTTGTTAGTTCAATGACACTATCGTCACGCTCATCTGACATTAGCTCGGAAACTGTTTCTAGAATTGTAACTATCTTCTGCTTTGTTTTCGCTATGACAAGAACCGCTACCTGTGATGATTTAGTTTTGATTCCCAGCAACTCCACGGCTTTATTGATTTGTCGTTGAGCCGAAGCATAGAGAAGTGTTTCAACAGCTACACTGTTTGAGATGTTTGTTTTGTTTTTGAAGGCATTCAGAGCATTCAAGGCGGCAAAGTACAGGTGCTTCCAGCCTGCGATCAGCTTGGCGTCAAAAAACTGAACGTTAGCATCCTCCAACTTTTTTCGAATCATATCGAAAAAGCCGTTAACATCACTGACCTTTACGTTTCTGAAACCAGCTACGGCGACGTACCTATCAAAATCTTCCAGTTTCTTGATCAAGCTTACTCCTCAGATATTTCTCGTATGAACTGGTCCACAAGCTTTCGACTTAGTCCAGACCGCACCAGTTTCTCCACAGCTTCGTCAACAGGCTTATCCTGATTCTTATACTCTTCAAGAACTTTCCTAACGGTTTCTTTTCTTTCCCACGGAAAGACAATCCAGCGGCTCGTTTCCTTTGCATACCAGTCTGGAACTACAATGCTCCAAGGTTTATAGTAGATTGTCATGATCTTGACTTCGGTTGCACCCTGCTCCTCCAGATGCGACTTCACGAGGCGAAGGCTCTTACCAGTATCAGCAACCTCGTCCACAATGAGAACTTTCTTGCCTGTCACTGATGTGGAAACGGGCTGTGTTATCACGGGGTCGCCTTTGGTTTTGGCAACTCCTAAATAGAATTCAGCTCTGACGTTTGCAAGTTCTGGGTTTTCAAGCAGGTCAGACATGATTCGTGCTGGAGGCCATCCGCCACGGGAAACGCCCACGATCACGTCGGGTTTGAAGTTGTTTTCTCGAATTCTGTTGGCAAGATTTAAGAGTGCCTCGTAGATTTGTTCCCACGAGGGGATTTCAAACTCTAACTTTGAGCTCAAACTGTTTTCTCTCCAACAGAAGCGAAAATAGTAGAATGGCGAAGTGATTTAAGCCTTGCCGCTTTAGCATGTAAACAGAGTTTACTTTGTGCTAACGATTTTTGGGCGCATGAATTTGGCGCAGTTGGAACATTTTCGTCGGGAAAGCGTTCGAACCTTTGGATAGCCCATAGATTTTAAGTGTGCTTTTGACAGGGATTCTCTCCATTGGTTCTTGCAGAAGGGGCATTCTAGTACAGCAGACACTTCTTCAACAACGGAGACTCTTTCTCTTCTACCAACTAAGATTGCAACGCCTCCGATTAGCAACACGAACCCCAAAATCATGTAATGTATTATTTGCAGTCCGATTCCCAACGATATATCAGGGTAACTTATCCAAAGAGAGGTAGTGAAGGCTAAGATTGATGTATACGTTCTTTGTGTCACTGTCTTCCATAGCACGACAAGTAACATCAATGCTCCTACAATACAGAGCGCAAGCGCGATAGTGTAACCTGGCTTTTTCTTTAATATGGTTCTACGCATACGACATCAACAATAGTTTAGCGGGATTCGTTTATTTATTTTGTGAACTAACAATAATCTAATTTTTAAACGCCTTAACTTCCAGTAATTTCGGTCATCCTTTCAACCGCTTTGCGCGCCTTTTTCATAATTGATTTGGGCAAAGTTACTGTAGGCTCTTCATTTTTTAGCGCCAGATAAATCTTCTCCAACGTGTTAAGTTTCATGGCGCTGCAGATGGCTTCTGAATACGCTGGGATGTACTCTTTTTCAGGATGTTCTCTCTTCATTCGGTCAATGAGCCCGTTTTCAGTTGCAATCACAAACTCTTTTTTCGGCGATTCTATAGCATGACGATACATTTGGCTTGTGCTTCCAATGAAGTCGGCGATGCGCTGCACTTCTGGTTTGCATTCCGGATGCACCAGCACTTCCGCGTCTGGATGTTGTTCTCTCGCAAGGAGTATGTCTCCCTCTGAAAACAGTTTGTGAACGTAACAAAATCCGTGTTTGGGTATGGGAATAATTTCTTTGTCAGTGTGTTGCTGAACGTACCATGCTAAGTTGCTGTCTGGACCAAATATAACTCGTTCTTCGTCAAGACTGTTTACAACTTGAACAGCATTTGATGATGTGCAACACACATCGCACATTGCCTTAGCTTCTGCCAAGGTATTCACGTACAGCACCACCGCTGCGTCGGGATATTTTTTCCTCGCTAATTTAACTTCTTCAGCTGGAAGCATCGCTGCCATGGGACAGAACGCATTTTTGGCGGGAATCACCACTTTCTTGTCTGGGTTCAGTATCACTGCACTTTCAGCCATGAAGTTCACTGTTGAAAAAATTAGAAGTTCTGCATCCTTTTCCTGTTGGGCCCTTCGACAAAGTCCAATGCTGTCTGCAACGTAATCAGCGATTTCCTGTATCTCTGGGCGTTGATAGTTGTGGGCAAGTAAGAGTGCACGTTTTTCATTTTTCAGCTTAAGGATTTTCTCTGCGAGTTCTTTCTGTTGTTTATTCATGTGGTCCCACTTCGAAGTATCAAAGTTCAAACGCCCACGGGAATAATAAACGTTACTATTTGAAAACCTTGATTGCCTCTCAATCCGTTTAGATAGGAGTCTAAGGGATGGAAGATGCTAAACCCAGACGGTCACGCTTCACGCCAGTTCTTGCAATGCTCTCAAGCGCTTCACTATGTTGGGATGTGTGGAAAGAACCTCTGCTATTCTGTCAAGCGTGGTCACTTTTCGTCTGAGAGTCTCTTCAACAAGTTTCTGATCAGACGTGAATGCGCTCGTTTGAGCAATAGCCGCTGAGTCTACTTCAGCACGGTCCGGGTCCGCAATGAAGAGAGACTTGAACGAGCTGAAGTTGCTCACGTCTTTACGAGCTTTCTTCATCCTCTTAGAGGAGTGCACTATTTTTGCTAAGCCTTCAGAGAGTTTGCGTGGGCCGTCTTCAACAATGCTGGCGCTGTGGCGGTCAGCATAGTATTCGCGCAGTCGACTTAGGTAGAGGGTGAATATGTAGAGAATCCAGTAGACGAGCATGCTTATCATGCCTATAGCTAAAGCTCCGCCGCTGCCTCTTTCATCTCTGCGTCCAAACATGGAAGAGAGAAGCATGGAGTAGCCGATGAAGTAGAATATTGCTGGTAAGATGGAAATGAACATCATCACTTGAACGTCTCTATGTTTCAGGTGACCAAGCTCATGTCCAATAACCGCTTCAACTTCTTCGTCTTCCAGTGTTTTCAACAGTTCATTTGTCACTGCTACTCTGGTTCCAGCGATGGGTGAGCCATAGGCGAAGGCGTTGGGTACAGGAATGTTTGCCAGCATGACTTTTGGCATTTTGATGCCGCTTTTTCTGCTTAATTCCTCCACCATTCCGTACAGTTTCGGGTTCTCTGATCTTGACACTTTTTTCACACGGTACATGGCGTCTATGAGGTAGGGGGCGAACAGCCATTGAGCGATGTTGAAAAGTACAACGAAGATGATCATGGTTAGGATGTTGAATGCACCGGTTAGGCTGAGTATGACCGTGAAGAATAGGGTAGAGAGACCTATTATAATGGCTAGTGTTCCTAGTATGGAGAATCGTAGTTTCCATAGGCTCATTTACTCGTTCCTCAGCAATTTGATGAAAAGAAAAACTTATAAACTTTTAGTGCGAGACAAAAAAATTTCAGATCCCAGTAAAACCAAACAATTTTCCCTTCAGCGACGCATAGCTACGCTCTGCTGCGTTGCAGAGAATAG
>JABAOH010147664.1_pt1 | contig 14220 bp, 11 predicted proteins | sample 7062181 | NCBI WGS metagenome assembly JABAOH01 (sample SAMN14538630, study PRJNA623070) | marine sediment metagenome | biome: marine biome [ENVO:00000428]; feature: marine pelagic biome [ENVO:01000023]; material: deep marine sediment [ENVO:00002113]; isolation source: pool of 5 deep marine... | reverse complement strand
GGCCAGCTGATCGATGCCGACCGAGGCCCCGACGGCGCTGCGGGTCCGGGTGCGCGTCCATGAGGCCAGCGGGTTCTGGGCAGCCGAGTGGAGCGACCAGGAGTCGTCGACCGAGCGGAGGTAGGGGAGGGGATCGCCTCCCCACAGGTCTTCGTTGTTCTCGGTCCGCCCCCCGCTGGAGGAGGAGTAGAAGGCGCCGATGACGCCGTGGGCGGGATGGGTGATGACCTGGCCGGCGGTGGCGTTGACGGCGTTGACCCAGTTCACCGCATGGGGATTGCCGGGGTTCTCCTTGACCCAGCCAACGTAGGCCTGGTCGAGTGTCGAGGCGTACAGGTGGCAGAAGCAGGCGTCCTTTCGCCCGCCAGGTATCTCCGGGTCGACCGTCGCCGGGTTGGGTACCGGCTCCCAGATCTTGGCCCGGTACACCGCGTAGCTACGGCCGGCGATGGCCTGGGCCTGCAGCACCGCCGCCGACCACGAGGACGGCACCTCGCCGAGGCCGTAGAGGTACTGCTCCAGGTCGATCTCGAGCGCAACGTGAAAGGTGTTGTCGGGGGCCGGGCGGATCCGGATGGCGGTGCCTCGGGCATAGGTGCGGTTGATGTTGGGCAGCTCGATCTTGACGTTGGGCTGGTCCTCCCAGGTGAAGGCCGCCCGGCACTCCCCGGGGTTGCCTACGGGGAGAAAGGCGGCCCCGTCGAAGCGAGAGAACTGGCACTGGTTGGGCCCGGTCACCTCGAATCGCCACAGCTCGCCGGCCTGGGGCTGGGCCGACTGCTTGGGGCATGGGCCCTCACCGTCGCCGGCCTGGCACAAGGTCACCGGTCCCCCGAGGGGCCGGAAGTCGACGAAGGTCTGGTCCTGCTCGAGGCCGATCCACATCGGGTTGGGAAACGAGGTGACGGCGGCGGCGTCCTGGACCGCCGTGCCGGTGTAGTAGTACCCGGTGATCTGGGCTGCCGAGTAGCCGGCGGCGTCGGCCAGGGCGCGGGCCCCATACTGGGTCATGCCGATTCCGTGACCCCATCCGGCACCGGTGAAGGCGACCTCTTCGTCTGCGTGGGCCGGGGCCGCCCACAGCACCAGGGCGGTGAGCAACGCCGCGGCGACCGACAGCGGGCGGATCAGGATCGTGGGGGGCATGTGTGATTCGATCGGCTCTCGGTTGTCGGTAGTTGAACTGACTACGCCCGAAAACCCCGGGGAACTCTACTCGCCCCGGGTCCGATCACCGGTTTGTCACTCGACCGTCCACGTTCCGGTAGAGGTGATCAGTTCGTGCAGGTCACCCGGGCCCTTGGTCGCCTGGGCCTCGACCAGCTGGCGAGCCACCATGTCTTCGTAGGCATCCCGTTCCACGCTCCGGAACACGCCGACCGGGGTGGGGCCGTGCGGACCGTGGGAGAGCCGGCTGAGGGCGAAGGCGGCGCTGGGGTCGACCGCGTGGGCATCGTGGACGTGGATGGTGTCCAGGCCCACCTCGGCCACCTCGACGATGCGGGCCGTGCCGTCCTCGATGACGATGCCGTGCTCGCCTTCTTTGCCGAAGACGACCGGGCGGCCGTGCTCGAGATTGATGCGGTTGGCTTCCCGCTCGTCGCGGCCGGTGAGCTCGATGAATGCCTTGTCGTTGAAGACGTTGCAGTTCTGGTAGATCTCGATGAAGGCCGAGCCCCGGTGCTCGTAGGCCTGTTCCAGCATCTCGGTGGTGTGGTCGCGGTCCATGTCGATGGTGCGGGCCACGAAGGTGGCCTCGGCCCCGAGCGCCAGGCTGACCGGATTGAACGGGTAGTCGACGGTGCCGAACGGGCTCGACTTGGTGATCTTGCCCGCCTCGCTGGTCGGAGAGTACTGGCCTTTGGTGAGGCCGTAGATCTGGTTGTTGAACAGCAGCACCTTGATGTTCACGTTGCGCCGCAGGGTGTGGATGATGTGGTTGCCGCCGATCGAGAGGGCGTCGCCGTCCCCGGTGACCACCCAGACCGACAAGTCGGGGTTGGCGGTGGCGATGCCGGTGGCGATGGCCGGGGCCCGGCCGTGGATGCCGTGCACTCCGTAGGTGGCCATGTAGTAGGGGAACCGGGATGCGCACCCGATCCCGGAGACGAACACGAACTTCTCCTTGTCGACGTCCAGGCCGGCCATGAAGTTCTGCACGGCGGCCAGGATCGTGTAGTCGCCGCAACCGGGGCACCAGCGGACTTCCTGGTCGGTCTGGAAATCCTTGCGCTCGTATCTGGTGGCGGCGTCGGTCATCGCTGGGTCATCTCCATGATCTTGTCCTCGATCTCGGCCGCCTTGAACGGCACGCCCTGCACCTTCCCGTAGCCGACGGCCGGGACCAGGAACTGGTCGCGCACCATGCGGACGAGCTGGCCTCGGTTCAACTCCGGCACCAGGATCGTCCGGTGCCGGTCGAGGATCTCACCCAGGTTGGCCGGGAAGGGGTTGAGGTGGCGCAGGTGAACACGGGCCACCTCGGCACCGTGGCGGCGGGCGTTGCGGACCCCGGCCAGCACCGCCGCGTTGGTCGATCCCCAGGAGAGGAGAAGGAGGTCGGCCGTCTCGTCCCCCTCGACGACTGCCGCCGGGATGTCGTTGGCGATGCGCCTGACCTTGTCTTCCCGCAGCCGGGTCATCAACTCGTGGTTGACCGGGTCGTAGGAGACGTTGCCGGTGAGCTCTTCCTTCTCGAGGCCGCCCACCCGGTGTTCCAGGCCGGGGGTGCCGGGGACCGCCCAGGGCCGGGCCAGTGTCTCGGGATCGCGCAGATAAGGCAGGAATTGGCCGTCGCTGTTGGGCTCGGTCGCGAAGGGGATGCTGATGTCGGCCAGCTCGTCGACCTCGGGCAGCAGCCACGGCTCCGAGCTGTTGGCGATGTAGCCGTCGGACAGCAGGATGACCGGGGTCATGTACTTGAGGGCGATGCGGGCCGCCTCGATAGCGGTGTCGAAGGCATCCGACGGCGAGGCGATGGCGATCACAGGAACCGGAGCCTCGCCGTGACGTCCATGCATCGCGAACAGGAGATCGGACTGCTCGGTCTTGGTGGGCAGGCCGGTCGAAGGGCCGCCCCGCTGGATATCGATCACGATCAGGGGAAGTTCCAACATCATGGCCAAGCTGACCGTTTCGCTCTTGAGGGCCAGCCCGGGTCCACTGGTTCCGGTGGCGCCCAGGCTTCCCGCGAACGCGGCCCCCAGTGCCGCCCCCGCCGCCGAGATCTCGTCCTCGGCCTGGAAGGTGCGCACCCCGAAGTTCTTGTAGCGGGCCAGCTCCTCGAGGACGCTGGAGGCCGGCGTGATCGGGTAGGAGCCGTAGAAGAGGGGAAGCTTGGCGGNNCAATCCCCAGGCCAGAGCCTGGTTGCCGGTCACGTTGGCATACGTTCCCGGCTCCAGCTTGGCCGGTTTCACCTCGATCGTGTGCTGGAACGCCTCGGTGGTGATGCCGTAGTTGTATCCGGCCTTGAGGGCGGCGATGTTGGCCGCCGCTACATCGGGAGTCCGGGAGAATTGACGGTCGACCCAATCGATCGTGTAGTCGAGGGAACGCCCGAATACCCANNGAGTGCGAAGAAGTTCTTCGACCGCAGCACGCCCCGCCCAGTGAGGCCGGTGCCGGCAACGGCCTCCTTGGTCAGCTCCTCCATCGGCGCTTCGAGCAGCGTGTAGTTGTCGAGGCTGCCGTCGGTGAGAGGGTTGTNNGAGGGTTGTCCTCGTAGCCGGCCTTGTGGAGGTTCCGCTCCTGGAAGGCGTCGGCGTTGGCGATGATGATCCCGCCCTTGCGGACGTCGCCGAGGTTGGCCTTGAGGGCGGCCGGGTTCATGGCCACCAGCACGTCGGGCTCGTCCCCGGGAGTCAAGATGTCCCAGTCGGCGATGTGGACCTGGAACGATGAGACGCCGGGAAGCGTGCCGGCCGGGGCGCGAATCTCGGCGGGGAAATTGGGAAGCGTCGAGATGTCGTTACCGAACAGTGCCGAAATCGCGGTGAAGCGGTTGCCGACTAGTTGCATTCCGTCCCCGGAGTCGCCGGCGAAGCGAATCACCACGTGGTCGCGGCTGGTCACCTCCGGCGCGGGGGCCTTCGATTGAGTGGTCACGGTGGCTCGATCCTTAGCGTCTGGAACGTCGAAAAACGGGGTAATCAGCGGGCCCGNNGCGGGCCCGACCATCATACCGTCGGCCTGGTCCGGCCCAACCAATCGTGATGGTCTCACGTCTCGGGAGGCTCAGGTGGGCGACCGACCGCCACCAGACCGGCGGCCTCGAGGGCCAGCCCCACCGCCAGGAGGCGAGCTTCGCCCCAGCGGGGTCCGATCAGTTGGACCGGGGGAGCCGGTCGGCCGGCGACATTGAGAGGGAGCACCAGGGCCGGGACGCCCATGTGGTTGACCAGCGCCGAGAACTGGGGCAAGACGCTCCGGTAGTGCCGCTCCACTCCGTCCACCGTCATCTCGGGCTTTCCGATGACCTTGTGCAGCGCCGGCACCGCCGGCGTGGCCAGAAGGTCGAAGCCGGCGAACAGCCGATCGGCGGCTTGGGCGAGGGCGGTCCGCCATTCCAGCCCGGCCTGGGCGTCCTCGGCCGTGGCCGTGGCTCCTTGCGCCAGCCGTTCCCGCACCTCGGGCCCGTAGCGCTCGGGATTCTCCTCGTACCAGGCCCGGTGGACGGAGAACGCCTCGGGAGCGGTGGCCTCCCAAACCCGGCCGGGAGCCTGCAGCTGGGGCGCGTGCGGCTCTTCGACAAGCGCACCGTGATCGGCGAGGGCGTCGAGAAAGGAGCTGAGGGCACCGGCGATGATGGGATCGGTGGGCTGGTCGACCCACGGGCGGGGCACGCCCACCTTCAAGCCGGTGAGGGGGGCCGGTCCCGCGGGGTACTCCACCTCTCGATTCACCGACCACGGGTCGTGCGGATCGAAGCCGGCGATGGCGGCATACACCAGGGCGGCGTCGGCGACGGAGCGGGCCAGCGGCCCGACGGTGTCGACCGACGAAACGAGGGGGAAGACACCCCGCAGCGGCACCCGGCCGTGGGTGACCTTCAGGCCGACGATGCCGCACAGCGCCGCCGGCACCCGCACCGACCCCCCGGTGTCGGTCCCCAGCGACACCGGAGCCATGCGGGCGGCGACGGATGCCGCCGATCCTCCCGACGACCCGCCCGGAGATGTGTTCGGGTCCCAGGGGTTGCGCACCGGGCCCCACCAGTCGTTCTCGCTGGAGAATCCATAGGCGAACTCGTGGAGGCCGGCCCGACCGATCGAAACGGCCCCGGCCGACTCGAGACGCTCGATCACCGGGGCGTCCTCCTCCGGGACCTTTCGATAGAAGGAAGAGCCGCAGGTGGTGGGCACACCGGCCTCGTCGATGAGATCCTTCACGGCTACCGGGACGCCGGCCAGGGGACCGAGTCTCTCACCCCGGCTCCGGCGCTCGTCGAGTCGGGCGGCCCGGGCGACGGACCGCTCGGCGTGCACGAGGGTGAAGGTGTTGAGGAGGGGCTGCAGGCGCTCTATGCGTTCCAGGTAGGCACCGACCACCTCCCGGACCGAGACCTCTCCGGAGGAGACGTCTGCGGCGAGTCGGCCCGCCGACCGATCGATGAGGTCCACCCGATCAGCCGGTGGGGGTGGCCGTCCAGGTGAGCGGCCCGTCCTGCGGGAAGAACGACACCCAGGGCCGGCCGGGAGGCACCGCCATCGGTGCGCCTTCCTCGTCGCGCAGCACGAAAGGCTCTTCGATCACGTCGCGGCTCCAGGTGCCTTCCTGGACCTTGCCCTCGGCGAACACATAGGCGGTCCCGTTCCCCACGGTCTCCATGGCCGGTACGGCGCTGCCGGCACCGGTCGGCGTTGCGGTGTACAGCGTTCCGGTGAGCACGACGAGGATGTCGGTGCTGATCTGCTCCTCGTTTCCCTGCCGATCGATCACGTTGTGGGGCAGCTCGTTGGTGTAGCGCACGTACTTCTGGCCGTCCCAGATCCACAGCACCCGGTTGGCAACGTCCCAACCGACGTTGACCTCGACGGCCGGCTCGGTGCCGCCGTAGGGGCCGATCTCGAAGAACACGCCGGGCGGGTCGTCGGGATAGCCGCGCTGGTCGGCGACCTCACGGAGCGCCATGGTGTCGCCGTACAGGTTGTGGGGGGCGAAGCGGCTGTCGATGCGGAATGTGCCCGGCCCTTCGCCGATGAGCTTGATATCGGAGCCGACGATCAGCTGCTCGATCCAGGGCTGCGCTCCAGAGATGATCATGACGGGCTCGAAAGGCCGGATCAGAGTGGGGTCGGTGGGCCGCCCGCTGCGGATGGGGCCGAGATAGTCGGTGTCGTTGTCGTGAAAGACGGCGATGAAGCGACTGAACCCGCCCTCCACCAGCAGTTCGTAGACCCAGTCGGCCTCGTCGATGCCGGATTGCGGCTGGGCGTTGGGGTGGTTGTCGATCTTCACGGCCAGGACGCGACGATCCAGTTTGGCCGGATCCTCGGCTGCCAGGCCGTTGAGCGGCGAGACGGGTCCGGTCGCCACCGTCGTCGTGGTCGTCGAGGACGTCGTCGTGGTCGTGGTCGGCGCAGCGGCGGTCGTCGTCGTGGTGGTGGTCGTGGTCGCGGTCGAGCCTCCTCCGGCAACGAGGACGATGATGACGGCCGCCAGGGTCACCCCGGCGGCAGCACCGCCCCCGTAGAGGAGCTGGCGACCGCGTTCGAGGCCGCCGTACCAGTCCCAGAGATCTCGGATGCGCTCGGGGAGGGACCGGAAGAAATCGGCGACGGCCCGGAAGAAGTCGGCGATGCGGCTCACGATGCGGGAGTGTAAGGGGACGGGCGACCACTTCCGTCGCTTTCAGGAGGCTCGACTCAGGGCGGCGGCACCAGGCGCAGCTCGTCGTGGGTCGCCGCCTCCACCTCGTCATCGGCCCACGGGATGGGGAGCCCGTCTCCCTTTTCCCACAGGCCGAGCTGGTCGGCGTAGTGGGGCGAGTAGGGGTTGCCGGATTGGCCTCCGGGGAGCACAAAGCGGCACCGCTCCCAGTCACCCACATCGATCGTCATGCGCAGCGAGGCGATTGCTACCGTCGTCGGGCCGGCCGGCTGGAGGGGATCCGGACCGGCCTGGCTGACGGTGTTGGCGTCTCCCCCCCAGCGCAGCGGGCCGAGGTTGAAGATCTGGTCGAGCGGGGGACGCTCGGCGAGGGGATGGCGCAGGACCAAGGGCCGGACCCGCCCCCAGGTGCGTTGAGCTCGGTCTCCGAAGGAGCCCAGAGAGCGAGTCGCCTGGGCGAGGGCGCCGGCGATCTCCTCGTCCCATCCCCGGGCGAACCATCCGGTGGGCCGTTCCCTGAGCAGCGTCACCAGCAGGCCGGCCCGGCGGAAGGCAAAGAGGCTGAAGGGGACGATGGAGGTGAAGCCCCGCCCCAGGGCCCATTCGGCGGAGCCGGGCGCTTTGGCGAGGACGATCCGTCTGTCCAGTTCGGCCAGGAGCAGTTCGAACAGGGCCGCCTCCTCGGAGTCGGCGCCGACCACGCCGTCCCATTCCTCCAGGAGCCGGTGGACTTCATCCAGATCGGCCCGGCCGGCTATGGCGGGAAGGACGTGAGACCGCAACTCTCGCCACACCAGGGACACCTGGTCGAGCTGTAGATCCATTGTCCCGTACAGGTCCCAGTCGTCACGCTGGGACAGAACTTGGACGATGCGTCCCACCCGATAGCCGTCGATCCAGTCGACTCCCAGGTAGGGCTCCCGACCGGCCGCCGGCCGATTGTTGGCCGTCGCCACGAAGCCGGATTCCGGATCGAGGGCGTAGGGCATCATCCCGGGGTCGACCGGCTCCGACTCCCAGCCCACCCCTGCCGACCAGGCCGGCAATGGGATGGTGCCGCCCCCGGTGCGCCGGACCGGTGCCTCTCCGGCGAGCAGGTAGCCGATGTGGCCGTCGGCGTCTGCATACGACATGCCCAGCGTGGCGGCCGGCCACTGAGCCATGGCGGTCCGGAACTCCTCGAAGTTGCGGACCCGGTGGAGGGCGAGCAGGCCTTTGATCGGGCGAGGCTCCAGCCAGGTCGCTTGGAGCGATATGGCGCCCAGCTCGCCGGCGAGGGCCGGCCCGATGATCGGTCCCCGGTCGGTGACGAGGACGTCTTCGATGGCGGTGTCGCCGTTGCGGACTCCGATGCTTTCGGTGTAGACCCGGCACGGCACGAATCCTTCCGGTCGGCGCACCGAACGCCCGTCGGAGCCGATCTCCTCGATGTAGAGGTCGGTGTTGTCGACGAGGCCGGCGGTCACTCCCCAGGCGGCGTGGCCGTTGTGGCCGGCCGGAACGCCGGGGGTGCCCACGAAGGAAGCTCCGGCCAGGGCCCACCGGGGAGTCACGAGGTGGCACAGATACCAGTGCGGGGGCAGCAGCGGGGCCAGGTGGGGGTCGTTGGCCAGAAGGGGTCGGCCGGTGGCGGTCCGGCCGGGCGCTACCGCCCACGTATTCGATCCGCCTTCGAGACCGGCCCAGGAACGCAGGCCCTCGACGTCGGCCGCCAGGCGGTCGAGGGCGGGCCCGGCGGCATCGCCGGGAGGGGTCGACAGCGGATGCCACTCCGGATAGGCGGGATCGAGAGCATGGAGGGCCTCCTCTCCATCGGTGGAGAGCACCTTGAGGCGGGCCAGCTCGCTGTCCCAGTTGGCGGCGAGCAGGAAGCCCTCCAGGGCCAGGATGGCCAGGACATCGGCCGGCTGGAACGGCGTCGGGGCCGCTCGCAGCAGCACGAACTCGTGGGGGCGGGCCGGGAGGCCGATCTCCCATCCGGCATTCACGCCGGCGGCGTAGGCGGCGAGGGCGGCTGCCGTCTCCTCGTCGAGGAGGGGGAGCCGAGCGTCGGCGCTGCGCCAGAAGCCGACTCGGCGCGCCAATCGATCGACGGCGAGCGCTTCGGGGCCCACCAGCTCCGCAAGCGTTCCTCGCGAGAGGCGGAGGAGCAGCTCGAGCTGAAAGGTCCGGTCCTGGCCGTGGCAGAAGCCGATTCCGTAGAACGCATCGGTGTCGGATTGGGCGCCGATGTGGGGAACGCCAAACCGGTCACGTCTGATCGTCACCGGCCCTTCGATGCCGGGGACTTCGATTTGCCCGCTGGTGACCGGGAGGCGGCGGCCCAGGAGCAGACGGGCGGCGGTTTTGGCAAAGCTCATGCCGCGAAGAGGCTAGGGACAAGTCAGGCGAGAGAAGTCGGGAGGCGGCGCCGTGGCGTGTACCGGCGGTGCGGCTCAACCGTCGGCGACGATCTTCGCCGTCAGCTCGGCCTGAATGACCGCCGCCTCGTCGTTGGGCACCTGACAGGTGCCGGCCTTCACGTGCCCCCCTCCGTCGTAGGCCAGCATCAGCTCCCCGACGTTGGTCCGTGAGCTCCGATTGAATATCGATTTGCCGACGGCGAAGACCGTGTTCTGGCGCTGCTTGCCCCAGATGACGTGCATCGAGATGTTCTGTTCCGGATGCAGCGCGTAGATCATGAAGCGGTTGCCGGGCCAGATGGTCTCCTCGTTACGAAGGTCGAGGACCACCAGGTTGTGATGGACCCGGGCACATCGCCGGATCTGATCCTTGAAGCGCCGTTCGTGCGCGAAGTAGAGGTCGACCCGTTCCTCGACGTCGGGCAGCCTGATGATCTCCTCGATCGTGTGATGCCGGCAATACTCGATGAGCTCCATCATCAGCTGGTAATTGCTGATGCGGAAGTCGTGGAAGCGCCCCAAGCCGGTCCGGGAATCCATTATGAAAGAAAGGAGCTCCCACCCCTTGGGCTCGAGAACGTCTTCCATCGTGTAGAGGGCCGAGTCGGCCTTGTCGACGGCGGCCATCATGGCGTTCCATTCGGCGGGGAAGCGCTCCTTGCCTCCGAAGTGCTCGTAGACCACCCGTGCCGCAGAGGGAGCGTTGGCGTTGATGATGTGGTTCGGTGGAGTGATGGGGTTGCGTAGTTTTTCACTGAAGTGGTGGTCGAACGCCAGGTGCACCCCCTCCTGGTAGGGGAGGTTGGTCAATATGTCCCGAGGGGTGACTTCGATCTTTCCGTCCTGGACGTCTTTGGGGTGTACGAACAGGATCTCGTCGATCAGATCCAGTTCCCTGAGGAGGACGGCCGACACCAACCCGTCCATGTCGCTGCGGGTGACCAGCCGGTGCTTTTCGGCCGTCATGGGACTCCTTTGGCAGCTCCTCAGGTGCTTTTCGGCCGATCTGGCGAAAGCCTTGAGCCTCAGCCGAGGGCCGGGGCCTCGGCGGGTNNTAGCGCAACACGGCCCGCCACTCGATGTCGGCGGCGCGAATCGGTCCCAGGGATCGACCGTCGTCGGCCGAGAGGGCTCGTCGGTCGCCCAGCACGAACACCTCCCCGGGCTCGAGGTCCCACGATCCGTCGCCGAGGGTGGGCCCGTCCGCCCACGGCTCGGCCAGAGGGCGGCCGTCGACGTGGACCTGGCCCCCCGAGATCTCGATCCGCTCGCCGGGGAGGCCGACCACGCGTTTTGTGAGGTAGAAACGGTGCCGACCGGGGTGGGGGAAGACGACGATCTGGCCCCGTAGGGGGGAGCCGGACACCCGGCGGGTCAACAGGTAGTCGCCCGGCAGCAATGCCGGAGCCATGCTCTCCTCGGCCACCTCGAATCGGCCGAACTCGCGGCGGAGCAGCGCACCGGCGATCGCCGCCAGCGCGGCTCCGATAGCCGCCCCCGCTACTCGCCTCCCGTCCGGCACCTGCCCCCCGGACCCGGTCGGAGCGGAGTGTATCGTGACCGGGCCGTCGTAACGCAGAAGCTATCGACTGGGAGGTGACCCATGGGGCTCTGGAAGCCCGCCCGTATTGCCCATGCTCACTGCCACGTTCCCTGTGGCATCTACGACCCGGTGTTCGCCCAGAACGCCGCCGAGACCGTCGTCAAGATGGTCGAGCAGCTCAACGATCTCGACGTGCCCGGTCCGGACGCATCCAAAGAGGAGCAGCTGAGCTACGGGCAGGCGGTCGCCCGCCGGGTGGCCAACAAGGAGGAGCACGCCAAGAAGTGCAAGTACGAGCTGCTGGACGTGCTGTGGACCCAGTACTTCAAGCCGGAGCACGTCGAGCGCTGGCCCGACCTCCACGACAAGTTCTTCCGCGCCGGCCACCTGTGCACCCAGAACATGCAGGAGATCTCGATGGAGAAGGCCCAGGCTCTGCTCGATCTGACCACAGAGATCGCCGAGATCTTCCACGAATCCAAGAAAGGCTGAGGTCGGGGCCGGGCCGGCCGCCAATCACGATGGGGGTGGGCCGCCGGCTGCTCCAATCGTCTTCAACCGCTCGATCCCCGCAACAGACAGAAACACGGTGGCGGCGAAGACCACTGCGCCAACGATCACGGCCGCCACGCTCCCCGGTGCCGTCTCGGCGGCGGTGACCTGGAGCACGGCCTCGGAGGCGACCCAGGCCACCAGGCCGGCCAGGGTGGCCACCGGCAGGGCTCGCCGGGCGGTGATCAGCACGGGACTCAGGTATCCCCAGCCGATCTCGCGATGCCACAGAAAGGCGAGGACGGCGGTGTAGCCGGCCAGTGCCAGCGTGGACGCCAAAGCCAGGCCGGTGACGTCGAAGGCGGTGAGCAACCCCCAGTAGAGGGGAACGGCGAGGGCGGTGGCCGCCGTCCCCACGATGACCGGTACCCACATCCGGCGTCGGGCATAGAACGCCCGGGCGTACAGCTGCTGGGCACCCCAGAGCGGGATCCCCAGCGCGAAGAAGAGGAGCGTTGCGGCGGTGGCGCCGGTATCGCCTGCGTCCCAGTCACCGCGCTCGTAGAGGAGCCGCACCACCGGGAGGGCCAGGGCGGCCAGGGCGGCGGCCGCTCCCAGGCTGAGGGCGATCACCGGGCGCAGTGCCTTGGTCAGGGTTGTCGCCAAGGCGTGGATTCTTCCTTCGGCCGCCAGCCGGGCCAGGTACGGATAGGCCGCCACGCCGGCGGCCTGGGCGATGATCCCCACCGGCACCAACATCGTGCGCCGGCCGAACTGGAGCCAGGAAATCGATCCGTCGGCATCCGCCAGCGACCCGAAGCTGCGCCCCAACAGCTCGTCGAGGATGACGAGTGATTGCCCGATCATGAGCGGGATCGCCAGCGCCAGATACTCCAGGAGCGCCGGATCGACGAGGCGGTCGGTCCGGCGGAATCGGAGTCCGGCATTCCGGGCCCCCAGCCATTGAACGAGGAAGTTGCCGACTACGGCGCCGCCGAGTACGCCCCAGGCGAATCCCTCCGGGCTCTGCTCACCGTCGATGCGGAGGAAGACGCCGCCCAGGATGATCCCGAGGTTGTAGATGATCGGTGCCAGCGTCGGCACCAGGAAGCGCTCTTTGGCGTATTGAACCGCCATGAACAGCGAGCCGACCACGAAGAAGACCTGGGCGGGCAGCACGATACGGGTGAGCCGGGTGGCCCGCTCCACCTGCTCGGGCGTGAAGCCGGGCACCACCCGCTCGATCACCGGGCCGGCCGCCGCCATGGCGATCACCACCAGGACCGTCATCGCCGCCCCGACCGGTACGGCGATGGCAGTGAACGCCTTCCAGCCGCCTTCCTCATCGCCGGCGGCGAGGTGGCGCGACAGGATCGGGATGAAGGTGATCGCCATGTACCCGCCGGCCAGCAGGTAGTTGAGGAAATCCGGGATGAGGAAGGCGACCTGGTACTCGTCGGTGAAGGCGTCGGCACCGAGCACCGAGGCGAACACCATGTCGCGGACCAGGCCCAGGACCCGTGACAGCGCAACTCCGGCGCCGACGATCAGGGCGGCGCGGCCGATGCGGCTGCCGATGGTCCGCGTCGACGTGCTCACGGGGGCAAGTTACCCGGCCGGTTCCGGCCCTCCCGGTAGATCAGGTGAGGTCGCGGCGCTTCAACAAGTACGAAGTGACGATCACTCCGAGTGCGGCCAGCACCAAAGCTTTGGCGAGGGCTCCCCCGGCCCCGGGCGCCACCGAGCCGAGAGGTTCTTCGAGCAGGGCTTCGGCCCCCTCGACCAGGGCGGTGTACGCCGATAGGCCGATGCGAGAAACCGAGAAGGGAGTGAGGGCGGCCACCGCCGAGGCCAGACCGCTCTCCCAGATGAAGAGGAAGCCGAGCCCCACCAGCACCGCTCGGTCGGTGACGTAGCCGAGAGGCACGAAGATGGCGCTGTAACCGGCGGTGTTGAGAGCTACTGCCAGGAGCAGGGGCCCGATGACACCCGACGCGTCGCCGGTCGCCATCAGGGCCAGCGCGGCCAAGACCGCGCTGATGCCGCTGAGTGCCACGCAGACCATCCATGCCGCCGCCCCTTTTGCCACGACGATCTTCCAGCGTGCCAGGGGCCGCAGGGTGATGAAAGAGAGGGTGGCCTGGCGACGCTCCTCACCGAGGGTGGAGGCGGCCATGATGAGGCTGATCACCGGTACGACGAGCAGCATCAGAATGGCCAGGGGTGCCTCGTTGAAGAACTCGAAGGCGCGCCGCTCCGTCATGGATCGGCCGGCCAGGTACATGACGAAGGCGGGCAGCAGGGCGACGGCCACCAGAGCCCAGTTTCGCTTGGCCGAAACCAGCTGACGGATCGTCACCACCCAGATGGCGATCTGAGCCTTCATCGCCGCTGCCTGACCAGGTAGCGGAACACGCTCTCCAGCGACTCGTCCTCGGGTTCGACCCGGGTGAGCCGCACATCGAGCTCCTGGGCGAGCGCCGGAAGGGTGTGTCCGAGCGCGGAGAGATCCGTGGTCTCCAGGCGGATCGTGTCTCCGTCGACCGCGACGCTGTGCACGTAGTCGGCGTCCAGGAGAGCCGAGCCCAACCGGCGCGGCCGGTCGGCTTCGACACGCACCCGGAACGGGATGTCGGACATGGCGGCCCGGATGGCGGAGATGCNNAGGGTGTGCCCGGCGTCGCCCAGCTCACGGAAGATGTCGATGAGATGGGCGCGCTGCACCGGGTCGGTTCCGTTGAGCGGCTCGTCGAGTATCAGCACGCTGGGCCGGTGAACGAGGGCGGCGGCCACTTTGGCTCGCTGTCGCATGCCCTTGCTGTACGTCGCCAGCTTCCGGTCGGCGTCGTCGGTGAGGCGGACCTCCTCGAGAGCCTGGGCGGCGGCCCGAGACGGCGAATCGGTCCCCGCCAGCTTGGCGCCGTACTCGACGAATTGACGGGCGGTGAGGAAGC
>JABAOH010143716.1_pt1 | contig 14228 bp, 12 predicted proteins | sample 7062181 | NCBI WGS metagenome assembly JABAOH01 (sample SAMN14538630, study PRJNA623070) | marine sediment metagenome | biome: marine biome [ENVO:00000428]; feature: marine pelagic biome [ENVO:01000023]; material: deep marine sediment [ENVO:00002113]; isolation source: pool of 5 deep marine... | reverse complement strand
CCCGTGTGGATGCGATACGGCTCGATGTCGTCGTCGTAGAAGCCGTCCATCAATGCTTCGGACTGCGCGAGGCAATTCGCGATCGCGAGATCCTGCTGCGCCTGGTCGCCGCCCGAGGTCCTGACCGGCAGCAGGAAATCGACGGGTACCAGCCGCGTGCCCTGGTGCAGTAACTGATAGAACGAGTGCTGCGCGTTGTTGCCGGCCTCGCCCCAGATGACCATGCCGGTCTCGCACTTCACGGGCTTGCCGTCCATGCGCACCGACTTGCCGCTCGATTCCATCTGCAGCTGCTGCAGGTAGGCCGGGAAGCGTTCGAGGCGATTGTCGTAGGGCAGGATCGCCTGCGACTCGGCGCCGAAGAAATTGTTGTACCAGATGCCGAGCATCGCGAGGATGACGGGCAGGTTCTCGTCGAACTTCGCCTGCCGGAAGTGCTGGTCCATCTGCCGGCCGCCCGCGAGGATGCGGCGGAACGAGTCCATGCCGATCACGAGCGCCAGCGACAGGCCGACCGCCGACCACAGCGAATAGCGGCCGCCGACCCAGTCCCAGAAGCCGAAGCGGTAGTCCGGATGGATGCCGAACTCGTTCATCGCCTCGTGGTTCGTCGACGCCGCGACGAAGTGATGCTGGATCGCGTCCTCGCCCAGCTGCCCGATCATCCACTCGCGCGCGGCGTTGGCGTTCGCCATCGTCTCGAGCGTCGTGAATGTCTTGGAACACACGACGAAGAGCGTTCGTTCCGGGTCGAGCATATCCTTCAGGTCGGCCAGCTGAGTGCCGTCGACATTCGACACGCTGTGAAAACGCATGTCGATATGCCAGTAGGGCCGCAGGGCTTTCGCCGCCATGACCGGGCCGAGATCCGAGCCGCCGATGCCGATGTTGACGACATCGGTGAGCTGCTTGCCGCTGCTGCCGCGGATGCGCCCGGATCGTACGCCCTCGACGAACTCTTCCATGTTCGTCAGCACCTGCCAGACGTCTTTCACGCCTGGCGTTTCAAGCGCGACCTGGTCCGAGATCTTGGCGCGCAATGCCGCGTGCAGCACCGCCCTGCCCTCGGTCTCGTTGATCGTCTCGCCCGCGAACATCGCCTTGATGGCCGCAGGGACACTGGCTTCTCTTGCGAGCCGCGCGAACAGCTTCACCGTCGTCGCATTGACGTGATTCTTCGAAAAATCGAGGACGAGATTGCCGGCCTCGCGTGTGAAGCGTTGCGCTCGCTTCCCGTCGCGCGCGAAGAGCTCTCGCAGCTGCCGCTGCGACATGTCCGCGTAATGTTCCTTCAAAGCCTGCCAGGCCGGCAGGTCGGTGGGATAGCGTGCGGAGAGCTTGCGNNTCCTTCAGCGACTGCCAGGCCGGCAGGTCGGTCGGATAGCGTGCGGAAAGTTTTCGACCGAGGTATCTAGGCACTTTTTTCGAGTTTTACGTCGTAAAACTCAAGATACCAGTCGACGAAGTTTTTCACACCTTCTTCGACGGGCGTCGCGGGCTGGTAATCGACGTCCTTCGCAAGGTCCTCGGTGTCGGCCCAGGTATCGGGCACGTCACCGGGCTGCAGCGGCAGCATGTTCATCTCGGCCTTCATGCCCAGCGCCTTCTCGATCGCGCCGATGTAGTCCATGAGCTCGACCGGCTGCTGGTTGCCGATGTTGTAGATGCGGTACGGCGCGCGGCTCGTGCCCGGGTCCGGGTTCGCCGGGTCCCAGTCCTCGTTCGGCGTCGCCGTGTGATCCATCGTGCGGATCACGCCCTCGACGATGTCGTCGATGTAGGTGAAGTCGCGCCGGTGCTTGCCGTAGTTGAAGACGTCGATGGGCTTGCCTTCGATGATGTTCTTCGTGAACATGAACAGCGCCATGTCCGGCCGGCCCCAGGGGCCGTACACCGTGAAAAACCTGAGGCCCGTCGTGGGCAGACCATAAAGGTTCGAGTACACGTGCGCCATCAGCTCGTTGGCCTTCTTCGTCGCGCCGTAGAGCGCGAGCGGGTGATCGACATTCTGGTGAATCGAGAACGGCATCGTCGTGTTGGCGCCGTACACGGAACTCGACGAGGCATAGACGAGATGCTCGACATCATTGTGGCGGCAGCCTTCGAGGATGTGCAGCGTGCCGACGATGTTGCTGTCGATGTAGCTGTGCGGATTCTCGATCGAGTAACGGACGCCGGCCTGCGCCGCGAGGTGCACAACCTTGTCGAACCGCTCTTCTTCAAACAGCGCTTCCATCGCCTCGCGATCAGCAAGATCGATGCGCGCCATCGAGAAATTATCGAACTTATCGAGAATCGCCGCGCGAGCATCCTTGAGCGTGACGTCGTAGTAATCGTTGAAATTGTCGAGGCCGACGACCGTGTCGCCGCGCTCGAGCAGTCTTTTCGCCGCGCCGAAGCCGATGAAGCCGGCGGCACCTGTGACGAGTATCTTCATAGTCTGTCGTCCACGGCCTCGGCCGGTAGCACGTACTTGATGTCGTAGACGATCGAGTTGCCTTTACCGAAGGCTCTGATTCCTTTCTCACCGAGCGCCCTGAACTGGTCGTGCGCCACGGCGATCACCATCACATCATACGCGCCTTTGCCGGGCTCCGAGATCAGGTCGATGCCGTACTCGGCCTTTGCCGCGGCACTGTCGACCCACGGGTCCCACACGTCGACCCTGGCGCCGTACGAGCCGAGTTCCTCGACGATGTCGACGACCTTGGTGTTCCTGACGTCCGGGCAGTTTTCCTTGAACGTGAGGCCCATCACCAGCACGCGCGACTCGAGTGGCTGGATGTGCCGCTTCAGCATCAGTTTCACGATCTGCGATACGACATATTGCGCCATGTTGTCGTTAATGCGCCGGCCCGCGAGAATCATCTCGGGGTGGTAGCCGAGCTGCTCGGCCTTGTATGTCAGGTAATAAGGATCGATGCCGATACAGTGGCCGCCCACCAGCCCCGGCCTGAACGGCAGGAAGTTCCACTTGGTGCCGGCAGCTTCGAGCACCTCCTCGGTATCGATGCCCACGCGCTCGAAGATCATTGCCAGTTCATTGACAAGCGCAATGTTCACGTCACGCTGGGTGTTCTCGATGACCTTGGCTGCCTCGGCCACCTTGATGCTCGAGGCCTTGTGAGTGCCCGCTTCGATGATGGTCGCGTAAACGGCGTCGACGAAATCGGCCACTTCGGGCGTCGAGCCCGAGGTCACCTTCTTGATCGTCGGCAAGCGATGTTCCCTGTCGCCCGGATTGATGCGTTCGGGGCTGTAGCCGACGAAGAAGTCCTCATTCATCGTGAGGCCGGAACCTTTCTCGAGGAACGGCACGCAGAACTCCTCGGTGGCACCGGGATAGACCGTCGACTCGTAGACGATGATGTCGCCTTTCTTGACGACGGCACTCAGAGTTTGACTGGCCATCTTCAACGGCGTCAGGAGCGGCCGGTTGCTGTCGCCGATCGGTGTCGGCACAGTGACGATGTAGAAATTGCAGTCAGCAATGTCTTTCGTGTCGGTCGTGTAAGTGAGATGCGTCGCGCTCGCGAGTTCTTCGTCAGAAGCCTCCAGCGTCGAGTCGTGGCCACCTTCCAGTTCGGCCACGCGCTCCGCATTGACATCGAAACCGACCGTCGGGTACTTGCGGCCGAACTCCACGGCCAGCGGCAGCCCGACATAGCCGAGCCCGACTACGCCGATGCGCAATTTATCGATATCGAAGGACATGGCGCACTAGATAGCACATCCGGGTGAAAATTACTGCGAATGGGGTCGGAGCCCTTCCCGTGAAAGGCTCCGACCGCGTTGAATCATGGGTGAACCGGGACGAACTCCCCGAGGAACCACAGCGCCAGCAGGCCGGTGATGCTCATCGTGATCGTGTATGGCATCGCCATGATCACCATGCGGATGTAGGACAGCCGGATCAGCGGCGCCAGTGCCGAGGTCAGCAGGAACAGGAACGCCGCCTGGCCGTTCGGCGTCGCAACGCTCGGGATGTTGGTACCGGTGTTGATCGCAACCGCCAGCGCGTCGAACTGCGCGCGCGAAATCTCGCCGGCCTGGTACAGCTCGTTGACCTGGCCGATGTAGACGGTCGCGACGAAGACGTTGTCCGAGATCATCGACAGGAAACCGTTGGCAAGATAGAACAGCGCCTCCTGCACCTTGCCGTCGTAGGTCATCACCCACTCGATGACGGGCGTGAACAGGTGCTGCTGGTGGATCACTGCGACGATGGCGAAAAATACGACGAGCAGCGCTGTAAATGGCAACGCCTCTTCGAATGCGTGACCGATCCGATGTTCCTCGGTGACGCCGTTGAAAGCTGTCGCCAGTACGATGACGAGCAAACCTATGACGCCGGGTTGGGCCACGTGGCTGCCGAGCGCGATGATCAGGACCAGTGCGACGATGGCCTGCACGACGATCACCGCTTTTTCCTGCTTGGTGCGCTGCGAGGCCATGTCGCGATCGAACTCTTCGAGCACTTCACGAACCTTCGGCGACAAGCGCGCCCCGTAACCAAACTTCCTCGTCGTCTCCAGCACTGCGCAGGTAATAAGGCCGACGACAAGCACGGGCATCGAGATGTGCGCCATACGCATGAAGAATTCCAGGAACTTCCAGTCCATGATCTCTGCGATCAGGAGGTTTTGCGGCTCGCCGACCAGGGTTGTCACGCCGCCCAGCGCCGTGCCGACGGCGCCATGCATCATCAGGCTGCGCAGGAACGCGCGGAAATTCTCGAGGTCTTCGCGATGCAGCTCGACCACCTGGTCGTCCGTCGTCGGATCATGGTCGTGATCGAAGGGAACACCCGATGCAACCTTGTGGTACACGCCATAAAAACCGGCAGCCACGGTAATGATGACCGCAGTCACCGTGAGCGCATCGAGGAACGCTGACAGAAAGGCGGCTGCGAACGAAAACATCAGCGACAACAACACTTTCGAACGCACACCGAGCAGAATCTTGGTGAACGTGAACAGCAGCATCTCGCGCAGGAAGTAGATGCCCGCCACCATGAACATGAGCAGCATGATGACCGGGAAGTTGAGAATGGCTTCATCGTAAACATTCTTTGGTGAAGCCAGGCCAATGACGATGGCTTCGATGGCCAGCAGGCCACCAGGCTGCAGCGGATAGCAGCGAAGCGCCATCGCCAGCGTAAAAATGAATTCGAGAACCAGCACCCAACCGGCCAGGAACGGGTTGTACATCGCGATGATCGGATTCACGATCAAAAACGCGATAATCGTCGACTTGTACCAGTCCGGTGAGTTGCCGAGAAAATTCTCGCGCAAAGCGGCTGCCATCGTGTACACCATTTATTCTCCATGTTCTCGGCGAACGGCCGATTCTATCCAAAATAACGAGCGTGAGCGAAGCGCGGCAAACCTGGCCAGTCACCGCATTAACACAAGTCGTGGATTAGTCCCTGATGTTCTCCATCATCGCCGCGTGCGCGGCGAGCTCTTCTTCGTCTGCCCGGATCACGACCAGATTGAGGTCGCCAGCTCGTTTCGCACGAGCCCTAGCGGCAGCGCCCTCTTCGGCCACGCCGACCCCCTCGTCGAGCGACAAGGCAGCCTGGCCGCCCGTCATCGCCAGGTAGACCCGCGCCAGCAGATCGGCGTCGATCAGAGCACCATGCAGATCGCGTTTCGAGGCATCGATTTCGTAACGCTTGCACAGGGCGTCGAGACTGTTGCGCTGACCCGGGTGCATCTCGCGCGCCAGTGTCAGTGTGTCGAGCACGGTTGCATGGCGCGCAATCTTCGGCTGCGGATGCTCCATTAGCTCCAGCTCGTGTTCGAGGAACCCGACGTCGAACTCGGCGTTGTGGATCACGAGTTCGGCACCTCTCACGAACTCGAGCAATTCGTCGACAATTTCATGAAATCGCGGCGCCGTTGCCAGGTCCTCGATGGAGATACCGTGCACGGCCTCGGCGCCCTGGTCGATGTCGCGATCGGGGTTCAGGTAGCGATGAAAATCCCGCCCCGTGGTGCGGCGATTGACGAGTTCGACGCAGCCGATCTCGATGATGCGGTGACCCTGGCTGGTGGACAGGCCCGTGGTTTCGGTGTCGAGGACGATTTGTCTCATAGCTCATCTATACCACGATTCGCGAGCGCGTCGGCTTCCTCGTTGCCGGGGTCGCCATCATGGGCCTTGACCCACACCCACTCGATGTCGTGCTGCGATACGGCCTCGTCCAGCGCCTGCCAGAGGTCCTGGTTCTTGACGGGTTTCTTGTCCGCGGTCTTCCAGCCGCGCTTCTTCCAGTTTTCCATCCACTCGGTGATGCCGTGCATGACGTACCTGGAATCCGTGTGCAGGCGCACGGCGCGCGAGCCCTTCAGCGCATTCAGCGCATTGATGGCCGCGGTCAGCTCCATGCGATTGTTGGTGGTCTCCGGCTCACCGCCGTGCATCGTCTTGCGATGTTTCCCGGCAATCAGCAGCACGCCCCAGCCGCCCGGCCCCGGGTTCCCTCTGCAGGCGCCGTCGGTGTAGATCTCAACTCTTTTGGTCAAAGCGGATTCTGGATACTCGGTTCGTAGGCTCGGCCAGGCCGACGACGACCTTCGGCTTATTGCGCCACTTCGGCCGCACCGGCGTCAGCGTGCTGACCCGTTTCTGGGCCGTGAGCATATAGCAAGCGGCAAACTCCGGCCAGAAGCGCTGCCCGCGCGCCTCCCAGCGCGCCGAGGTCGGGCCCCGCCTGCCCGTCACCGGCCAGCGGAAAAAGTAGCGCGTGATGCCGTGAATTCGCATATCCAGCAGCTGCAGCCAGTCCCGGAGGCGCCGTTCCGGAACCAGATGATCGGCCTCGGGCGGCAATTCTGCGCCGCGTATGAGGCGACGCAGCCCCCAGAACCCGCCGGGTTTGAAGCCCAGGATCGCGATATGGCCGTGGGCCGTCAGCACCCGGTCCACCTCGCGCAGGATGGCGTGCGGCCGGTCCGAATAATCCAGCACGTGCGGCAACAGCACGCAGTCGACCGAGTCGGTCTCGATCGGCAGGTCGTGGAGCTTGCCGATGGCGGAGATGCCATCCGCCACAAAATCCTCATCAATCAAATAGTTACGCTGTGTCCTGGAATACTTCAGGAAGGTCTGGGGCCCGCCCCAAAGGCCCAGCTGCAGGCACTGCTCGCCGAAAATGCCGTCGAGAGCTTCCTCGACGATCCGGCTCTCCCGCGCGAGCAACGCCTCGCCCAGGCCGCTTGCCAGCCACTCGCGGGCAGCGTCCGGAAAATGTGAGCCATTCGTCATTCAGACCACCTTGCGGGAATCCATGTCCGGATTTGTTCCAAAGGCACTTGCACCTTGGCGCTTGGCCGGTAGGATAGCGCGATGCCACTGATTCAGAGCCAATTATTGCAGAGATTTCGTGCGCTTGGCGCTACTACCGTCACTGTTTTGTTGCTTGCCGCCCCGGCCTGGGCGGAGCCGCCGGTGGGGCTGCCCCCTGTCGCGGGCAGTGCAGCGCCGGCACTGGTCCTGATATCGCCGCTCGGCGGCCTCAAGGACGCGCTCGAGACCGTCGAGCCGGAACATGACGACCTGCTCACCCGCCTTCGCTACGGCTTCGAACTGCCGAAGCAGAGCGACCGGCGTATCGACGCGGAGCTGAAGTGGTTCGTTTCGCACCCGGATTACCTGGACCGCGTTTTCACGCGCGCTCAGCGCTACCTGCCGCATATAACGCACGAACTCGAAAAACGCGGCCTGCCGCTCGAGCTCGCGCTGCTGCCGATCGTCGAGAGCGCCTACGATCCGTTCGCCTATTCCCACGGCCGCGCCGCGGGTCTGTGGCAGATGATCCCCGGCACCGGCCGCCGCTTCGGCCTGAAGCAGAACTGGTGGTACGACGGCCGCCGCGATGTCGTGGAATCGACGCGCGCTGCCCTCGACTACCTCGAATACCTGCACAAGTTCAATGAGGGGGACTGGTTCAATGCCGTCGCCTCCTACAACTCCGGCGAAGGCAATGTGCGTCGCGCCGTGCGCCGCAATCGCAAGGCCGGCAGGCCCGACGATTTCTGGCACCTGCGCCTGTCGAAGGAAACCAGTGCATACGTGCCGCGCCTTCTCGCGCTTGTGGAGATCGTCAAGGATCCTGCGAAATTCAACGTGACGCTGCCGCATGTCGCCGACACGCCGCAGTTCGCCGTTGCCGATGTCGGCTCGCAGATCGATCTTGCACTCGCTGCCGAACTGGCCGGCGTCGACGTCGACACCGTCTACACTTTCAACCCCGGCTATAACCGCTGGTCGACGGACCCGAGCGGCCCGCACAAGCTCGTGCTTCCCGTTGACGTCGTCGATGATTTCACCGCGGCGCTCGCGGAAGTGCCCGTCAAGGAACGCGTGCGCTGGAAACGCCACAAGGTGAAGAACGGCGAAGCGATCTCCGTGATTGCCAACAACTACAACACGACCGTGCCGGCCATACGCTCGGCCAATAACCTGCGCGGCAACACGATTCGCGCCGGCCACTACCTGATGATCCCGGTCGCGACCAAGCCGCTGTCGGCCTATTCGAAGAGCGCCGACGCGCGGCTCGCAAAGACCCAGAACAGGAAGCGTGCCGCGAACAAGATCGAACACGTCGTGCGTTCGGGTGAGAGCTTCTGGACGATCAGCCGCAAGTACGGCGTGACGACGCGGCAGTTGAGCGCCTGGAACGGCATGGCGCCGCGGGACCCGCTGCCGATCGGCCGCAAGCTCGTCGTCTGGACGAACCAGAGCGTCGCCGACACGCCGCGTATGTCACCGACCGCGGCGCTCGGCAACACGACGCGCAAGGTGCGCTACACGGTCAAGAGCGGTGACTCGCTGTACTGGATCGCCAGGAAGTTCCGCGTCGGCATCGACCAGATCGTGCGCTGGAACAATATCGACAAGAACAAGGTTCTGCGGCCGGGCCAGCGGCTCACGATGTATGTGGACGTGACGCGGCAGTCCAGTTAATAATCGCGCGCTCAGGCGCACTCCTACAGGGGAACAACTATGGGCTTCATGGCCGGCAAACGGGCGCTGATCGTCGGCGTCGCAAGCGATCGTTCCATTGCATCGGGCATTGCCGAAGCCTTCGCACGCGAGGGCTGCGAAATCGCGTTCACCTACCAGAACGACAAGCTCAAGGGGCGCGTCGAGAAGCTTGCCGAACGGCTCGGGCAAAACACTGAGCTGTTGTTCCCCTGCGATGTCTCCTCCGATGAGGAGATCGATGCCGTGTTCACGGAACTCGGCAAGACCTGGGACAAGTTCGACATCCTCGTGCATTCGGTGGGATTCGCGCCACGCGAGCAGCTGGCGGGTGGATTCCTCGAATCGATCACGCGCGAAGGCTATGCCATCTCGCACGACATCTCGGCCTACAGCCTGGCCGCGCTCGCCAAGGCCGCGCTGCCGATGATGGAGGGCCGGGATGGCGCCATCCTCACACTGACCTACGACGCCGCGACCAAGGTCGTGCCCAACTACAACGTCATGGGACTCGCCAAAGCGAGTCTCGAGTCCTGCATGCGTTTCCTCGCCGCCGACCTGGGCCCGAAAGGCATCCGCGTCAACGCGATCTCCGCCGGCGCCGTCAAGACGCTGGCCGCAGCGGGCATCGGCGGCTTCCGCAAGATGCTCGGCTACGCCGAAAAGGCTGCGCCGCTACGGCGTACCGTAACCATCGAGGAAATCGGCAACACCGCTGCGTTCCTGTGCTCGGACCTCGCCAGCGGCATCACGGGCGAAACGACCTTCGTCGACGCCGGCGTCAACATCATGGGCATGGTGTTCGACGAGGACTAGTCGCGCGACCAGTCCGGCTCCGGTTCGGCGTCTTGCTCCGCCCCGATGGCCACGTTGGTCTTCTCGCCCTCGAGACGCGCGACGATCGTTGCACAGCAGGCATCGCCCCAGACATTGATGCTCGTGCGGCACATGTCGAGTATTCGGTCGAACACGAGCAACACGCCGATCGCCTCGATGGGAAGGCCCACGGCCGCGAGGATGATCGCAATCGCCACCAGCGATGCCGACGGCACGCCCGCAACGCCGATCGAGGTCAGCAACGCGATAACGACAATCGAGAACTGCTGGGCGAACGTAAGATCCAGCCCGTAAGCCTGTGCAATGAACACGGCCGCTGCACACTCGTAAAGCGCCGTGCCGTTCATGTTGACGGTTGCGCCCAGCGGCAGCACGAAACTCGACACCTTGTTCGATACGCCGATGTTGTCTTCAACGCTTTCCATCGTGATCGGCAACGTCGCCGATGACGACGCCGTCGAGAATGCAGTGAGCATCGCGGGCGATGCGCCCGCCATGGTGCTGAACGGCCGGACCTTGCCGATGAAACGCAACATCACTGGCAGGGTAATGAAAGCGTGCACCACCAGCGCGGCAAACACCGACACCGCAAATATGGCGAGCGGCTTCGCCGCCGCGAATCCCGCCGTCGCCATTACTTCGGCGACCAGTGCAAATACGCCGATCGGCGCGAACATCATGATCCACTCGGTCATGCTCATCATGACGTGGAACACGCCGTTCCAGAAGTTGAACAGCGGCTCGGCATACTGGTGCGCCAGATGCGTCATGAAGTAGCCGAACAGGATCGAGAAGAAGATCATGCCGAGCATCTGGCCTTCTGCCGCCGCCTTGACGATGTTCGCCGGTATCATGCGCTTGAAGACCTCGGCGACGTCACTGACACCCCGCCCTTCGACTTTCGACGAAATGTCGCTGGAATCCGCCTCCAGCGCGAGAATGTCCCGGGCCGGTTCGCCGTCCACTATCCCGGGCGAGACGGCGTTAATAATAATAAGGCCAACGAGGATCGCCGCCAGCGTCGTCGACGCATAGAAAAGCAGGGTCTTGCCACCCAGCGCACCGAGATTGCCGCCGGAACCGATGCCCGCGACGCCGACGATGATCGACGACGTGATCAGCGGCACGATGATCATCTTCAAGCCGTTCAGGAACATCGTGCCGATGTAGTCGAATATCGACACGAATGACACGCCGAAGATATTTGGCACGAAGTCTACGGTCGTAGCAGACTTGACCCAGCTCCCGATGGCGGCCGCGAAAAGAATCGCGATCAGGATCTGCCAGTGAAGCTCCAGTTTGCGCATGGCTCTCCCTTATTATTATCGTAGGAGCCCGCCATGCGGGCGAAGGCTCCCTCCGGGAGCCGGAATTGCGGCGTCGCCGCAATTCTCGCGGGCATGGCCCGCTCCTACAGGTACAGGCGCGCTTCTTACTGTAACAGGTCTTGCGCGGCCAGTGCGTCCTCGGAAATGACGATGTCGGCGTTGTCGTAAAGTGCCTGGATAAAGGCCAGATAGTCGGATACGCCGGACTGTTGCAGCAGCTGTAACTTCCCTGCGTCGCGTTCGGCCAGCGGAATCGACTCCGGCCGCCCGGGCAGCACGGCTTCGAGACTGAATACCGTGTAACCGCCGTCACTATTCATTACGCGCTGGCGCACCGGCGCGTCCAGCGTCGGCTTCTTCGCCCGGAATACCTGCTCGAGCACTGCCTGATCCGTGTCCGGCTGCTGACGGCTCAGCAACGTGGGCTGCGAAACGCTGCCACCGGCTGCTTCGGCTGCTACGCCGAAATCCTCACCCGCATCGAGCGCTGCCAGGAATGACTCGGCACGATCGAAGACGATCGTCTGCGCTCGCCGCGTCTTGATGGTCTCGACGATATTTTCGCGTACATCTTCGAGCGGCATGCGCGCGGCCTCGTTGTATGCGGTTACGCGAAAGACTGCAGAACGATTGGCATCGAGCTCGATGACCTCGGAGATCTGGCCGTTGAGCAGCACGTCTTCATCGAAAATCGCATCGATCGCCGCCTGGTTGGCGCCGATCGGCTCGCCGCCCGAGCGTGTAATACCGCTTGCCGCCTGGATCTCGAGCCCGGTCGCATCTGCGATCTGCTGCATGGTGTCGGCGTCGAACAATGCGTCGGACATTCTATTCTCGAGCTCCATGAACAGGCCCTCTGCTTCGCTGTCCCGCAACTCGCTGAGGAGATCGCCACGAACCTGGTCCAGCGGCAACGGCCCCGGCTTGAGAATTCGATCCAGGCGAACGACGTGAAAGCCGAAGTCGGTCTCGATCGGACCGCTGATTTCGCCCTCGTCCATCGAGAATATCGCACCGCCGAGATCACCCGGCAGCTGCGATTGCGTCAATACCCCAAGGTCACCCCCGGCCGAAGCGGTCATGCTGTCCTGCGAATACGACTTCGCCAGGTCTTCGAACGGCTCGCCTGCATTTGCGCGTGCGTAGATCGAACGTGCGAGCTCTTCGGCAGCCTCTTCGTCGTCGCCCATCGGAATCAGGATGTGACGCGCCTGCCGCTGTTCGTCCTGCAGATAACGATTCTTTTCGTCCTCGTAGAAAGCGAGCAGTGCCTCCTCGCTAATTTCGATCGACTGCGCAACGGCATCGCGGCGCACCTCGATCATTTCGATGTCGGCGCTTTCCTCCGTCATGTACATCGTCTCGTTTTCTTCATAGAAAGCGGCGACAGCCTCATCCGTTACCTCGACCTCGTCCATCGCGCCGGCAATATCGAAAGTCGCCAGTGTGACGAGCCGCTGCTCGGCAACCAGGTTCAGGTAACGGCGGTAATCGGCAGGCGTCACGAGCCCCGTTCCGCCGATTGCACGTCGCAACTGATCCAGGCGCATCGAACGCCGCTGCGCTTCCTCGAAGCGCTGCGGGTCGAAGCCGTTTTCGAGCAAAACGTTGCGGTACGTTTCCATGTCGAACACGCCCTGGACCTGGAAGTCGGGCACCTGCTGAATAGCGCGCGTCAGCGTCGCATCGGATACCCGGTATCCCTTCTCGATGACGTGCAGCTCGATGAGCCGCTCGCGGATCAATTGCTGGAGCACGCCCTCGCGGACCTGCACGCGAAATTCGTCGGGCAACTGCGCCAGCGAGGGGTTCGCGTCGATCTGGTCGCGATACGCCTGTTCGAACTGGTTGACGCCGATCTCGCTGCCATCCACGCTGGCCGCGTAGTTCTGGCCGAGGAATGAATAGTCGCCGATCCCGAAGAACAGGAACGGAACGCCGATCAGGGCCAGGATGCCGATGGCAACACCGCCGGTAAATTTTTCACGAATGTCTTGCAGCATGAGGATTTCGGGCTTGTTTCAGAGGCCGGCGATTTTACGCAATGGCACCTGTTAATGCGAGCCCTGAAGAGCTCCCCGACACGGTCGGCGCTATGAGCTCTGCGGCACCCGCTCGATGTCCGCGCCCAGCGAGGACAGCTTCTCTTCCAGCTTTTCGTAGCCGCGGTCGAGGTGGTAGATGCGGTTCACCTGTGTCTGCCCCTCGGCGACGAGCCCTGCCAGCACCAGGCTGGCGCTCGCTCGAAGATCGGTGGCCATCACCTGCGCGCCGCTGAGCCCGCCACGATCGCCGCGCACGACGGCAACCTGCGTCATCGGCGTGATGTCCGCACCCAGGCGCACCAGTTCCTGCACGTGCATGAAGCGATTCTCGAAGATGCCTTCGGTGATCACCGACGTGCCCTGTGCCTGGGTCATCAGCGCCATGAACTGGGCCTGCAGGTCGGTCGGGAAGCCCGGGTACGGTGCCGTCGAGATGTCCGTCCCCGTCCACGCCTCGGCTGCCTTCACCGTGATCGACGACGCGCCTGTCTCGATCTCGAAGCCGCACTCGCGCATCTTGTCGATCAGCGCCTCGAGATGTTCGGGAACGCACTGTTCCACCGTTACGTTGCCGCCCGTAATCGCCCCGGCGATCAACAGCGTTCCTGCCTCGATCCGGTCGGCAACAATCGTGTGCGTCGCGGGATGCAGCTCGTCGACGCCCTCGACCGTGATGACGCTGGTTCCCTCGCCTTCGATCTTCGCCCCCATCGCTTTGAGGTAGTGCGCAAGGTCGACGACTTCGGGTTCCTTGGCCGCGTTTTCGATCAGCGTCGTGCCTTTGGCGAGCACGGCGGCCATCAGCGCGTTCTCGGTGCCGCCCACCGTGAGCTTCTCGAACAAAATCCGCTCGCCGACGAGTCTTTTGGCTTTCGCAATGACATAGCCCTCGTCGATGTCGATCTCGGCACCGAGTTTGCGCATCGTCTCGACATGCAGGTCGATCGGCCGCGAACCGATCGCACAGCCGCCCGGCAAACTGACTTTCGCCTCGCCATAGCGCGCCAGCAGCGGGCCGAGACAAAGG
>JABAOH010009555.1_pt1 | contig 14233 bp, 14 predicted proteins | sample 7062181 | NCBI WGS metagenome assembly JABAOH01 (sample SAMN14538630, study PRJNA623070) | marine sediment metagenome | biome: marine biome [ENVO:00000428]; feature: marine pelagic biome [ENVO:01000023]; material: deep marine sediment [ENVO:00002113]; isolation source: pool of 5 deep marine... | reverse complement strand
CAACCACATCATCGAGGAAAATTTCCGCAATGGGAGAATTCTTGTCCCCCAGTTTGTCGATTTCCCTGGCCTGCCAGCCCTTTTGGTCCGTTTCCACAATAACCGCACTGATCCCTTTATATTTCAAATTCCGATCAAAGGTTCCATATACGATCCCGTAATCGGCGATGTTCCCGTTTGAGATCCACGTCTTTGTCCCATTGATCAGGTAATGGTCCCCCTTGTCTTGAATTTTCGTCTCCATGGAAGCCAGATCCGAGCCCGCATTGGGTTCGGAGAAACAGGTACAGCCCAGCTTTTCCCCCGACACCAGATCGGCAATGTATTTCTCCTTGGCCTGTTCGGTCCCCCATTCCATGATGGTATAGGAACCGGTCAGGGCTTGAAGGTTAAAGGCAGAACGGAGGCCGGAGTCTACTGTGGAAATCTTCTCACAGACAACCGAGTGGGCAAGAAAGCCCGCCTGACTGCCTCCGTAACGGGGGGGAAACGCACATCCAAAAAAACCCATTTTCCCCATCATTCCGATCATTTCTCTGACGTCCCCTTTTCTCTCTAGCCAAGGGACGATCTCCTTTTTTGCAAATTTTTCGGCCGCATTGGCCATCATGGTTTGAAGATCGTTTAGATGGAAATCCATCAAACCCTCCTCCTATTTACCCTTGCCTCCAACCGTTCCCTTGAAGTTTCGAAAAAACTCGCTCTTCGCAGCTTGACGGGCTGTTGCCCAAAACCCGTTTCGCTCACTGTTCGTGTTTCGTGTCCGTTATCAGTTATCGGTCATTTGTCATTTCGCCTCAAACCTCTAACCTCCAGCCTCCGGCTCTCTTTTGCCTTTGACATTTGAACTTTCCATTTTTAACCAATAAAGCCAATCAAACTAATACAACCAACCAACTCATTGCCATTTGTCATTTGACATTTGAAATTTTGCCTTCCGCCTCCAACCAATCCCTGAATTTCGGATGCGCCACGGCAATGAGCGCCCGAGCCCTCTCCCTCAGGGTCATGCCCGTAAGACCGGCAATGCCGAATTCGGTGACCACAAAGTCCACGTCGTTTCTCAAATTGGTCACCGATGCACCATGTTCGAGACGGGGAACAATCTTAGATCGCGCTTCGTTGCTGGAGGCGGATGTGATCACGATAATCGATTTTCCCCCCGTTGACAGAGCAGCTGCGCACATAAAGTCGGTTTGACCCCCGACGCCACTCACCTGGACTCCCCCAATACTCTCGGCATTGACTTGACCCATAAGATCAACCTGGATGGCGGTATTTATGGCGTGCAATCGATTGATTTTTGACAGGGTCACATGATTATGGGTGTAATCCGAGGGATAGGATTCCACTGCCCGGTTTCGATGGACAAACTGGAAGAGCTTATCCGTTCCCAGCATGGTTGTGGTGACAATCTTTCCATTCTTGAGCCCTTTACAGCTGTTGTCGATAACGCCCCTTTCAACCAAGTCCACCACACCATCCGCGAGCAGTCCTGAGTGGACTCCCAACCGTTTTTTCTGGTGGAGACATGATAGGACCCCCTCGCTGAGCCTGCCAATGCCGATTTGAATGGTGGCGCCATCATCGATGAGTTCGGCCGCATGCTGGCCGATTTGTCGGTCCTTCTCTCTCAGCGCTGCCCGAGGCACTTGGGGAAGCACCCGGTCGCTTTCGATAACATAATCGATCTCACCCACGTTCATGAAACTACCCCCATAAACCCAAGGCATTTGCTGGTTGATTTCGGCAATCACCGTCTCCGCGCTTTTTGCCATGGCCAGGGTGAAATCAGAAGAAACCCCGAAGCTGCAATTTCCCCTTGAATTTGGCGGTGAGAGGGAAACAAGGGCAACGTCCAAAGGGATGATCCCTTTGAGGAAAAGGCCTGGGATTTGTGAATAGCGACAGGGAATATACTCTACGGTTCCCCTCTTTACCCCTTCGAGCGTGAATCGATCGACCATGAAGGATTTCAGTTTGAACCTGTCTTCCAGATGGTGCCGAACATATCGCTCGCTCCAGTAGAGAATCATGCCGTAGATTTCTAAGGATTCAAAACGGTCCTTCTCCTGAACGAGAATATCAACGATGGTCTGAGGTTCAGCACAAGCGTTTCCTATGCCGACTTTTGCCTTTGGACCGATGATATGGGGAATATCTTCTGCTTTGATCTTCTCCAAGGTTATTCCAACACCCCGTCTTCAAGCAAATCCACGAATTCCTCATCAGTCAGCTTCAGTACCTGGCGGCACACATACTCGGTATGTTCTCCCAATCGTGGCGCAGGCATCCTGAGTTTTCGAGGGGTCTTAGAAAGATTGAACGCGTGGGATTCAAGCCTATGCTTCCCGATGACGGGGTGATCGACTTCCCAAAAATAGCCAAATTGTTTGAGTTGTGGATCATTGTAGAGATCTTCCCCTTTCTGTACAATCCCGGCAGGAACCCCATGCTGTTGAAGCTTAGACAGCGTTTGCTTTGTTGTCATAGTGGAAGTCCACTGCTCCACATACCGATCGAGAGCCTCCCCGTTCTCCCGTCGTTTAGAAAAAGTGGAAAATCGCTGTTCCTTTGACCACTCCGGATCTCCCATGGTCCGACATAATCCCTCCCAGTGTTCCTGGGTGAAGACCGCAATGGCGCACCAAGCGTCATCGCCCCGACATTTATAAACGCCGTGAGGAGCTGCAAAGGGATGATGATTCCCATTGCGCACGGCGATCCTTCCGTTCACGTGATAATCCATCAAAACGGGGAAGAGAAGGTGGAGGCCTGCTTCATACTGGGAGAGGTCAATATGCATCCCTTTGCCGGTACGGCGACGGTAAAGAAGAGCTGCAATAAGAGCCACGGTCCCAAAACGGGCTGCCGGGCAGTCTGTAAACCCACCAAAGAGCACACTGGGTTCACGATCTTTCCAGCCCGTAAGGTGATTGAAACCACTGTAGGCCGTAAGCTGGACACCCGTGCCGGACAGGGTGGCACGGGGTCCCTCCTGGCCTAGCTGGGAGGATGAAATCATAATGATATCCGGCTTTATTTCCTTGACCTTCTCATAGGAGAGTCCCCACCGCTCCATGACACCCGGTGCGAAATTCTCCACAATCACATCAGCCCATTCTACTAATCTCCTTGAGACCTCCATGGCGCGTGGATGGCGCATGTTCAAGCTCAGTCCATATTTGTTGCAATGATAGTTCACCCAATAAATGGAGCTATCCACGCCAGGTTTTCCATCTTTGAAGGGGGGTCCTGCTCGGATGAGGTCGGGATGATGCGCGCTTTCCACATGGATCACCACGGCCCCGTGATCTGCCAAATATCTAACAGTCCAGGGACCCGCAATGGCCCAACCGAAATCAAGGATCTTGAGGTCTTCAAAAATTTCTCTTCCCATGGTTGATGATCTCGTAAAAAGTCAAAATTCGATGGCAAAGTAAAAAGCTCCAAATTCAAGGCCCGCAAATCCTAAGGAATGAGGCGTACTTACAGTACGCTGCAGTGACGAAGGATGCAGCGCAACGCAGAAGTTGGACTTTTTACGAAGCCATCATGGTTAAATGACTCCCAGTCCTCTTAGTCTTGTCATCTCCTCCTTGGAAATCTTCAGTTCGCCCAAATAGACTTCTTCGTTGTGTTCGCCAATGAGGGGAGCACGTTTCGGTGTTTTCTCCAGGTTCTCGGAAAGATGATAGGGTTGTTTGAGGAAAGGCAACTGCTCCCCAAGCTCAGGGTACGCAACCCTTCCCCAAAAAGCTCTCGCTTCGAGCTGCGGATCGGCCATGATATCTGCTGCGGTCTGAACGGGATACAGGGTTACCTTCCTTTTGATGGCCTCCTTGAACAGTTCCTCTTTCGTGTACTTTGCGAAAAACCTCCCCACGTGATTGCTGAACTCATTGAACAATTCCTCTGTAGCCGAGGCCATATCAAAGATTTCCCAATCCATCTTCTTCATGAACTCCGGGGCCATACCCTCCTCGTCCATCCAATCGATTAAGGCTTTGTTGATGCGGGCCCCCGTCTTTCCGCCCCAAAAAAAGAAAGATATCTCTCCATCTTTGCACTTCCATAAGACTCTTTGACCGGTGGTAATGCTTAGCCCCACGCGGAAAGGGCCCGCACGTCCCAAATTGACCCCTGTAGCTTCCCAAAAAAGTGGTGCATTCATCATATTCTTAGCAACGCTGGCCTGGATGGATACATCCACATGCTGTCCGTCACCGGAAATCTCCCGATGATATAGGGCAACCATTGTGGCGGTAGCCGCCTCATTAGCACCGGTCAAATAAGCCTGAGGAAAACTGACCTGAACGGGGGGACGATCGCAGTCGCCAGTGAGGTAAGCAAAACCTCCCATAGACCAGCAAACCAAGTCCGATACGTGAAAATTCTTGTAAGGACCATCCTGGCCGAAAGGGGTAATTGAGGTTAGAATAATATCAGGCTTAATCCGACAGAGATCATCATATCCTAGTCCTTTGGTTTTCGTGTAGCCCGGGGGAAGGCTTTCTATCACAATATCTGCCGTTGTAACCAGTTTCTTGAATATCTCCCTGCCATCCTCGCACTCTAAATTGAGGGTAATCCCCCTTTTGTTCGCATTGTACGCAAAAAAGAATAGGCTTTTCTCGGGATGGGGGATGTCCTTATAGAAGGGACCTATTTTACGAGAAGGACATCCTCCAGGCGGTTCTATCTTGATAACGTCGGCTCCCAAATCTGCCAACATCTTGGCACAGAGCAAGCCCTTTTCATCAGTGAGATCGAGTACCCGATAAGGTAAAAGAAACCCCTCTCTCTCTTCGTCCATATTCTATCCTTCCTTTGAAGGTAATGCTATGGTTGCGGAACCCGGGGCAACCTTGAGCCCATCTTGATTCTCCACCCAAATGTCACAATCTACCAGGTTTTCGCCTCCATCCCGATATTTCTTAACCACCGCACCTTTACCTTTAAGGGTATCACCTGGAAACCCCATTACTTTGACTGCATATTTCAGTTTCTTCAGTCTTCCTGGGTCACCCGCCCATCGAGTCATCATCGTAGCCAAAAATACACCATAAAAAGGTGCATGAATGTTGGCATCCCTGAACCCTTTCTTGCGAGCGAACTCCCTTTCCAGATGGAGCAAATAAAAATTCCAGGTGGCAGCAGAGTACCTTATTAACTGTAATAAATCTACTTTCTTGACCACGTTTGGAATATGAGTGCCCACCTCCACATCTTCAAAGAATAGCCCCTTCATAGAGGTCCTCCTGAAATCATTTCACGAACATCATTGTTTCACGACATACAGCCAGAAGTTTGTGTTTCTGATTGATATAGGTCGTCTCATAAACAATGAACAGAATCTTACCTACCTTCTTGCCCTTTTTTTCGTAGATGTCAGTAATTTTTCTCCTCCTGTTTATTAAATCCCCCGGTCTTGCCGGTTCAAAAAACTGGTATTCATTGCCGCCTCTCACGGCGTTTAGACCTTGTATCGTAACTCCTGATAGATCGCGGCCATCCTCCCCAACCTCAGCAAAGATGTCCTGACTAACCTCAAATATGAAGGTTGGAGGAGCAATGAGCCCGCCATATTTGCTCTTTTTTGCAAATTTCTCGTCAATATACAGGGGATTTAAGTCTGATATTGCTTGGGCATACCGTCTGATAGCGGTTCTATCGATTACCCCCTTACCGGCAAAATAGAGCTCCTGTCCCAGCGTTGCCCTTATCTCTGGCGTTATCAAACTCTGTTCAGCCATCCTTCCGTCTTCTTTTCCTTGATTGTCGAGAGCAATGAATTATTACGCATAGCCATCACAGGCAAGCAGAGGACTGCATCATCAGCAGCGAGCACTATACCACATGAAGCTCCAGAAGTACACCTACCTTCCCAAAGATCTCACGCTGTCTTGAGAATACCGGAGTTTCCTGATTCTTCACGTAGATTTTCTGTAACCAATTGATTTTAAATAGGAATATGTTTTCCATTGGGGGATACCCTCGTCCCTTTGCTCAGAGTTTGTGTTGCGTGTCCGTGTCCGTATGGTTCGTGCTCGTGTTTTGGACCCCGTTATTTGTCATTTGGCATTCATCGTCGTGTCCGTGAGTTTCGTGCTCGTGGCTCGGCCCCCGCCATTTGTCATTTGACATTTCTCCTTCTGCCTCCAACCTCGAACCTCTTTTTCCTTTCCGACTGCAGCACTGCAACACCTCAGCACAGTGAAATGTTGCGCTCAGAGCTCCTTTTCCGAATTCCTAGGTATCTGAATTTCGCTCATGAACAACGCTCTTCTCGAGAAAATTGAGCAAACTCCGATACATTTTCCCTTGTGGAAAAAAAACTTTGATTCTATACTAACCGACGGGTATGGTATTTGGTTGGAAAGGAGAAACATCATGAAATACAGGAACCTCGCTTTATTCTTTGTCCTTGCAGGCCTTTTTCTGAGCTTTTGGCCACATAATGCTGCAACACCGTCAGCTGGAACGACGGCAATTTTAACGTTTTCTCATATCCCAGCAACTGGCGGATGAGGCGAATCACTAGACGGGGTATGGTATACCCTCGAAGGGATCGAAGGAATATCGGACTACACGGTCGATTACGATAGAAATGACGCACGTTTTAAGGCCACGGTAACGTTTGATGATAAGAAAATCACGATTGAAAAGATCACTGAGACTCTTACAGGGGCAGGGTACCCACTTCAAGGAAAGCCTGAGTTTCTGAAGTGATTTCTCTGGATTGCCTGCGTACTGAGGAAAAAAGGGTTAATCCTCCACAATATATCTACCAAACCAGATCCCTAGGCTATTACAGACAAGGGCTCCATGGCAGTGTACGCAGTGGCACGCCTGACAAAAGATGTGGGTCTTCCCGACATACTGAGGGAATACGGGGTCGAAGAAAGCAATCTCAAGTGAATCCGTCAGCGGAGCACCAGAGGAGGTGATGATATCGTGATTCTCACTGATGAGGAAAAGGCATATCTGGAAGGTAACCATGGTGAAGCTAATAGGTTGGCTATGGAGCTTTTGGTGAGCCTAGGAGAATCGTTTGGTGCAGAAAGGCTTATCCCCATCGCATCGGCCCACATTTTGGGTCACTATGGGTCGCTCCATCAAGCAGGTATAGATCTTCTCGAAAAACTCGTGGAAGGAGGAGGACAGTGCCGAGTTCTCACAACGGTGGACCCCTCCTCAGTTGATTTTGAGCGATGGAAACAGTTTAAAATCCCCGAGGAATATGTCGAAAAGCAGAAAAGGCTTCAGATAGCGGTAGAAAAACTGGGCGTGATTCCTTCCTGGTCCTGCACTCCTTATCTTGGCATCAATGTCCCGAGGTTTGGTCAAAACATTGCGTGGGCAGAATCATCAGCCATTGCATATGCAAATTCCGTTATTGGTGCTAGGACTAATCGGACCCCATTTGGTTTAGACATTTGTGCCGCTATAACGGGTAAAATCCCGGAGTTTGGGTTGTACATAGACAAGAATAGAAGGGGTTCCCTTCTGTTTGATGTGAAGATAGAGGACTTTTCAGATCTCGATTGTCACACCCTTGGAGCAATTATTGGCAGCAGATCCGGCGCTGACATACCTGTGATCAAAGGGCTTCCTACCAATATTATGAATGACCAGTTGAAATGCTTTGGTGCTGGCGCTGCTTCTGCTGGGTCTGTGGCACTCTACCATGCCTTAGGAATCACCCCAGAGGCACAGTCGCAGGACCCTTTTGGTGGCAAAAAGCCGGAAGAAGTTTTTGCCATTAGCCGCAAGGATCTTGGGGAAATGGAGGATCAAATCAGCACCGCGGATCCCAATGCAAAGGTTCAAATGGTAACCCTGGGATGTCCTCTTCTGTCTATAGAGGAACTCAAGGCTATTTTCCGAAAGATGCAAAAGAGAAAGGTGAGAAACGATATTTACTTCTGGATATACCTTACCAAAGAAACCTATGACATAGGTAAAGCACTGGGTTTAATTGATCCATTGGAAAAGGCGGGAATCTGGTTCTCAACTCAAACCTGTGCGACGATATCGCCGGTAAAAGTATGGGGATTTTCCCATATTATGACCAATTCAGCGAAATGTGCTCTGGTAGTTCCCTCAGAGCACGATGTTAAAATCACGTATAGGGATACCGACGGTTGTATTATTACTGCTACAGAACCAGGGTAAATTTGGCCGTGACAGGGGGATAGGATGGGTAACGTGAGAGAGATAGTAAAAGGGAGGGGGGTGACCCCTGGATATGGAGAGGGCAGGGCCCTTATCAGTAAGAAGCCCTTTATGTTCGCTCATGGAGTTGAACCGAGAACCGGAGAAATCATTGATATTCGCTCTGATTTACTCGGAGAAAATATCAAGGGAAAAGTCCTCATATTTCCCTTTGGAAAAGGTTCTACCACTGGGTCGGCGTGGTTTTTAGAAACCATCAGACAGGGAAATGGGCCATCGGCTGTGATCAACGTAGAAACTGAATCAATTATTGCTTCGGCCATCGTTATGGCAAGGCTTTTATACGGGATTGCTATACCACTTGTGGATAGATTGGAAAAGGACATTAGTGAAATGGTAACAAAGGATACTATTATCCAGGTAAACGGCGATACAGGAGAAATTAGAATGGTTCCAGGATATTCGCCGAATACGACACGATAATATTCAAAATATTGAACAAGACAAGTCGCAACGGTAACAACATTTCCTCTACAAGTTCACCATCTCCATTACGTTCTCCTCTCCTCGCCACTATTCAGTAAAATGGAAAGGCCGATGACAGCCGTGGTCTTTTCCCCACAGAACTCCCGTCCCGCTAGAGTTTCAACGAGTGTTTTTTGTTATTTTGGGGTAATTTTTTGTATTAATGTTTTCTATCTATGAAATCCTCAACAGTTATAACTGGTTAGCACGAAAAGGGGAAGGGCTGTTGTTTTATGTGTGATTTGTAATCAGATGGTTGGGGGTTCGAATCCTCCATGAAACTACGGAGACCCACCGCCTTGCGCTGTGAGCCTTTTTAGTTCTCAGTTTCCCTCATTTCGTTATAGTTTTAATAACCCTACCTTCGAATCTATCCCAGACAGACTTTGTGAATTGTGAAAAAATAAGAGCTATTCCAAAATACAATTTGTGATAATCGNNTATTTATAGTATAAGATAACTGGACGAGCGGGGGGAAGCAGGGGTCTAATAGGAGGGGATCCCAGCTTCTGTGTATGCGAATCAAAACAGACGGCCGTTGATAGTATGTCATAAGCACATTTATCTCATTTACCATTGGAGATCAAAGGGAAAGGAGGAGGGGGATATGGTGAAAATCGTTTATGCGTTGATGTCGATAATCGTGACGGCGCTGGTAATCGCATTCGGGGTGGGGTGGCGCTCAAACTACCTACCACAACGACAAACAGAAGAGCTAGGACAAACGCGGGAAGGGGGTGAACCGGATGTTTCCACTGATTGAGACCATTATCGGCTTTTCCGCGATCATGCTGGCATTGAGCTTTCTGGTGAAAAGCTTAACGTCGGTGATCAAAAACCACTTTGACTTTTACTCCCGAAATTTGAAGCACGAGGTGTTTTCGCTGTTAGAAGGAACCATCGAGATATCGCGGAAGCAACTGCAAAAAAGGCTTGAGACGGAGCCAGCATTGCGAACAAAATTTCCCTGGCTGGCGAACGATTGGAAGCGTCTGGGGGAAGAGTATCTGACCAAAGAGAACATCACCTGGGTGCTGAGGAAACTGGACCCACAGAAGGTGACCGATGAAGTCATAAAAGACCTGGAGGGGCGGCTGGCGGTCCACGTGGCCAACGTCAGATACATGTTCGAGAAGCGGCTAAAGAACATAACGCTGGCGGTGGGGCTTGCGCTTTGCCTGGGGCTCAACATTAATGCGTTCACGATCTGGGACAAGCTCTATAACGATCAAGATGTGCGAGCGAAGTTCTCATCGGCAGAGTATGTGGATTCCGTCATGAAATTGGAGGAGGAATTAAAGAAGGATATCCAAGGGCTGTCGGAAGGAAAAGAGAAGGAAGAACTGACGAAACAGCGCGAGGCCCTGGCGAAACAAATTCGCCATTTTCAGGGACAAGTGAGCTTTGGGATAGGCAAGATTTGGACCGAGACTCCAAAAGATGGTGAAGAAGGGAAATTTCTTTTCCTGGAGTTCTTGGGGTCGTTGCTGACGGGGATTCTGGTGAGCATCGGGGCACCCTACTGGCACGACCTGCTGCGCGCGCTCACCATGCTGCGTAAGGGCAAACCGGAGATAAGACCGTAGACACGGGGCGGATCCCAAGCAGGAGGCCAGACTGGTAGCGCCGCCCCGAAGATGGGGTCAACACCTTACTTTATACTTTTACCGTGTTAGCATTACCACGTGTCACGTCCACTTCGAATTGAGTTTGAAGGTGCCGTTTATCACGTGACCTCACGTGGTAATGCTCGGCAGAACATCAAGCGCGTTGCCGTGGATATATACTCACCGGGACTAGCTGACGCTCTGTCAAAGGTGTTTAAAGAAGCTGAATTCGTCAATGGCCAGGAGGTCATGTTCATGTAAGGAGGCGGAAAGTTGTGAAGAGATTGAAGCCATTTCTATACTTCGAACCAACCACACTCTCGAAGGTCTTCGAAATTTTGGCGGAAGAGGGTGAAAGGGCATCCCTTTTGGCGGGTGGGACGGACCTGTTGGTGCGTATGAAGAAGGGCGAGATCACACCACCTGCCCTGGTGAATCTGAAACGCATTCGAGGCCTTGAGCAGATAGCGACGGAACCTGGGGAGAACCTTCGCATTGGTGCTCTTGCCCCGATTGCCGCAGTTGAGAACTCACCATTGGTCAATTCGAGTCATCCAATCCTGGCACAGGCTGCTGGACTTCTGGGCACTCCCTCGATCAGGAATCTGGCGACTTTGGGGGGGAACGTGGGAAGGGCATCCCCTGCCTCGGATACGGTCCCTCCGCTTATCGTCCTGGGGGCCAGGGTGGCTATTGAGGGTCCTCAGGGGAAGAGGGAGCTGGATCTTGAGGATCTGTTTTCAGGCCCTGGCACGACTACCCTTGCGCCGGGGGAGGTGATTACCTCTTTTTTCTTGCCAAAAATGGCTTCGCACTCGGTAGCGACATACGAGAAGCTCGGTCGCCGGGCAGGGGTAGATATTGCGTTGGTAGGGGTGGCGGTCCTTATGACACTCGATGTAAGAGGTTACGAAGTCAAGGACGCCCGTGTTGCATTGGCTGCCGTGGCTCCAGTGCCCTTAAGGGCCAAAAGGGCTGAGGAGGTGCTCTTGTCCGGTTCTCTTACCGAGGAGCGTATGAAGGAAGCCGCAAGGGTAGCCGCCGAGGATTCAAGCCCGATCACGGACATGCGGGCGAGCGCTTCTTACCGGAAGGAGATGGTGAAGGTCCTCACGGTGAGAGCGCTCGGGAAAACAATGGAATTGGCTCAAGGAGGTAAGACTAAAGGGTGAAAGTTTCAATGAGTCTCGTGGTGAATGGTGAGCATTATCGGGTAGGGGTGGAGCCTTGGACTACGCTGTTGGGGCTTCTTAGGGATCTCGTGCACCTTACCGGCACCAAGGAGGGATGCGGGACCGGTGACTGTGGAACCTGCATTGTCCTGGTAGAGGGGAGGCCTGTCAATTCCTGCTTGATGCTGGCTGTGGATGCTCAAGGGCGAGAGGTTACCACCATCGAGGGTCTAGCTCTCGGTGAGGAGCTGCACCCCTTGCAGCGGAGCTTTCTGGAGAAGGGAGCGGTCCAGTGTGGGTTTTGTACGCCGGCGATGATCCTTTCGGCAAAGGCGCTTCTGGATAAGAATCCCTCAGCTAGTGAGGAAGAGATCAAGCAGGCGTTATCAGGGGTTCTCTGCCGGTGTGGCTCCTACCAGAAGATCCTCGAGGCGGTTCGCGCTGCGAGAGATGAAGCGGGAGGAGGGGTGCAGAAATGGTAACTTCTCATGTCGGAGAGTCGATTTCCCGGCTAGATGCGTTGGACAAGGTAACGGGTCGCGCTGTTTACTGCGTTGATGTTGATCTTCCGGGGATGCTCTATGGCAAAGTACTGAGGAGTCCTTTCCCCCATGCCAGGATTATGGATATAAACGCCTCGGAGGCGATGGAGGTCTCTGGGGTCAAGGCGGTAGTGACGGGAAGGGATTTCCCCTTTACCATGGGTACTATGATCAAGGACCGGCCCTTTATGGCCGCCGATCGGGTTCGTTATGTGGGAGAGCCGGTTGTGGCGGTAGCGGCGGATACTGAGGCCGGGGCTCAAGAGGCCGTTGGGAAGATACGGGTACGGTATGAGGATTTGCCGGCGGTTTTTGATCCACGGGAAGCTGCGACCGAAGGAGCTCCGTTGCTCCATCCGGACCTGGAGGGATACATCCGCTCAGGTCCATTTGAAATCGTTCCTGGGACAAATATCTGTACCCTTATGACGTACTCCCTTGGGGACGTGGAGGCGGGCTTTGCGGAAGCTGATGAGCTTTTCGAGGATGAGTTTTACGCTCACACCGTATCCCATACACCGATGGAGGTTCATGCTGCGGTCGCTCAATGCTGTCCTTCAAGTGGGAAGTTTACCATTTGGTCATCCACCGATCGGCCCTATCGTCTTCTCAAGGAGTTGACCGATGCCCTAGGCATTTCAGCCGAGGAAGTTCGGGTCATAACTCCTTACGTGGGGGGTAGTTTCGGGGGTAAGAGTATCTTGCTGGCAGAGGCAATTGCCATTGCCTTGGCACGATTTACGGAAGGAAGGCCGGTTAAAGTAGTCTTTTCCCGTGAAGAGGAGCTTACGACGGCCCAAGTCCGCGTTGCAGCATTTTTGAAGCTCAAAACGGGGGTCAAAAGGGACGGGGCGTTCACATCCCGCAGGGCCGATGTTACTTGGGATAGTGGAGCTTATGCTGCCCTGGCGCCTGGGGTGGCACAACGCGGGGTCAGCACTATCTTCGGCCCATATCGGATACCCAATCTTGAGTTGGTATCCAGGCTCGTTTACACGAACAAGGAAATCAGCGGTGCCTACCGAGGATTTGGAACCACTCAGGTGACCTGGGCTTGCGAGGTCCAGATGGATATCATTGCGGAGAAGCTGGGGATGGACCCCCTTGAGATACGGTTGAAGAACGGTTATGTGGAGGGTGATCGATTTATCAATGGTCAGGTCTTGCACGCGGTGGGGCTGAGGGAGACCCTGGAGAACGCGAGCCGTGAGATCGGTTGGGGCGGGGAGAAACGGGGATCATCGGGGACCAGGTTCCGGGGAAGGGGGATTGCCACTATGCTCAAGGGGACGATAACGCCCACGGAGTCATGTTGCGTCATCAAGGTGAATGGGGATGGGAGCACAACCCTTCTTACGAGTTCGGTAGAAATCGGTGCTGGGCAGAAGACGGTCCTTGCCCAGATCGCCGCTGACACCATGGGCGTGCCACTTTCTTCCATCTCCATCCCCAACCCTGATACTGATATCACGCCTTTTGACCATGCAACCGCCTCGAGCCGCACCACATACCACATGGGGAATGCCATTCGCATGGCTGGGAAGGAGGTGCGCGGGAAGATTTTGGAGTTGGCGGGAGATGTCTTGAAGACTGATCCCACCAGCCTAACCCTCTCCGAAGGGAAGGTGTTCGGGGAAGGAGGTGGAGAAGGGATACCGCTGAAGGAGCTTCTGGCGGGAAAAAATGTGGGGAAAGATGGAGTCATCCAGGCAGAGGGCCGTTATACTCCTGCCGGGTCTCCCCTGTTGGTTGCCTATCCGGGGTTGGAGGAGTTGACACTGAGCAGTGCCTTCTGGATGTTCTGTACCCACGCCGTCGAGGTGGAAGTTGACACTGAGACGGGTGTGGTGAGGGTCTTGAAAGTTGCCGCTGCCCATGATGTGGGGCGGGCCATCAACCCCGTGACGTGCGAGCAGCAGATAGAAGGTTCGGTTGTCATGGGTCTTTCCAATGCGCTTTTCGAGGAGTTCAAGATGGAGGATGGGCGTATCCTGAATGATACCCTGGCCGATTACAAGGTGGCAACCATGTTGGACACGCCCGAGATTGTTCCGATCATTGTGGAGTTCCCTCATAAGGAGGGTCCCTTTGGTGCCAAAGGCATCGGTGAACCGGCGGCTGCCCCTACCGCCCCTGCTATTTCGAACGCGATTTTTGACGCTGTGGGGATTCGGATTAAGGAGCTTCCTATCACCCCTGAGAAGGTACT